>Ga0105047_10000317_pt1 | contig 77430 bp, 68 predicted proteins | sample MAT04_FD_78384 | JGI IMG/M metagenome (GOLD analysis project Ga0105047, IMG submission 78384) | Freshwater microbial communities from Lake Fryxell liftoff mats and glacier meltwater in Antarctica - MAT-04 (megahit assembly) | ecosystem: Environmental > Aquatic > Freshwater > Ice > Liftoff... | reverse complement strand
GCCCCATGCGGGGCCCGCAAAACGGCTCGACTAAAGCGGCTGCTCAATGGGCCGTCGTCTCGCCTGCGTGCCCCATGCGGGGCCCGCAAAACGGCTCGACTAAAGCGGCTGCTCAATGGGCCGTCGTCTCGCCTGCGTGCCCCATGCGGGGCCCGCAAAACGGCTCGACTAAAGCGGCTGCTCGTCATCGCGGCCGTCGCCCTCTCGGGCTGTGCCCACTACGTAGACGCCACGAAAGATGTTCGCGCGGCGTACACGGCCTACGACGCGCCGAAAGCGCTGAAGCTCCTCGAGCAGAAGTACGGCGAGCAAGACGGGCCTGATCGCCTGTTGGTGCTGCTCGACAAGGGCATGGTGCTGCACGCCGCAGGACGCTGGGCCGAGTCGCGCGATGTGCTCGCGAAAGCCGACGAGCTCGCGCAGAAGCTCGACTTCACCTCAGTGACGGAAGAGACGGGCGCGCTGCTCGGAAACGAGACGGTGCGCGTCTACCGCGGCGAAGACTTCGAGAAGCTGATGATCAGCGTGCTGCAGGCGCTGAACTACGCCGCGATGGGCGATGACGAAGGCGCGCTGGTCGAGATCCGCCGCTGCAACGAGCGCCTGGAAAAGATGAAGGCGCAGAACAAGCCGTACGAGCAGCTGGCGATCGCCCGGTACTTGAGCGGCATGCTCTACGAAGACCAGCGCGAGTGGGACTCGGCGGCGATCGACTACGTGGCGGCGGCCGAGCTGCAGCCGAACCTTGGCGTGCTGAACGAGGCGACGCTGCGGCTCACGAAGAAGACCGAACGGGTCGACCTCTACGAGCGGATGGCGAAGAAGTTCCCGGGTGTCGAAGTGGCGGCTCCCGCTGCGGCCGATGGGCAGGTCGCGGTGGTGATCGAAGCGGGCGAGGCGCCACGGAAGGAACAGGGCAAGGCGAAGGGCGGCCCGGCGACCTTCGTCGCGGTGCCGGTCTACAACGGGCGGCAGGCGCCGGTACCGGCGGCGGTGGTGACCTTCGGTTCGGGTGAGGTTCGCGCCGTTCCGGTGACGTCGATCGACAGGGTCGCCAAGCTGCACCTCGACGATCGCATCGGGAAGCTGGTGGCGAAGTCACTGGCGAGTGCGGGCCTGAAGGCGGGCGTCGCGGCCGGCGTCGGCGCGCTGACGAAGAGCCCCGAGCTCGGCGTGCTCGCGTTCGCCGCGCTGTCGCTGACGCAAGAAGCCGACACGAGATCCTGGCTGTCGCTGCCTGCCGAGTTTCAGGTGGCCCGCGCTCGCTTGCCGGCCGGGAAGCAGAAGGTCGTGGTGCGCTTTCGAGGGAAGACCACCGAGCACGAGGTCGAGGTGGTGCCGGGCCGGCTGAAGGTGCTGGTGCTGCGCCGGTATTGAGAGGCGCAGAGCGAGCCGATGACTTAGCAATTCCTGCCTCAATTTCGCCGCCTCGAGCGACTACGTCGGGTAGGGAGGGTCTCCATGACCCGGGTGGCAGTGTTGAAAGAGACGGTAGCGGACGAACAGCGCGTCGCGCAGGTTCCCGATTCCGTTCAGAAGCTGATCAAGCTTGGTGTGACGGTGGCCGTCGAGCGCGGCGCGGGTGAGGCCGCGGGCCTCGACGACGCCCAGTTCGTGAAGGCCGGGGCCACCATCGAGCCCACCGCCGCAGCGACCCTGGCCGGTGCCCAGGTGGTGCTCAAGGTCCAGCGCCCCAGCGAAGAAGAGGTGCGCGCGCTGCCCGCCGGCTGCCTGCTGATCTCGTTTCTTCAGCCCGCCACCGCCGGCGCGCTCTTTACCCAACTGGCCAGCGCGAACGTCAACGCGATGGCGATGGAGAAGGTCCCGCGCACCACCCGCGCCCAGGCCGTCGACGCGCTGTCGTCGCAGGCCACTGTGGCCGGCTACAAGGCCGTGCTGCTGGGCGCCTCGCATTGCCCCCGCCTCTTCCCGATGCTCACCACCGCCGCGGGCACGCTGACGCCCTCGAAGGTCCTCGTCCTCGGAGCGGGCGTCGCCGGCCTTCAGGCGATCGCCACCGCCAAACGCCTGGGCGCTGTCGTCTTCGCGTTCGACGTTCGCCCGGCGGTGCGCGAGCAGGTGATGAGCCTGGGCGCGAAGTTCGTCGAGGTCGAAGGGGTGGGGAAGGAGGCCGAGGCCGCCGGCGGTTACGCCGCGCAGCTGGCCGAAGATCAGCAGCGCCGGGTGCTCGAGGCGATCGCCAGGCAGCTGCCCGAGATGGACGTCGTGATCAGCACGGCGCAGATCCCCGGCAAGCCGGCACCGCGGCTCATCACCGCGAAGATGGTGGCGATGTTGAAGCGCGGCTCGGTGATCGTCGACCTCGCCGCCGAGTCGGGCGGCAACTGCGAGCTGACCAAAGCCGGGCAGACCGTCGTCACCGAGGGGATCACGGTGCTCGGCCCGACCAACCTCGCCGCCACCGTGCCGCTGCACGCGAGCATGATGTACGCGCGCAACCTGCTCACCTTGCTGACGCTGCTGGTGAAGGACGGCACGCTCAAGCTCGACCTCGCCGACGACCTCGTCGCTGCGATGCTCGTCACCTTCGACGGAAAAGTTCGCCCATGACCCACACCGCCATCGCTGAGCTCTACGTCTTCATCCTCGCCGGCTTCGTCGGCTTTCAGGTCATCACCCGGGTGCCGCCGCTGCTCCACACCCCGCTGATGTCCGCGACCAACGCCATCTCGGGCATCTCGCTGGTCGGCTCGCTGGTGGTCGCCGGTAGCAGCCGCAACGACCTGGCCACCGTGCTGGGCGTGATCGCCGTCACCTGCGCGACCATCAACTGCGTCGGTGGCTTCATCATCACCGACCGGATGTTGAAGATGTTCAAGGGCCCGAAGCTGAAGGCCGGAGAACCGAAGTGACCCCACAGCAGATCCTCACCGACCTCGCGTACCTCGTCGCGTCGGTGCTGTTCATTCTCGGCCTGCGCAGCCTCACCAAGCCCGAGACGGCGCGGCGCGGAATGCAGCTGGCGGCGATCGGCATGGTGGCCGCCGTCAGCGGCACGCTGCTGCACCACGAGATCGTCAACTACGGCTGGGTGCTGGTCGGCCTCACGCTGGGGACGATCATCGGCTGGCCGCTGGGCACCCGGGTCGCGATGACCGCGATGCCGCAGCGAATCGCGATCTCCCACATGTTTGGCGCGCTCGCCGCGACCCTGGTCGGCGTCGCCGAGTACTACTCGCACCACCGCGAAGGCCTGTCGATGGCGCGGCCGATGATGGGCGCGCTCGGCTTCGAGGTGCTGTTCGGCGCGCTGACGGTCTCGGGCAGCTTGGTGGCGTTCGGCAAGCTGCAGGAGCTCATCTCGGGCAAGCCAATCACCTTCCCCGGCCAGAACTTCGTCAACCTCGCGCTGTTTTCCGGAGCGCTGGGGCTGTTCGGCTACCTCGTCTACGACCCCACCCAGCAGTGGGCGTTCTTCGCCCTGGTCGGGCTGTCGTTCGTCATCGGCCTGTCGATGGTGCTGCCGATCGGAGGAGCCGACATGCCAGTCGTCGTCTCGCTGCTCAACAGCTACGCCGGCCTCGCGGCCTCGGCGACGGGGTTCGCGATTGGAAACAACGTGCTGATCATCTGCGGCGCGCTGGACGGCGCGTCGGGCTTCTTGCTGTCGGTGCTGATGAGCAAGGCGATGAACCGCTCGTTCGCCAACGTGCTCTTCGGCGCGTTCGGGTCGGCCCCGAAGGGGGGCGCGGCGGCGCTGGCGTCGGGTGAGATGAAGTCGATCTCGGCCGAGGACGCCGCGGCGACCCTGGCGTTCGCCCGTTCGGTGGTGGTGGTGCCCGGCTACGGCCTGGCGGTCGCGCAGGCGCAGCAGCTGGTGCGCGAGATGGCCGAGCAGGTCGAGAAGCGCGGCGGCGAGGTGAAGTACGCGATTCATCCGGTCGCTGGCCGCATGCCAGGGCACATGAACGTGCTTCTCGCCGAGGCCAACGTGCCATACGAGAAGATGGTCGAGATGGAAGAGATCAACGACCAGTTCCCCACCGTCGACGTGGCGATCGTCATCGGCGCCAACGACGTGGTGAACCCGGCGGCCAAGCGGGATCCGAACAGCCCCATCTATGGGATGCCGATTCTCAACGTTGACCAGGCGCGGCAGATCTTCGTGCTCAAGCGGGGCAAGGGCACCGGCTTCGCTGGCATCGAGAACGCGCTGTTCTTCGACGAGAAGACCTCGCTGATCTTCGGCGACGCCAAGGCCACGCTGCAGAAGCTGGTCAGCGAGATGAAGACGCTCTGAGGCTGCCCCTTCGTCGTCAAACCCCAGCTGCCTGAGCCTGGCGGGCGCAGTTGGGTCAGCTCGCGCGGGCACGGACGACGACGCGACGTCGGCGAGGGACCGCTGCCCGGGAGCTGGCGTCAGGAGTGCTGTGGCGCGAGACCGACGGCCTGACGCAATTGCTGGTGGCCGATGGCGAGGGTCTTCTTGAGCAAATGCCAGCGCGCCGAGCCGCCCACTGTCCTGGCGATGAACGCGTGCGAGGCTGCTTTATCGACGAAGCAGTGGGTGAGCGTTCGGGGGTCGACGAAGTTCTCGGCGATCGCGTTGGCGATCAGCTGCTCTTTCGAGCTGCCGCTGCCGGTGCTGCCGTACTGAGCGATCAGCAGATCCTGACCGGCCTTCGCCATCGGCTGGGTGAGCAGATCGCTGAACGCGTAGGTGCGCTCGCCCTCGGCCCCGTAGAAGGTCTCGAAGGCCTCGCGCATCCACGCGGCATCGAACTCGAGGTCCGCGCGCGCGTCGATCGACTTCAAGTACGACCGCACCATCTTCGCGCCGTTGTTGGCACCCTGGCCGGCGCAGGGATCCATCGAGACCGCGGTGTCTCCGAGCGCGAGAACGCTGCGACCAGAGGGCAGCGTCGCGACGGGGCCGCGGATGCTCGGCAGGACTTCACCGGTGAGCCAGCCGCGCTCGTCGGCCAGGACGCAGTCCTTCACCCACGCGTGGTCCCACGGGAAGCGCTCGAGGATCAGCGCCTTCATCCGCGCGACGACGTCATGGCCGTCCTTGCAGCCGCGAAAGCGATCGAGGCCTTTGCCCTGCTTCGCTTCGATCAGCAGCGCCCAGGTCGCGATGCCGTCCTTGTGCAGGTACGGCGTCCAGAACGCCTCGCCCTCTTCGGGGCTGATGTTGAACTTCACCGGCAAGAACGGCACGCCGTTGATCTTCATCGCCGCGTCCTTGACGATCGCCATCGACAGGTGCCGCGGAGGTTCCTGGCGCACGCTTCGCGCTCGATCGCGCTCGAACAGGTTGCACAGCGGGCCGCGGCCGACTGCGACGAACGTCAGCTCGTGCTCAGCGGTGATGGTGTCGAGGCGCTCCACGTCGACCGCGCCGACGACGACTGTGCCGCCGCCTGCCTCGAGATCTCCCATCCAGCGGTGAATCTGCATCCGCATGTCGACGGCCATCGCCGGCCCATCGACAGTCGCGACTGCGGTCAGCACCCGGTTCTTCGCGCTCACGCTCATCGTGAGGTGCACGCCGCCGACCATCGGTACCTGCGCTTCCCAGTGGCTCAAGCCGAGCTCTCGCTCGAGCTGCACGGCATCGCGAAACCGCCCGGCGCCACCGGTGGGCGTCGAGTCGTTGAGCCACTGTTCCCGGTTTCGATCTGAGTAGAGGGTGACGGCGTGGCCACGCTTGCGCAGGCCGTGGGCCATGCACAAACCGACGATGCCGGATCCGACGATGGCGACTTTGCGAGGCATGCCCGCTGTCTAGATTCGGCTCAGCTCAATGACAATCAGTCTGAAGGGGCCGAACGACTAACCGGCTGCGCTGGCCTGCTCTTCGCGGCGCGGCGCGGCGTTCGCGAGGCACGCCATCACCGACTGAATCAGCACTTCGGGGTTCACGGGCTTCTGCACGAGGTTAGCGGCGCCAGAGTTCTCGGGCAGCTCACCGGTGCCGAGCAGGATGAAGGGGATGTGTGATTGATCGATCGACAGCTGCTGGCAGATGGCCGCTCCGCCGTAGCCCGAGAGCTCGACGTCCGAGACGATGCAGTCGGGGTTCGGGGCGCGGCCGTTCGAGAAGCGGGCGAGCTCGAGGTAGTCACAGAGCCCGAGGCCATCGCGCACCGCGATCACCTGGTAGCCATGCACCCTCAGCGCGCGGGCGAGCTGTTCGCGCACAATGAGATCTTCCTCGGCGAGCAATACGAGCTGGGTCATTTGCGGATCTCTGGTGTGAGGGTGTGTGACAGTCGCGTGCATTCGATGTGCCGCGAAGCACCCCTCTGGCCAGCCGCCGATGTCAGAGGCAGGACTCCCCAGCTGGGGAATACCGCTCAGCTATTTCGTCGCAGTCTTCAGCATCTTCATGAACTCGGCCCGGGCCGCTTCCACCGTCTTGACGGGGCCCGTCAGCTTGAAGAACACGTTGCCCCTGGGGCCCTCGATGATGGCGCCCAGCAGCTTGTAGCCGGCCTTCGGCGTCTTCGGCCCCATCGGCCCGCCCATCGAGCTGGCGTACGTGCCGTCGACCTCGATGGTGGTGACGTCGAAGCCCGCGAGCTTTTCCTTCTTCCGCAACGGCGTGCCCTTCGCGTTCTCGAACTGGCCCACCCAGCGGTCGACGTTCGCGTCGACGCCGCCGCCCTGGCCTTCTCCGAAATAGAAGACGCCGCACTCCGCGCCGTCGGTGTCGCCCTTCGCCGCAGCGACCAGGTACGTCGCCGCCCGCATCTGACGCGGCGCGTCGGCCTTCCAGGTGGTGGGCTGTGTCCAGCTGATGCCTCCGGCGGAATCGGCGAGGGCGGGCACTGCGAGCAGCAACGAGACGAGAAGCGTTTTCATGGCGCGGACCCTACCAGCTTCAAAACGTGCGCGAAGTGCGCGTCGGACACCGGCTGCACCGACAGCCGCGAGCCCTTCGCCAGCAGCGGCATCTTTAAAAGCGCCTTCTCGGCTTTGAGCACCTCGAGCGAGAGCAGCCGCGGAAAGCGCTGCACGAACTCGACCTCGATCATCCGCCAGCGCGGGTTCTTCTTGTCGCTGGTCGCGTCGAAGTAGTCGGACTTCGAGTCGAACTGGGTCGGGTCGGGCAGGTCGACGCGCAGGATTCTGGCGAGCCCCGCGATGCCCGAAGGCTTCGAGTTCGAGTGGTAGAAAAACGCGAGCTCGCCGGGCTTCATCGCGTCGCGCATCAGGTTTCGCGCCTCGTAGTTCCGGACCCCTTCCCAGCCCGTCGTGCGGTCTCGCTTCAGGTGGGCGATCGAATAGACGTGCTCCTCGCTCTTGATCAGCCAGTGGCTCATTTCGGCTTTTTGGGGTGGCTGCGCGCGTGGCGGCCCACCGGCTTTCCTTCGGGCCGGGGCGCGACCTGCTGCGGCGGGCCCGGGTCGGCCTGGCGCGCTTTCTCAGCGGCGATCGCTTCCTTGAAGACCGTGGTGTCGCGCGGAACTTCGGCCCGCGGAACCCTGGCGCGCGTCAGCTTCTCAATCGCCGCCAGCATCTCGGCGTCATCGGGCGACGCGAAGGAAGAAGCGCGGCCCGTCGCCTGCGCGCGGGCCGTGCGGCCGACGCGGTGCACGTAGTCCTCGGGCACGTGCGGCAGGTCGTAGTTCACCACGTGACCGATGCCCGCCACGTCGATGCCGCGCGCCGCGATATCGGTGGCGATCAACACCCGGAACCGGCCCGCGCGGAATCCTTCGAGCGCGAACTTCCGCTGCGGCTGCGAACGATCGGCGTGGATCCGTTCGACCTTGTGATCCGCGCGCAGCAGCGCCGCCGTGAGCTTGTCGGCCTTGCGGCGCGTACGGGTGAACACGAGCGTGCTCTCTTCGCCCTGCGCCAGGAGCGTCAGCAGCAGCGCCGTCTTCTCTGCTTGAGGAACTTCGAACACCACCTGTGAGGCCTGCGCCGCCGTGGTTCCGCTGGCCGCGACTTCGACGCGAACCGGGTGGTGCAGCGCGACCTTCGCGAAAGCCTCGACCTCGGCGCCCATCGTCGCGCTGAACAACATCGACTGCCGCTTCTTCGGCAACCGCGCGAGCACGCGGGTCAGCTGAGGCTTGAAGCCCATGTCGAGCATGCGGTCGGCTTCGTCGAGCACGAGCACTTCGACAGCTGCGAGCGAGATGGTGCCGCGCTGCAGGTGATCGACGAGGCGGCCCGGCGTCGCGACGACGACGTTCGCGCGCTTGAGCTCTTCGATCTGCTCGTTCACGTCGTCGCCACCGGTGACGGCAGCCACCGAAAGGCCACGCGCTCCGGCGAAGCGCTGGGCGTGGCGGGTGATCTGCACCGCGAGCTCGCGCGTCGGAGCGAGCACCAGCGCCACGATTCCCTTCTTTCCCGACAGCCGATCGACGATTGGCAGCACGAACGCGGCCGTCTTGCCGGTGCCCGTCTCGGCGCAGGCGATCACGTCCTTGCCCGCCAGCGCCGGAGGAATCGCCTGCTGCTGCACCGGGGTGGGGTGGGTGTAGCCCGCACGCTCGATCGCCCGCTGGCTCGCAGGGGTCAGGCCAAGCGCGTCGAAGGCGGGGCCTTTAGAAGTCATGGGGCTCCCCTTACCCCGTCTTGGCGGGGCGCGACGGTCGGCGTTAGCCTGTCGAAAGCATGAAACGCATCTTCCGCCCCCAGCCGTTTCTGGGCGTCGCGATGGCCCTCGCGGCGGTCTTCTGGATCTCGGTGTTGGCGTTTCTGGTCGTGAACCCGACCGTGCCCTTGAAGACCTTCGCGTCGACCGCGTTCTTCGTCATCCTCTTCGTCGCGTCCGTCTTCTACTACGTGCGCACCGCGATCCTCGTCGACGGCGAGGGCATCACGTACCGCGGCATGGTGCGCGAGACGCGGCTGCGGTTCGCCGACATCCAGCGGCTGGCGGTGCTGCCGGGGCTGATCACCCTCTACACGGTGCACGCCGGAGCGCAGACCTTCTCGTTCAGCAGCTTCTTCCAGCGCCACAAAGAGCTGGTCGAGGTCCTTCGCGAGCGCGCCAAGCTGCGTTGATTTTTTTGAAATTCTGACGCCCGCTGTCCGTCTTCCTTTCTTGACGGGCTCAAGGGGGCCCCCCTATAGCCCGTCGCGTCCATTTTCAGCCGCCGTCTGGAGTGCAAAACCATGCGCAGTCCCATCACTTTCGCCCTCACCGCCGCCCTCACCCTCTCGGCCGTCGCCCACGCTGACATCAAGCTTGGGTACGTCGACCTCCAGCGCGCCCTGCAGGAAGTCGCTGAAGGCAAAGATGCCCGTACCCGGCTGAAGACCGAGCTCGACAAGAAGAAGGCCGACTTCGAAGGCGAGCAGGCCAAGCTTCGCGACGACAAGGCCGTGCTCGACAAGCAGGGCAGCATGATGAGCGAGGAGGTCCGCAACCAGAAGTTCACCGAGCTCCAGAAGCGCCTCTTCGAGCTCACCCAGCGCGCCGAGAAGCTGCAGGCCGAGATGGCCCAGTCGGAACAGAAGGAGCTGAAGAAGATCTTCGAGAAGATGGACCCGATCATCGCGGCGATCGCGGTGCGTGAGCAGCTGACGATGGTGTTCGAGAAGACGGACTCGGGCCTCGTCTACGCCCCGGCCAGCCTCGACCTCACCAACGAGCTCGTCCGCACCTACAACGACAAGTACCAGGTGAAGGGCGCGGCCGCGGCTGCACCGAAGAAGGACGCTGCGGCGCCCGCTCCGAAGAAGTGAAACGGCTGGGCGAGCTCGCCGCTTTGGTGGGCGGGCAAGTCGAAGGCAACGCCGCGCTCGAGATTCATGGCGTGGCGGGCCTCGAGGAAGCGGCGGCCGGTCAGCTGTCGTTCTTCGGAAACTCCCGGTACAAGAAGGCGCTGGCCGCGACGAAGGCCTCGGCGGTGCTGGTCGGGGCCGACGCTCCGCCGGCGCCCACGGGCGTCACGTACGTCCGCGTCGGCAACCCGCACCTGGCCTTCGCCCGCGCCTCTCAGGGGTTCTACCCGCGGCGCGCGTACCCAGCGGGCCGCTCTGACCGCGCCTTCATTCATGCCGAAGCGCAGGTGCACGACGAAGCGACCGTGATGCCCTTCGTCACGATTGAGCGCGCCGCGGTGGTCGGTGCCCGCGCCGTGCTTCACCCCGGCGTCTTCGTCGGCGAGCACGCGCGCATCGGCGACGACGCGGTGCTCCACCCGAACGTGACGGTCTACGACCACTGCCTCATTGGGAACCGGTGCATTCTTCACGCGGGCGCGGTGGTGGGCGCCGATGGCTTTGGCTTCGCGCTCGATCCGTCGCTGCCCGAGCACGTGAAGATTCCTCAAGCAGGCATCGCCCGCCTCGAAGACGACGTCGAGCTCGGCGCCTGCAGCTGCATCGACCGCGCGACGCTGGGCGAGACGGTGATTGGCCGCGGCACCAAGATCGACAACCTCGTCCAGGTCGCCCACAACGTCACCGTCGGCCCCTTCAGCCTCTTGTGCGCGCAGTCGGGCATCTCGGGCTCGACCAGGCTCGGCAAGGGCGTCGTGCTCGGCGGCCAGGCGGGGCTCGCGGGACACCTGAACGTCGGCGACCTCGCGCGCATCGGGGCGCAGGCCGGTGTGCCGCAAGACGTGGAGGCAGGGGCCCTTTTGATGGGGACTCCGACGATGCCGATGCTCGGCTGGTACCGCGCATCGGCCACGTTCGAGAAACTTCCCGACATGGCCAAAGAGCTGCGCGCCCTTCGCAAGCGCATCGAAGCGCTGGAGAAAGAGAAATGAACGACGAGAAGAAGCCGGTGATGGACGTGATGGAAATCCAGAAGCTGCTGCCCCACCGCTATCCGTTTCTGCTGGTGGATCGCGTCACCGAGCTGGTGCCCGAACAGAAGCTGGTCGCGCTCAAGAACGTGTCGATCAACGAGCCCTTCTTCGGCGGACATTTTCCCGGCCACCCGGTGATGCCCGGCGTCCTCATTCTCGAGTGCATGGCCCAGGCGTGCGCGCTGCTCGGCTACACCTCGGGCGGCATCAGCCCCACCACCCACGTCACCTACCTGATGGGCGTCGACAACGCGAAGTTCAGAAGGCCCGTGGTGCCTGGCGATCAGCTGGTGCTCACCATCGAAGTCATTCGCCACAAGGGCATGGTGTGGAAGACGAAGGGCACCGCGACCGTCGACGGGAAGCTCGCGGCGCAGGCCGAGTACCTGGCCACGGTGGTCGAGATCGGGAAGGTGTGACGATGGCAATCCACCCGACGGCGATCATCGACCCGAAGGCGCAGCTGGACTCGACGGTCGAGGTCGGGCCCTACGTGGTCATCGGGCCGAAGGTGAAGATTGGCGCCGGCACCACCATCGGCCCGCACACGGTGATCGAAGGCGACACCGCCATCGGCCAGCGCAACCGCATCTACCAGTTCGCTTCGATCGGGGCCGACCCGCAGGACCTCAAGTACGCCGGCGAAGACACGAAGCTCGAGCTCGGCGACGAGAACCTGGTGCGCGAGTTCGCCACGCTCCACAAGGGCACCGAAGGCGGCGGCGGGCTGACCCGCATCGGCAACAAGAACCTCTTCATGGCGTACAGCCACGTCGCGCACGACTGCCAGGTCGGCAATGGGTGCGTGCTCGCCAACAGCGTCGCGCTCGCGGGCCACGTTGAGGTCGGCGACTTCGTGGTGCTGGGCGGCCTCGCCGGCGTTCACCAGTTCACCCGCATCGGGAAGCACGCCTTCATCGCCGCGGGAGCCGTGGTCGTGATGGACGTGCCGCCGTACTGCACCGCGCAGGGCGACCGCGCCGAGCTCGCAGGCCTGAACTCGGTTGGCCTCACCCGCCACGGCTACACGGCCGAACAGATTCAGCGCATCAAAGAGACCTACCAGCTGCTCTTCCGCAGCAAGTTGGGGCTCAACGAGGCGCTGTCGCGCATCAAGGCCGAGTTCGGCGCCTACCCGGAAATCGCCTTCTTCCTCGACTTCGTCGGCACCAGCAAACGCGGACTCACGCGGTGACGAAGACGCTGGGCCTGATCGCCGGCAGCGGTCGGCTGCCGCTGCTCTTCGCTTCCGCGGCGCGCGAGGCAGGGCACCAGGTTCACGCGGTGGCCCACACGGGCGAGACGGACCCGTCGCTGTCCGCGCTGGTCGACTCGCTGGCGTGGGTAAGGGTCGGGCAGATCGACGCGATCATCGAGGCGTTCAAGCGCCGCGGAATCAGCGAGGCGGTGATGGCGGGCGGCATCGGGCGCGCGCGGTCGCTGACCTCGGCCCGGCCGGATACGGGGATGTTGAAGATTGCCGCGTCGCTGCGCTCGCTTCGTGATGACGAGCTGCTTCGCGCGATCGCCAGGTACTTCGAGACGCGCGGCATCAAAATCGTCGCCGCCACCGACTACGTGAAGCAGGTGATCGCGATCGAAGGGCACCTGGCCGGGCCCGCGCTCACGCTCTCACAGGAAGCCGACGTGGCCCTGGGCCGCGAGGTGGCAGGGCAGCTGGGCAGCGCCGACGTGGGCCAGACGGTGGTAGTGAAGGGTGGGGTGGTGCTCGCGGTCGAGGCCGTCGAAGGCACGGACGAGGCGATTCGCCGGGCCGGGCGGCTGGGGGGCACGGGCGCCGTGGTGGTGAAGCGCGCCAAGCCCGGGCAGGACCTTCGGTTCGACCTGCCAGCGGTCGGCCCGGTCACGCTCGAGGTGATGCGCGAAGCCGGAGCGGCGGTGCTGGCGATCGAGGCGGGGAAGACGGTGCTCCTCGACGGCGAGGTGCTCTTCAAATGGGCCGGCCGGCTGGGCATCTGCGTGGTCGGCATCCGAGTGGAGTAAGACCTCGGTCAGGGGCTATGGCCGCATCTGCGCCGTTTCAGAACCGGGAGCTGAACGGCGAGTTGCTGCTCGAAGAGCTTTCGGACCTTCGCCTCGCCCAGATTCAGCAAAAGCACCTCAACGACTGCGTCGCGAACCTTCGCGGCCTCGCGGGGATGCGCGTGTCGGAAGCGTCGCAGCAGCTCAAGGCCCTGGCCGCAGGTCGATTTGCAGGGCAGCCCGCGCTCGCGTCCTTGCTGGTGCGTTGGGCCGCGAAGCTGAAGACGGAGTTCGATGTCTCGCTGCTGGTGGGGCACCTCGAACGGCTGGCGCTCACGGGCGCGGTGGTCGCCGCGCTGCGCCGCGCGTCCGAGCGGTTGCCGAAGGGCGGCCGATGAGCGGCTGGGATGCGCTGGGTGAAGAGGCGAAGGAAAAGCTGAACGCGTGGCCGGCGAAGGCGCGCGCGCTCTTCAACGAGCTGGTGGAAGACGCTCCGTCTGAGCTGCAGCGCGAGCTCTTGCAGCGCGCGGTCGCCGCAGGTCACAGCCTGCCTGAGATTCATGCGTTCGCCGACGAGCTTCGCGTGCTGGGCGATGAAGAGGCGTTCGACGCGTGCACGCTCGATGCGCACGCGCCCGAGGGCTACACGGTGGTGCAGTTGCTGCGCGCGGAAGCAGACCCGCTGTACGCGTACGAGCTCAAGGGGCACTCGCTGACGCCAGCCGACGACATCAGCGGCGAGCACCCGATGCCCGAGCCGCTGCCTTACGTGCCTCCGGCGCAGAGCTTCGGGTTCAGCGGCAGCGGGTCCGGCTCGCGGCCGCGGCCGAACTTCGACATCAGCGACGGCGGCGAGAAAACGGTGTCGAAGGCGCGGCCGCTGGGGTTCGAGGCGTCGGCGAACCCGGTGAGCGGCCGGCACGCGCGCGTCGACTTGAACGACCTCGGTGGCAGCGTCGACGCGAGCCCGCGCGCGCGGCCGCAGTCGGGGCCTTCGCTTCCCGCGGTGCCTGCGCCGGTCGCGAACAAGCTGATGGAAGATTTGTTGAACGACGCGGGGCGCGCGCTGGGCGTGACGTACCGCGAGCAGGACGTGGACGACGCGGCGCTGACGCTCGAGGCGGCCCTGGCGTCTGCGGCGGCGGCGGTGGGGCGGGGGATCCCGGTGCCGATCGCCCTGGGGCCGGCGTTGACGCAGCATCGGCGGCTGGTGCTGATGCTTCAGACCGCGACGTCCACCGGCAAGCGCACGTGGCAGCTGTACGACCCGTTCTCGGGCGAGCTCTATTGGGTCAGCGAGGGAGATCTGCTGTCGCGCACCGAGCTGCCCTTTTCGATCAAGACCAACCGGCGGATTACGCGCATCGCGCTGCCGATGGTGAAGGCCAGCGCACTGTGAGGGGCTTCGACATGATTCGGTGGTTCAGCGTCGCGGCAGTGTGCTTCTCACTCGGCGCGTTCGCCGACGCGGTGGATGTCTCGGTGACCTCGGGCGCCCAGCTGGGCAAGGGCAACCCGTCGGTGAACATCCACATTCAGGAAAAGATCATGGGCTTCCGGCTCAACCTGAAGCGCAGCGACGGGAAGGACATCGAGGTGAAGGGCGGCGGCAAGGTCGGGCAGACGCGGGTGGTCGAGCTGCAGCAGCCGGAAGGGAAGTTCAGCTACACGGGCGCGCTGACGATCAACCTGCCCAACGGCATGACGTCTGAAATGGCGCTGCAGTTCGACGCGTCGCTGTGGGGCCCGCTGCACATGAAGGCGGAAAAGAGCGACATCGACTTCGAGAAGCGGAGCTTGAAGTTCACGTTGTCCCGGCCCGCGGCGAAGGCGCAGCTGAAGGTGCTGATGGACACGGGCAAGTACGCCTTCAACGGCGAGATTCCGTTTAGCAATGAGCCGGCGAACACGCCCCTCACGGTCACGTGGCCGGAAGCGAAGGGCAAGGTGATGACGGTCTCTCTGACGGCGTGGGACGCCGAGTCGTACTTCACAGGCGTCGAGTTCTCGCCTTGGCAGATCAACGTCGCGCACGAGGAAGTGAACTTCGCGTCAGGAAAGTGGGACCTGAGCAGCGAAGAGGCCGAGAAGCTCGAAGAGAGCTACGTGAAGATCACCGACGCGGTGAACAAGTACGGCCAGTACGCCGAGGTGAAGCTCTACGTCATCGGGCACACCGACACCGTCGGGAAGTCGGATGCGAACCGAAGCTTGAGCTTGAATCGCGCGCGGGCGATCGCGTCGTGGCTGCGCAAGCGCGGGCTGCGGATCGCGGCTTTCGTCGAAGGGTACGGGGAAGAGGCGCTGCTCGTCGGAACCGCCGACGAGGTCGCTGAGGCGAAGAACCGCCGCGCCGACTACATCATGTCGATCGACGCGCCCACGCTGGGCAACGTCCCGTTCGCGCCGAAGTGGACGCGGCTGTAGCGGCTACGGCAGAGGTCGGAACCGCAGCTGCACGGTCTGGCCGGACTTGATCACGACGGTCTCTCTCTGAATCCGCTTCGGGTGCTCGAGGCGCACCGCGTACGTCCCGGGCGGGAGTTGCACCGAGTCAGGGCCTTCAATCACCCTGAGCTCTTTGTTGTTCACGAACAGCGTGCCGTACGGCCGCGCGTCGATCGCCAGAGTCCCTTTCGCGATCGCAGTGGGCGTCTTCTGCACCGGCGCCGGCTCGACGTCGGGCGTCGGCTTCTCGGCCACGACGACGGGTGCTGGTGCCGGCTCGACGGGAGCCGGCGGCTTCTCCGCGATGGCGACCGGCGGCGGCTGCGCGACGGGCTTCACCGCAACCGCTGCATCCCTTTCGGCTTTCTTGGCGCGCGATTGCTGCACCGCGATGCCGAGCCCTGCGATCAACCCGACCGAGACGCACGCGGCGAGGATCCACGGCAGCAGCGACTTCTTCTGCGAGGTCGGCTCGGTGAGCGTGCCGCTGATCTCCTGGCTGATGTCGGCGTCCGGCGGCGGCAGCACGAACGGCGCCGGTACCACCACGTCGCGCGGCGATGGCACCGTGCTCACCTTCTTGATCTGCGGCTGGGTCGGCACGCGCGGCCGGCCGCCCACGAACTCCTCGAACTTCTCGGTGGGCCGCGCCAGCGGGTCGCCATCGTCGAACAACAGCGCGACCCGCGGCGCCGACCTTATGCCCGGCATCTGCGACGTCTTCGGGCGATCCATCGGCAACGGCGTCGCCGTCTGCTGCGTCGCCGGATCATGAATTCGTGCGTGCTGCTTCGTGTCTCCGAACGCGTACGCGTCGACCACCGGCGTGCGCGACGCCTCGGCCTGTGGCACCACCACCGGCTCGGACTCGCTGCTCAACGCGCGGTCGGCTGCCTCGAGCTCGTCGCGGAACATCTGCCGCAAGAAGAGGCCCACGTTCGCGTCATCGGGGCTCGACGAGCTCTTCAACACGAAATGCGCCAGCGCGCGGTCGAGCTCTTGCGACGTCTGGAACCGGTCGGCCACCGGCCGCGCCAGGGCCTTCAGCACGATCTCTGACAGCTCGGCCGGCACGTCGGGGTTCAGCCGCGCCGGTGACGCAATCAAGCTCTCTTGCACCGCGCGCAGCACCGCGATGTCGCTGTCGCCCTCGAAGAGCCGCCCGCCCGTCAGCATTTCCCACAGCGTGATGCCCAGCGCGAACACGTCGGTGCGCGCGTCGACCTTCTCGCCCCGCGCCTGCTCGGGCGACATGTACGCGAACTTCCCCTTCAGCATCCCCGGGGCGGTGAAGCTCGTGCCCGCCTTCGCGATGCCGAAGTCCGTCAGCTTCACGCCACCGTCGAAGCTCAACAGCACGTTGTGGGGCGTCACGTCGCGGTGCACCAGCGCCAGCGGCTTGCCCTTGTCGCTCAGCGTGTGCGCGTAGTGAAGGCCGCGCGCGACCTGGGCTCCAATCTCGGCGACGAGAATCGGAGGGAAGGGCATCGCGAGCTCGCGGCAGCGGCGGCGCAGCTCCCACAACGAAGCGCCGTACACGTACTCCATCGCGATGAACCAGGCGTTGTCGTGCTTGTCGAAGTCGAAAATCTGCACGACGTTGGCGTGGTTCAGCCGCGACGCGAGCCGCGCCTCGGCCTTGAACATGTCGATGAAGCCCTGGTCGCTCGAGAGGAATTCTTTGATCCGCTTGATGACGACTTCTTTCTCGAACCCTTCGGGCCCTACCGCGGTGCACAGGTACAGCTCGGCCATGCCGCCTTCGGCGAGCTTGCGCTTGACCAGGTAGCGGCCGATGGATGAACCGGGAAGGACCAGTGCCACAGCTTAGGGAAGCTCTAGCCCTTGACCGCTGCTTCCGCGCCCGTCGCCTTCGGCATGATGTTGAGGCGCTTCAGCTCACCGTTCAGCTTCCCGGTGGCCATGAACGCCCACATCTTCCAATCGGCGATGAAGCTGAAGCCCGGGTAGGTGAAGGTCGCGGGTCGGTTCTTCTCGACGAAGAAGTGGCTGACCCACGCCCAGGAATAGCCCGACACGAGGGCACCGATGAGCGGCTGCCACGAGAGCGTGACGACGGCAGACAAAATCATCAGGAACGCGATCGTGGTGCCGATGAAGTGCAGCGTGCGGGTCAGCGGCAGGCCGTGCTCGCCCAGGTAGAAGGGCCAGAACGCTTCGAAGGTCTTGTATCTTTCGGGGGAGCTCACTTCTCGAAGATCGCCTTAACGAAGCCGAAAAGGCTGCTTTTCCGCGGCTTGAGGTCGTCGATCTTCACTTCTTTGCTCGCGCCGGGGGCGTCGGGCTCGATGTCCAGGGTCGGCTTCTGGCGCCGTTCGGGGTTCAACGACATCGCGCTGAACTCGTCTTCGCCTTCGTAGGAAATCTGGGCGCGGGGCCGATCGCCGGCCTTCGAGGCCGTGCTGCCGGTGGGTTTTGAATGGGGGGGAGACATGGCCAAAACCTTAGGTGAAGCGTGCCTCTGCGATCAAACGACAGCCGACCAATGAATTGACCCCTCTGGGACCTCGTGCGACCTTGTCGCACGTCAATGCCCCGCCTTCTTCTTGCGCTCGCGCTGGCCGCCACCGCCGCATGCGGCCCTGTGATGTCTACCTCGCACCTGCTCGACGCCGACGTTCAGCTCGAGGCAGCCCGTACCGCCCAGGCGGACAAGCTGGCCCCCTATGAGTGGACGGCCGCCAACCTCTACCTGCACAAGGCCCGGGAAGAGGTGGGGTACGCCGACTTCGAGCAGGCAGTGACCTACGCCTCGAAGGCTTCGAAGTTCGCCAACGCCGCCCGCGATGTCGCGATGAAGGCCGTCAGGAAGGACGACCCGGAACCTTGAAGCATCTCATCTCAATTTGCGTCGCGGCCCTTCTCGTCGCCGCCGCCGGCTGTGTCAGCGGCGCGCAGGTTCGCGCCAGCGCCGACGTGATCAAGGTCGACCTCGAGCGCGCGCGCCGCAGCGGAGCGATGCGCTGCGCTCCCCGCGAGCTCGCCACTGCTGAAGCCAGCCTCGAGTTCGCGCTGGGGGAGCTCGACGAAGGCACCTCTTTCCGCGCTGCCGAGCACCTGAAAGAGGCCGAAGCTGCCGCGAAGAAGGCGCTGCTGCTCTCCAAGGACTGCGGCCCGAAGCAGGTGCTCGTCAAAGAGCAGCCGCAGCTAATCGTCCGCATCGAAGAGACCGACAAGGACGGCGACGGCGTTCTCGACAAGGACGACAAGTGTCCCAGCACCCCGGGCCCCGCCGACAACCAGGGCTGCCCGGTTCCCGCGGTGGGCGATCGCGATGGCGACGGAATTCTGGACGACAAGGACCTCTGCAAGGACCAGGCGGAAGACAAGGACGGCTACGAAGACGAAGACGGCTGCCCCGAGGTCGACAACGACAACGACGGCCTGCTCGACGGCGCCGACAAGTGCCCCAACGTGCCGGGGCCGATTCAGAACATCGGCTGCCCCGTCACCGACAAGGACAACGACGGCATCTCGGACGACAAGGACAAGTGCCCGAACGAGGCCGAAGACAAAGACGGCTTCCAGGACGAAGACGGCTGCCCGGACTTCGACAACGACCAGGACGGCCTGCCCGACGACAAGGACAAGTGCCCGCTGGAGCCCGGCCCGAAGGACAACGAGGGCTGCCCCGACAAGGATCGCGATGGCGACGGCATCGTCGACCGCGATGACCAGTGCCCCGACCAGTTCGGCGTGAAGGAAGAGAAGGGCTGCCCCAAGAAGTACACGATGGTGGTGGTCACGAAGGAACGCATCGAGATCAAGAAGCAGATCAAGTTCGCCACCGGCAGCGCGAAGATCGTCGGCGCTGAGAGCGAGAAGATCCTCGATGAGGTCGCCCAGGCCCTACAGGACAACCCGGCGATCAAGAACATCCGCGTCGAAGGCCACACCGACAGCGATGGCTCGGATGTCGCGAACCTGAAGCTCTCTCAAAACCGGGCCAACTCGGTGATGGCGGCGCTCATCAAGCGCAAGGTCGACCCCGCGCGCATGCAGGCCGTTGGCTACGGCGAAGAGAAGCCGATTGCCTCGAACATGAGCAAAGCGGGCAAGGCCGAGAACCGGCGCACCGAGTTCAACATCGTCAACCCGTGATGTGACGCGCAGTGAAGAAGGAAGACGTCACGCAAGATGAGTCTTTTCTCGATGGTCACTGCAAGGTGGCCTACGCGCTCGACGAGAAGGGCCAGTACGTGGTGGTGCCTACGCGCGGGTTCGCCGACGAGGTCGCGGCGACGACGGTCGCGCTGCGCACGCAAGACCGGCTGATTCAGCAGGCGTGGGACGACGCGAGACGGGGAGCGGCCAGCCCGCTCGCGTACCACCTGGCGGTGAAGCACTGGACGCTGAGCCTCGCCGCCGCGCAGATGCGGATGACGCGGCTTCGCGTCTGGTGGCACCTCAAGCCCGCCGGCTTCCGTGGCCTCTCTGACGCGCTGCTCGCCCGCTACGCGCAGGAGCTCGACATTCCCGCCGCGCAGCTTCGCCTCTTGCCCGATGCGCCCGAGCTCGCGGTAGGAGGGCTGTAGTGGCTGACCTTCCCTTCAAGCACTTCCATTCCGCGCACTGCGAGAGCGGCGTCACCGCCTCGCTGGTGAGCCACCACGGCCTGCCGTTGACCGAGCCGATGGCGTTTGGAATCGCGGCGGGGCTCTTCTTCATCCACCTGCCGGTGAAGTCGGTGTTCGGCGCGCCCAACACCAACTTCCGTTCGGCCCCCGGCGGCATCTTTCGCAAGGCGTGTCAGCGGCTGGGCGTGAAGTACGAGCTTCGCACCTACCGCGATGTCGAGAAGGGCACGCGCGAGCTCGAGCAGTTGGTTGCGGGCGGAACACCGGTAGGCGTGCAGACGAACGTCTTCTGGCTCTCGCACATGCCCAAGCGCTTCCGCTTCCAGTTCAACGCCCACAACCTGGTGGTGTTCGGGAAGTCGGAAGAAGGGTGGACGGTCAGCGACCCGGTGCTCGAGGTGCCGTTGATCTGCACGGCGCCGTCGATGGCGCGGGCGCGGTTCGCGAAGGGGTTCCTGGCTCCGAAGGGGAAGCTGTACTTCGTGAAGGAGACGCCGGCCGCAGATCCAGCCCGCCTGCGCTACGCCGTTCGCACCGGCATCATCGAGACCGCGAAGGGCATGGCGCGCATTCCGATTCCGTTGTTCGGCGGCAAGGCGATTGGCCTGCTCGCAGATCGAATGGAGAAGTGGCCCACCCTCTACGCCGACCCGCAAGACAGCCTGACCCAGCTGTCGAACGTGGTGCGGATGCAGGAAGAGATCGGCACCGGCGGCGCGGGCTTTCGTTACCTGTTCGCGGCGTTCCTTCAGCAGGCGGCGCCGGTGCTCGACGACGTGAAGTACCTCGCCTTCTCGGAACAGCTGACCGACATCGGCGACACGTGGCGGCAGTTCGCCGCGAAGTGCGCGCGCATCTGCCGGAACCAGAAGGTCGAGCTGCCTGCGTTCGCCGAAGCCGCGGCGCTGGTGCGCGAGTGTGGCGTGCGCGAGCTGGCGCTGTTCCGCGAAATTCTCGAGCACGAGCAGCGCAAGGCCCGGCCGGTGGCGATGCTTCCGGCCTAGTACGACAGTTCAGAGGTTCGTGCACCGCTGGGACGCCGCCCCATCCCCATTGGCTGCGTTGAACTTCCTGCGGCGCACAGAAAGTGCGCCCCGGTCGTTCGCCTTGCCACTGGGGCGGCTCGACGTCCGATCGGGGCACGGACTTCTGAACTGTCGTACTAGCCGTGAAGCTTCTTCGTCTGCGCAACCAGCTGCGGGCCGATGTCGGCGGGGCTGTGAATCGGTAGGTCCGTCAGCACTCCGACGATCTGCGCGATGCGATCGTAGGGCGCGATGAAGGGCGGCGCTCCGACGGCGGGCAGCAGGGCCTTCAGGCGATCCATCGCTTCGTTCACCGGGTGGTTCACGCTCTTGCTCGCGTTGAACCAGAAGTGCAGCACCTTCAGCGCTTCCATCTTCTCGCGGTCGGGCTGCGCGGCGGTGGCGATGATGCGGCGGGCGTAGGTGAAGAAGCTGGCGCCGTGGCGCGACTCGTCGGCCGCGATGTGTTCGACGATCTTCGTGATCAACGGCTCGGGCGCGCCGCCCACCATCTGCAGGTACGCGTGCGCGGCCACCATCTCGCTGATGATGTTCGTGGTCAGCGTGCCCACCTGGGACTTCATGAAAGGCGCCGACGCGCGGCCCTTCAAAACGAACTCGTCGGTCTGCGTTTCTCCCGCCAGCGCGAGCCACCGCATCAACACCAGCGGGTGCCGCGTCTCTTCGTAGAACCACACCGAGATCCACTGCGAAAAGTCGGTGTCGGTGCCGAACGCTTCCATGAAGCGCTGCGTCGCCGAGAAGGTCGTCTGCTCGGAGTACGCCATCTCGCGCACCACCGCTTTCAGGCCGGGCGTGGCCTTCGCTTGGTCGAAAGAGGCCCAGGGAAGCTCGTCCACCTTCCACCGCACCGCTTCGGCGGCCTCCATCACCGGGGGGTAGAGCGCGGGCGTGTCGGGCGAGGCCGCGGCCAGGGCGTCCCCCTCGGTCTCCGTCTTCGAGATCGCCTGCGTCGGGCAGATAGTCCGCGCCGCCTCGCACCCGCGGACTTCGCTGCCCGAAACGGGCGCACGCTTGAGCTTCGCGGGCCCGGTTTTGACGACGAAATTGGCCGGAGCGACCGTCGCGCAGGCCGCGCACCGAATGCAGGTCCGGGCGTCGATCGCGTACGCGCTGATCATCTGCCGCGCCCGTAGCACCAAACGAATTACGGGCTCAATTCTTCTCTCTTTTCCGTCTATACAACGTCCATGTCTCAGGCCGTGCCGGCACCCAGCAACGAGGACGCCAAGCCCCAGTTGCGGGAGCACTTGAAGGCGTTGATCCTCAAGAGCTGTGACGTGCAGAACGTGAGCCCGGCGCAGATTGCAGATGACGCCCCGTTGTTCGGAGGGCCGCCGATGAACCTGACCAGCCTGGATGCGGTCGAGATCGCGGTCGCGATCGAGTACCAGTTCGGCGTCGACCTGCAGAACGCGAGCTCAGTACGCGAGTACTTCGCCTCGGTGAACGCGATGGCGAACTTCATTGCCGCGTCGGCCGAGCCCGAAAAAGTACGCGCGGTGCTGAAGCTGTAAGCATGGGCAGTTCCGTTCATGTCGACATCCGGGCGGTCGCCGCGTTGTCCTGTTTCGGCTCCGACCGCGCCTCCCACGTCGCCGCATTAAAAGAAGGCCGCACTGGCATCGCCCGCACCACCGGGGGCGAGTTCGCCGGAGTCCTCGCCGCCGTCATCCCCGGCGACGACGTCACGCCGCAGCGCCCGTTCACCCTGACCGATCGCATCGCCCTCGCGCTGATCGACGCCGCGGGCCTGACGCTCGACGAAAGAGAACACCTCGGTGTCTTCGTCGGCACCACCACCGGCGTCGCCGCCAGCGAAGAGATCGCGTACTTCCAGCAGGGGGCGCTGGCGGTGAACAAGGCGTGGACGATGCTGTGCGGAGGCCCCGGCCGCATCACCGCCCACCTCGCTGGCCAGCTCAATGCGCAGGGCCCGCTGTTCACGTACACCACAGCCTGCACGTCGACCGCGGTGGGCCTGATGATGGCGACGCACGCGATTCGCCAGGGCACGATTCAGCGCGCGGTCGTCTTCGGGCTCGACACGCTGATGCGCATCTCGGTCGAAGGCTTCCGGCTGCTGAAGCTCTACTCGCCGCAGGTGTGCCGGCCCTTCGATCGCGACCGCGACGGGCTGCAGCTGGGTGAGGCCGCTGCGGGAATCGTGCTCGAAGGCCGGACGGGGGAACGCCGCAGCCGCTTCGAGGTGCTCGATGGAGCCGTGGTGCACGACCCCGGCCACATCGCCGCCGGCTCGGCCGACGGAGCGACCGCTGCCCGCGTCATGAACCAGGCGCTGGCCCGCGCGAACCTGAAGACTTCGGACGTGACGGCGATCAAGGCGCACGGCACCGGCACCAAAGTGAATGACATGGGTGAGCTGCTCGGGCTTCAGCGGGTCTTCGGTGCGACCCCGCCGCCCTTCGCGTCGCTCAAAGGCATCTTCGGTCACACCCTGGGCGCGTCGACCGCGCTCGAGGTCACCGCGTGGCTGTGGGCGCTCGAGGCCGGCTTTCTTCCGGCCAGTGCGGGCTTCACGAACCCAGGCGAGCAGGGGCTCGTGCCGCTGCGAACCTCGCAGCCGACGCACGGAAGGCCGGGCGTGCACCTGTTCAACTCTTTCGGGTTTGGCGGCACGTCGGCCTCGTTCCTCGTCCAGGACCACGGGGCATGACGGCTGCGCTTTCGATTCTCGGCGCCTGCTCGCGCGCCTGGCCTGCGCTGCCCGCCCACCGCGGCATCGAGACCGAGTTCGAGGCGCTGTGGCCCGGGCGTTTTCGGAAAATCGGCCGCTTCATCAAGCTCGCGCTGTCGGCGGCGGCGCTGACGATGAAGCACGCGGGGCTGACGAAGCTGCCGGCCGCCCGCACGGGCGTGTTCCTCGGGACGGGGCTGGGCAACCTCGCCGACCTCGTGCCCTTCGTGCAGTCGCTGTACGACGGGCAGAGCATCCCCAGCCCGATTCAGTTCGCGAACTCGGTGGGCAACTCGGGCGCCTTCTACATCGCGCAGGCGTACGCGCTCGAGGGCCCGGTGCTCGCGATCTGCCAGGACGAAGTGAGCTTCGAGGCGGCGGTGCTGAACGCAGCGTTGCTTCTTCGTGCGGGCGAAATCGATCTTGCGCTGGTCGGTGGGCTCGATGTGTTCGTGCCTCCCGCGTCCGAGCAGCGCGCCCGACTCGGCCTCGACGTCGCCGATGAATCGGTGGTGCTGGGCGAAGGTGTCGGCTGCTGGCTACTGTCCAGTGCGGAAGGCCAGGGCTACGCGCAGCTGCTCGACGTGACGCTGAAGAACGCACCTGCCCCCCGACGGAGTGATGGAATCGCGCCACCCGGAATCTTCCCGACGTCTTCGGCGTTCGCGGCGGGCGCCTTCGTCGTCTCGGACGCCGCGCCGGGTGCGCTCTACCAAGCTTTCTCTGCGACCCGCGAGGGTCTGCTCGGAACCATCACCGTGAGGAAGTCGAAGTGAAGCGGGTCCTCCTGATTTGCCACACCCAGACGGGGCAGCTGCGGCGATGCGCAGACAGGCTGCTGGCTCCGATGCTTGCGGCCGGCGACGTCACGCTCGATGTGTTCGACCCAAAGCCCGTCACGCCGTTTCCGTTTCCGTGGCCGGTCTCGAAGTTCCTCGACGTGATGCCCGAGTCGGTGCTCGAGGTGTCGCAGCCGATGCAGCCGCAGCCGATTCCGGGCGAGAAGTACGACCTGGTCATCTTTGCGTGGCAGGTCTGGTACCTGGCGCCGTCGCTGCCCATCACCGCCTTCCTCGCGTCTGAGCAGGCGAAAGTGCTCAAGGACACGCCGGTGGTGGTGCTCTGCGCCTGCCGGAACATGTGGCACGTCGGCTGGCTGAAGCTCAAGGCCCGGCTCGATGCCCTGGGCGCGCGGGTGCTCGACCACGTCGTGCTCTGCGACCAGGGCCCCACCTGGGCGACCTTCATCTCGACGCCGCGCTGGATGTGGACGGGGAAGAAAGGCGCGATGGGCCCGATTCCCGAAGCCGGGGTGTCCGAGGCCGACATCGCGACGCTGACGCCCATGGGCGAGAAGGTGCGCGACGCGCTGAGCGCCGGCCGCCTGTCGAGCTCCATTCTTCGCGGCACGACGCCGGCGCCCATCGCGGTGATGAAGAAGTACGTGCTGCCCGAGTTCCTGGCAGGCCACGTCTTCGGCTGGTGGGCGCGCCTCATTCGCGCGGGCGGGCGGGTGTCGACGGGCCTTCGGCTGCCGATCGAGGCATTGTTTCTCGCCTGGCTGTACGCGGCGATCGTGACGTTGCTTCCGATTCTGGTGCTCACGGCGATCGTGGTACGGGTGGGCTTCAAGGGCTGGTTCGAGGCCCGGATCTCGAGGCTCCTCGCCCCGAGCGGAGGAGAAGGGTCGTGAAGGCGTACATCACCCAGATTGCGAGCTTCCTGCCCAACGGGGTGGTGGCGAACGAAGAGATTGAGAAGGTGCTGGGGCAGGTGGGTAAGCGCCCGTCGCGCACGCGCCGCCTGGTGCTCGACTCCAACGGTATCAAGGCCCGGCACTACGCCATCGACCCCGCCACCGGCCTGCAGACGCACACCAACGCGCAGCTGTCGGCCGAGGCGGTGCGGCAGGTCGAGAGGCAGACGGGGTTGAGCCTGCTGCCCGACCTCGGGCTGCTCGCGTGCGGCACGACGTCGGCCGACCAGCAGATTCCCAGCCACGGCTCGATGGTGCACGGCGAGTTGCGGGCGGGCCCGTGCGAAGTGGTGTCGATGTCGGGCGCGTGCTGCACCGGCACCGCGGCGCTGAAGTACGCGACGATGGCGGTGAAGTCAGGCGACCAGCCGCGCGCCATCGTGACCGCGTCTGAGTTGATCAGCCCCCTGATGCGCGCGCGGCACTTCGAGCCAGAGCTTGCCGAACGCGTCGCTGCGCTCGAGAAGAACCCCACGCTGGCCTTCGAGCACGACTTCCTGCGGTGGATGCTGTCAGACGGAGCGGCCGCACTCCTGGTCGAGCCCGAGCCCATTCAGCGAGGCACGATGGCGCCGATGCGCATCGAGTGGGTCGAGTCGTTGAGCTTCGCGGGTGAGGCCGAGCCGTGCATGTACCATCTGGCCTCCAAGAAAGACGGCAAGCTGATCAGCTGGAAAGAGGTCGAAGACTCGCGCGAGTGGCTGCGGGGCGGCTTCTTCAACATGGGCCAGGACGCGCGGCTGTTGTCCGAGCACATCGGCCTGTTGATGAAGAAGGGCCTCGACGCAGTGTTGAAGAAGCACCCGCTGAAGTCAGAAGAAGTCGACTGGATGATCAGCCACCACAGCTCGAACTTCTTTCGCCCTGAAGTGCACAAGCGGCTGGCCGAAGCGGGGCTGCCGCTGCCGGAAGACAAGGTGTTCACCACGCTGAGCGAGCAGGGAAACATCGGCTCGGCGTCGGCGTTCTTGTCGCTTGAGGCGCTGAGCAAGCGGGGCAGCCTCAAGCCCGGGCAGAAGGTGCTGCTGTTCGTGCCCGAGAGCGCGCGGTTCAGCGTCGCCTTCGTGCTGCTGACCGTCGTCTAGCTGCGGACTTTTCCGCTTTCCGCGGCGGTCGACGTCGCGTCGCCGATGGGAGCGATCGGCTCCATCGTGAAGATCTCGTTGTCCTTCGTCGACGCCTGAATCGCCGACACGCCGGTGAGCAAATCGTCCAGCTGCTCGCCGAGCTGGTCGGGGCTGGTCATCGTCAGCACCTGATCGCGCAAGAGCCGCACGGTGTTCTCGATCAGGTTCATCTGGCCGCGCGCGCGGGCGAGGAACTTTTGAATCTCTTCAATCGTCTCGAGGCGCTTCTCGAGCACGTGCTGGTTCTTGCGCGCGATCTCGCGCACGGCCGGGTCGAGCATCCTTTCTTCGACGCTCTTCTGGGCCTGCATCTGTCGCTGAAGGTCTTTGAGGTCGACCGCCATCAGGTACGACTCGGCGCGGGTGCAGGCCGACGCGAGCTGCACGAAGCTCTGGTGAAGCTGCGACAGCTTGTCGAGCTCGCTCTGCAGCAGGATCGCCTGGAAGCTCGGGTTGGTCTGCATGTCGCGCTCGATCTCGCGCTTCAGCTCGTCCAGCGCGTGCGCCCGCTGCCACTCGCGCTCGGGCAGCGCTTCCATCAGCTTCGCCACCCGCGCCCGGTCGGCCTTTTCCTTCTCGGCCCGTTCTGCTTTGTCGACCGCGCGCCTGAAGAGCTTGAAGTCGGGCCCAAGGATCAACCAGATGGCCTCGGCGCCCACTGCTGCCGCGCCGATGACCCAGTCGCCTGTCATTGCCGAGGCCACCAGCGCTCCGCCGAGCAGACCCAGGTTGTAGACGTTGGCGAACGCGGCCTTGAGGTAGTTCGGGCGATCGCCAAACGCCATGGCCTACAGCCCCACTCGCACGTTGCCCTTCACCTGCAGCTTGTGCAGCAGGTCGAGCACGTGGCTCTCGAGCCGCTTGAACTCGGTGGAGTTGCGGATGCTCGGATCGCGCGACTCGAAGTACGGCACCTCGATGCGCTCGAGCACGCGCGCGGGGCGGTGGCTGAGCACGAAGATGGTGTCGGCGAGGAACACGGCCTCACTGATGTCGTGGGTGACGAAGAGCACGGTGTTGTCCTGCTTCTTCAGCACGTCGAGGATCAACCCCTGCATGCCCCAGCGGGTCTGCGGATCCAGCGCGCCGAAAGGCTCGTCCATCAACAGCAGCTTCGGCCGGTTGATCAGCGTGCGGGCGATGGCGACGCGCTGCTTCATGCCGCCCGACAGCTGCTTCGGCAGCGCCTCGGCGAAGTCCTTCAGGCCGACCTGCTCGATGATGGCCAGCGCCTGCTCTTTGCGTTCTTTGGCCGGCACGCCCTGCAGTTCGAGCCCGTACTCGACGTTCTTCCGCACCGTGCGCCAGGCGAAAGACGTGTACGTCTGGAACACCATGCCACGGTCGCGGCCCGTGCCCGATATCGGCGCGCCGTCTAGCAAGATCTGCCCCGAGTCCGGCTGCAGCAGGCCGCAGATGGCCTTCAAGATCGTGCTCTTCCCGCAGCCTGACGGCCCCAGGAACACCGCCAGCTCGCCGCCGCCCGGCTTGTTTGCGATCGACAGGTTCACGTCTTCGACGGCCTGCACCGTCTTCCCCTGGCGGTCGGTGTAGCTCAGGTACAGGTTGTGCAGCTCGAGCTTGGGAACCGTCGAGGCGGCGAGCGCCGCGGGCGCGGGGTCAGACATCGGCCTCCCTCCAGCTGAAGAGCAGCCGGTTCACGCCGCGAATCGCGACGTCCGTGATGATGCCAATGATGCCGACCACCATGATGCCGGCGAAGCTCCATTCGGGCTTGGTGTGCTGCGAGGCCAGCTGAAGGATGTAGCCGATGCCGTTCTGCGGGTTCACGATCTCAGCGAGGATGATGTACGTCCACGAGATCGCGTTCATCACGCGGAAGCTGTCGAAGATCTGCGGCATCGCCGCGGGAATCAGCACGGTGCGAATCACCTGGAACCGCGTCGCGCCCAGCGTGAAAGACGTCTGAATCAGCTCTTCGGGCACCGCGCGAATCGCGTCGACGACGACCGGCAGCAGGAACACCACCGTGCCAAGGAAGAGGAAGGCAATCTTCTGCGACTCGTCGATGCCGAACCACAAGATGAGCAGCGGGATGAAGGCCGTGATCGGCAGGTAGCGAAGCGGAGCGACGATCGGGTCGAAGAACCGGTTCACAGCCTGGAACGTACCCATCGCAATGCCCAGCGGCAGCGCCACTGCGATGCTCAGCGCAAACGCCTTCAGGATGCGCACCGTCGACGTGCCGATCGCCTGCAGCAGACCCTTCTCGTACACGAGGTAGATGAGGCTCTTCAAAACCTCGTCGGGCGCGGGCAGGAAGAAGTGCGACACCAACGGCACTGTCTCCCCGTTGCGCGTCACGTTTACGTAGCTGCAGAGGCACCACGCCCCCAGCACGAGGATGATGCTCGACGCGCCCAACAGGCGCGCGGTGCCTTCTTGGATGTTGCTTCGGACGCCGAAGAGCTTCGGCTTCGCGCGCTTGATGGGCGGCATTCGTGGGGGCTCTCTACTGCGGGTTCAAGACGACCTTGATGTCGGTGCGGCGATTCAGCGCGCGCCCGTCTTCCGACGTGTTCGCCGCCACCGGGTTCGCCGAGCCCTTGCCCTCGGTGACAAACCGTTCTTCCGGAATCGCGAAGTTCGCGACCAGGTACTTCTTCACCGCTTCGGCGCGCTTGGTCGACAGCGACTTGTTCGCGCCTTCGTTGCCGCGGGCGTCGGTGTTGCCTTCGACCTTCAGGTACGTGCTGCCGAACGCGAGCATCGTCTCGCCCAGCGAGTCGAGCGTGAAGTAGCTGCCCGGCATGATCTCGTCAGAGCCCGTGGTGAAGTGAATCGAGAGGCTCTTGTTCACGATCGCCCGGTCGGTGAGCTTCGGCTTGTCCTTGAAGGCGAACGCCTCTTCGACCTTCTGGCTCTTGTACTGGTCGGCCAGCGCCGCGACAAAGCGGCCGTCGTGCCAGTCTTTGGCGTCGACCACGCTGGTGATGACGCCCTTCTTCCGCCAGATGACGAAGGCGCCGTTGAACAGCGAGGTGAAGTACGCCTTCGGGCCCGAGAGGCCGAAAAATTGGGCGTTGTCGGCAAACGCCGTCAGCTTGAGGCCCGACAGCATGCCCGACACGTCATCGGTGGTGAGCTTGAGCGCGTCGCCGATGAGCTTGTTCGTGCCCTGCGGGTCTTCCTTCATGATCGAGATCGCGTCGAACCAGCCGTTGACGAAGTCCTGCACCGTCTTCGGCGCTTCGTTGATCAGCGACTGACGCGCGACCAGCGTGTCGGCGATGACGTTGGTGGCGGCAGTCGTCGAGACGAGCACGTGCGCTTCGTTCTCTCGCGCGGCGACGGCGCCCGACAAGTCGGGTTCCCACGTCACGGCGGCGTCGACCTTGCCGGCCTTGAAGGCAGCGGCGGCCTTCGGCGCTTCATCGGTGAAGACGAGGTTCTTCTCGATGCCGTTGCGGTCCTCCGGCGAAAGGCCCGACTGCGAGAGCAGGAACAACAGCAGCCAGTGGCTGGGCGTGAACTTGGTGGTGGCGATGCGCTTGCCCTTCAGGTCTTCGACGCTCTTGATCGTCTTGAGGCTGACGATGCCGTCGCCACCGCGGCTCCAGTCTTCCTGGATGATCGCCTTGGCGAAAATCTTCTGGTCGGCGAGCACGCTCGCCTCGCGCGCGAACGAGTCGACCGTGTCCCACATGATGTCGATGTCGCCCTTGATGAACGCCGCCAGCTTCGCCGCGGGGTCCTCGAGCAGCACGAACTTCACGTCGAGGCCGTACTTCTTCTTGTACAGCGACGAAGCGCTGCCCGGGTCCATGCCGCCGTTCGCGACGATGCCCGGCGCGTGGCCCGCCCAGGTGTTGATGCCGACGACCAGGGGGCGGCTGAGCTTGCCCGAGCCCAGCGCGGTCGCGCCGTTGGTGTTCGGTGCGTTGACGGGAATCTCGCCCGTGCGCGGCGCGTCGACGTTCTTGTCGCCGACGAACTGGAAGTCCTGCCCGTTGACGTCGGCGTCGCCCGGCTTCGGGTCGCCCACCTTGCCCGCGCCCGACCACGCGCGAAGCTGATCGCCGTACTTCTTGAAGCCGATGAAGCCGCCCACGCCAAGCACGACGAGGACGAGGAAGATCTTCGCAAACGGGGTCAGTTTCATGGTGACTCCTTCAGTGACTGCTCAGACGTCGATAGAAAAGTTAGGCGAGGGGTTAGACCTTCGGGGCGGTGGCCGCTCCGAAGAAGTCGAGCACGCGCTGCACTTCAGACTTGCGGGCCGTCGCAGCGTTGGTCGTCGTGGCGAGCCCGGCCGTGCGCTTGTCGATGTCGGCGCGCAGCCCGGCGATCTTCTCGTTCAGCTGCTTGATCTGCTCTTCCGCGGCGCTGATGCCCTTCGCGGTCTGCTCGCTGTTGATGCGAACGAAGGTGTCCAGCGCCTGCAGCTGGGTGTTGGTCGCCTGGATGATGCTGACCACGTCGATGCCAAAGGCCCGCAGCGAGGCCTCGACGATCTGCTTCTTGATGTCGTGCGGCGTCGCCTCGGGCAGCCCTTTGAGCAGGGTCTCGGCCTTCGTCACGCGCTCGAGGCCGGCCGGGTCGAGGCCGCCCTGGGTGAAGATCTCGTCGAAGTTGATCTTGGCGCCGGCGACCGGGGCCGCCATCTTGTCGAGCTTCAGGTTCGACGGAGCAGGTGGGGGCGCCACAAACGCCCGTGCCGCTCCTTGAGGAGCGGTGGCATTCGCGAGCTCGGCCACCAGGTCTGCGGCCGACTTTTCACCGCCTTCCGTGCCGGGCGTTTCTTCTTCCGACTTCGCATCGGGGTTCTCTACGAAGAGCCCCAGCAGCTTCTTCCCAATCCCCTTCGGTTCGGCCATTTGCGGGCGTTGTTTAGCAGATGCGCCTTTTGCACGACTCTTAAAATCTGCTACGGGCGCGGGACCATGGCCAAGTTCGAGGTTCACATTCCGGCAGCCCAGGCGGGCGGTTTCGCGATGACCTTGAAGGTCTCGGCCGACAACTGGATGTCTGCGCTGAAGGCAGGAATGACGAAGCTCGGCGAGCAGGGCTCGTCGGTGCAGAACGTCATGGTCGACATCCAGGAGGACAACTCGATTCATGTCACCGAGTCGCGTTCGGGTCGCGTGTTCCGGATTCGCGAGCTGTCAGAAGAAGAAGCCGCGCAGGCGCCGGTGAAGAAGCAGTCGCAGATTCGCCAGCCGGCCGCTGGCGACAAGACGCAGATCGCCGCCAGGCCGGTGCCCGCCGCGCCCGAAGAGTCTCCGACGATTCGCGGCCCGGCGCTGACGCCCGACCAGCTGAAGACGCGGCCCGGCAACCAGACGCCGGCTCCCGTGCGCCGCAAGGCAAAGAGCTCGCCCCGCATCGAGGTCGATCGCCTCGCGATCGAAGAGCTCGAGCACCCGACGAAGCCTGTCACCTCGCCCATCGGTCGTCAGAAGTCGAGCCCCAGCGTCCAGAAGGACATGAAGGTTCAGGTCGAGGACATGCTCTCGGAAGTGTTCGAGCGCGTGCAGGAGCTGAGCAAGAAGGCGACGGCGGAAGAGGCGCTGTACTTCCTGCTCGACCTCGCGCTCGAGAAGGTTCCCGCGGATGCCGGCAGCGTGCTGCGCGCCGACGCGGCCAGCGGAGACCTGGCCTTCCTCGCCGCCCGCGGCCCGAAGGCGAAGCAGCTGCTGTCGTCGAAGATCACGATTCCGGCGGGCACAGGCTTCGCCGGGTTCTGCTCGGCCGAAGGGGTCTCGGTGGCGGTCAGCGACGTCGACAAGGACCCGCGCTACTACGCCGCCGTTTCCGAGAAGGTCGACTACGAGACGAAGTCGCTGATCTGCGCGCCGATGATGACCCACGGCCGCAGCTTCGGTTGCCTGCAGCTGATCAACCGGAAGGGCGGCGGCATGTTCCTCGAGCACGAGGTCGGCTTGCTGTCGTACCTCGCGCACCAGGCCGCGCTGTACATGAACGACCGGACGTAGGCCCGTCACGCCCCGGCTTCACCTGCCGCCGTCGGGCGGAAGCTCCTTGAAGATCAGGAACTGAAGAATTTTCTCGGCGCTCTGCTCGCTGATGCCCGAGCCCGGCCGCCGGATCATCTTCCCGACGTAGCGCTTCCAGCCTTCCTGGCTCAGGTGCGCGTTCAGCGGCTTGTCGAGTGTGTGGCACTTGCTGCAGCGGACGCCGAAGACGCCGAAGTTCTCGCGCTGCGCCTCGGGCCACGCCTCGGGATCCGACGGGCCGGCGCGCGCGGGCAGCATGAGAAGCAGCAGCCCCAGCGCCAACGTGCGGCTCGCGCGGCTCACCAAGACTGAACTCCCTTCCGCCACTCCACGCGGCTGCGTTCGCCACCCTGCTCGTAATCGTCGATCCACCTGCCGTGCTTCTTGCCGCGCTGGAACTCGCCCTCTTCGGCCTTTCGTCCGCTCGAAAAGAGACGAACGAAGCGGCCGTGCTTTTCACCGCCGTCGGTCTCGCACCACGCCTGCGCGCCTTCGGCCAACGCAGCGCGGATGAAGCGCGAATCATCGGGGCAATCGAAGCTCAGCGAAGCGAAGGCGGCGCCCTTCTTCATCGGCAGCTGCACCGTCTCGACGGGAACAGCAGGCGGCGCCACCGCCGCCACGGGTTGTGGCGCAGGCGCGGGAGCGTACTTCCCGATGGCCGTCACGTCGTCGCGCGACACCGACGCTCGCTGCATCAGGTTGCCGGGGATGCGGGCGTTGGGCAGAGCGCCCGTCGGGTCGAAAGGCACGGGGCTCGGCCGGCCGGGACCTGCATCGGGCGCGTAGAGCGCGATCGGGTTCGCGTTCACGCCTTCGAACGCCCTGTACGCCGGCACCACCACACCTTCGGCGGCACCTTCTCCATGTCGACGCATCCGAGCGCGACGACGCTCAGGGCAAACCAATGCCCGGCCCAGTTCGTTTTCATTCGGCCCCTTTCTGGCCGTCAGGCCTTCAGTCGTTGAAGTGCGGCCAGCCGGCGCACGAACTCCAGCACCTCGTTGAGCTCCTTTTTTCTGCTTTTCTGGCCTTGCACGGAAGCTCTGAGCAAGCCGAGGACCACACCCCAAGTCCCCGGAGACTGGAGGAAGCGTGCTGCGATTGGAACGAAGGAAAGGGCATTCTCGAAGCGAAGGCGCCGAGGACGTTGAAATCTGGCCATATGAGCGACGAGAAGCTCCGGAGGTTGGTGTTCGTGCTGGTGTCGACGCAGCCAAAAGCTTCAAGGGTGTGGGTCGGTGAACGTGACCGACAGCGGCATCGGGCTGGTCGCGACGGGGCCGCTGGATGGATCACCGCAGGAAGGTGAGCCGATCGAGCTGCAGTTTCCGCTGCCGACGGGTCAGCAGATCTTCGCGCGCGGCGTGGTGCGGTGGCGGCTCGCGTCTCCGCGCGCGTAGGCCGGCGTCACGTCGTTCGGAATTAAGTTCGAACACGACGCCGAACCTGTAGGCGAAGCTCTTCCGCGTTCTCGAGATGGGTGAGGTGCGGCCGGTGGGCGGCTCCTACTAGGTGAAGCGCGTCGACGTGCGGGTGGTGGTCGCGAGCAACCGGGCGCTCAGCGATGAGGTCGAGAAGGGGCGGTTCCGCGCCGACCTCTACTACCGCCTCAACAGCTTCCTGGTCGAGGTGCCGCCGTTGCGCGAACGCGAGGAAGACATTCTTCCGCTGGCGCGCACGTTCATCGACACGTTCAACAAGGCGCTGGGCAAGTCTGCGAGTGGCTTCACCGATGAGGCGCAGGCCACGATGTTGAAGTGGCGCTGGTCGGGCAACGTTCGTGAGCTGCGCAATGTGGTCGAGCGCGCGGTGCTCCTCTCGGGCCCGATGGAAGCGCTGGGCCGCGATCGCCTGCCGCGCGCGATGCAGGGTTCGGCGCCGGTGGGGTCGGCGAAGAAGGGGAAGTCGCTGAAGGCGCAGCTCGAGCACCCAGAACGGACGCTGATCGCCGAGGCGCTTGAGCGAAACGGCGGAGTGCTGCGCCGCGCCGCGAAAGAGCTCGACGTCGACCCGCAGACCTTCGCGCGTCGGGCCAGAAAGCTGGGCGCGCTGTGAGTCAGTAGGGCTTCTGGCCGGTGACGTTGCCGGGCGGGCTGTAGTCGCAGACCCAGAACTGCCACGTGGGGAAGCTGGCTCCGAAGGGGCTGCCGGTGGTGCAGATCTTCGTCGCGCACCCGAGGCTGGTGGTCGAGCGCCAGACGATCTGCGTGTAGTGCCCGCAGACCGCGCCGGTGGCGCACGTGTTCGTCGCGTAGGTGTAGTCGTTCTTCTCGATCGCCCACGAGTTGACGACGTCGGTGGGGGGGCGAATCGGATTCCCCGCGGCCGCGTAGATGTTCTCTCCAAACGGACCGCGGTTCGGGTTGTGCGCCCACTGGCAGTTATTCGCCCACGCCTGCGCCACCGCTTCGGCAGAGATGCTCCACGCCATCGGCATCAGCGCAGGGCTCGGCACCGGCATCGCGGCAGCGCGGACCGCGTTGTGGAGCGCCACCATCTGCTGCGCGATTCCGCCGTCAGACGTCCCGGCGTCGCTGCTACCGCCATCGGGCTTGTTGCCGCCGTCGTTCGAGCCGCCGCCGGATCCGCCACCACCGTCGAGCTTGATGCCGCCGTCGTTCGAGCCACCGCCGGATCCTCCGCCGCCGTCGAGCTTGATGCCGCCGTCGTTCGAGCCACCGCCGGATCCGCCACCACCGTCGAGCTTGATGCCGCCGTCGTTCGTGCCACCACCGCCGCCTGAGCTTCCTCCGCCGGTTCCCGAAGCTCCGCCGCCAGTGCCCGAAGCTCCTCCGCCAGTGCCCGAAGCTCCTCCGCCAGTGCCCGAAGCTCCTCCGCCAGTGCCACCTCCGGTGCCGCCTCCCGTAGCGGGACCGCACGACGCGATGAGGACGACGGCAGCGCACAGCAAGAAGGGGAAGCGCATCGCCGTGGACTGTATTCGGGCGTCACCAGCGCGTCGACGCACACACCGGCGACGTGACACCGAGGCGCGGAGTTTCGCCTTCGGCCCGGAAATCAGATGGGCTCCGCATCGCGGGAGACGTACCGCTGAAGGCGTGCCGTTCGGGGTCGGCGGCCCGATGCAACTTTGCGAAGGAGCACCGCTCGGATGCCGATCGCCCGGGGGTTCTTTCGGAGTTCGTTGGGCTCTTGGCGGATGCACGAGCGCTGCGTCGTCGAGCTTGCTGGGAGGGATGCGGAGCACCCCACCACCGCCGGTGGTGGTCTGGTGCTCCAGTTGAGTGTTCTCCCCACCGCTGGGCGATGGTCGCCGCACCCAGCGACAGGTTTGCCTCAGAAGTTGAGACCCCTTCCCCGTCAATGCCCGAGGAAGGGGCGAGAGAACCCGCGGAGCTTCCGATTTCTCGAAGGTGCTCCGCGGCAACGATTTCCTGGAGGCCAGCCGGCTTCGGTCTGGGCAAAGAGGGGGTCTCCCGCGAGCGTGGAGTTTCGCTGCGCCGCCGCTCGCCCGGCGAAACGCCGGCTTCGCTTGATCACGTACTTCCGGGGCGGCTCATCCCTCGACTGCTCTCGGGATGAACGGGGCGCGGCTGTCGGGGATGAACGGGGCGCGGCTGTCGGGGATGAACGGGGCGCGGCTGTCGGGGATGAACGGGGCGCTGCTCTCAACCCTTCAGCAGCTCGCCGAGCACGACAGTCGCGTACGAGCCGGAGGGCAGGGTGAACGCGAGCCAGGCATCGTCACCCGCAGCCTCGAGCGTCGCATCGGGAATCGGAATCCGCAGCAGGCGCCGCGCGCCTTCCGTCTGCCCACCGCCCGCTTCGAACGACTCGATCGTCAGCCCCTCGTCCTTCAGCACCGCCGCCTCGTCCGCGCCGACGTCGCCTTCCGCCGCGCGCATCGAAGGCCCGAACATCGGCCCGGTGGCGCTGACCTCGAACGCGTCCATTCGCGGCTGATCCACCGCGGCGTCCGCACACAGGAACTCGCCGCCACTCTCGTGCTTCTTCAGCACGTCGCCGAACAGCGCCGTCGAGAACTGACCCGCATCCATCCGCTGATCGAGCACCCGGTTGAAGAGCTCCGACTGGTACGCCGACAACAGCAGCTTCCGTTCGAAGTCCGGCCGGCCGCGCCGCCCACCCGCTGCCGCCTTCAGCAGAATCGATTTGCCGCGGGCCGCGTTGGTGCCGGCCGCTCCGAAGCGCTGGGGGCCGAAGAAGTTCGGTACGCCGCGCGCCTTCAGCATCGCGAGCGTCGCCTGCGCCGCCGCGAGGTCCTTCACCTTCGCGATGCGAATCTTGAAGCGGTTGCCGTTGAGGTGCCCGCCCTTCAGCTTGTTCCGGTGCCGGCTCACCTGCAAAAGCCGCACTTCCGGATCCACGAATGACGCGAGCTCGGCCTCGCGGCCCGGCTTCGCCTGGACGCTCATCCACTGTCGGGTCAGCGCCTGCTTGTCCTTCAAGCCCGCCCAGCTCACCGCGCCTTCCGGCAGCCCCAGGTGCCGGCTGATCCGCTTCGCCGCATCGGGCGTCGCCACGCCACGCTTCTCGACATGCAGGTAGACGTGCTCGCCCTCACCGCACGGCAGGTAGGCCGGAAGCTCATCGACCTCGAAATCTTCCGGCGTCTCTTTGAAGTGCCCGCCACAGCCGGGCAGGTCGGCGGTGAGGAACCTCACTGCATGTCCAGCGTCGCGAGCAGCTCTTTGACGCGCCGGGCGAGATCTTCGTCCGCGCGAGACTCGAGCAGCTCACCCGCCTGGAACAGCAGGAAGAACATCACGTCCGACAGCGCCTGCTTGAAGGTCGCTACCGGCTCGCTTCCCAGCGACGGGGCGTGACGGCGGTACGCGTCGAGCACCGTGATCTCGGGCAGGCTGCCGTCGGGCTGAAACTGCACGCCGCTGAGCATCGGGCTCGGCGACAAAGTGCCCGAGCTGAGCGCCGCGTTCGCCGACTGCATGAAGTCGTCGAGCTTTCCGCGCCGCGCCACTTCGTTGCGGACCTCGCGGAAGATGAAGTTGAAGACGTTCAACACCTTCGTCTCGTCGCTCGAAGGCCCCCGCCACGACGTCTCAGTCGCCGCCGTGGGCGCGGGCGACGACGGCGGTGGAACGGGCGGAGCAGCCGGCGGCGGCGAACCGGCAGATGCGATCGGGTGCGGCGACACCTGCGCGAAGCCCCCTTCGATCAGCCGGTACACGACGCGCGTGATGTCGAACTCACTCATGCGCGCCGCCTGGCCGAGCTCGAACACCGTCTTGTGTCCGTCGAGCAGCGCCAGCACCTTGTCTTCTTCTGGCTCGAGCTTCCCGTCAGACGGCCGCTTCTTCCCGACGTGCACTTTCGGGTTCGCAATTTTTTTCCGGAAGTGCGCCATCTCGTCGATCTTCCGGATGCTGTCCATCAACAGGCTCTGCATCGAGATGTTCAGGTTGTGCACCTGCTTCTCGTCGAGCTCTTCGTCGATGGCGGTGAAAGCGCCGTCCTTGCACAACATCATCGCGTGGAAGATTTCGCTGACCTGCTCGGTGACGCACTTCCACAGGTCGTGCGCCTGCATCAGGTTCTTCTCGACCAGCGCGCGTCCGACCCGGCTCGGTGGCGTGTCATTCAGCACGCCTTCCAGCTGCGGCCGCGTCACGTAGCCCAGCCGCACCATCACCTCGCCGATGCGTTCGGCGTGCGCGTCCGAGTGGGCCCACCGCACTTCACCTTCCTTCAAACCCAGCTGCCGTTCAGCGTCCGTGCTCTGGAGCTTCAGGAGCCCCGTCCAACGCGACTGGCCGAGAAAGGCGATCAAGTCCGACAGCGGGAAAGCGCCACAGTCACCCGCCATCACCACGCGCGGCCGCTGCTGCACGACGCCGCCCACCGCAGGCGTCCGAAGAAAAACTTTGTAGTCCGGAGACGTGTTCGCCAGCGACCAAATCGACTGCGGCTGCAACGGCGACGAGCCGGGGCTGACAGGCGTCAGGCCGCCCTTCGCGTCGACGACGAAGCGCGGCGAATCCATCAGTTGCTGGGCCAGGCGTTCTTGCCTTCCGTCCACTCGAGCTCGTCATCGATCGCGGCGCCAATCGCTTCCGCCGAGATGCCGAGCGTCAGCTTCCGCCCATTCAAATACAGGCTCGGGGTGGCGTCGACGCCCGCCGTCTTGCCGAGCTCCTTCGAGGCAGTCAGCTCGTCCGCGTACTTGCCCGACGCGATCGCCTTCGCCAGCGCCTTGTCATCGAGGCCGAGCTTCTTCGCCGTCTCTTTGATCATCGGCTCCGAGATCGTCATCTGGTTGTCGAACAGCGCGTCGTGCATCTGCCAGAACTTGCCGTTGTCGCGAGCGAACAAGACCGCCGTCGCCGCCGGCACCGCGTGGGCGTGACCAGAAAGAGGGAAGGGCTGGAAGCACAGGCGCGCGTCTTTGCGGCCCTTCAGCGCCTGGTCGAGCATCGGCCGCGCCGCGTTGCAGTACGGGCACTCGAAGTCCGAGAACTCGACCAGCGTCACCTTCGCCGTCGCAGGACCTACGCACATCCGGTCGTCCGGCTTGAAGGCCGTGCGGCGCGCGTTGAACGACTGGTTGTACTTCGAGAGCGAGACGATGATTTCTGTGGCCGGCGAGCCTTCCAGCGCCTGAGCCGCCGCCAGCACTGCGAGCCGTCGGGTGTGTTTGCAGGCCCCCGACTTCAGCGACGCCGCCACCGTCATCGGGCGGCCGCACCAGTCGAACTCGTCGGTGAAGACCGTCGCCAGTTCCTTCTGGGCAGACGCCGGGAGCTTCGAGAAATCGAGCCCGGCGATGCCTGCCAACACCCGCGCCGGCTCGGTGCCCTGCTGCGCCGCCACGGGAATCGCCACCAGCAATGCTGCGAGAAGACATGGCTTCACGATGCGGCGCGTTGTAGCGACCCACTTCTGGCTTGTAAAGGAACGCTCGCCCATGAAACGACTCCTCTTCATCCATACGGGTGGCACGCTCGGTATGACGGGGCGGCGGCCCGATGCACTCAAACCGGGCTCGTTCTTTCGCACGGTCAAAGACCGCGTCCCCGAGCTGCTCGAGTTGGCCGAAATCGAGCTCGAGCTCTTCTCGAACCTCGACTCGTCCGAGATTCAGCCGGAGCACTGGTCGAAGCTGGCGAGGCTGCTGCACAAGAAGCTGCCGGAGTTCGACGGCGCCGTCATCACGCACGGCACCGACACCCTCGCGTACACCGCCTCGGCGCTGTCCTTCATGCTGCCGAACCTCACCAAGCCGGTGGTGCTCACCGGGGCGCAGCGGCCCCTTCGTGAGGTCCGCAGCGACGCCCGCTTGAACCTCATCGACGCGGTGACGAGCGCGCTCAACGGCCCGAAGGAGGTCACCGTCTGCTTCGACTCGCACCTCTACCGCGGCAACCGGGTGCGGAAGGTCAGCGTCGCCGAGTACGACGCCTTCGAGAGCCCCAACTTTCCCGTGCTGGGGACGCTGGGCGTCGAGACGCGCTTCGAGACGGGGCTCGAACGCAAGGGCAAGCCGCAGCTGGTCGCCGAGCTCGACCCGCGTGTGTTCCTGCTCAAGATCTTCCCGGGCCTCGACCCGAGCATGCCGATGTCGTTGCTGCCGAAGGTGCGCGGCCTGGTGATCGAAGCGCACGGCGCGGGCAACTTCCCCTTCGCGGCGGAACAGGGCCGTTCGCTGCTGCCGCTTTTCAAAGAAGCAAAACGCCGCCGCGTCCCCGTGGTGGTGGTCAGCCAGGCGCACCGCAACGGCGTCGACCTCGCGATGTACGAGTCGGGCAGCGCCGCCTTGAACGAGGGCGCGATCAGCGGAGGCGACATGACGCCATCGGCCGCCGTCGTGAAGCTGATGCACGCACTGGCGTGGCATCGCAGCGGCGCAACCCTGAAGGCATACATCGAGAATCCAGTGGCAGGAGAACGCAGCGAGCTAAAGCCCAAGAATCGCTGACCTGAAACGAAACCAGACGGTACTTGCTGGGCTGCTGCGCCATTCTTAGTATTGGAGGCGAGCATGTCTGAGGACAAGACGTCGGTACATTCGATCGCCGACCTCCTCGGACAGGCGAAGGCGGTCAACAACGCCTACCTCATCGTGATCAGCGCCAAGTCGCCCGCGGGCATCGGGCGCATGATCAAGCTCGAGCGCGCGGAAGTGGTGATGGGCCGCAGCAGTGACGTGAACTGCCAGGTCGAAGACGACGGTGTCTCGCGCAAGCACGCCAAAGTCAGCCAGGCGTCGAACGGGCAATTTCAGCTGGTCGACCTGGGCTCGACGAACGGCACCTTCCTCAACGGCATCAAGGTCTCGATCGCGACGCTGCAGGACGGCGACAAGATTCAGGTCGGCAGCAACACCGTCTTCAAGTTCTCGATTCAGGACAAGCTCGAGGAAGAGTACCAACGCAACATCTACGAGTCGGCCACCCGCGACGGCCTGACCCGCATCTTCAACAAGAAGTACTTCCTCGACACGTTGAAGAAAGAGTTCGCGTACTGCCTGCGTCACCGCGTGCCGCTGTCGCTGGTGATGCTCGACATCGACTACTTCAAGAAGATCAACGACACGTTTGGCCACCCGGCCGGCGACTTCGTGCTGCAGAAGGTCTCGAACAAAGTCGGCGAGACCGTGCGCCAGGAAGATTTGTTCGCGCGCTACGGCGGCGAGGAATTCGCGCTGCTGCTGCGCGAGTCGAACGACGACAAGTCCGTGCGGTGCGCCGAGCGCTGCCGCCGCGCCGTCGATGGCCACGAGTTCCACTTCAACGGCACGCCGATCAAGGTCACCATCAGCCTGGGGGTCGCGACGCTGTTCGACACCGACTTCGCTCAGCCCGAGGACTTGATCGCCGCAGCCGACAAGTACCTGTACCGCGCCAAACGCGGCGGCCGGAACCGCGTCGAAGCGATGCAGATTTCCGGCGCTTGACGCCCTCGTATCTCTGACTACCGGAGTGCCGGCGGAATCGCGGGAGCGATCGACGGCGGCTGAAGCGGCAGGCGATCGGCCGCGTCGATGAACTCGACCCGGTTTCCGCCGCGCGCCATCGCTGCGTTGAGCCCATCGGTGGCCTGGCGCACCAGATCCGAGAAGCCGTACTCGTGGCCTGGCGCACCTGCCGCCACGCCCGCCGAGATCGTCGGGTTCAGCACCTGCTCACCGCGCTGCAGCGTCGCCTTCGATACGCGCTCGCAGATTCGGCGCGCCACGATCAACGAGCCCGCCAGATCCGTGTGCGGCATCAACAGCACCACGCGATCGGGCGCCTGCTGCACTGGGAAGTCGGTGTCGCGCAGCGAACGGCGAATCGCCAGCGAGAGGCCGCCCATCAGCTGGCCCCGCAGCTCCTCGTCGACCTTCACCGGCAGCGGGTCGAACGCGATCAAAGCGAGCGCCAGCGGGAAGCCATAGCGGCGCGCGCGCTTCACCTCGACGAACAGCACCTCTTTGAAATGGGCGAACGTGTAGAAGTTCGTCATCGGGTCGAGAATGCCTTCGCCCGGGCGCATCGTCGGCAGCGGATCCTCGTCGGTCGCGTCGCGGTGCAGCTGCAGCTCGGACAAACGAACGCGCAGGTCGTTGGGGGAAATCGGCAGCGGCAGCACGGCGTCGGCGAACGGGGCCTTGAAGCCCTTGCTCTGGGCCGCCATCAGCAGCGCCTGGGGCCTCGCGTTGCGCACCGCTCGCGACAGCCGCGAAGGCGACGCCAGCGATGGGCCGAGCACGACGACGTCCTCTTTGCTCAGCTGGTCCACGGCGCGGGCGGCAGAGACCTTGAGGCCGGCCTTCTTCAGCCCGGCGCAGATGGACTTCCAGCGCGGTTCTTTCGGTTCGATGACGGCGGCGAGCTTGAGCTTCACGTTTGGTCAGACCTCACTTCGCAGCACGGCTGAATCCCAACTTACGAAGGGACTCACTCGCAACGTATTTCACTCTCGAGCTCGCGTCTTTTTCTGCAGCGTGGGTCAGGGGGCCCACCGCTTCGGCCCCGCCCAGGTCGCCCAGGGCCCGTGCACAAGCCTCGCGCACCTCTTCCGCCGGGTCTTTCTTCAGCGACCGGCCCAGGATCCCTGCGGCGCGCGAGTCGCCCAACACCACCAGTGCCTTTGCCGCGGCCAGCCGCACGTCGGCAGAGCCGTGGGCGAGCAGCGCCACGACTTCCGGCATCTTCATGGTCAGGTGTTGCGCCGCCACCGCGCGAACCGCCGCCGCCAGCACGGAGGGCTCGACGTCTTTGAGCGCGGCCGTGACGAGCTGCGCCGCTTCCGCCACGCGGGGCATCTGACCGAGCGCGTCGATGGCCGCCGCCCGCTGCTTCGGAGACTTCGAGGCCAGCGCCTTCTTCACCTCGTCCATCGCGCCAGCGCCCGCGCAGCCGCCCAGCGCGCCGATCGCGGCAGAGCGGACTGCGTCGTCGAGCCGCACGTCATTCACCGCGGCGCGCAACGTGTCGGCACAGGCCTCCGAGTCGCTGCGGCCCAGGAACTCGACCCACTTCAGCCGCAACGCCGTGGGCACTTTGTTTGCCGGGTCGAGCTTCGTCTTTGCGTAGAGCCCAAGCGTCAGCCCTTCACCGCGGGCCAGGGCGCGCGCCGCCGCGTGTCGAACCGAGACGTCGGCGTCGTCGAGAAGCTTCTCGAGCTCCGACGCGCCCAGGGGGCCGATCTGCGAGAGCAGGGTGATCGCCTCTTTTCGATCGTTCAGCGGACTGGCGGGAGTCAGCCGCGCCTTCTGCTGGTCGAACGTCACTGCCCAGATCGCCAGCAGCCGGTTCACCCGTTCGGCGTCCGCTTCCTTCGCGACCTTCAGCACTGCGGCGCCCGCGGCCGGCCCACCCGCCGCCGCGTCTTCGACGAGCGCCATCGCCGCCGTCGCGTCCGACTCGGGCTTCCGGCTCGCCATCGCGTTCAGCACCGTGCGCGCATTGGCGTTCTCGAGAAACGCTGACAGGTGCAGCAGCGCCTCACGCCGCACCAGCGCGTCGGAGGAATAGAGCTCGACCTCGAGCGCCTTGCGCAGCTCTTCCCGCTTGCTCCAGCAGAGGGCCGCGGACGATGGGCCCATCGAGCCGGCCCCTGCGAGCAGGGTGGCGGTCGTCTGCTTCTTGCTGCCGGCCAGGTGCACGGCGGTCAGACACGGCAGGTTGTCGCGGCCCTCGAGGATCCACCGCGACAGCTCGCGCAGGTCAGAAAAGCCGCGGGTCGACATCGCGCGGATCGAACCCCAGCGCACCTGCCAGTCGGGGTCTTTGAGGATGTCCTCGAGCAGGTCCTGCCGGGTCGCCTCGTCTTTCAGGGACGCCGCCCAGCTGCCGCGATCGTTCGTGTTGTCGGTGAGGCATCGCCCGCAGAGCACCGCGCGCTGGCGGGGATCCGTCAGGTGCTTGAGGCACGATTCTTTGCAGCGCGCTCCGAACGCGCGGTTCTGCCCCCAGGTGGGGGAAGGGAGGCACAGGGCGATCGCCACGACGGCGAACGCGCGCAATGAGGCGCGGAACCAGCGCATGGGTGGGCCTGATGGTAGCGTCTTTGGTGCCCAAGCATGCGCGCGATCACCTTCCTTCTCTGCCTTCTTCTGTGTGCCTCCGCCGTGGCCGGGCCGTCGTCCCGCAAGGCCGTCTCGAAGCGCGGCGAGGCTTCTGAGCTCGTCAACGAAGTCGCTGGCGGCGGCTCGAACCCCAACTCGGTCGTCAACCGCATCAAGCGCCTGGGTGAAGAGGCGTACGCCGCCCACGAGCTGTCGAGCCTGATGACCCGCGAGGCCGACCTCGAGAAGAAGCGCGCGATGGCGCAGGTGCTCGCAGGCCTCGGGCATGCGCAGGGCGAGCAGGGGCTGCTCGCCGGCCTCAATGACGAAGACGGGCCAGTGCGCATGTACTCGGCGCAGGGGCTGGGGCGGATGAAGAGCCGCGCCGCCGCAGGGCGGCTGGGGCAGGCGCTGGCCGACAAGACGCTGGGCGTTCGCCGCGACGCCGCCCGTGCGCTGGGGTCGATCGGCGACCCCAAATATGGGGCCGTGCTCGCCAGGGCGGTGAAGTCGGAAGAAGACCCCGAGACCCGCGCGGCGATGTTGGTGTCGTTGGGCCAGGTCGGCGATCGCAAGCAGGCGCCCGTGCTCGAGTCGTACCTGACCCATTCGTCCGAGAGCGCCCGCTTCGCCGCCGCGGCCGGCCTCTGCCAGATGGGCAACGCCGCCGGCCAGAAGTTCGCCAAGGCGCAGCTGGCGTCCACGGATCGCTATGTGCGCATGCAGGGGCTTTCGCTGTTCGAAGGCGCCAGGGCGAAGGATGCGGCCCCCGTGCTCGAGCCGTTGCTCAAAGACCCCGACCGTTCGCTGCAGGCCGTGGCCGCGCGAATCCTTTACGAGGGAGGCGATGCCGCGAAGCTCGACTGGCTGGTGCTGACGAGCTTCCAGGCATTCGGAGAAGATCGACTGCCCTACGAACGCGAGCTCGAGAAGCTGCGCTTGCCCGACGATCAGCGCCGCACGATTCTGCGCAAAGCCGGAATCAAGTGACGCCCCTCCTGCTGACGCTGTTGGCGGCCGCTCCCACGACGGAAGTGATGTTCGCCGTGGGTCCCGCGCGCCCGTTGAGCGAGAGGCTCGAGGCGGTGAGCGCGAAGTTCGTCGGAACCCCATATGTCGTCTCGCCTCTGGGCGAAGGGCAGGGAAGGGATCCCGACCCGCTGGTGCGCTACGACGCGGTCGACTGCCTCACGTTCGTCGAAGAAGCGATTGCCTTGAGCCTCGCCCAGTCGCCCGACGCCGTGGTGCCTCTGCTGACGCGCATTCGCTACGAGGGGGAAACGCCGGACTTTCAGACGCGCAACCACGTGATGGAAGCACAGTGGGTGCCCAGCAATTTGAAGAAGGGCTTCCTGAAGGACATCACGCGCAGCATCGGGGGGCCCGAGACGGTGCAGGTGAAGAAGACGCTGGATGAGGTGGCCTGGAAGTCGAAGTCGGGGGCGTCACTGGGCTTGAGCGTCGAGCACCAGCGCCGCGGCGAGTACGCGTGGGACCTGATTCCGGCGGGGGTGGCGCAGGAGAAGCTGAAGGCCGCTCCGACGGGGACCTTGGTGGTGGTGGTGCGCGCCGACCGCCCGCAGATGGTCACCCGCATCAGCCACGTCGGCTTTCTCGTTCACAAAAAGGGCGGCTCGTTTCTTCGCCACGCCTCGCGCAGCTTCGGAAAAGTCGTCGACGAGCCGCTGGCCAACTACCTGGGCCGGAACCTGGGCTACGCGAAGTGGACAGTAGAAGGCGTGAGCCTCTATTCCGTGCAACCTGTGTTGACGCCCTGATTTCTCGGGCGACCTCTCGAAACCTACTGCGGGGTCTTGTTCTCGCCCGACATCGCCTCTTCTTCAGCGGCGGCGGCGTTCTGGGCGCCTTCGGCTTCGATGGCCGCCAGCTCGGCGTCGACGAGGGTGGAGGCGCGGTTCAGATCCGCGTCGGGTACGAAGAGCTCGTAGAAGGCGCCAACGGCCGGCTCGAAGGATGCGGTCGAGGCGGCGCCGCGTTCGCGGGTGAAGGCGTCGATTTTCTCCTGGCGCAGAACTTCGACCAGCCGGTCGGCCGTCAGAGGATCTTCCGTGGTGCGAACGATGGAGAAGCTGTCAGCCATGGTGCCGCCTTTCGTTCGAGTTTCTTGAGGGGAGCCGCGGCCGCAGTTATAAGTCGACTGCCTTGACCCGCCTCAAGTTTCTCGTCTTCGCCTTTCTCACGCTGGGCCTCTGGGGCGCCCACCTCTTCCTCCTCTCGCCCGCAGTCGGGTCCGTGATGGTGGATCAGGCAACTGGGCACGCCTTCAGCGCCCCCGCGGCCGTCGCGCTGCGCCTCGAGTCCAGCCGCTCGGAGCTCCAGGCCGCGGTGCTCAAGCTCGCGTCGACGCCCGCGATCACCAACCCCGGCCCCAGGACGGCGAAGCCCGAAGCGCCCTCGGCCGAGAGGTTCGCGATGGTTCGCACCGCGGTCGCGGAAGCGCTCCCCGAGAACCTTCGCCCGCTGGTCATCGTCGGCGTCTCGAATGACATCGGCGCGCTGATCGCGAAGGGCACGGACGAAGCGGCCGCAGCGCCCGAAGGGTTCGACGCGAAGGTGATTTCGCTCGCGGGCGGCAAGGGCGAGATCGTCGATGCGTTCGGCGGCCCGCACCTCTTCTATTCGCTGCCGATGTTCGGCGTGGACAAGAACGAGGTCCGCGCGATTGGCGCGGTCATGGTCGGCCTGCCGCTGGCCGTCGAAGCGCAGGCGATCGTCGACACCGTTGCGAAGGATCTCTCTCTCACCGCCCTCGGCCTCTCGATTGGTGGAAAGGAAGTCGCGGCCAGCGGCACGAAGAAGAACCTGATTCCTCTGGTCAGGCAGCCGGGCAAGGCGATGAACGCCGAAGTTGGCCCGGTGACCGAGCTGGGGCCTCTGAAGCTGCCGATTCTCACGGCGAGCGACGTAATGGGTGGGGCCAGCCCGCTCGAGATCGGCATTCGCCGCGACATCCCCGGCACGCCCTTCGAGGTGGTCGCTGTCGCCTCGGTTCGCCCGGCGATGACCGCGCTGGCCGGCTACCAGAAGACGGCACTCTTCATGTTTGCCGGCCTCTTGATCGCTGCGATCGCCTTCACGCTGCTGATGGGCTCGGCGCAGGCCGACGAAGAAGCGTACGTCGGCCCCCGCGCGCCGTTGCCGCCTCCGATTGCCTCGATTCCTGCTCGCCCCGATGCGCTCGCGCCGCTGCCGATCGCCGACGCGCCGGCTCCCGCCGAGGCGAGCCCCGACGACTTCAACTTCGGCCCCAGCACGCCTGCGCGCGCTCTGGCGACGTCGCCAGAAGTCGAGGCCCAGACTTACCCCGAGCCGTCGATGCGTTCGGCGTCGACCATGGAAGCGCCGCGCTACTCGCCTCCGCCCGTCGAAGAGCCGGGTGAAGATCCTTTCGCCGCGCTCGGCCCCCCAGCGCCTCCCCCGCAGCGCGCGCCCCCCCCGCCGATGTCTCTGGGCGACGACGACTTCGAGAGCCAGCGCACCACGTCGTATCCCGCGCACGGCTACAAGAACCCGATGTCGATGGCGTCCACCCAGAGCAACCCGGCCGTCGATCCATTCGCGATGGCGGGCGGGATGATGAGCGCTGACGAGCAGGCCCAGGGCGACAATCCGGACGCGACGCGCGTCGCCATCATTCCTCAGGAGCTGCTCAAGGCCAGCGCCCGCGGGAACACGAAGGAGAACCCGATGGCCCCGCTGCCGAGGACGATGCCGGGCACGCCCCGCGTCGCGTCGGTGCCGCCGTCGATCGCCGCGGGAGGTGGCTCGGAAGACGCCCACTTCCAGGAAGTCTTCCGTGATTTCGTCACCACCCGCGAGCGCTGCGGCGAGCCGGCCGACGGCCTCACCTTCGACAAGTTCGTCGCCAAGCTCCGCAAGAACAAGGAGCAGCTGGTCGCGAAGTACAACTGCAAGACGGTTCGCTTCCAGGTCTACGTGAAGGAAGGCAAGGCCGCGTTGAAGGCGACCCCCGTGAAAGAGTAGCGACTCACTTTCCAGTCGGTCGCTGCTGTCACTTTCCGGTGTCGTCCTGTTCCCAGTCACATTCCCCAGGGGCCCGCGCCAGGCGTGTCGCGCAGCTGGCAACTGGCTTTCAGCCCGGCCGGAAGTGGTATGCAACCCACCGTGAATCCTCGGGGATTTTGCCCCGGCCGCTGAGAAACGCTGCCGCAAAACTGGCACATGGGTTGCTCATTGGCGCGCAGCAGCTTGGGTGGGGTCAAGCACTGGGGCCGGCCCGTCGGGGAAAACGGGCACAATGCCGGTGCGAGGAGCTTCAAATGGCCATTGAGATGGCGCGGTTGACGGGTTGGCGCAGCGAGCAAGCCGAGGCCAGCGGTCGAGAGGCCGAGCTTGCGTTGTTGTTGCGCGAGCACGACGAAGCAAAGACGACGGCGCGGCCGCGCTTCGTCTTCCTGCGTGGGCCCGCGGGCGTCGGCAAGTCTCACCTGTTTGGCCAGCTTCGCGCGGCGCTGCAGAAGCGCGGAGTCTCGGTGTTCGAAGGTGCGTCGGGCCGTGAAGCCCGCAAGAGCTTTGGCATGTTCCAGCCGATGATCAGCGAGCTGGCGACGTCGCTGGAGCACGCGGGTGTCCCCGAGCCGCGCCTCAACGACGTGCTGCGCGCCGTTTCTCCTCTGAAGAACCCGAACGGCACCACGGTGATGGAAGATCGCCGGCTGTCGCTCTACGACGGCGTGAGCGAGCTGTTCGCGCTGGCCGGCCGCAATGCCCCCGCCTTCCTGTTCCCCGACGTCGAAGTGGCCGACAAGGCCTCGCTCGAGCTGCTGAGGTACCTCGCGGCGGTGTGCTCGACCCCGACTTCCCGCGCGGGTGGGCTCTTCGTCATCTCGTTTCGCGATGACGCAAAGCTCCCTGCGGCGCTCGACGAAATCGTCTCGAAGGTCAGCGGCCGCAGCGTCTCGTTGCGCGGTCTGGATCTCGAAGGCATTCGCAGCTTCCTCGCCCGCACCGATGTCGCGCAGCGCCTGTTGGACGCGACGGGTGGAAATCCGGAAGCGCTGGGCGAGCTGCTCGAGCGCCCGCTGGCCGCACCCGTCGACTTCTTCCTGCGCCGCGTCGAACGCCTGAGCGACGTCGAGCGCAACGTGCTCGAGACCCTGGCTGCCTCGCGCGACGCGCTGTCGCTGGCCGCGGTTGCGGGTGTGCTGAAGCAGGCGGCGATCACCGTCGACTCTGCCTCGACGCTCGACGCCCTCGTTCGCGGCCACGTCGTCACCGTTCGGGTGCTCGACGGAGAGCCCGTTTACCGGTTCGCCCGCGAGGCCGAGAAGCTGGCTTTCGCGAGCAGCCTGAGCCCCGCCCGGGTGAAGCTGCTGAAGCGGTCGCTGGGTCTGGCGATGGCCGAAGCGGGCGAAGTCGGCACCGCGGCCGAGCTGCTGTTGGAAGTCGGAGCCGACGAAGGCGCGGCGGTGGCGGTGAAGGCGGCCGACTCGCTGGCCGCCCGCGGCGCACACGAAGACGCGTCCGAGCTCTATGCGCGCGCGGTCAGCCTGCTGAAGGGCGCCGAGCAGGCGTCCGTGCAGGAACGCCATGGCTCGGTGCTTCAGGCGCTGGGCAACTACCGCGAGGCCGCGCGCACCTTCGCGCAGTCGGCACGGGTGAAGGATGCGGGCCTTTCGGCGCAGCGCGCGCTGCTGGCCGCGAAGAACCTGGTCAAGCTGGGGCGGTTCCGGCTCGCCGAGATGACGCTCGCCCGCGCGGCGGCGGATGCCCAGACCACGGTGGAAGCGGCGGCGCTCACGGCCGAGATGCGGATGCTCAAAGGCCAGCCGGCCGAGGCCTTCGCGCTCTGCCAGGCAGCGCTCGAGAAGTCGCCGCCCGCGGGTCTGCAGATCACGCTTCGCAACGTGATGGGCAAGGCGATGCTGGTGCAGGGCGAGGCCGCAAAGGCCGAGGCGCTGTTCGCCGAGAACGTGATTGCGGCGCAGTCGGCCGGGCTGCTGCAGCTCGAGTCGAACGCGCGGCTGAACCAGGGCGTCGCGGCGCACAAGCAGGGCGATCGCGATCGCGCCATCGGTTGCTATCAGGCGGCGCTGGCGACTCCCCGGCCCGCGGTGCAGGCGCTGGCGAACCTCGGCAGCCTCTACGCGGAAAGCGGTGACTTCGAGCCGGCGCTGGAGAACCTCACCCGCGCGCTTCAAGCGATCAGCCGGTTCGGTGGTGCGCGAGAGGTCGCTCACGCGGCTTCGAACCTTGCCCGTCTGCACCACTTCCTCGGCGACATGGAACGTGCGGTCGAGCTGTCCGAGCACGCGCTGCGCTTGTCGTCCGGCCAGGGCGAGCCCTACCTCGAAGGCAGCGCGCTGCTGAACCTGGGCGCGGTGGCGATCGACGCGGGCGACTGGCTCGAGGCGATTCGAAACCTCGAGGCCGCGCGCACCCGCTTCGAAGGCGTGGGCAACGATGGCTTCGCGGCGTTCGCGGCGGCGCTGAAGGCCCGGGCGCATCTGGGCGCTGGTGAAAAGGCGCAGGCGTCGGCCGAGCTGGCGCGCCGCTGTGTCGACAAGGGCAGCGCGCAGCTTCCGGCGGCCGCGGTCGAGGTCGAGCTGATTCGCGGTGAGCTGGCGCTGGCGCTCTCTGACCTTCACGGCGCAGGTCGGGCAGCGGCGCGGGCGAAGGACACGCTGCTGGGCAACCCGGACCTCGAAGGCCCCTTCCGCGTGTACCACCTGATGGGGCGGCTGAAGGTCGCGGCCAACGACACCGCCGGAGCGCAGGCCGAGTTCTCGCGCGCGGGCCGGTTGATGGACGAGCTCGTTCAGCGCGTGCCGCCAGTTCGCCGTTCGGCGTTCCTCTCGGTTCCGCGGCGCGCCGAAGTGCTGGCGACGCTCGAGCCCGAGCTGAAGCTGCCCCGCGTCGTCTACGCCCCGCGCTCGGTCGACAGGACCCACGGCCTGGTCGGACGCTCGGCGGCCCTGCAGCGGATCACGAAGCAGATCGAGCCGATCGGCCGCAGCAACGCGATTGTCCTCGTGCGGGGTGAGAGCGGTACCGGCAAAGAGCTGCTCGCCGAGGCGCTTCACACGCTGTCTCCGCGGCGCGCGATGCCGCTCGTCAAGGTGAACTGCGCGGCGATGGTGGAAGACCTGCTGCTGTCCGAGCTGTTCGGCCACGAGAAGGGCGCTTTCACTGGCGCGGTGCGTGAGCGCAAAGGCCGCTTCGAGCTGGCCGATGGCGGCACGCTGTTCCTCGACGAGATCGGCGACATCAGCCCGAAGTGCCAGGTGGCGTTGCTGCGCGTGCTGCAGGAACGCGAGTTCGAGCGCGTCGGTGGAACGAAGACGTTGAAGGTCGACGTCCGCGTCATCTGCGCGACGAACCGTGACCTCGAGGCGCTGATTGCCCAGGGTCGGTTCCGCGCCGACCTGTACTACCGCCTGAAGGGCGTCACCCTCGAGCTGCCGTCGCTGCGCGAGCGCCCCGAAGACCTCGCCCAGCTGGCGTCTCACTTCCTCACCCGCATCGCCGACGAGCGTGGCGAGCCGGTGAAGCACCTGTCGGAAGAGGCGCTGGCGCTGCTGATGCGTCACCCCTGGCCGGGCAACGTGCGCGAGCTCGAGAACGTGCTCTCGGCGGCGGCGATTTTTGCCGAAGGCCTCGTCATCCAGCCCGACTCGTTCAGCCACGTCAGCGAGCTGCGGTCGCTGATGGAGGACACGGTGCCTGCGGTGGCGGTGGTCGCGGCTGCGGTGGCAGTGGTTGCCCCGGTGGTCACTGCTCCCGCCCCGGTTCAGCGGGTGGCCGCGCCTGTCGCGGAAGGCCCGCCCGACTATTACGAGCTCGCCCGCCAGCGCGGCATCAGCCTCAAAGATCTGCGCCACGAAATCGAAATGCAGTGCATCAAGAGCGCGCTGCTCGAGGCGAAGGGCAACATCAGCGAAGCGGCCCGCCTGCTGAAGATGAAGCGGTCGCGCCTGTCACAAATCGTCAACGCAGAGTCCGCGCTGAAGGGAGTCGCCCATGGAGACGACGAGGGCGGCACCGATGACGAGGGCTCCGATGAGTAACCAGGGTTCGGCACCAAAGATGCAAAGAGGACTCACCATGAAGTCAATCATCGTCGGAATGTTGGCAGTGGTCGCCCTGACGGTCTCGGGGTGTGGCGTCGGTATGGACGACGTCGAAGGCGAGCAGGCGGCGAACGGCACCCAGGTGGCGGCGCTCTTGAGCGCCGATAACACCCGGTCGGCACAGGCAGAAATGCGTGGCCAGACCAACAACGACCCCCGAGTCCAGCTGCCCCAGGACCCCATTCCGGTCTTCGAGGCTCGCACGGTCGGCAGCGGCCGCTCGCCGAAGTAGAAAGCTAACGCTCTGGCAGCCGGAGCACGGCTGGGTGGCAAAGGCGTCCTGGTACTGGCTTTCGCGCAGGTTCCAAGGACGCCTTTTTTCTTGTGCAGGGCCGTTGCCGCCCGCCTGAAATCCGGACGAGACGCATTTTGGGCTCGCCCACCAGAAAACTTCAGAGGGTGGTCCCGCCAGGCAGAACCGCGCAATTCATCCAGGTGATGTCGTCTTCGGCTGCGGTCGGGCGTGGAACATTCGGAGCTGTATTGGAGTTACAGCCACCGATGCGCGCGCTGTGGCGGAAGATCATCCCGGGTGTCGCGACGGCCGGTCTGGCGGTGGGGGCAGCGAGCCTCGGCGTCTCGGTGCTCGACGGCTCGCCCCAGCTGCTGGACCTGGGCGCTGCGATTCGGGTCGGCCTCCCCGCCTTCGTCATCGGGCTGATCTTCTTCCCGGTAAACGAGCAGTCGCTGTCCAGCCGCCTCGGCTTCGGGCTGCAGGCCGGACTCGCGGCGGCGGTCAGCTGCCTCGTGCACCGGGTGCTGTGGACGGCGCTCGACGCCAGCGACGGGCTCCCTGCGTTCGGCATTGACCTGGTTGGCGTGCTCCCCGTGCTGCGCCACCCGTCGATGCTCTGGCCCGATTCGCCGGACACCACACTGTGGCTGGCCACCAACGCGATCGCCGCCGCCTCGATCGCTGGTTACCTGGCCCAGCCGCTGCTGAAGAACGTGGCCCGCCTGCGCCGTCGATCCGTGCCGAGCGCGCTGGCGGCGCTCACCGCCGCGGGTGGACGAAGCGCCCCAGTGCGGGTCCGTTAGGGTCCGCGCAGAGGTGTCGGCGCCGAGAGCGCCGTCCGATCGAACCCACCAACTCTCAGGCGCGCCCACGTGCCCGCCACTTCTGACAGCGGGTGCGCGGCGCTCGCCTTCTGCCTGAGAAGGTACTTGTCATTCAGCAAGGTGATGGATCGCCTGAACCCACGGAAACCAGGCGCGAGCCTGGCTACTTGAGGCAGGCGCCGACGTCCTGACCGGACTTCGCAGCGTCGAGGCACCTGGTCTGCTTCTCGATCGCGGCGTCCTTCTCTTTCTCCTTGAGACACGCCTTCTTCCAGAAGGCTTCTGTTTCTGCGTCGACCTCCTGGCCGGCGGCCTTGCCCGCCTTGGTGAAGGCCTTGACGAACTTGTCGCAGACGGGCGCGGAGGCGGCGAAAACGGGAGCGGCGGTGAGGAGGACGACGAACACGAGACGTTTCATGATGACCCACGGGTGAGAGGGAGAACTTCGACTACGAGACGGAACGAGGGCGCTCGATTTTGCGCGGGCCGCCGTGATTGCCTCACGACAGGGCGGACAGCGAAGCGCGCTGCTCGGTAGCTGGGTCAGCTTGTGGGTCATCAGATCCCCATCGCCCAGGTCAAAGCGCATCTGGCGGAAACCGTGCGGCGGGTGAAGTCTACTGGCTGCCCATTGGTGATTACCCAGAACGGGATTCCTGCCTGTTCGAGCTGACCGCTGTACACACGCACGCCCAGTTCCTGGCGATGCCTGGGGGCCACATGATTCACGACTGCCGCCCTTCGGTCGTGAACGCCGCCATCGTCGAGTGGATCAGCCACGAGCGTTTCGGGGCAGGGTGAGCACGAAGCAGGCACCGGGGCCGGCCTCGTCGGCGACCTCGAGCTTGCCGTCGTGCTCCTGCAGGATTCGGGCGGCGATCGCGAGGCCGAGGCCGGTGCCCGCGGGCTTGGTGGTGACGTAGGGCTCGAAGAGTCGCGCGCGAAGGTCGGGCGGAATGCCAGGGCCTTCGTCTCTCACTTCGATCGTCGCGGTCGCGGGCTGGGTGCGAACGGTGACGGTGACCGCGCCGCCTTTGCCAGTGGCCGTCATCGCCTCTTCGGCGTTCTTGATCAGGTTCACGAGCACCTGGGTCAGCTGATCGCGATCAGCCGAGACGAGCGCGCCGTCGTCGAGGTGCGACGCGTAGGTGAGCTGCGCTGCGCCTTCACCCAATGCGTGCGGCGCGTAGAGCGCGAGCACCTGCCGGCACAGCTCGGCGAGATCGACCTGGGCGAGCGCCGGCCGGGGCAACCGCGCGAACTGCGAGAACTCGTCGACGATGCGCTTGAGCCGGTCGACCTCTTCGAGCACCGCGACCGCACTTTCCTTGAACAGCGCCTTGAAGCGCGGGTTGTCCTTCTCGCTCGCGGCGACCAGCGTCTCGAGCGACATGCGAATCGGGGTCAGCGGGTTCTTGATCTCGTGCGCGACGCGGCGGGCGACCTCCTGCCAGGCCGCGATCCGTTCGCTGGCGACCAGCTTGTCGGTGGTGGCCTTGAGGTCGACCGTCATCTTGTTGAAGGTCTGCACCAGCGCCTTCAGCTCACCCGTCGCGCGTTCTTCGACCCGCACGTCGAGCTCGCCCGCTGCGATGCGCCGCGCGGCATCGGTGAGCGCCTCGACGGGCAGGGTGACCCGCCGCGCGAGGACGAAGCCAACCCCGACCGAGAGCAGCAGCCCCAACGCAGCGAGGGCGAGAAACGCGCGCAGCACTTCCGTGCGGGTGGCGATCAAGTCCGCGCGCGAGAAGTACAGCCGCACCTCGGCGACCGGCGCCCACGACACGGTGCGCAGCGTTGTCGGTTCTGCAGCGGTTCCGGCGGTGCCCAGCTTCTCGTTGCCGCCCCAGACTTCGACGCGCGCGCCCGTGAGCCGCGACAGCTGCTGCGCCACGCGTTCGTCGAGCAGACTTCCACCGACCGCCCAGACGCGGGTGTCGCCATAGTCGAGCGCGCGGGACGTGACGAGCGCTGGCCGGGTGTGAAGCCCGGTCTCGTCGCGAAGCTCGACCTGCACCGGCACCAGGGTGTGGTTGCCCTTCGTTGCCTTGAACAGCGCCTCGTCGAGGTCGCCCAGGCGCGCGGGCAAGTGGCCCGACGACAGCGTGCGGCCGTCGGCATCGAAGAGGCTCAACACCGACAGTCCGCGCGGCACCATCAGCGTCGCAGCGGCCGAGGTGAGCGCGGGAGGAGGCGGCAGCTTCGCGGCGTCGCGGGCGGCGTCTTCGAGCGCGGGGCTCGTCGCCAGCTCGTCCATCGCGCGCTGCACGTCGGCGCCCAGCCGCTGCACGGTCGCGTCGACGGCGGCCATCTCTTGATCGATGCGGCTCTCTTGCTGCCGCTGAAGCAGGGCCGAGAGGTTGCGCAGCGCGATCGGCACCACGGCCAAGACCTGCAGCAGCGACAGGCCGAGAAAGGCGACCGCCAGCGTGGTGCGCAGGCGCATCGCCTCAATCCTGCCCGAGGAAGACCGCGTCGAGCAGCGGCAACCCTTGCGCGTCCGTCTTCAGGTTCTGCACGTCCTTCGCGGCCTGGATTCCCAGCGCCTGCGCATACAGCGGAATCAGCGGCAGCTCGGGCCACAGCTTCTCGGCCAGCACTTGAGCAGCGTGGGCACGGGCCTTGTCATCGGAAATCAATCCCAGCGGAGCGAGCTGCGCGGCCAGCTGGTCGTGCCGGCCACCGAGCTCGAGCGCGAGCGCGACGGCGAGCGCGGGGACAGGAGGAATCATCAGTGACTGCAGTGCGAGCTCCGCGTCGGGCTTCGCGCGAAGGGCGGCGCGGGTCAGCGGCTTGAGCGCGATGCGGTAGCCCGAGGCGTGCAGCTTCACCTGCAGGCGTTCGGCGACAGCGCGGTGGTCGGGCAGCGCGGCGTCGTAGGCGAGGGTGAGCTCGCGGGGCGTGGCGAGCGGCGAGGGTCTCGGCAACTTCGCTGGCTCGGTCATTCCCGCGGAGAGCGGTGGAGGCAACAGCTGGCCCATCGCGGCGGCGGGCAGCAGCACGAAGAAGCGAACCAGGTCGGACCTCTCAATCGCCGCTTCGAAGGCCGCGCGGAAGTCGGGGCCGACTTTGACGGGGTTGAAGGCGAGGAAGGTCGCGAACAGCAGCGCGGACTCGTCGGCGGCGGTGCCGAGGCCCAGCGCGAGGTGCACTTTCCGTTGCTGCAGCAATCGTTCGGCTGTGCGGGCGTCGGTCGAGGTGACGGTGAGCGCGTCGGTGAAGGGGCGGCCCTCGGGGAAGAAGACGTTCGCGGTGAAGGTCTGGGCGGCGAAGCGGTAGGGGCCGACTCCCTGCGGAGCGAGCGCCGGGTGGCAGAGCGCGCGTTCGAAATCGGGGAAGGGAAAGGCGAGGGTGAGCTCGTTGGCGGTGGCGACCTTCAGTGGTGACAGCAGCGCGCGGTACGGCGACGAACCGCCCGAGAGCTTCGTCAGGTGCGCGGCCAGCTCGGCGGGGGCAAGCCCGGGGCCGTTTGGGCGCGCGAGGCCTGAACGCAGTGGGGCTTTGACTGTCGTCGGGGTGGTGCGAGAGAGCTCGGTGACGAGCAGCGGGGTGATTGCTCCGTTCTTCTCTGCGCGGCACAGCGGGCGATTCAACAGCGAGACCAGCGTCGCTTCGATGGGCGTGTCGGCGAGCAGTGGATCCGTCTCGGTCGCCCTGGCCGTGGCGGCCACCTTCAGGGTTCCGCCGTAACGCGCGCGTGACCCGGCAAGGCAGGGCAGGGCAAGCAGCAGCGCGAGGATGACGACTCTCACGGGGCCACCCTGCGCGCGAGGAGCAGCTCGCCCGTACCGTCGGCGAGCCACGCGCCGAGCACCACTTCTTCGGTGCCGTCGCCGTCGAGGTCTGCCGCGGCGATGGCGAGCACGCGGCCGCGCGGGGTCGCCCCACTGAAGACGGGCGTCGCATCGGCCAGCGAGCCAGAACGGGCGGCGATCGCTTCGGCGGCGGCGACGGGCACCACCCGCACGTCGTCTCCGTCGACAAAGAAGCGGGACGAGGTGGTGACGAGCTCGGGGCTCTGGTCTCCGTCGAGGTCGGCGAGCACCGCTGCGCTGGGCGCCGAGGTGAAGGCGGCGGCGGGCGGGGTGCCGCGGGTGATCGAGCCTGACCCGTTCGCGAAGAGGAAGAGCGAGAGTCCTGCGCGGGTGCTGGTGGTGGTGAGCAACGCGGGCAGGCTCAGCGGCTTGCCGAACCAGCTCGCCTCGGCGGCAAAGGCGTTGAGCCCGGGAACCAGGCGAACGGTGATTGCATCGAGGGTGACGTCGTCAGAGACAGCGACAGGCTTCAGCGATCCTCCCTGCAGCGTCAGCGTCTCGCCGTGCGCGCGCCGGCCTGAGACGTAGGTGAGGCGGCCGGTGAGAATCGACACCGCTCCGAAGGGCTCGCGGGTAGGACGCAGCGCGACGGCGAGGCTGCGCAGGTCGTAGCGCGCGATCGGCTTCCCTTCGGACGACAGCACCAGCAGCTCGTCATCCATCAGCACCGCGATCTCGGGGCGCTTGTCACCGTCGAGATCTCCGACCGCGATCGCGGCCGGCACCCCAGGAAGCTTCGCGAGCACGCCGAGCCCGAGCTTCAACGGAGCAGAAGGAGACCCGGCAGCCACCGTCGCGGCGAGTGTCATCGCCTGCACGTCGGCATCGACCGAGGCCGCGATCGCTGCGGCCGGCCCCGAGCGCGTGGGTGCAGCGCCGGCCCAGAAGTTCACCCAGGTCGGCAGCACGTCGCCGCGCGCGGCAAGACGGGCGTTCTCAGCGGTGACGCTGACGCGAAGCAGCGATCGAAGGTCCTTCTCGCGGGCGAGCCTCTCGGCAGTGACGGCATTCGCGTCGAGCACGACGGGTGAGAGCCTGCGCCGCGAGAGCTCGGCGCTGATCAACGACGCGACGGCGCGCCCGAGGGCGGGGGTGGGCGCGTCGACCTGAATCGCGACGGGCGCCTCGAGCGGGATGCGGGTGGCTTGATCGACGACGGCTCTGGCGAGGCGATCGACCGACGGGCTGGCATCGGCAGGCCCCGCTGAGAAGAGAAGAAAGAGGATCAGGGTCACGCGCTAACGCCGCTTCCCATCGTTGATGAGAAAGTCGTTCGGGTCCACCTGCCCGGGCGGCGGCGCGTCGGCGGTGGGCGCCGTGCCTTCGAGGAACCACTCTGTGCGGCCCGGCACCGACTTGCCGGCGAGCAGCCCACTCACCGGGTCGATCTTCGCGATCGCGATTCCCGGAGTCACCTCGAAGTCGCGCACCGGCAGCCCCTGGTGGGCGGCCTTCATGAACTCGAGCCAGATCGGCAGCGCGGCCTTGCCGCCCGTCTCACCCGGGCCCAGCGGCGTGTGGTCATCGAAGCCGACCCAGGCCGACGCGACGTAGTCGGCGGTGTAGCCACTGAACCAGGCGTCGCGAAATTCCTGCGCGGTGCCCGTCTTGCCGGCGGCCGGACGATCGAGCTCCTTCACCGCGGTGGCCGTGCCCTCTTCGACCACGCTGCGCATCATCGACGTCGCGAGGAAGGTGACCGCGGGCGGCAGCGTCTCTTCGAAGGCCGCGTGGTGCTCTTCCAGCACGGTGCCCTTCGCATCGGTGACGCGCACGAGCATCACGGGCTCGGCGTATTTCCCCTGCGACTGCAGCGTGGTGTAGGCGTTGGCGATCTCGATCATCACCACTTCGCCGGTGCCCAGCGCGAGCGTGAGGTTGTCGGGCATCGGCGAGTGGATGCCCGCCTTCTGCGCGAAGTCCGTCACCGCCGCGGGCGTCAGCGCCTCGATCAACCGCACCGAGACGGTGTTCTTCGATTTGGTCAGCGCCTGGCGCAGCGTCATCGGCCCCTCGAAGCCTGAGGCTTCATAGTTCTTCGGCTTCCACGACTTGCCGGTGTACGGGTCTCGCACCGTCTCGGGCGCATCGTTGACGACGCTGATGGTGGTGAAGCGGCCGCTGCCGACCGCGGCGCCGTAGAGGAAGGGCTTGAAAGACGAGCCGGGCTGCCGGCGCGCCTGAATCGCGCGGTTGAAGGCCGAGGTGGCGAAGTCGTAGCCGCCGACCATCGCGACGACGCTGCGATCGACGGGGTCGATGGCGAGCAGGGCCCCCTGGACCGTGGGCGTCTGCGCGAGCGTCGCGTCGGTTCCTTTGCCGAGCCGCACCCGCACGAGCTCGCCCGGCTTGACCACGTCGCTCAAGCGAATGGGCGTCGAGCCGACCTTGCCGTCTGCGCTGCGAGGCCTCGCCCACGAGACGCTGGCGAAAGACAGCTGCACCGTGCGGCCGATGAGGTCGACCGACGCGCTCGCCTTCTTGTCGTCGACGGCGCTGACGAAGCCGACGGTCTCGGCGCCTTCGGCCAGCGTCTTCAGCGGCACCGCGCGAACGAGCTGTTCGTCTTCGGTGGGAATCGGCTCGTCGGGATCCGCCACCTCTTCGGGGTCTGCGCGAGGGTCGAGGCCGGGCTCGACGGCCGGGGCGGCCGAGGCGAGCGCGGTGAGATCTGCCACCAGCACTTCATCGGGGCGCCGGCGGCCGGCTTCGTCGACGCGGGTCTGGATCAGCGGCCGAAGGCGAGCGAACCGCGCCGTGTCGATGGTGCCAACGGCGCCGCGGTAGCCCTGCCGGCGGTCGACCGCCTCGAGGCCGATGCGAATCGAATGCTCGGCCGCCGCCTGCAGCCGCGGGTTCATCGCGATGTCGACGCGCAGGCCACCTTCGAGCACCGCCTTGTCGCCGTAGCGCGCGACGAGCTGCTGGCGAATCTCTTCCGCGTAGTAGGCGCCGACGACCAGCGGAGGCCGCGGGCCGAGGACGATGGGCTTCTCGAGCTCGGCGTCGATGAGCTCTTTCTTCACGAAGCCCTGCGCCGCCATCTGGCCGAGCACGTAGCGCTGCCGCTTCTTCGCCTTCACGATGCTGGTGACGGGGTTGATGCGCTGAGGGAGCTGCACGGTGCCGGCGAGCACGGCGGCTTCTCCGATGCCGAGGTCCTTGGTGTGCTTGCCGAAATAGAAGAGCGCCGCTTCTTCGACGCCGTAGCGCTGCTGGCCGAACCAGATGGTGTTGACGTAGAGGTTGAGGATTTGATCCTTCGTCAGCGCTTTTTCCATGCGCGGGGTGAGGATCCACTCGCGCATCTTGCGGGCGAACGTGCGTTCCTGGCTGAGCAGCAGGTTGCGGCAGGCCTGCTGGGAAATGGTGGACGCTCCGCCGGCGCGCTTGCCGGGGCGAAGGGCCTTGAAGCCAGCGCGGATCATGCCGAGAAAGTCGACGCCACCATGGGTGTAGAAGTCGGCATCTTCGGCGGCGAGAAAAGCGTTCTTCACGTGCGGCGGCACGGCGGTGATGTCGACCCAGGTGCGGCGCTCGCGGAAGAACTCGGCGCACGGCACGGTGTTCTGGCCGGGGCAGTACACCTTCGTCACCTGCGGTGGGCGCCAGGTGCGCAGCTCTTCGACGGAAGGCAGGTCGCGTGAGAAATACCAGTACGTGCCCGCGCCAATCCCCGTCATCAGGCCGAGGGCCACGATGGTGAAGATCAACAAACGGCGCAGCCACTTCCAGACGCGCTTCATCGGCCGGGCACCTTAGTCCTGCTGGATTGGTTGAGAGTGACGAACACCCGCCGGGTCCCTTCGGTTCAGGGAAAACAGGGCTGAAGGAACCGCAAAGGTGGGAGCCCAACGGTTCTGGAGCGGATCAGCCGAGCCCGCCGCTGGAGCGTCAGCGACAGCGGGGCTCGGCCCGCGAAGATCCGTAAAAACAGAACCATAAATACAGAAACAGGCCGGGCCGGGTGGTGACGGATGCACCGGGTCGAGCGCGAGGGGAACGTGGCGGGCTTCACTGGCCATACGCGACGTTCTGCCTTGAGGCTCGAGCCGATGCGGGCGTTGCCACCCAGCCCGCCACTATCAGTTCTCAGGCGCCATGTCCGGCGCTTCCTGCTCGAAGTCGATTTCTTCGAGGGTGCCGACGCGGGCGACCCGGGCCGCATTCACCCGCGCCTTCACGTATTTCGGCGAGAGGTTGGTGGACGTGAGGTACGCCTGCTTGGCCTCGTCTTTCCGGCCGACGCGCTCGAGCGCGACGCCGAGGTTGTTGTGGACGTAGGCAGTGGTGGGCAGCAGCTCGGCTGAACGGCTGAGCACCTCGACGGCCTTCTCGTTCTCGTTGGCGCGCAGGTACGCGAGGCCGAGGTTGTTCAGCGCCCAGCCGTGGTCGGGCTTGAGCTCGATGACCTTGGTGAACATGAAGATCGCGTTCTGCAGCTCACCGTTGCCGAGGTAGCCGAGGCCCGCGGCCTGGAACGCTTCGGGGTTGCCGGAGTCGCGGCGGATCGCGTCCTTTCCCGCCAGCGCGGCGTGGCCGAAGTCCTTCATCTTCACCAGCGCGCGGGCCTGCTGCACCAGCGGGGTGGCGTCGTCGATGCGGACCAGCGCGAGCCGGCCGTACGCTTCGGCGGCGAGGTCGTGCTTGCCCATCTTCTGGGTCAGGCCTGCGATGAAGGTCAGCGCCTCGTCGTCAGTGGGCATCGAGAAGATCGCGCGCTTCGCTTCGGTCAACGCGCCGGCGCGGTCGCCGTCGTCGGCCAGTTGCTTCGCGCGGGCCAGGTGATCGACGCCCGGCTGGTCGTGCTTGAGGCTCAAGGCATCCACCGGCTCGTCCATCATCGGCTTGCCCGCGTCGAAGACAGCAGCGACGGGCGCCGGCATCACCTGCGCCGACACCCGCTTCACGGGCACTGGTTTGGGCACCGGCTGGAAGTCGTCCTGGCAGGCGGCGAAAGAGAGAGCGGCGATGCAGCAGGAAACGAGGGTCTTCTTCATAGGGAGCTCCGTGGGAGGGGAACTGCGTGGCTCGAGTCCTTTCCAAAGCGATTGCCGTGCCACGGGCCAAGTGTGCGTAGCCGCTCGGGGTGGAGGCGAAGGCGTGGTTGTGCAGACACGGTGTGCTATCCGCACGCGCGTCATGTCTTCCGAGCTCGAAAGAGAGGTCGCCCGCCGGCGAACCTTCGCCATCATTTCTCACCCTGACGCGGGCAAGACCACGCTCACTGAAAAGCTGCTGCTGTATGGCGGCGCGATTCACCTCGCGGGCAGCGTGAAGGCGCGGCGGGCAAAGCGCCACGCGACCAGCGACTGGATGGAGCTCGAGAAGGAACGTGGGATCAGCGTCACCAGCTCGGTGCTGCAGTTTCCGTATCGCGGGCACGCGGTGAACCTGCTCGACACGCCGGGCCACCAGGACTTCAGCGAAGACACGTACCGCACGCTGGCTGCGGCCGACGCGGCGGTCATGCTCATCGACGCGGCGAAGGGCGTCGAGCCGCAGACGATCAAGCTGTTCAAGGTCTGCCGCATGCGCGGGATTCCGATCTTCACCTTCTGCAACAAGCTCGACCGCTACGGCCGCCTGCCGCTGGAGCTGATGGACGAGCTCGAGAAGGTGCTCGGGCTGCGGGCGTACCCGATGAACTGGCCGATTGGCTCAGGGCCCGAGTTCCGCGGCGTCTACGACCGCCGGAAGAAGACGGTGATCGTGTTCTCGTCAGAAGGGAACCACGGCGAATCGGAAGTGACGGAGCGCGAGGTTCCACTGGCGAGCCCTGAGATCTCGACGATCTTGAGCGAGGCCGAGCTCGAGAAGCTCAACGAAGACATCGAGCTGCTCGACATCGGCGGCGATGACTTCTCGGAGGCGAAGGTGCTCGCGGCCGAGCTGTCGCCGATGTTCTTTGGCTCGGCGATGACGAACTTCGGGGTTCGGCCGTTTCTCGATGCGTTCCTCGATTTGTCGCCGCCTCCTGCGGGGCGCATGAGCGACAAGGGCTTCATCGAGCCGACGAACGAGAAGTTCTCGGGCTTCATCTTCAAGATTCAGGCAAACATGGATCCGTCGCACCGCGATCGCATCGCGTTTCTGCGCGTGGTGTCGGGCAAGTACGACAAGGGAATGACGGCGTACCATTCGCGGCTCGGCAAGAACGTGCGGCTGGCGAAGCCGAGCCAGTTCATGGCGGCCGAGCGCACGGCGATCGAAGACGCGTGGCCGGGCGACGTCATCGGCCTCTTCGACCCGGGCCAGTACCGCATCGGCGACAGCCTCGTCGAAGGTGGCAAGTTCGAGTTCGAAGGCGTGCCGCGGTTCTCGCCCGAGCACTTCGCGATCGTGCGGTCGAAGGATCCGCTGAAGCGCAAGCAGATGGAAAAGGGCATCGAGCAGCTGTCGGAAGAAGGCACCGTGCAGGTGTTCCACCAGCTGCAGATGGGCATGAAGGACCCGATCATCGGCGTCGTCGGCGCGCTGCAGTTCGAAGTGCTCCAGTACCGCGTCGAGCACGAGTACGGCGCGAACATTGTGATCGACCGGCTGCCGTTCACGACCGCGCGCTGGGTCGTCGGTGAGAACTTCGACCCGAAGAAGTTCGACTGGGAAGGCAACCGGCAGACCGTGCAGGATCGCGATGGCCTGCCGCTGGTGCTCTTTCAGGACGAGTGGGCCCTGCAGCACGCCGAGTCCAAGCACCCCGAGCTGAAGTTCCTGTCGGCCGCGCCGCAGATCAAGGGCACCCAATTCGTGACCGTGCCGGGCTGACCCACGTATTCAATGCGGCTTCGTACATGCCTCGGGCGCGTTGATCGTCTCGATCAGCGTGGCGGTGATGGGAATGAGCCGGGGCGTGACGCGGTAGCGATCGGCGCGGGTCTTCAAGAACACCGAGTCTTCGTACGGGCCGACGCGTACGCCTTGCCGGTCGAGCGCAAAGAGCTCGCTGACGCCGTTGATGCCGAGCACGTACGACCCGGGCTCGTCGCCGCCGGCCTGGAAGTACGGACTCGTCACCTGCCCGCCGAGCGTGTGCCAGCGCTTCGACGATGGAAGCGCGACGACGCCCGGGTGCGCGTTCATCAACGCGAGCATCAAGCGCGGCACGTCATTCTGCGACAGCGGGGCCTCGTCGATCAGGCCTTGAGCCTTTGCCAGCGCGGCCTCGAGTGCGGGGCGATTGACGACGCGCGCGAGAAACGCCTCGGGGATGATGACCAGAAACGGCACCACCGACTTCGCTTCGTCCGACTCGGCCTCGGCGCCCGACGCGCCCCAGATATAGCCCTGCCCCGTCGAGTGATCTGCGATCACCATCACCACCGATCTCTCGGCCAGCCCGTCTTTTTCAAGGTTGCCGAAGAACCGCTGCAGCGCCGTATCCGTGTACGCGTGCGTGAGCAGCCGGCGGCGGTCATCCGAGTCCGCGCGATTCACATGGTTCTTCAGCGCCGCGTCGACGCGCGCTGTCACCTCGGGCGGTAGATCCTCTGGCGCCGGAAACGGCGAATGGTTCGAGAGCGACATCACCAGCGACATCTGCGGCGACGCGTCCTTCGCGAACCCCGCCGCCGCACGCTTCGTCGCCTCGTCGAAGACGCCGAAGTCCGTCGTCGCGTCCCACGCGCCTTTCGGCAGACCCGGCGGCAGCTCGTCCTGCGCGATGACGGTGGGGTAGCCGTGCAGCCCGAGGAAGGAGGCCATGTTGTCGAAGGTCGGATCCGACGCGTAGAAGAATGAGCCGCGAAACCCTGCGTCGGCCAGCACGTCGGACGTACAGCGCACCGGAAACGGCAGCAGGTCACGAATCAGGCTCAGGTTGTAGGGCAGGGTGCCGAGCCCGCAGGTCAGCGCTCCGAGCGCCTGCGCAGTGCGAACGCCGGCCTGCACCATTCGCTTGCTCGCCAGCGTCCCCTTCGTGCCGGCCTGTTCGTAGAGCCCGGTGGTGTACGGGTCGATTTCCCGCGGCGCTCTTGGGTTCAGCGCGTGAACGTCGTCGCCGCGGAAGCTCTCGAGCGACAGCTGGAAGAACGCCACCTTCGAATCGCCGCCCTCGAAGAGCAGCGTCGAGATCTGCTCGAACGCGTCGATCAACGCCCGGCCGCGCGGGTCGGCGAATGGCGGCTCGGCGCTGACGTCGAGCGCGCGGGCATGCGGGTGCGGCCAGCAGCTCGCTGGATCCGTCGAGGGGTTTCTGCCCGGCCAGCCGAGCCGGGCAGCGCCAACGGTGCTCGAGCTCTTCGGCAGCTCGGCCGCGAGCACCAGGTCGCGCGTGCCGGCCGGCCCCCGGCTCATCGCCAGGTCGATCGAGCTCTCGAGGATGCCGGTGAACGGGTCGCCCAACGCCGCCGCGGTGAAGCGATTCGAGGTCGACTGGACCGCGGCGATTCCCATCAGGACCGCGACGAAAGCGGCCAGCGAAAGAGTCACTCCCAAAGCCCACGGCTGCCACGGCTCGACCGTCGAGGTGCGCCGCGCGCGCCGCACCACGACCACGGTCAGCACCGCCAGCGCGAGGAGACCCAGCCCCAGGGGAATCCAGATGCGGTTGTAGCCGATGAAGCCCAGCTGCCCTTCGAGGAAGGCCGCGTTCGCCGCCGCGGCGAAGTCGAACATCGTCGGAAACGCGCCGCGCTCGGACTTCACTTCCTGAGACACGGTGCTCAGCAGGTAGAGCGAGGAACCGATGGGCAGCGCGATGAAGAGCGCGGCCAGCTGCTGCCAGCGGCCCCGCCGCAAAGGCTTCAAGACCAGCGGCGGCAGCAACGTGAGCAGCGCGATCACCGGCGCGAGCAGCCAGATCACCGCCCCCAGGTCGATCATCGTCCCGGCGACCACCCGTTCGACCTTGCCGAGCAGCGTGCCCCACATGCCCATGCCGACCGCGATGCGGGGCGGGAAGGCCGCGACGACCAGGGCTGTTCCTGCGGTGCAGCCGGCGAGCAGGCCCCGGCGGAAAGCCGGCGAAAGGCGGGGTGAGGGCATCCATCCCCGTGCCTACTCCCGTTTCGATTGGCTGCCCGCACCATTCGCTTCCTGCCGCGGGCAGAAGGGTGGGAAAAGGTCGCCGTCCCAAGATGAGAGTCGTCCTCGTTGTCACGCTCCTTGTTTCGTCCGGCGCCCTGGCCGCGGCGGACGGCGGTGTGGCCTGCGTCGACGTCGAACAGAGGCTCTCCGCCGCGCAACGCACGCTGACCCAATGCAACGAGCGCGTCCGCACCAACGTCTCTGCCAGGGAGCGCTGCGAGGCCGAGCTGAACGAATCGGGCGAACGGCTGGGCGCGGACAAGGAAGCGCTGGAAGCGTGCGCGGCCAACAAAGAAACGCAGTGCCAGGAAGCCGCTTCGTTCGCCCAGTCGCTGCTGGGGGGGCGCGTTCGCGCGGTCGGGGCGTGCGTGCCTTTTCAGACGCAGCAACAGCTGCAGGGCCTGCTCGACAGCTGGGCCGCGATGGGCCGCAGCCTTTCGCAGCTCGAGGACTACGCGAACGGCACCAGCGACGTGATTCCTCGCGTCAGCGGCACCAGCGACCCCGAGCGCCGCCTCGCGCGGCTGATTGGCCCGAACCCGCGCAGCCCGCATTGGAACAGACGCATCCTGATCGCCGCGATCAAGCTCACCGCTCCCGCGTTCTGGGAAAGGGTTCGCTCGCAGGGCGTGCAGGGCATCGACACGTTCTTCGATTCCAGTGGCCCGCTGCCGGCGGCGTTCATCACCGAAGCGCAGGGTGAGCACCCCGAACCGCCGGGACCCGCGGGCCCCCCGTTGAGTGCCGCGCTCAAGCTCGCGCTCACGTACCTCGAGCTGGCGGATTGTGAAGATCGCCTCGCGCCGAAGGGCTGCGGGCGCGCGCGCCAGCTGGTCGAGCTGCTCGACAACACCGGCCCGCTGATCGTCCGCCGCCGCGTGGAAGAAATGTGGGCGACGCCGTGTGCCGCGCTGAGCCCCGACATGGTCCGCGCCTGGCTGCAGGACTTCCCGGCCAGTCGCCGCGAGAAGGGCACCGCACCGCTGGCCGAGCTCTCGTCTGCCGCGCGCAGCAAGCTCTACCTCTGCTACCTCGCCGACGTCGAAGGCAGCGCCTGGTACCGCGCGTGGGCCGTCGCGCACCTGCCGCAGCCGAAAGAGCTCGACGCCCGCACGCTCGCGCTCGTCGACCAGTTCGCAACCTTCGTTCACGACGGCGACGCGCTCGATGTCTGCGGCCGCGCGGTGAAGGCGCTGCAGCGGCTGAAGCCCCAGGCCACCTGCGAAATCGCTCAGCCTGAAGTGCTGTCAGTCATCGCGGCGTGGTCGCAGTCGAAGAGCCCCGCGAACGCGCCGCCCGAGCTCGAGGTCTGCCAGCGCGTCGTCTCGCTGCTCTGGTCTGGCGCGGCGATCACCATCGACGACGACTTCAGCCACCCGCCGACCGTGGTCGAGATGGTGCGTGAAGATCGCGACACGAGCCCCACGCCCGTCGCCGAGGTTCGCGACGCGTGCGACGAACGCAAAGGCCTGGGTCTTCGGTTCGAGCACGGGCTGGTGGCGCTCGCCGCAGTCGCGCGCGACGTCGGTGAATCGGCAGGTGTCTCGCCGTGGCGGCTCGACTCGACCGGCACCCGCCCGATCGAGCAAGAGCGGCTCGCGATCGCGTCCCCCTTCGCTGCCTGGGTGCAGCACCAGCTGGATCAAGACACCGCGTGCGAAGCGTTGGGCTTGTCGAAGGCGCGCTGCGAGGTCTGCCGGTCGGAGCACGCGGGCCAGCGCTACGACTGCTCGGTGACGCGCGAGCTCGAGGTGACGTGGGCCCGCCACCGCCGCATCACGTTGGGCGTTGCGGCGGGCCTCTTCGTCGGGACGTTGTTGCTGGCCTGGGCACTGCGCCTTCGCCGCGCGCGCCGCACGTTTGCCGGGCCGCTGGCCAGGGCGCGCGAGCACCTCGAAGGCCTTGGCCTCAACGCGCGAAAGGACACCTGGAGGCTGGTGCTGCCGTCGCGCCACGACGTGTTGAAGCTCGAGCTGCCGAAGACGCCGACGTGGGAACGCTGGGGAACCAACGCGTGCGCGGTGCTCGTGCCCGGGCAGCTGGCGCTTCGCGAGTCCGATGTGAACCATGCGGCGGCAGTGGCGCTGCGGGAAGAGGTGCACGTCGTCTTCCTGCTGCACGCCGACAGCGCGACGCCCGACCTCGGCGCCGTGCGCGCCACGCTCGACTGGGCCGCCCGCGGAGGCACGCGCGCCGTGCAGGTGCTGCCGCTGGCGATCTCTCGCCTCGCGTGGGCGACGCGCGAAGAAGACCTGCTCGATCTGATCGAAGCGACCACGCTGCGCGGCAACCCGTTTGAAGTCCGTGGGCCGGTGCGCAGCTCGAGCCAGTTCTGGAACCGCGAGCGCCTCGTCGCCGGCCTGCTCACCGAGTCGCGCGCCGGCAACTGGGTGGTGGTGACGGGCCTGCGTCGCTTCGGCAAGTCGTCGCTGGCGCTGGAAGTTGCGCGCCGCACCACCGGGCCTTCGGCCTACGTCGACCTCGCGGGCTTTCACCACGAAGTCTCTTTCGGTGAGACGCCGGCCGTCGCCGTCGAGGCGATTCTGCGCACGCTGGTGATGCGGCTGTCGGACTCGACGACAGCGCGCTACCCGGCGGCGGTGGTGCCGGCCGTGCCTGAAGGCGCGCTGGACGCGCCGACGCTGGCGGCGTGGTTGCGGGCCCTGGCAAAGGCTTGCGCGACGTCCAGCGGGAGCGCGGCGCCGTCGATGTTGCTCGTCGTCGACGAGGTCGAGCAGCTGCTGTCGGTGCCGCCGGAAAAGATGGGCCGCGCGCTCGACGTGTTGGCGACGCTGACGGGCCGGCTGCGCAGCGCTTTTTCCGAGCCGTCTTCGCCGCACGCGGGCAACACCGTCGGCGTGGTGCTCTGCGCCGCGATGCACCCGCTGCTGTGGGCGCCGCTGTCGACGCTGGGCGGGCAGTCGATCATGGGCGCCTTCCCGTCGATCTGCGTGCCGTGCCTCGATGATCAGTCAGCCCACTCGATGATGCGGGGCCTCGGCGCGCAGCAGGGAATTCGCTTCGACGACGACGCATTGCAGAAGCTCGTCGAGGCCTCGCACGGCGTGCCGTTGTTGCTCCGCCGCCTTGGCACCTCGGTGCTCGAGCTCTACGACGCGGATCGCGCGCGGCAGGGCTCGCTGGGCGCCGTTCGCATTGGCGTCGAAGGGGCAAACGAAGCCATTCGCCGCGAAGAGCGCGAAGGCTCGCCCTTGCGCGTGTGGATCGAGTCTGAGATCGCGCAGGCCGACACCGTCGCGGGGGTGCTGCTGCGCGCGCTGGCCCAGGCCGACCGGGTGTCGGTCGCTTCCCTGCAGCAGCTGGTAGAGACTCGGGTGATGCAGCGCTTCGCCGCCACTGGCCTCACCGCCCACCTTCCGGGTGCAGAGCTCAAGCGGCGAGCGCAGGAAGCGGCGAGCGTGATGGTGCGGCTGGTGGCCGAGACGAAGCTTCTTCAAGCGCACGGCGACATGACCTCGCCCGAGGCGTACTCGCTGCCCGATGGCGTGCTGCGCCGCATTCTTCGCGACGGCCCCCGCCCGTGAGCTCGGTGCGTAGGTTCGGAGGGATGTTGGCAGGGGCCGCTCCGCTGGTGGGCGCCGTGCTCAGCCTGGGCTGGCTCGCGTGGTCGACCAACATCGGCGACACGTCGACGCTGCTCACGATCGCGACGCACCCCATCGGCGCGATCGCGATCATCCAGGCCATCTACACCGGGCTCTTGAGCCTGCTCTGGATGCGGTACCGCACCTTCAAGGCACCGGAGGGCGCCGAGTGGCCGAAGGTGACGGTGGTGATTCCGGCGTTCAACGAAGGGCCGATGGTGGGCCGCAGCATTCGTTCGGTCGCCGCGTGCAACTACCCGAAGGACAAGCTCGAGGTGATCGTCGTCGACGACGGCTCACGCGACGACACGTTCTTCCACATGCAGCACCTGCGGCGGGAATTCCCGGGCCTGGTGCGGCTGGTGCGCTTCATCGGTAATCGCGGCAAGCGGTCGGCGCTGGTGGCGGGGTTCCGCGCGGCGACGGGTGATGTGATCATCACCATCGACTCGGACAGCGAGATCAGCCCGGACACCGTGAACGAGATGGTGGCCCCGTTTCTGGCGGATCCGAAGATTGGCGGCGTCGCGGGTCGCGTGGCGGTGCTGAACCGCGACACGGTGATGAGCCGCATGCTCGAGGTGCAGTTCGCGCTTGCGTTCGACTACGGCCGCGCGGCGCAGTCGGTGTACCGCGCCGTCGCCTGCTGCCCCGGCGCGCTGTCAGCGTTCCGCAAGGGCGTCATCCTTCCCTTCATGGACGAGTGGGAGAACCAGAAGTTCCTCGGCCGGCCGGTGAACCACGGCGAAGACCAGGCGCTGACGAACATCGTGCTCCGGCAGGGCTACGACACCGTCTACCAGCGCACGGCGCTCGTCCATACGCTGGTGCCGACGAACTACAAGCAGCTGTCGCGCATGTTCCTGCGGTGGGATCGCAGCTACATCGTCGAAGGCTTCTCTTTCGCGCGCTTCATGTTCTCGCGGTACCGGACGTCGAACCGCGTGCTGCCGATCGTCACGTTCTTCGTGTCGAACCTGCGCTTCGTGCTCGTCGCCGTCGCGCTGATGGAGCTGCCCCGCATCTTCGACACCAACGTCGGCGCGTTGGGCCGCGGCCTCGTCGCGCTCGCGCTGGGCGCCGTCTTCTCGGCGGCGTACTACCTGCGGTTCGAACGCAGCTTCCGGTGGCTGTACGGCGTGCTGTACGCGGCGTTCGCGCTGGTGATGCTGCAGTGGATCCTGCCCTGGGCGTTCATCACGGTTCGCGATGAACGCTGGGGCACGCGCTGATCACCGGGTGAGGGTTACCTCGACCTTCGTCGCCGTGCCGCCGTTGTAGTAGGGCGCGTTCGCGAACTCGACCACCACGCCCTTCGTCTTCACCGCCTGGGCGAAGTCGCCGCACGCCGAGGCGGGCAGCACATCTGTCCCTTCGAAGTTGATCAGCACGTTGTGGTTGGGGCTACCGGTGGAACCGACCGAGAAGGTGGGCTTCGACGCGCAGCTTCCCAGCGAGGGGCTCTTGATCGTCATCGACGTCGCCTTCTTCACGTCCGGCGCGTCGTTGAATTGAACGGCGGGCGTGGTGGTCGTCATCTTTGCTTCGCCGACCAGGATCACGATCAGCTTTGTCTTTGTGCTGTCGAGCGTAGAGATCGGGCCGGTGAGCGAGTCCATCGTGCCCTTGATCGTGAGGGTTGCCGGTTTTCCCGGCGAGCCGCCGCCGGCGCCACTGCCGCCCGTGCCGCCGCCACTTCCGCCCGTGCCGCCGCCTCCACCTCCGCCTCCCGCGCCGCCGATTCCACACGGTTTGGCGCCGTTGAGCGCAGCGCACGCGCTCGTCTCGAGGCACAGCAGCTGCGCCATCGTCAGATCCTGGCTACACAGGTCCGTGCACCCGGTGGTGGCCTGCGCGGACGGGCTCCCGCAGCTGAGCGCCTTCGTCTCGCAGCGCGGCTGGCACTCCATTGCCGTCACGCCGCCGCCGCCGCCCGCGCCTCCCCCTTCTCCTGCGCCGCCGCCTGTTCCGCTGGTGCTGGTTGCCGGCCCACACGAGATCGCAGAGGCCAACACCAGCAGTCCGATCGTCCGTCGCTTGTCGAAGTTCATGAGGCCCGCCTTAGCAATCGCAGGACCATGCGCGCGGGCGCCCAACCTGCCGAAAGCACACCCGCGCGCCCTCGCGCGAACCGGTCATTCGTGTTGCGCCGCGTTGCACCCCGCGTTGCACCCGATGCGCCTTGCCACCGCGTTCTGTTCGTTGGTTTAAACCGCGCCGATGGAACCGCCCGGTCGAACCCACACTTCGGACGACGCTGCTCCGAGGGGGCCATCACGCAGCGAGCCGCTGACGCCGGGGGCACTGCTGGGGCGATACGTGGTGCGCGATCGGCTCGGCGAGGGCGCGATGGGCGAGGTCTACCTGGCCTACGACTTTGCGCTCGATCGCCGGGTCGCGCTCAAGCTGCTGCACCTTAGGCTCACCGACTCGTCTGCGCGGCTGCTGCAGGAAGCCAAGGCGATGGCCCGGCTGTCTCACCCGAACGTGGTGGCAGTGCACGACGTCGGCGTCGTCGCAGATCGCGCGTTTCTGGCCATGGAGTACGTCGAGGGCCCCACGCTCGCCGCGTGGCTGGGTGAGCCGCGCACCTGGCGGCAGCTGCGCGAGGTCTTCCTCGGAGCAGGCCGTGGGCTCGCCGCTGCGCACGCCGCCGGCCTCGTGCACCGCGACTTCAAGCCCGAGAACGTGCTGATCGACAGCCACGGCCGCGCGCGCGTCACCGACTTTGGCGTGGCGCGACCGGCAGACATACCCAGCGGCCCCGCGGGGACCCCAGGCTACATGGCGCCCGAGCAGCGCCTGGGCGAGGTCAGCCCGTCGGCAGATCAGTACGCCTTCTGCGTCACCCTCTCACGAGCGCTGGCCCACGCGTCGGGCGTACCGTCGCGGGTGACGGCGGCGGCGCAGCGGGGCCAAAGCGCGGATCCAAAGGCCCGGTTCGCCTCGATGGACGCGCTGCTCGCCGAGCTGTCGAGCGGCGCGATGACCCCGCGCAGCCAGGCCGCCCTGGCGGTCGCCCTTCTCGTGGTTGCGCTCGGCGTCGGGCAGTGGCTGATGGTGCAGAGAGATCGCCAGGCGTGTGCGAGCGGGCCCGCGCAGCTGGCCGCCGTCTGGGACGCCGACGTGCGGCAGCAGCTCGCGCAGGCCTTCGACCGCTCGCCGAGGCCGTACGCCAGGGCGCTGTTCACCGAGACCGCGGCCCGCTTCGATCGCTGGGCTCAGGAGTGGACGTCGGCGCACCGCGAAGCGTGCGAGGCGACCCGCATTCACGGCACCCAGTCACAGCAGCTGCTCGACCTGCGCATGGCGTGCCTGGGCGCGCGGAAGGCCGACGCGAAGGCGCTCACCTCGCTGCTGGTCTCGGGCGAGGCGCCCGCGCGGCTGGATCGCGCGCCTGATGCCGTCGCCAACCTCCCGTCGCTCGCTGGCTGCCGGGCAGACGAGCTGCTGCGATCGGCGATCGCGCCGCCGAAGGACGCCGCGGATCAGGCGAAGGTCGACGCGCTGCGCGCCGGCATCGCCCAGGCCCGCGCCCGCCACGACACCGGCGACGTGAAGCAGGCCGAGAAAGAGCTGCGCGCGCTGGTGGCCGGGGCCAAAGCGATTCCCTACCTGCCGGTGCAGGCCTCGGCGCAGGTGCAGCTGACCCGTGCGCTGCTCAACCTGAAGTCGGCCAAAGAGGCGGAAGAGACGGCGTTCGAGGCCTTCGTCGCGGCCCAGAGCAGCGGGGACGACACGGGGGCCGTCGACGCCGCGTTGATCGGTGGGTACGCAGCCGGGCAGTCATTTCAATCGGCTTCGCGCTGGCGAGGGCTCGCCGCCGCGGCGGTGGAACGCGATGGCCGGAAGCTGCGCCACCTCGCCTCGCTCGAGAAGATGCGGGCGTTCACGCTGCTGCGCGAGGGCCAGCCCGAGCAGTCGCTGATCGCTGCGCGCGCGGCCCTCGAGCTGCGCGAGCTTGAGCTGGGCTCCGACTCTACCGAGCTCGCCAACGAGCTGTTCGACCTGGGCCAGACGCTCGCGATGTTGGGCCGGGTCGACGAGGCGCTGCCCCTGGTCGAACGGCAGCTCGCGATGCGCCTGCAGACGCTTGGCCCCGAGCACCCGGCGACTGCCCTGACGCAGCAGCTGCGCGCGACCTGTCTGACCAAGCTGGGCCGTCTCGACGAGGCCCTGAAGCTGCAGCAGGCGGCCGCCGCGGTGATCGAGAGCGCGTACGGAAAAGGGCACCCCGCAACGGTCAAACCGATGGGGAGCGTGGCATCGCTCCTTTCTTCGCTGGGGAGGCACGACGACGCGATCGCGCTCGCGCGGCAGGCGCTGGCGATCGTCGACAAGCCCGGCACGGATTCCACGCTGCTCGCGGTGATGCGCGTTCACCTCGCCGAAGTGCTGGTGGACGGCGACCAGGCAGGCGAGGCGCTGCCGCTGCTCGAGCAGGGGCGCGCTGTCCTCGAGAAGAACCAGCCTGCCGGCTTCATCCCGCTCTCCACCACCCTTGAGCTGCTGGGCCACGCGCTGCTCGCGCTCGGTCGCCCGGCCGAAGCGCGGGTGGCGCTCGAGTCGTGCCTTTCGTTGCGGGACAACGCGAACAGCGACCCGGTCGATCGCGCGCGGACCCACGTGCTGGCGGCGCGCGCCCTTGATGCGCTGGCGGCGGCCGATCGCCCAGCTGCGGATCAGCACCTGTCTTTGGCCCAGACCACGCTCGCTGCCAGCGGCGCGGCGGGCCAGCACGTCCGCGAGCAGCTGGCGACGTACCTCGAGGTGCGGCCGGCTGTCGGTCGCGCCGCTCGCTAGGACGCTGTGCACACCGACACCAGCGAAACCGAAGACCGGCCCACCGCGACCACCACGGCCGGGCTCTACCTCGCGCTCGAGTGCGCACGGCCCGGCGCCGGCGCGATCCGCGTGTCGCTGGAACAGGTGCGCGAGGTTCAGCTCGGCCGACGGCCGGCGCGCGAGGTGCTCACGACCGGGCCGTCGATGGTGGTTGGCGTGCCCGACGCACGGATGTCTACCGACCACGCGCGGCTGACGCTCGAGTTCGGGGCGTGGATTCTCGAGGACCGTGGCTCGAAGAATGGCACCCGCCTCAACGGCGCGCCGACGACCCGCGCGCTGTTGATGGATCAGGATGTGATCGAGGTCGGCCACAGCTTCTTCGTCTTTCGCGCGAAGGAGGCGCGGGTCGAGGGGTCGAACTCCGACGAGACGCTGATGCCTTCCCTCTCGAAGCTGCTCGCAGATCTGTCAGCGGTCGCGGTCACCCAGGCGCCGATTCGAATCGAGGGTGAGACCGGCACCGGCAAGGAAAGGCTGGCCGCGTGGATCCACCGCCGCTCGGGGCGCGCCGGCGCGCTGGTGGCGGTAAACTGTGGGGCGCTGGTCGACTCGCTCGTCGAGAGCGCGCTGTTTGGTCACGCCCGGGGCGCGTTCTCGGGCGCGGTCGAAGAGCACGCCGGCCTCGTGCGCGGCGCGGATCGCGGCACGCTCTTCCTCGATGAGATCGGCGATCTTTCGCTTCAGTCGCAGGCGGCGCTGCTGCGGGTGCTGCAAGAGCGCGAAGTGACGGCCGTCGGTGCCACTCGCGCGCGCAAGGTCGACTTCCGGCTGCTGTCGGCCACCCACCGCGACCTCGGCGCGCTCGTCGCCACCGACGGCTTCCGCGCGGATCTGTTGGGCCGGCTCTCGGGGTTCACCGCGTCGCTGCCGCCGCTGCGCGAGCGCAAGGCCGAGCTCGGGCTGTTGGTCGCCAATCTGCTGCACCCAAACCCTGGCGCCGCGAGGCTGCAGCTGTCACTCGAGGCGGGCCGGGCGCTGCTGCGCCACGACTGGCCGATGAACATTCGCGAGCTGGCCCACGCGATCGAGCTGGCCAGCGCGCTCGCGATGCCCCGCGACGGCGTCGTCACGCTCGAGCAGCTGCCGCGCGAGCTCCAGGTCGCTCACCCACCCAGCAGCGCGGCGGAGAACGCCGACCGCCGCAAGGAGCTCGTCGCCCTGCTCGAGCAGCATCGCGGCAACGTCACCCAGGTGGCGAAGGCGATGGGCAAGGCGCGCATGCAGGTGCAGCGGTGGCTCAAGCAGCACCAGCTGGACCCGCAGACGTTTCGTCGCAGTCGCTGAACCGGCGCGCTAGCCTTCGTCGGATGACTGTTCGAGTTGCGGGCTTCGTGGCAGCGGTGGTGCTGGCGGGTTGTTCCGCGTCTTCGAGCACGGGAGGCACCAGCGATTCGGGGATCCTCATCAGCGGCGACAGCTCGACTGTCGGCACCGGGTCCCTGCCGGCGGCCGAAGCGTCGATGCTCACGGGCTCACTGCCCGCAGGCACTGCGGCGTCGAGCAAGGGGGAAGGCACGGCTCCGGCAGACGCGGTGTCTTTCACGGGCACCTTCCCGAAAGCGATGTCGGGGTTCGGCACGACGACGCTGACGGTCGGCGGGGTCGCGCGCACGGTTGGCTTCTACGTGCCGTCGACATTGCCATCGCACCCCGCGGTGGTGCTCGCCTTCCACGGCACCGGCGGAAACCCTCGCGACTTCCTCGATGAGTCGGCCTTCGCGGCAGTGGCAGACAGCAACGGCTTCGTGGTGGTGCTGCCGCAGGCGATCGCAAACCGCCGGGGCGGGGCAGGGGATCCGGACCACTTCGTCGATCAGGAATACGCGACCGGCTGGAACCTCTCAGAGCCGGCAGTCGATGCGAACGACGACGTGCTGCTGGTGCGCGCGGCGATTCAGGCGGCGCGCACGGCGTGGTCGATCAACACCGATCGCGTCTACGCGACGGGCCACTCGAACGGCGCGTTCTTCAGCTGGTTCCTGGCGAGCGTCCTCAACACGCGCATCGCCGCGTTCTCCGAAAACTCCGGCGGAGCGATTCGCTGCGCCAACCGCGGCGACGACGGCGCCGGAAACCAGTTCACCGGCACCGGCCTCACCTGCGCCGCGCTGAAGCTGGCCGCCGGCTTTCCGCCCTGCATGGGCACGATGCGGCCCACAGTGCCGGCGTCCGGCGCGATTCGCTTAGGCTACCTCGCGCACCACAACGACGACGACGTCGTCTCGGTCGCGTGGACATGCACCCTGGCCGAGGCGATGGGCGCGCGCGGCGTGGTCCGCATCTTCTCGAGCAACACCGACTCGAACGGTCACTCAGTCACGCGCGGCTTCGCCGAGACGTCGTGGAGCTTCCTTTCGCGCTACACGCGCGCCGACTGAGCTCGCATGAGCAACGCCGCGGCGGCAGCGGGCCACAGCTGCAGCAGCAGCCGGTTGAGCAGCGTTCCGTTCTCGGCGAACACCCGCACGCGCTCGGGGCCGATGAGCAACGCGCCGGCCATGAGAAGGGCGAGCAGGACGATCATCGCCCGCAGCGGCCGCAGCCGCGGATCCGGCCACACCAGCGCGGCCAGCGCGACGGCCCAGAACCCGCCCCACGAGAAGACGTCCGTCGCGTGCAGCGCGAAGAGCTTCACCAGCGTCGGAATCCACTGCCACGCGAAGCCGTCGATCGCGTGATCCACCGCCGCGGTGCCGTGCTGCTGGGCGAGCCACTTCCACAGCCCGACCGCGATCAACGCCACCACCGCCGGCACCGCCTGCCGCCAGGAACGCGAGGCACCGAACGCCAGCGCCGCGCCGGTCGCTGCCAGGACATGCGCTAGCCCATCGTCCTTGATCGCCACCAACGCGACCGCCATTGCGACGGTGACCAGCGATGGCCGGCCTTCGCTCTGCAGCAGGTGGCCGAGCAGGGCGAGGCCAAGCAGCCCGACCGGAAGATCCAGGTAGGTCGCGCGCAGGTGCACCCAGACCAGCGGCGCCGCCAGCACGGCGATCAACGGCAGCAGCGAGGTCTTCAGCCGCGCCTGCCAGACCTCGATCGCGCTCGCCGCGCAGAGCAGCAGCAGCGCGGTCGCGCCGAGCACG
>Ga0105047_10000315_pt1 | contig 77652 bp, 66 predicted proteins | sample MAT04_FD_78384 | JGI IMG/M metagenome (GOLD analysis project Ga0105047, IMG submission 78384) | Freshwater microbial communities from Lake Fryxell liftoff mats and glacier meltwater in Antarctica - MAT-04 (megahit assembly) | ecosystem: Environmental > Aquatic > Freshwater > Ice > Liftoff... | reverse complement strand
TCGTCGCCGTTCGCAGACTCGAGGCGCTGGTCGAAGAGCGAGACACACTCGCAGCGGAGCTCGAGCGGGCGAACGCTGCGTTCGCCGAGCTCTCCTCTTCCGCTCCGCGACGCGCCAGCTAGATTGGCGGCGGCGCGCGCCGGCGGCAGGCCAACGGACGCGCGGCCGGCGGCTCAGGGCTTGATCTGGAGAATCGACTGCCGGGGTCTTCACCGCGTCCGCTCCGAACGCGATGGCGCGCGTGCGGCCCGAGATCCGTCGCATCGCAGTCCTTCGCGATCTCGGCCGGTACGCGACGTGATCGGCTGATCGGCTGACCCGTGGTCCTCACGGACGGCGTGATAACCTGCGAAGGTGTCGACGACCTGAGTCGGTGAGTTCGAGTGGAACGACGCGAAGGCTCGCACGAACCTTCGCAAGCACGGTGTCTCGTTCACCGACGCCGTCACGGTCTTCCTCGACCCCCGCGCCATCGACGCACCCCGCCTGGAAGTCCCTGAGCGCTTCGTCGTCATCGGTCGCGCGACGAGCTCCCGTGTCTTGTTCGTGGTCTACGTGGAACGTCATGACCGAGCTCGGCTCATCAGCGCTCGCAAGGCCACCCCGGCGCAACGGAGGATCTATGAAGAAGGATGAGACCGACCTGTCCCGCTACGACTGGACGAAGGCCAAGCGCGGCAGGCTCCTCGCGCGTGCACGCCGCTCGCTCGCCCCGGTGCTTCTGGACCCGGAGGTCGTGGCGTATTTCGAGAGCTCCGAGGCCATCAATGCCGCGCTCCGGGCCTCGTCGACGCCGCCCAGCTCGTGAAGCCGGCGAAGACCAAGGGCCGGCGGCCGGCGAAGAAGCGCGTGGCCTGAGCGCATCGCCCCGCCCGCGCCTCCCGATTTGCGCGGAGCTCGGCTCGAAGGGCGGCCGACGCAGGCACCGAGGACACCTCCGCGCCGTCGAGCATCCCGTCCACGTCGGCGTCGGTGCCTGCCTCGACGCGTCGCCCGGCGCGGCCCCCGTCGACGGGGGCGTCGACGAGCCTCACGAGGATGCGCCCGGGCGCGGGGGCGCCCGCTTGACCTGCGAGGCCGGCCTCGCAGGAGACGCCGTTGCAGAGGACCGTCGTGGAGGTCACCTCGTTCGCATCGAGCATGCCGTCGAAGTCGAGGTCGGAGCCCGCTTCCACGCGCGTGCCTCCTGCGGGGCAGGTCGGGTCGCCAGCGGCGATCCCCCGTCGTGCGTACCAGCGCGCGCGCGCCCCCTGGCAGTCGCGTGCGTCAGGCAGGTGTCGAAATAGAACTGCGGGACCACGCCGTCGAGCTGCCATTGATCACCAGCCACGATGGCCGTCGCCTGCGGACGATGCGGAACTCCACCCGCTGAGAGCAATCATGAAGGTCCGAGCCGCCAGCCTCGCCGCACTCACGCTGTGCACCCTCTCCGCCTGCTCCGGCGTCCATGTCATCCGTCGGGCAAGCTACCCATCTCTGCCCAAGAGCTGCCCACTCGACGTCGTCAAGATCGAGCCCGTTGAGCTCGCGACGAGCTCTGGCAAGTGGGAATGGATCGGCAGCGTCACCTTCGACGACATGATGGGTGGCGAGGATCCATTCTCGGAGCGCGTTCGCGCCAAGATCCGTCCGGAGGCTTGCGCGATGGGGGGGGGCAGGCAGTGGCACTGCAGGCGAGCGCCAAGAGCGCCTTCCCAGGGGACTCTTCCGTGACCATGTATGTGGTCTTGCGCGAGAAGGGCAGCGCTTCGGCAGTCCCTCAGAAGTTCTAGCCAACGTCGTCCGTGGCCCGGCGTCCTGAAACGGTCGCATCGTCAGAAGAGGCGCGGCAAGAACCGGCGCTCTCGTCGAGGCGTGCCTATGCCGCGACCGCACGGGTGAGTTGGGATCCGACGCCGAGCGAGGGCACACCGCCGCGGGCGTGGCCGGCGATTCGGCGAGGGCCACGCGAACGCTCGTCTGCGTGCCAGAGCGGCGGCCGCAGGATCGTGCCATGAAGCCGCGGTCATGGCACGTTTCGCCTTGCGCGGCTCCGGTGGTGTGGCAGTCACTCCGGGCCCATACTTTACACCGTACAACGGAGATTCTCATGTAGGTCGGCCTCTCGCTTCTCGTCCTTGGCGCCTGTTCGCTCGCCGTTGGCTGCGTCGCCGCCAACCAGGTGACTCTCACGCGCGCGGGCGCACCGGAGCCTCCGCGACCGGCGAACTGCGAGTTCCAGGTGCTCACGGCGGCGCCCGCGGGGACTACGCCGAGGTCGGCACGCTCGACGTGAACTACATCACCGACAAGCTCTCCCACTTCAAGAAGCTGATCGCGCCTCGCGTATGCGAGGCCGGTGGCGATACGGTCATCGCCCTGACGAACGGTCTCGGCCACTACATCAAGGCGACGGTCCTGAAGAGCGGTTCGGCGGCGAGCGCGGGCTCGAGGGCAGTTCCGACCTTGACGCAAGCCTCGATGCCCGCGCCGGCGGCCGGAGGTTGCACCTTTGATACGCAGTGCAAAGGCGAACGCGTCTGCACGAAGGGCGAATGCGTAGAGCCGAAGAGCAAGCGCCACCCGTGAGAGGCGGCACGTGCTTCGCGCGTTCGCTCAGTTCCCGGCGAGATGCTGCGCGCGAGCTCTGAGATCTCCCCACAGTTCACTCGAAGGCGAGGAGACCCCGCTCCTTCTCCTACGAGTCAAGGTGAGCCGCGGTCGCGTGCCCCTCGTCGCCAGCCAGGCCACGGAACAAAATAGCGAGGCGAGGCGTGGAGACGCCTGGCTTATCAGCGGCATTGGCCGGTGATAAAACATCCATGGGGGTGGCCACGCCATGGGGATGGAACTGAAGCGACTCGCGGACAAGAACCTCGACGCTGCGATCGGGCTTGCCGCCCACTATCGCAATCTGAACGAGCCGGATCAGGCCGAGAGCATCTGTCGTGACGTGCTCGCCGTCGCGCCGGAGAACGTCGACGCACTTCGTACGCTCGGTCTCGCGCTCACCGATCGCTTTCCGACCGCGTGGATGACGCTGTTCGACGAGGCCTGCGCGACCTTCCGCAAGCTCCCGAGCGAGTACGAGCGCATGTACTACGTGGGCATCGCGTGGGAGCGCTACGCGCTCGCGCAGGCCGCGGGCGGTCGCTGCAGGAGCGCGCTCAACGCGTTCGAGGACGCGATGGAGCACTTCGAGAAGGCCCAGGGCCTCGCGGCGAAGGACGACCCTTCGCCGATCCTCCACTACAACCGGTGCGTTCGCGCGATCGTGACGAGCGCCGAGCTCCGGCGCGAGTCCGAGGTCGAGGACGCGCCGAGGTACGAGCTCGGCGACTGAAGCGCGCCGCGCTCAGCTCGCGTAGGAGACCTTCATCGTCTGCACGATGGTCGTGATGAGCTCCTCGACCTTCTTCGTGCTCTCGTGCCGGACGATGACGTACCCGTCGCCCTCGTAGCTGTCGTTCTTCATCGCGCCGATGGTCGGCAGCTTCGCCTCGACGAGGTGGGCGCCGACCTCGTCGTGCGTCTCGCGCACGCCCGTCACGGACACGATGCGGCCGCGGCCCATCCCGCGAATGTAAGCGGTGCCCGCGGCGTACTTGCGCTCCCACGGAGCGTCGAGCTCGCCGTCGATCACGGCCCTCGCCCACGCGCGATACACGTCGATGTCGTGCACGACTCCCGTCATGTGGAGGAGCTGCGGGCCGGGCGGCCGGGCGGCGATCTCGCCGATGGCGAGCGTGCCGTCGGACTTCTCGAACCACTCCATGTGGGTCATGCCGTCCTCGAGGCCGAGCGCCTTCACCGCGGCGAAGCCGATCTCCTTCGCGCGTTCGCAGCGAGGCGTGTCCATCTCTCGCGGGAGCACGCATGCCCACTGGATCCACGGGTTCTCGAGGACCTCGAGGCACCCGGGCAGGTAGTTGGAGATCGAGCAGACGCGCGGGACTCCGCCGATCGTGATCGTCTCGAAGCTGTGCTCGGTGCCGCGGAGCATCTCCTCGCCGAGGACGGGTGAGCTCGGGCCAGCGCGCATCCCGCTCACCACGTGGAGCAGCTCCTCCTCGCTGCTCACGCGAAACGTCGCCTTCGCGCCCATACCCGCGGGCGGCTTCAGAATCATCGGGAAGCCGACCTGCGCGGCGAAGGCGCGGGCGTCGGCCTCGGAGGTGATCAGCTTGTGGCGCGCGACGGGCAGCCCCGCGGCACGGAGCGCGTCCTTCATCTGCGCCTTCTCGCGGAACAGCTCCGCCGTCGCGACGGAGGTGCCTGCAACTCCATGGCGCTCGCGGGCGCGCGCGAGGGTCACCATCATCGCCTCGAGGATGCCGATGATGCGATAGGGCTCGCCATGGCGCTTCCGGAGCACGTCGATCCCCTCGACGATGTCCTCGAAGCTCGTCGGCGCGGTGATCCGGACGAAGTCGTGAAAGAGGCTCGCCTCGTCACCCGGTGGCGGCGTGTGACCGACGCCGAGCAGGCGCACGCCCTCGATGGCGGCCACGGCGCGGACGAAGCGCATCGTGACGTCGGAGGGGAACGGCGCGACGAAGATCACATTGCGTAGCAAGGACGTAGAGTCGGGCCTGCGGGCGATCCCGTCAACCTTGCAGCGGCGCGCTTGGTCGCGCCGGTCGCCGCGAGCGTCGCTCAGCGCTGGATGCGGACGGTCGGGGTCGCGCCCGTGAACTCGGCGCGCACGGTCACGCGCTCGCCGGCCTTCACGCTGAAGCGTTCGCCGCGGCTCTCGCCCGTGGGGTCGAACTGGAAGCGCACGTCGTGCTGGCCGGGCTCGAGGTTGACGCGCACGGGACACGAGCCGCGCGAGGCTCCGTCGACCGACACGCGCGTCCCTGGATCACCGAGGAAGGAGACGAACGCGCGGCCCGCCACGGCCGTCGCGGGTGCCGAGCCGCTGGTCGCCGGTGCGCTGTGCGGCGCGGGGGCCGTGGCTCCGGTGGGAACGAGCGGAGCGCTCGCAACGGGCTTCGCGCTCGGGACCGGCACGGCGACGACACCGGAGACGACGGGCGCCACGCTCGTGGTGGGCGCGCCCATCGTGGTCGTCGTGGCCGTGGCCGTGGCCGTCGGCAGAGCGTCGGTGCGTCCGCCGCTCGACTTCACGCGCCAGGCGGCGCCCGCACCGACCGCGAACAGCGCGGCCACGGCGACGAGCATCCACGTGCGCGACCGAGCCGGGGCACGCTCGGGCCGCGAGCTGTCTCCTCCACGCACCGCGGTCTCGAGGGGACGCGTGGCGAGGGTATCGGCGCCGCGCGCGCGATCGCTCTGGGGCAGCTCGCTCTTGTGCGAGGCGATCGCCGCTTCCTGAGCGGCGCGCGCCGAGCGGAGCACGACGTCGCCGGCGACGCCGACCGGCTCGATCATCAGCGGCGTGGGGATCGACATCGCCGGGTCCTTCGACCTGGAAGAGCCCTTGGCGACCGGAGTGACCGAGACGGGCGTCTCCCCGAGCGACGTGCTCTTCGTGAGCGATACCGGAGTCGCGCCGAGCGAGCCGGCCGGCTCGGGCAGCTCCGCGGGAGCCGGCATGCTCTCGCGCAGCCTTCGCGTGCTCGCGCCGGGAGGCTCCTCGATCTCGGCGGCAGGCGGGCGCGACCAGCGGATCGCCTCGTCGCGGGCGGCGAACGTCTTCGTGCCGAGCTCACCGATGCTCGGGTTCGGCGCGCGCGTGCCGTCGAGGGACATCGGCATCGGCTCCGATGCGGCCTCGCGCAGATCACGGACGCGATCACCGAGCTCGCGCGCGATGTCGGCGAGATCGGTGCCCTGGAGGAACGCGCGCAGCGCACGCGCGACGTCGGCAGCGTCCTGCTGGCGCTCCTTCGGGTCAAGCTTCATCGCGCGGACGATCACGTCGTCGAGCGGGATGAGGCGAGGGTCGTAGTCGCTCGGCTTGGGATGCGGGTTGCGCATCGCGTCGTCGCACTCTTCGGGCGTGGCGCGGCGGAACGGAGCGACACCGCTCCACGCCTCCATGAGCAGCACGGCGACCGCGAAGATGTCCGTCGGGGGCCCGAGCTCCTTGCCCTCGACCTGCTCGGGCGGCATGTGGCCGGGCGAGCCGAGGATCTCGTGGCCGGCGACGAGCGCGGGCGCGGCGATGCCGAAGTCGATGAGCTTCACCGCGCCTTCCTCGTCGAGCATCACGTTTCTCGGCGTGATGTCGCGGTGCACGACCTTCATCCGGCGGTGCGCGTAGTCGAGCGCGCGACACACCTCCATGCCGATGTACGCGCCCTCTTCGGGAGAGAGCACGCGCTTGGTCCCGTCGAAGTTCCGCTCGCGCACGAGCTCCGCGATGCTGCAGCCCTCGACGAGCTCCATCGCGAGAAAATACGTGCCCTGCTCGACGCCGAGCTCGTAGACGGGGACGATGTTCGGGTGGCTCAGGGCGACGGTCGTCTTCGCCTCCTCGACGAAGCGACGAACGAACTGCTGGTCGAACGAGAGCTCGTCCCTGATCTGCTTGACGACGAGCTTCTTCTCGAAGCCGCCCGCGCCGCGCAAGGTCGCGAGCACGACGCGCGCCATGCCGCCGCGAGAGAGCTCGCGCTCGAGCACGTACTTGCCGAAGACCTGCGGATACACGCCGTTGGAAGCGTATCAGGTCGGCCGACGACGGGGCCATCTGGCCCCGATTTGCCGTACACTGTGCGACGGGATGGTGGTCAGGCGGTCCAGTGTCGCGATCGGGCTCCTCGTGGCCGCCGTCGCCCTCGCCACGTCCTGCAAGCCCGAGGCGCGCTTCGAGGATCGCCCGCTCGTCGTCTATTCGCCCAAATCCTGCCCTGTTGCGCAGAGCGAGGCGTACTCGGTCATCTACGGCAACGGCGACTTCGAGGACTCGCAGTCGGCCGTCTCCTCGCTCTACCTGCGCGAGGTGGGGAGAGAGATGAGCGAGCTGCCCGCGGAGACGCGCTCGGTCATCGTCGACGTCTCGCACCCCGCGCAGAGCGTCGACTGGCGAGGCACCGCGGAGATCCCGAAGTCCGGCCCGATCAACGTGCTCGTGTGGCCCGGCGGAGAGACGTGCAGCCTCACGCGCAACGTCGAGCCGCGGACCGAGGTGTCGCTCGGTGTGTTCGGTCGTCACCTCATGGTCGCCGGAGGGCGGGTCGACGGGCAGGTGCCTCACACGTTCGTCGGCGACCTCACGACCGGCATCGTGAGCGATCTCACCTTCGGGCTTGCGACGGCGCGCTCTCGCGCCACGATCACGGCGTTTCGCGAGACACCCGACCAGGATCCCGCGCCCGCGCTCGTCGCCGGCGGCGAGGATCCGGAGACCCAATCGCCCCTCACGACGGCCGAGATCTACCTGCCGACGCCCGGCACGGCGGGCGACATCGGCGACTTCGACCGCGTGAAGATCGACATCGGCGACGCACGCACGAAGCACGGAGCCGCGGTGCTCGGGACGGGCGAGACGCTCCTCGTCGGCGGCATCGGACCGTTCGGCGTCCCGCTCGCGACGATGGAGATCGTCGATCCGAAGACGCGCCGCTACCGCACGAGCGGCGTGGCGACGCTCCTCGTACCGCGCTCGAACCCGACGGTTCTGCGGCTCGCCTCGGGTGAGATCATGGTCGCAGGCGGCTTCGACCGCAGCAACCTCCCGGTGCGCACGATCGAGTGGTTCTCCGCCGACGCGAGCCGCGCGACGAAGCGGCCTGTCGACCTCGTGACCGGACAGGAGCGCTCGTTCGTTCCGCTCGAGGCGGGCGGCGCGCTCGCGGTCGTCCGGCCCCAGACGGGCGTGACCGACTTCAGCACCGTCTACGTGATCTCCGCGGACGGCACGCTCGAGCCCGCGGTCCCGATCGATCCTGCCTCGCTCGACGCGGTGCGGTTGTTTCCGGGAACCGACGGGGCGCCGGTGCTCTGGACGGGCCGGCGCTGGCTGCGCTGGGAGCCGTGGTTCGGCGCGTTCCAGCCCATCGCGGACGCCCCCACGCGAGGCCCACGCGGCACGGCGATCGCCTCGGGCGACCCCGGTCTCGCGCTGTGGCTCGACGATCGCGCTCCGGAGCCGAACGAAGGAACGGTCCTCGAGGGCCAGCTCTACGTGCGCGGCTACCGCTTCGCGACGCGCTCGCGCTTCGGCGCGGTCCGCAACCCGCTGCTCGTCGACGGGCCCGGCGGGCTCGCGCCCGACCGCGTCGTCGGAACACCGGGCAGCTCGATTCGCTTCGTCGAGGGTCGCGGGCTCGAGCTCGGCCCGGGAGCGAGCGCCTTCGTGACGGACGTGACGTTCAAGGGCGTGAGCGTGACCATCGACGGCGGCGACACCCCCTATGTCGTCCTCCGCCAGGAGAACGGCCGCGAGCTCGAGATCGGCGGCGCCGCCTGCGCATTCACCCAGAACGTGGCGCGGACGCTCGAGGTCAACCGCACGGGCAAGCGCGTGACGGTACGGGTCGACGACGGCGAGCCGCGCGACTGCCCGACCGAGCTCGACGAGACCGCGCGCGTGTCGATCGGGGTCCGCGGCGCCGGTGGGACGGGCACGAGCGTGGCGCGGAACCTCCGCATCACCCGCCGCTGAGAGGCTCCGGTCGCGCATTTTCCCGGGGAAATCGGGTAAAGAAAGGTGTCGACTTGACCTAACTGAGAATTTACTAAAAAGTTAACTCCAGGAGGTCGCGATGTCCCTTCGCACCAAGCTCTCGGCCCTCTCCCGCCTAGGTCACACGCTCGTCGACGTTGCCACCGACGTCGCAGGCTCTTCGAGGGCGGCGCCGTCGCCGGCGGAGAGCCAGGTCGTGCTCCGCGAGGTCGACACGTCGGCGCGCAAGCGAGAGGTCGAGCACGTCGTCAAGCTCCCGCCCGAGGTGCTGACCACGACCGCGCAGGTCGCCTACGACTGGGACTACTCGGTGAAGCGGGCCGAGCTCCGGACGCTCTACGAGAAGTCGAAGGACCTCACGTGGAACGCGCGCACCGACCTCGACTGGTCGACCAACGTGGACCCGGAGAGCGAGATCGTCGCCGACTCGTTCAACCCGCTCTTCGGCACGGACATCTGGAAGAAGCTCGATCGCAAGACGGAGCTGCCGAAGCTGCGTCGTCACATGACGAGCTACATCCTCTCGAACTTCCTCCACGGCGAGCAGGGCGCGCTCATGGCGACCTCGCAGATCGTGGCCTCGGCGCCGACGACCGACTCGAAGCTCTACGCGGCCGCGCAGGTGTTCGACGAGGCGCGCCACGTCGAGGCCTACGACCGGTACCTGTCGACGAAGGTCGAGCTGATCTACCCGCCGAGCCCGCACCTGAAGCAGCTGCTCGACACGGTGCTCACCGACTCGCGCTGGGACTTCAAGTTCCTGGGCATGCAGATCCTGGTCGAGGGCGTGGCGCTCGGCGCGTTCGGGCTCATCCACCAGACGGCGCAGGAGCCGCTCATCAAGCGCATCACCCACATGATCATGCAGGACGAGGCGCGGCACGTTGCCTTCGGCGTCATGTCGCTGCGCGGTCACTACGACGACATGAAGGCGAGCGAGCTGCGCGATCGCGAGGAGTTCATCATCGAGAGCTCGCGCTTGCTGCGAGACCGGTTCCTCGCGCAGGAGGTGTGGTCGACGGTCGGCCTACCTCAGGCGGAATGCGAGGAGGCCGCGCGGAACAGCGTGATGATGCAGATGTTCCGGAAGCTCCTCTTCAGCAAGATCGTGCCGAACGTGAAGCGCCTGGGCCTGCTCACGCCGTTCGTGCGCCGCGGCTTCGAGGAGCTCGACGTCATCGAATACGAGTCGTGGGAGGCGAGCGCCTGAGCCGCGGCCACGCGTAGCCTCCGGTTTCCTGTTTCCGGCCCCGTCTTTCTCCTACGCTTCTCCCCATGAAGCTGGGGCTCACCTCCTCGACGCGCCGCACGGTGCACGCGCACGCGCATGCCGAGGAGGCACCCGTGCCGCCGCCCGACACCGTTCGTCGTGGGCGCCGGGCCGGCAGTCGACTACCTTCGGGAGCCGTCGACATGGCCCTCTCGCCTTCCCTCTCGTCTCGTTCCCAGGCGACGGCCGCGTCCCCTGCGCCGCGCAAGGAGCGGAGCGCGGTCGACTCGAAGCGACGCATCCTCGAGGCGGCGCAGGCCGAGTTCGCGGCGAAGGGCTTCGACGGCGCGCGGCTCGGGACGATCGCGCGGGCCGCGGAGGTCCAGCAGGCGCTCATCCACCACTACTTCGGCGACAAGGAGGGTCTGCACGGCGAGGTGGTCCGCTCCGGGCTCGCGGCGATGACCGAGGGCGTGTGGGAGCTGCTCTCGCGCATGGACGCGCCGGCCGACGCCAGCACGACGCGCGCGAAGGCGAAGACGACGAAGGCGAGCGCCGCCGCCAGGTCGAAGGCGAGACCGAAGCCGAAACCCACGAGCGTGACCGAGCTGCGCACGCTGGCGGAGGCGTTCGTCGAGCTGCTCCTCAAGTTCTTTGCGACGAACGGGTCGTTCCTCGCGATCCTGCGCCACGAGGCGCGGCGCGACGGCGACGGCGCGGCGAAGATCGTGCACGCGAACGTCGGCCCGATCTTCGACGGCATCGTCGCGCGGCTCGACGCGATGCGCGCGCGCGGCGACGTGAAGAAGGACGTCGACGCGCGCCACCTGGTGCTCTCGTGCGTCGCGATGGTCGCCTTCCCGTTCCAGGAGGAGCCCTTCGTGAAGGCGATCTGGCCGGCCGACTGGCACGGCGAGGCGTTCCTCGAGGAGCGCAAGAAGCACATCGTCGCGATGATCCTCGCGCGCGTCGCTCCCTGAATGGCGTGAAGCGGGCTCAGCCTGCGCGCTTCGTCTCGACTCCGGCGAGCGCTCGGCCGTACCTACGCACGACGCTCTCCTCGGAGTCCTCGTGGAGGGTGGCGCCGGTCGTCGCGTCGATGAGCGCGTACACGGTTCGCTCCTCCTCACCGGTGGTGCGCTCCGCGATGCGGTAGGTGAAGCTGCGGCCGAGGCGCTTCGCGCGCATTCCGCGCGGGCCGAAGTACGCGTAGTCGGCGACCGTGACGAGCTCGACCTCCTCGAGGCGTTTTCGCTTCAGGTGGAGCGTTCGGCCCTGGAAGACGGCGACGCTGACGACGGCGATGCCCCCGAAGAGGACGGGGACGACCAGCGCAGCGCAGAGGCTCGCGAGAGGGGAGGCCGGCAGCGCGTAGGCCGCTCCCGCGAGCGCGGTCGCGACCACGAGCACGGCGAGCATGGCGACACCTGCCACGAGCGAGACGGCCGACTCGGAGGAGCCGATGAGGCTCGCGTTCGCCTCTTCATCGTCGCGCGGGCGGGACGAGGCCGCGATGCGAGGGAGCGCGGCGAGCTCCTCCTGATAGCGCTGCATGGCGGCCTCGACGCTCGCCGCGAGCTCCGCGACGCGCTCCTTGCCCACGCGCTTGCTCGGCGCGCGCATCGTCGGCATCGCGATCGCCGCCTCGCCGCTCATGACGAAGAGCGATGCGTGTCGATAGGGGACGCTCGGTCCGTGCCTGCCCGACGACCAGCCCGTCTCCCAGCGAGTCGCAAGCGAAGGAGCCTTGCGAGCCGTGAAGGAGAGCGGCGCCGTCCACGGCAAGAATCCCCATCGCCGCCTGAGCACGACGTCGAAGGCGTCGCGCGCGCGGCGCGTCACGATCATCTCGGCGGCTCCGGCGCCGATACACGTGGCGTAGAGGGCCGCCCCGAAGCAGACCATCGGCACGAGCATCACCGCGGCGACGAGCTGGGTGTTCGCGGCCCTCAGAGCCAGGACGGCGAACCAGCTCCCCACGCCGGCCGCGACGAGGGCGACCGAGAGCCAACCCCACGAGCGGTGCCGCGCGCGAAAGGTCGCCCGCGCGACGGGCTCCTCGTAGCGATCGACCACGGCCGCCTCTCGATAACCCATCACGCGAGGTCTCCTGGATCGATAACGGCCTCGCAGCATAGCCCTGAAGCCCTACCGCGAGACGTCGCGGCTCAGCGCCCGAGGACGCGGACCGTGGGGAAGAACGCGCGGAGGCGGTCGAGGTGCGAGAGCGGCTCGACGTTCGGCTACTCGCAGTGGCCGTAGGTCTCGCCGAGAAAGACCGGGACGCCTACGTCGCTCGCTCCCGGGATGCACGCGTGGCCGGCGGCGCATTCGCCTCCGCCGACGCGGCAGAGCTTCGTGCACTTGCCCTCGTAGCAGCTGTCGCCGACCACACACCCGCGGTCGTCCTGACAGGCCACGCCTTCGCGGTGACGCGTGAAGCCACCGGCTGGAAAGCACATCGTGCGCGACTCCGCGACGAAGTAGCAATCGCTCGTCGCGCACGCGACGAGGCCCTCCCCCTGCGGATCGCGGGCGTGCAGCGGATCACACGAACGCGGAGTGCAGTAGCCGTACTCCGTACCGGCGGCCGACCGGAGCGGAGCCCCCGCGAACTTCTGGCACGCGGTGCGGTCGTCGCATTCGCCACCGACCACGCAGGCGCGAACGCATCCGAGCTGAGGTGAGCAGGTGAGGCCGGGGGCGCACTCGTCCTGGGCGCCGCACGCGGCGCTCTCCTCGCCCGACACCGCGAGCGTGGAGCACGCGGCCTTTCCGTCGGTCGTCGTCACGCAGGTGCTCGTCGCGTTGCAGCGCAGGAACGCCTGCGGGTCTGCCGACTGCGGCGCGACGATGCTGCACTCAGTGGGCCGGGCGACCACGTCGAAGTCGGCGGACGTCACCGCGGCGCAGGCCATGAGCGGAGCGACGAGCAGGGTCGCGAGGGGTACGAACATCATCCTCGAGGAACGCATCAGAACCTCCCTTCCAGACCGAACGACGCGCCCGCGGTGCTGGGCCGAGCGACGACCTTCACCTGCTGCTCGCGGGCACCCGGCAGAGGGCGCCGCGAAGAGCAGAAGAAGGGCGAAGTTGCGCATCGTGTGACCCCATCGGCCCACGAATCAGGCAGTTGCGCGAAATCGACCTAGAACATGAAGCCGAACTAGAACATGAAGCCGAACGAAAGCGTCGGCAGGACCGCGAGGCCCTCGCTCGGGACGCCGAGCACATCGAGGCCGATCGACGTGCCGAACACGCCGCGCGCCCAGATCACCGCGGCGCGCCCTTCGAGGACGAGCCGGCTCTCGTCGAAATCCGTCCGCTGCCCGCGATCGACGTCGAAGCCATGGAGGCCGACCCACCCCGCGCCGCCCATGACGTGCAGCCACGTCACGCTCGCGCCCTTCGTGCGCAGCTCGTTGCCCGCGAGGCGCGTACGATAGCCGACGAGCCCCGTCACGTAGCGGCCGCTCGCGCCGTTGCCGTTCGGCTCGCCGAAGCCGACCGCACCGAACCGCGCGCCGAGCGACAGCTGCGAGAGGAAGAACGCGTGGCCCTCGACCGCGGCCTCGGTCGCGATGGGTCCCAGCCTCGACGAGCCTCCGCCGAGCGCCACCGAGACGAAGATCCACGCCGTCGACTCGCGTGGAGGCGCCGTATCGAACGGGTCATCGTCGAGCGGCGCGAGCCCCGCGTAGGGGTCGCGAGGCAGCCCCGGCGGCGGGTCGTACGTGGGCGGCACCTCGCCCGGCTCGGGCTCCGGCTCGCCGGCACGTGCATCACGCACGCATGTACCGAGCCCCAGCGCGCATGCGAGCGGGAGGCTCACGAGCGCGCGACGTGAGGCGGTCACCCGGTCGCCCGCGTCAGGTCGGCACGGCGGAGCGCGACGCGCCGTTCGCGAAGTGCGAAGTCCCCCGCACGAGGTCGGCGAGCGTGGCCGCGCCCTCGGCCTCCATTTGCTTCAGCAGCCCGCGCGCGATCGTCCGCGGCAGGAACGGCCCCTCGTAGACGAAGCCGGTGTAGACCTGCACGAGGTCCGCGCCGACGCGCAGCATCGCGAGCGCGGCCTCCGTCGAGTCGATGCCGCCCACGCCGATCACGCAGGCCTCGGGACCGAGCCGCGCGCGAACGCGCTTCACGACCGACAGCGCGCGCGCGAACAGCGGCTTGCCGCTCAGGCCGCCCGCGCCGATCTGCTCGACCACGTCACTCGGCGTCGCGAGGCCGCTCCGCGCGATCGTCGTGTTCGTGGCGACGACGCCCGCGAGCCCGGCGCGCTTCGCCTCGTCGACGATCGCGTCGATCGCGTCGTCGGCGAGGTCGGGCGCGATCTTCACGAGGAGCGGCACCTTCTTCGCGCCGCGCGTCGCCTCGGCCTGCAGCGCCTCGAAGAGCGGACGCGCCGTGTCGGCGGCCTGCATCGCGCGCAGGTCCTTGGTGTTCGGCGAGGAGATGTTCACGACGACGAAGTCCGCCACGTCGCGCACGGCGCGGAAGCTCGCGCGGTAGTCGTCGAGTACGCCCGAGAGCGGCTCGAGCGGGACGCTGCGGCTCTTGCCGATCGACACGCCGATCGGCACGCCGATGCGCCCGCGGGCGCGACGAGCGCCGATGCGCTTGGCGACGAGCGCCGCGCCCTCGTTCGGAAAGCCGAGGCGGTTCACGAGCGCGCGGTCTGCGGGCAGGCGAAACAGGTTCGGGGGCGGGTTGGGGCCCTGCGCCTCGGCGGTCACCGTCCCGAGCTCGACGTGGCCGAAGCCCAGCGCGGCAAACGCGCGCGCCCGGTCGGCGTTCTTGTCGAGGCCTGCGGCGAGGCCGACCGGCGACGGGAACTCGAGGCCCATCGTGCGCACGACGAGCCGCGGATCCGTCGGCCGGAGCGTGGTCTTCAGCGCGAAGCGGAGGGGGCCGAGATGCTCGACGGGGGCGAGGGCCGCCATGGCGATCGCATGCGCCCGCGTGGGGTCCAGGGCGAAGAGCAGTGGCCGCAAGAGGGGGTACATCCGGCGGAAAGCTCATACCGCGTCTCATTCGCAGGCTCAAAGCCCCGATTGCCGCTCAGGGGTGGAAAAACCGCTAGCGTTGGAGGATGTCTCCGCTTCGCGCCGCGCTGGCCCTCGCCCCGGTCTTTGCCCTGCTCACGTTCACGGTGGGCGCATGCTCGTCGACGGGCGACCCGGCCGGCGCCCCCTCCGAGACGCCGGTGAACGGCACGCAGCCGCCGGAGGCCGTACCGACCTTCGCGGGGACCATCGAGGCGATCATCCAGGAGAAGTGCCAGCGCTGCCATTCGGTCGGCGGCATCGCGCCCTTCCCGCTCGTCTCCTACGAGGACATCCACGACATCGCCGCGCTCGCGCGCGCGAAGGTCGTCTCGAAGGAGATGCCCCCGTGGGGCGCCTTCGACGACGATGCATGTAAAATGCAACACAAGCTGAAGGACGACCTCCGGCTCACCGAGGACCAGCTCGCGAAGCTCGTCGGCTGGCTCGACAACGGCATGCCGCGGGGCGACGACGCGCTCCGCCCCGCCGCGAAGCACTACGCGCCCGTCGGCCTCGAGGGCAAGACGCACACGCTGACGATGCCGACGCCGTACGAGGTCGCGGAGAACAGCGGCAAGGACGAGATCCGCTGCTTCCCCATCGACCCCGGCTTCGCGACGGACACGTGGGTCGGCGGCACGAACGTCGTCCCCGGCTCCTCGCAGGTCGTGCACCACGTCATCGTCTACACGGACCCGAAGGGCGAGGGCGCCGCGAAGGCCGCGGGCGCGACGAGCTACCCGTGCTTCGGCGGACCGAACGTGTCCGACCCGTCGCTCCTCCTCGCGTGGGCTCCGGGCGTCCCGCCGACGACGTACGGCGAGGACACCGGCCTCAAGATCCCGGCCGGCTCGAAGCTCGTCCTCCAGATCCACTACCACCCGACGAGCGCGACCGTCCCGGACCAGACCAAGTTCGAGCTCAAGGTCATCGAGGGCAAGCCCTCGTACGTCGCGCAGGTGGTCCTCCTCGGCAACGCCGAGGACGACAAGGGCGCGATCAAGCTCCTCGCCGGCGCGAACGATCCGGCGACCGGCCCCGCCTTCGTCATCCCGGCGAACGTGTCCGATCACAAGGAGTCGATGGAGGTCGTGCTCCCCGAGACGATCCAGGGCTTCCCGCTCCCGACGCTCAGCATCGCCGCCGTCGGCACGCACATGCACTGGGCCGGCGTCGACATGAAGGTCGAGATCGAGCGGAAGAACCCGACCCCCGAGCAGCCCGCGAAGGAGTGCCTCGTCGGCACGCCGAAGTACGACTTCAACTGGCAGCGCGGCTACTCGTACGACGAGCCCGCGGAGAAGCTCCCGACCGCCGCCGCCGGCGATCTGTTGCGCTTCACCTGCAAGTACGACAACACGATGGGCAACAAGCACGTCCGCAAGGCGCTCGCCGAGCAGCAGAAGGCCGCGCCCACCGAGATCAAGCTCGGAGAGCAGACGCTCGACGAGATGTGTCTCGGCGTCCTCGTCGTCACGCGCCGCACCAGCCTCGTCGACTGAGCCTCCCGAGGCCGGGTCAGCAGCCCGGCTGGGAACCCGGAGAGCACACCTGCGAGACCATGTCCGTGGGCCGGCCCGTCGCGCTCAGGCCGCCTGCTTCACGTCCATGCGCGCCGCGCACGTCGGGTGCATCGATTCAGTGGCGTCCGCGACAGGTCGGTCGCAGCCCGCACAGAGCTTTCCGCGACGAGCCTCGATGATCTGAAGCCGTGACCGCTGCGCGATCCACATGATCAGACGCTCGCGCGTCGCGGCGGAGATCTCGCTGAACCTCACGGCCACGCGCGACGGCGCACCAGGGTGACGCGGCGGCTCCACGCGACAGACGACCCCGCGGACCGCCAGCGGCCTCCGCTCTCCGAGATCGAGCGTGAAGCTCAGACGCGTCCCGCGTCGCGGCGGCTCCTCGGAGAGGAACGAGAGGCCCCCTCCTCCCACGTCGTGGGTCTCGAGCTCCGTGACGGGCGCACGCGGTCCGGCGCTCGTCGGCGCGACCTTGATCGCCACGTTCGCAGGGATGCGCGCCCACTCGCGGCGTTCGAGCCGCGGCGGCGCCTCCGAGGCGATGCGCACGCGCCTCGCCTCGAGCTCACGGCGCTCGCGCTGCTGACTCTGGGCGTCTCCCCGCAGCCAGCCCACGATCACGTACGCGGCCGCGAGGACGAGCGCACACCACACGCCGATGACCTCGCCGCTGCCGTCACGGTCGAGCGCCGCGAAGAACGCGCGACTGATCCCGTCGAGCACCTCCGACTCGCCCGGGGATTGCCCCTCGCGAGAGAGGACGGTGGTGACGAGGACGGCCAGCATGACGCGCCTCATGGGGAACGGCCGGCGACCGCCCCGCGTTCAGCGTGCGACGCTGACCTATCGGTGAACGTGCGGCCCTCTGCCTCGGATGCCTGACCCGATTGCGGAAAGCCACAATGGACTCGTCCGCTCAGAAAGCGATGATGGCACCTCGGCGTTCGGAATCCTGGGAGGCGATCGATGGGCATGGCACGAGTCTCACAGCGGAGGAGAACGAACCCGGGGATGGGGCGCGTCGAGCTCAATCCCGATCACGTGGTAACGCAGCCGGCGATGCCGGCGGTCAGCGCTCCTTCCGAGGGGCCCCCTCGCTCCGGCCAGGTGGCGATCAACCTCGACGCCGGTCGCAGCGAGCCGCCGCTCAGCCGCGGCGCCGTCGAGCTCCTTCGTCGAACGGTCCCGCGCGTCCTCGGCGCGACGGGTGACCTGGCGCAGGCGCCGCTCGATCATCGCGAAGGGTTCGTCCTCTCGCTGGTCGACGGCCACACCCCCGTCCACGCCTTGATCGACGTCGCCGGAATGCCCGACGGCGAGCTCATCTCCGTTCTGCAGCGCCTTCGCCGCCTCGGGATCATCACGCTCGGCTGAGCGCAGCTGACCGCTCGGCGGCCGTGCCGTGGGTGCGCCACGTACGACTCCCGCCCTGATCCCCCGAGAAGCCGATTGCCTCATATGGCGTAGGGCGCATGCGCGCCGCTGCGACCGGACTCGCAATCGCCCGGGATCTGCGCAGAATCGCGCACGGTACCGAGCTTGCTCGAGAGAGCGGAATGCCTCGCACCGCCACCCTCGACTTCGTGTCCAACGAGCAGCCGACCGGACGGCTTCCGACCGTGACCCTCATCGCCGAGGCGCGACGGATGGACAGCCTCGCCGAGGCGTCCGACGACGAGCGAACCGTGAACATCGACCCCGAGGAGAACAGGCGCCTGCTCGCGAGCGCCGTCGCGCTCGACGAGCCGCCGCAGCTCCACGCCGAGGCCGACGACGCTCCGACGGTCATTGCCCCGTTCCCGGCGACGCCGCGCCAGCTCTCCGTGGAGCGCTCCGCACCTCCGGCTGCGGCGAGCTGCTCCGGTCTTCACGCGCGGGTGAGGCCCACTCTCGAACGTGCCCACCGCGTCGATCGCAGCCATGCGTGGCTGCCGAAGGGCAGCACCGAGACGTGGCTCGTGGTGGGGATCTGGGCGACGGCGCTCTCGCTCATGGCCCTCTTGATGCTCATCGTGACGTCGGGCTGAACGGCCTTGTCTGCCCGCTCAGAAGCGCGTTGACGCAGGGCGTTGTCGCTCGCCCGCTCGACGGGCCCAAAACGCTCGACTATGGTCGCGGCTCCCCTGCTTTTACGCTGAAAAACAGGGCCCAAAAAGGAGTTCGCCGTGATCATCGGAGTGCCCAAGGAGATCAAGACCCGCGAGTACCGCGTCGGCATGACGCCCGCGGGAGTGCGCAGCCTCACGTCGCGTGGTCACAAGGTCCTGGTCGAGAATGGCGCCGGCGAAGGCGCGAACATCAAGGACAGCGACTACGTCACCGCCGGCGGACAGATCGTCGCCACGGCCGCCGAGGCCTGGGCCGCGGAGATGGTCGTGAAGGTCAAGGAGCCCCTCCCCGCGGAGTACGGGTTCTTCCGCGAGAACCTCATCCTCTACACGTATCTCCACCTCGCGCCCGAGCCCGAGCTCACGAAGGCGCTCGCGGAGAAGAAGGTCATCGGCGTCGCCTACGAGACGATCGAGAACGACGACGGCACGCTCCCGCTCCTTCGCCCGATGAGCGAAGTCGCCGGCCGCATGGCCGTGCAGGTGGGCGCGAGCGTCCTCCAGAAGGAGCACGGCGGTAAGGGCGTTCTCCTCGGCGGCGTGCCCGGCACGCGTCGTGGTCGCGTCGTCATCCTCGGCGGCGGCGTCGTCGGTCGCAACGCGGCGACCATCGCCATCGGCATGGGCGCGCAGGTCACCGTGCTCGACGTGTCGGCGACGACGATGGCCTACCTCGAGGACATCTTCGGCGGCGCGGTCGAGACGCTCTACTCGAACCCGTTCAACATCGAGATGGCCGTCCTCCGTGCCGACCTCGTCGTCGGCGCCGTCCTCGTGACCGGCGCGCGCGCGCCGAAGCTCGTGACGCGCGAGCTCATCTCCAAGATGGAGAAGGGCAGCGTCGTCGTCGACGTCGCCGTCGACCAGGGCGGCTGCATCGAGACCTGCCGCCCCACCACGCACGACAACCCGACCTACGAGATCGACGGCGTCGTCCACTACTGCGTCGCGAACATGCCTGGCGCAGTCGCGCAGACGAGCACCTGGGCGCTCACCAACACGACCATGGCGTACGCGCTGAAGATCGCCGACCTCGGCATCGTCGCGGCCGCCAAGGCCGATCGCGCGCTGCTCAAGGGCATCAACACGTACGGCGGCCACGTCACGTACGAGCCCGTCGCGCAGGCGCACAAGATGGAATACGTCCCGACCGCGAAGCTCCTCGGCTGAACGTTCGTCACGAACGCTCGAGGGAGGGATCGCGCAAGCGACTCCCTCCCTTGTGCTTTTGTGGGCGCTCCGGTCTCCTCACGCGGATGACGGAAGCCGGGGAACTACCCACCGATCTCGCGTGCGACGTCGATCTGCTCTGTCTCGACGCCGGCAACACCGTCATCTTCCTCGATCACTCGCGTCTCGCCGAGCTCGCGCGCGGCCAGGGGCACGACGTGCTCGCGGAGGCGCTCATCCGTACCGAAGGCGAAGCGAAGGCCCTCGCGGAGACCGGCGGCCTGCTCGACGTCGCGTGGACCCACCGTGGGCGTCCGGGCGCGATCGGATGGGGAAGGATGGTCGGCACCATCGTCCATCGTGCCGGCGTCGCCGAGGCGAGCGTGCCCGCCCTGCTCGACGCCGCATGGCTCATCCACGAGGCGCGGAACTTCTGGTGCAAGGTGCCCGAAGGACTCGGTGAGGCGCTCGACGCGATCCGCGCGCTCGGCGTGAAGGTCGCCATCATCTCGAACTCGGAGGGGATGCTCGATCGGCTCTTCACCGACCTCGGCGTGCTCCAGCACTTCGACCTCGTCGTCGACAGCGGCAAGGTCGGCGTCGAGAAGCCCGACCCGCGCATCTTCGACTTCGCGCTCGAGCGCTTCGGCATTCCTGCCGCGCGTACGCTCCATCTCGGCGACGTCTTCGCCACCGACGTCCTCGGCGCTCGCGCCGCCGGCATCCGGCACGCGCTCATCGATCCGTACGGGCACTGCACCGGCCGCCATCCGGAGGTCCCGCGCGTCCCGGGGGTGGTGGCGGTCGCGCGAGCGATCGCGGCCTCTCTGCGAGACGCGGCTCGATGAGCGACGGCTCGGTCCTCGCGATCTTCCTCGTGGTCGGCACCGCGGCGTTCTTCTTCATCCGGCTCGTGAGGGGTGGCCGTCCGCCCGGCGCCGCCGCGGACGACGCGCCGGCAGACGGGGCCGCACCTGCGCACGCCCGGGCGAAGCACTACACCTTCGCCCACCAGTTCCTGCGGAAGGTCACGATCACGGATCCGACGCTGTGGGCGGGCGTTCGTGCCGCGGCCCGGAGCGGCGCCATCGCGGGCATCCTCGAGCGCATGTGGGACGAGGTCGACGAGGCGCCCGGGCAGGACTCCGGCCCCGCTCCCACCGCCGAAGCGCTCGACGACGGCGTGCTCATCCGGATGTCCGCCCCCGAGGGGATGACCGAGTGCTACGCGATCGTGATCCTCGGGCGCGAGGAGCCGCGCTACTTCACGCTCGAGAAGTCACTCGAGAACGCCGTGCTCTGCGAGTGGACGGACGAGGCTCACGTCAACTTCGGCCCCTGCCCCGTCGACGACGCGACCTTCGTGGCGGCTGCCCGCTCGAAGGTCGAGCCATCGACCTGACGGCGACTCAGAAGCCGCAGCTCGAGCTGCAGTACGAGGAGAGGCAGCTCTTGAGCGGGCTCCACTTGGTGACGCCCGCGGGGTACTGCGACTCGCAGCTGGTGATGCAGCTCGCGGTGGTGCAGCTGGCCGCGCAGTACGAGAGGTCGCTGCAGTCGAAGTTCGCCTGGCAGGCCGTGTTGTACGTGCTGCAAGAACCGACCTTCGCGTTCGACCGGCACGAGGTGCAGGTGCCCGAGCTGCTCCCGCCGCTGCAGGTGCCGTTCGAGCAAGACTGGCCGCTGAGGCAGGTCTTGCCGCAGGCGCCGCAGTTCTGGGTGTCGTAGGTCACGTCGGTGCAGGTGTCGCCGCAGATGTCCTGCCCCGTCGAGCAGCCCTGGAACGATGCGCTCTCGGTCGAGAGGGTGACGAGCTCGAGCCAGCCGTCCGGCTTGACGGTGAGGTAGTCGAGGCTGCTCTTGGCGTGCTTGTCCTTCTTCACCTCCTTGCGCTGGCGCGACACGGAGATGGAGAGCGACGTGCTCGAGGTGGTGGTCGACGTGCCGTCGCCCTGCGCGGCCTTCACGACCGAGCGCGGGACGTCGAACTTGCCGAGCGAGTCCTTCACCTTGCAGGTGGCGCTGCCGCCTGCGCCGCTGACGCTGATGAGGATCGTGTCGGCCGCGGCTGCCCAGGCGATGGGGAGCGCGCCGGTTCCGAAGACCTTGTCGCGGGTGATCTTCGAGAGCGACGGAGTCGTCTGAAGGAAGGTCGTCGCGGTGAACTTCTCGTCGAACTTCTCGAAGCCGGCCTCGGTCGCGCCGGAGGCCTGGACGTGGAGCTCGGCGCCGCCGAGGAACGGCGCGCCCGAGCCCGTGCTCTCGAAGCTGTACGGGGGGAACATCGTGATCGACGTGGTGGTGCCGCTGAAGGCGATCGGGCCGGCGTCGAAGCTGCCGACCTTGACGCACTCACCGACCGTGCTCGTGGAGCTCGCCGACGTCGCCTTGCAGACCTCGTCCTTCTCGCAGGAGGTCTCGCAGACGGCGATGGCCTTGCACGTGGCCTTGCAGGAGGTGTCGAACGAGCAGAGCTCGTTCGAGTTGCAGCCCGTGGAGCTCGACGTCACCTTGGTGCACTTCGGGACTTCCTGGATCACGCACTCGTCCGTCAGCTTCTTCGTGCATGCCTTGCCGAGGATCGCGTCCGGGATGAACGTGGCGCTCACGATCGGCGTCGACCTCGACGTGCCGGAGCCGTGGGCCTCACCGAGGAGGATCGTGCCGAGCGAGTGCGGGGGCTGGAGCGCCGGGTCGTCCGACTCTTCCTCGGCGGGGGTCGTCGTCCCGTCGGGCGTCGTCCCATCGGGCGCCTGGTCGGCGATCTTGGTCTGCGTGGAGGTCGCGCACGCGGCGACGGCAGCGACCGAGAAGAACGCGGCGAACGTGGAAAGCAGGCGAAGCTTCATGGTGACGAACAACCTCCGGGCTCCTGTACGCCGCGGGCACCCTCCACCTTCCTCGGTGGACGTGCGCACGGGCCATACGTGAGCGGGGATTCAGACGAACCTGCGCCGGGATGATTCACAGCCGATCCACGCATTTCGCCCGGGAAAACTAGACGAATTTTGCAGGGAAGATCGGCGTCGTCCCCGCCGTATGCGATGCGCCCCGAAGGGCGGTCAGAGCGCGGGGGCCGCGGACTGGGTCGTGCGGGCGCGGACGGCGTTCACGGCGTCGCCGCACGCGTCACGGAGCTCCTCGTCGAGCGCGGCCTGGGGGGCTGGAAGATTGATCGCCAGGTTCAGATCGCACACGAGGATGGTCTTCTGCTCGGGGCCAGGAGCCGGGCGGATCGTGAACGCGATCTGCATGTCCTTGATGTTGCCCTTCACGAACTTGCCCTCGATGATCTCCGCGCCGCCCATGCCAGGGCGCGCCGCCCCGAAGCGGGTCACGTACCAGATGGTCACGAGCCCCTTCATGATCGGGAGCTGGAAGTAGAGGTCCGTGCCGCTCGCCGACTTGTCGACGACGCTCACCTTCTTGAACTTCGGCCCGGCAAGCTCCTTGTAGTGAGGAAAGTCGAGGAGGCGCGCCCTCACGACGTCGTAGGGCGCAGCGATGAGCCCCTCGGCGTGCCCGTAGCGGTCGCTCTTGCCGGGCGGCGTCCAGTTCGTCTTGATCGGCCCCTGGTCCTTGGCGAGACGGTCCGTTTGCGCGCGCAGCTCGCCCGCGCTCGGAGCCGGCGCGAACGGCCAGCTCCCGGGGTCCGAAGGAGTCGCCGGAGCGGCTGCGGCTGGGCCCGCCTTGGCCGTCGAGTCCTCGCGGCTCGACGACGGCGCGCCGCTCGCGGCCGGCGACGCTGCAGACGGTGATGCAGGCGGCGCACCTTCCGAGGTGGGCACGCCACAACCGAGCGCGATCAGGGGAAGAACGACTGCCGTAACGAGGCTCCGAACGGTTTCAGCCATCGCCCCTCATGGTAGCGTACGCCCCGTCATGCCGCTCATCGCGATCATCCCCGGAGACGGGATCGGACCCGAGGTCGTCCTTCACGCGCGTCGTGCGCTCGAGCACTACAGGGACCAGCGCAAGCTACCGCTCGAGCTGTGGGAGCTCGACCTCGGCGCGGACCGTTTCCTCCGCGACGGGACGACGTTCCCGAAGGAGGTCGCGGATCGCATCACCAACGAGGCGAGCGCCGTCCTGCTCGGCGCGCTCGGTGATCCGCGTGTGCCGGGGCTCGAATACGCACGCGACATCCTGTTCGGCCTGCGCTTCGGGCTCGACCTCTACGCGAACATGCGACCGGTGAAGGCGCTGGCCGACCGCCTCGTGCCGCTGAAGGATCGCACCGCGAAGGACATCGACTTCGTCGTGTTCCGCGAGAACACCGAGGGCGTCTACGTCAACATCGGCGGCCAGTTCAAGCGAGGCACGCCCGACGAGATCGCGATCAACGAGGACATCAACACGCGCAAGGGCGTCGAGCGGCTCATCCGCGCGGGCTTCGACTACGCGAAGAAGCACGGCAAGAAGACCGTGCACATGGCCGACAAGTCGAACGCGATGAAGCACGCCCACGAGCTGTGGCACCGCTGCTTCTTCGAGGTCGCGAAGGAGTATCCGGGCATCGAAGCGAAGCACGTCTACGTCGACGCGCTCTGCCTCTACCTCGTGCAGGATCCGCGTCCCTTCGAGGTCATCGTCACGAACAACCTGTTCGGCGACATCGTCACCGACCTCGGCGCAGGCCTGCAGGGCGGGCTCGGCATGGCCGCGAGCGCAAACGTCCACTACGCGGATTCGAAGCGTGTCGCGATGTTCGAGCCCGTGCACGGCTCGGCCCCGCCGCTCGTCGGCAAGGACCTCGCGAACCCCATCGCGAGCTTCCTCACCGTCGGAATGATGCTCGCGCATCTCGGCTGGCCCAAGGAGGAGACGCGCATCGAGTCCATCTGCGCGCGCGCCATCGAGACCGGCAACTGCACGCCAGACGTGGGCGGAAAGGCCGGCACCAAGGCGGTCGGCGAATGGATCATGAACGAGCTCCGCAAGGAATGAGGCCGCGAGTGCGGACGCTCGCGGCCATCCAGCCCTCGGTGGGGTTCGACCTCGGGTTCTAGAAATTTCTACCAAGGAGACGTCGGCTGGCGGGTCTGAGGACGGAACCATCCCGTCGTCCCGAGGGTCGAGCCCCGGAACACGCTGTAGGCGGCGTCGTCACCCCAACGGATGACGCCCCGAGAGCGCGCAACGAAAGCCGGAGGAAAGTGGGAACTTCCCTGGCGCCCGTTTGTCTGGCCGCTAGTCTGGCAGAGGAAACGTTTGTCCTCGGCCCTCGTCCAACGACAGACCTGTAACGGAGGCATGCGACCAGGATGGGGCTAAAGGGTTGGAACGTTGCGGTTCTATTGGCGATCGGCGTGATCTGGTTCGCCGGATCGACGCAGCGCGAGAAGCGCGTCGTCGGGGACTCGCACACCGATCGCGTCGCCTTGCTCGAGGAGCAGGTCGCGGCGAGCCCGAACGACGTCGCCCGCGTCCGCGAGCTGGCGCAGGCCTATCTCGACGCGCGTGCCCCTGGAATGGCGCTCGCTTCGATCGAGCACGCGACCCCGGCCGTCCGCGCCGAGCCGACCGTGGAGCACCTTTACGCACGTGCCCTCCTCGACCAGGGCCGGTCGGCTGACGCCCTCGCGGCGGAGCGCCGCGTCCTCTCGGTGTGCGCGGACCCGTCGAGCGAGGTCCCCGCCTGCTCCACCTATCTCATCGCCTCGGCCACGCGCCGCGCGGAGATCCTCGAGCAGCTCGTTACACTCGGTGTCGAGGACGCGAACGCGCATCCCGAGGCCTCGAGCCTCGCGTACCACAACGCCACTCGCCAGGTCAGCTTCTCCTCACGTTGATCGCCGATCGCCGCGTCGTTTTCGACTGATCTCGGCTCGATCCAGGCGCTTGCATACTACACGCAATTTCGTTTGCGTCTCTCGAGCAGCTGCTGGTGGCCCCCCCTGTCGGCGCCCCGTATGAACAACGAGGAGGTCCGGTTGAAGCTCTGTCTCGGTCTGCTGGCACCTCTCGCGATGATCGGGCTCGCGAGCCTCACCGGTTGCGGTGTCGGCTTTGCGTCGCGTCATCCGAAGACCGCCGTCGTCCCCTCCTCCGACGAGCTCGCGGCCGAGCAGCGTCTCCTCTCGCAGCCCTTCGCGCTCGCGATGGCAGAGGACGCGATCGTTCGCGTCGTCGGCCCGTCGATGACGTGCACCGGCACCGTGATCGAGGACGACCTCATCCTCACCGCGCACCACTGCCTCGTCGAGCGCGGGTCGCGCGGCGAGTTCTCGAAGAAGCTCCTCGAGCCCTCGCAGGTCAAGATCGAGCTCGGCGGCGACTACTTCGCGTGGGGTGAGGTCTCCACGCGTGCGATCGTGGCGCCGCCCTGCGGCGAAGGCGGCGGCGCGGGCGACCTCGCGGTCATCGTTCTCTCGCGCAAGCTCGTCGGCCTCTCCACGATGACGCCCCGGCTCGACGCGCCGCCGAAGATGGGCGAGCAGGTCAATCCCGTGGGCTTCGGTCGCTGCGCTCTCTCGCCTGACGGCATCCGCCGCAAGGAGCGCACGGGCGGCTCGATCCACGCCCTCACCGGCGAGACGATGCACCTCGAGGCCTCGGTCTGTCCGGGCGACTCGGGCGGTCCCGTCTTCGCCAAGGGGACCCGCGAGATCGTCGGCGTCGTGAGCCTCTCGGCGATGGACCACGACGAGAACACGCGCGGCCCGTCGGTCATGGCGCGCATCGACGCCTATCGCCTCGTCTTCGCCCATGCGCGGCTCATCGCCGACGGCCTCGCGCCGAACGAGCTCCCGCCCCTCGCCTGCGCTGGCAACGATACGCACGTCGAGCGCGGCGAAAAGACCGAGAAGAAGAAGGCGGCCGAGAGCTCCCGCTAAGCTCGGCCGCCGCACTTCTCCTGAGCCGATCACGCCGCGTCGCGGCCACCTCATGACTGACCGACCTTCGGGAGGCTCGTGTCGCGTGAGTCACGCGACCTGAGGTAGGATCCACGCCAATGTGCGGAATCGTTGCTTACGTTGGAGCCCAGAGCTGCGCCCCCATCCTGGTGGAGGGCCTGCGGAGGCTCGAATATCGAGGCTATGACTCGGCGGGGCTCGCGCTCCAGACGGGGCGAGGCGTCGAGATCGTGCGCGCCGTCGGCAAGCTCGCCAACCTCGACGCGGCCCTGAAGAAGAGCCCGCTCTCCGGCACGACCGGCATCGGGCACACGCGCTGGGCGACGCACGGGCGTCCGAGCGAGGCCAACGCGCATCCGCACGTCGCGGGCAAGGTCGCGGTCGTCCACAACGGCATCATCGAGAACCACGTCCAGCTCCGTCGCGAGCTCGAGGGCCGTGGGGTGAAGTTCCAGAGCGACACGGACACCGAGATCGCCGCTCACCTCATCGACGAGGCGATGCGTGACGGCACGACGAGCCTCGAGGAGGCCGTGCGCGCGGCGCTGAAGCAGGTGCGCGGCGCATACGCCATCGCGGTCGTGAGCGGGGACGCGCCCGACCAGGTCGTCGTCGCCAAGTACGACTCACCGCTCGTCCTCGGTGTCGGCGACGGCGAGAGCTTCGCCGCGAGCGACATCCCGGCGATGCTCGCGCATACCCGTGACGTCATCCTCCTCCAGGACGGCGAGATGGCCGTGCTCACGAAGGGCGACATGAAGATCACGACGCTCGAGGGCACGCCCGTGACGCGCGCCTCGAAGCGCATCGACTGGTCGCCGACCCAGGCTGAAAAGGGCGGCTACAAGCACTTCATGCTCAAGGAGATCCACGAGCAGCCGCGCGCCATCGAGGACACGCTGCGTGGTCGCATCGACATCCTCAACGCCGACGTCATCGCGGCGGAGATCGGCATCACGGAGGAGCTCGCGAAGAAGGTCGGTCGTGTCTACTTCGTCGCCTGCGGAACGAGCGCGCACGCCGCGATGGCCGCTCGCTACTGGGTGGAGGCGCTCGCCCGCATCCCGTCCGTCGTCGAGATCGGCAGCGAGGTCCGGTACCGCAATCCGGTGTTCTTGCCGAACGACCTCGTCGTCGCCGTGAGCCAGAGCGGCGAGACGCTCGACACGCTCGCCGCCGTGAAGACGGCAAAGGCCGCGGGCGCGCAGGTGATCGCGGTCGCGAACGTCGTCGACAGCGCCATTGCGCGCATCTCGGACGGTGCACTCTACACGCATGCCGGCCCCGAGATCGGCGTCGCCTCGACGAAGTGCTTCACGACGCAGCTCGCGGCGCTGCTCATGCTCGCGGTCTACCTCGGGCGGAGGCGCGGGACGCTCCCCGAGGCGGAGGCCCGCCGCGTGCTCGACGCGCTCTGGCGCGTGCCGGCACAGATGCGCGAGGTGCTCGCGTCGAGTGACGACCTGAAGGTGATCGCGAAGAAGCACCTGCGCGCGCGCGACATGCTCTTCCTCGGCCGTGGGACGCAGTTCCCGATCGCCCTCGAGGGCGCGCTCAAGCTGAAGGAGATCTCGTACATCCACGCGGAGGGCTATGCCGCCGGCGAGATGAAGCACGGGCCGATCGCGCTCATCGACGAGGACATGCCCGTCGTCGTCTGCTGCCCGAAGGATCACCAGTACGAGAAGACGCTCTCGAACATGCAGGAGGTGAAGGCCCGCGAGGGGCAGCTCATCGCCGTCTGCACCAAAGGCGACGAGGACGTCCGCAAGATCTGCATGGGGGACGGCGGCCAACCGGCCGATGTCATCGAGGTCCCGGACGCGGACTCCGAGGTCCTCCCGCTCCTCACCGTGTTGCCTTTGCAGCTGCTCGCGTACCACGTGGCCGATCTCAAGGGCACGGACGTCGATCAGCCGCGCAACCTCGCGAAGACGGTGACCGTCGAGTGAGACGTTAAGCCGCCGTAAGGTGGCACGAGAGCTCTCGATCCTGACCGGCGACTGACTAGACTGCCGCGCCGGAGGTATCGATGAAGCATTCTCTCGTTCTGGTCTCCCTGGCCATCGCCGCCGCCTCCGCCGCGGCGCTCGCCGGTGCATGCAGCAGCAGCAGCGACACCGGCACGTCGGGAACGACGGCCGACTCGGGCACGTCGGTTCCTCGGGCACGTCCGGTTCCTCGGGCACCTCGGGGACGTCCGGCAGCGCAGGCGCGTCGGGCACGTCGGGCACCACCGTCGCGAAGGACACGTGCATCAGCGCGGGTGGCGGCAACACGTGCCAGTGCTCGTGCGGCATCACCGGTCAAACCGAGAACAGGTCGCTGCATTGCGTTCAGCCCGCCAAGGATACGGGCCAGTGCGCGACGGTCTGCTGCACGGGCGAGATCGACTCGGGCACCAGCACCAGCAGCAGCAGCGGGACCGTGGACGCGGGCGACGGCGGCTGACGTCGCTCAGCGGTTCAAGGCTTCACGGAGTCGAGCTTCTTCAGCGCGCGGAAGTGGCCGACGACCTTGCCGCGTCCGAGCGAGTCCTGCTCGACGGCCTTCGGGCCGCCGTTCTCGATGACGAGCGGGAGGCCGCGCGGGCCGAGCTTGTCGCTGATGATCCCGACGTGCTCGGGGGGCGCGCCGCGCACCCACTGGAACGCGACGAACACGATGTCGCCCGCGCGCCAGGCGCTCTTGTCGCGAACGTCGGTGGTGAGGGACATCGCGTTGCGATTGAAGAACGTGAACATGGTCGAGACGCGGCGGTGGTCGATGTTCGAGTCGATGCCGCCGAGGCCGTAGCCGTGGAGGTCGTGCGTGACGTCCTCGTGGACGAGCTCCTGGAGATCGATCCCCACCTCGCGCAGCGAGCGGACGACCACGTCGGTGCACGCGCCGCGATTCGAGGGCACGTCGCCCATCGGGTAGGAGGAGGTCTCGAGCCAGGTGTTGTCGTAGACGGTGACGCGATCGATCTCGAGGCGTGCACGCTTGACGATGGCGCTCTCCTCGCTCGGGGAGAGGTGCTTGCGTGGCCCGCCGTTCGCGAACGCGCTGACGAACGAGAGCGGCGGCTTGGTCGGCGTGCCCGTGAGCTCGACGCTCATGGGGACGGGCGTGAGCTCGCTCGCGGGGAGCGGCGTGCGATCCTGCTCGGCGGCGGCGTCACGCGCGGTGCGTGCGGCACGCGCGCGGCCTCCGGAGACCACGAGCAAGACGACCGTGAGCCCGAGCAAGACCGCCCACACGGCGTTCTTGTGCGTTTCGAGCGACCGGGTCACGAGACTCCTTGGAGCAACGGTGGTGCCAGCTCCAGTTGGACGCCGGGGCGCGACGACCACTCAGGAAACGCGGCCGTTCGCCCCCGTTGCGCAAATGGTCAGCTTGCTACGTGTCGGTTCGGGCGACTTCGCGACCGGGGGCTGGATCGCGGGGGCACCACTGCGCGGGCAGACTTCGGGGACATCAGACTCGTACGAGACGCAACGTTGGGTCGAGTCGCGCCAGGTCATCCGCGTCGCTCGTGGCGACGCCATGTCCTCGACGGCGCGCGCAGAGGACGACCGACGCATCGATGACGTCTCGCGTCTTCGTGACGCCGCACAGCTGACCAGCGGCGCGAGCGCGAGCGTCGTCCAGAGGCTCCACGGCGACGGCCTCCGACGCCAGGAGCGTGGCGAGGCGAACCTGCCTTCGGCCATCACGCCATACCTGGCCCACCACCCCTGACGGCACGGCAAGCGTCAGTCGGTGAGTCCGAGCGCGCGCCACGATCGCGACCATCTCACGGGCGCCACGTTCGAAGGCGATGAGCGCGCCGGAGTCGAGCGTCAAGCCACTCATCGCGACAGCCGCTTCCCCACGCCCAGAGCCACGTCCGCCCTGCGTTGCTCCTTGGCGGTCAGCGGCCCCCCACTCGCCTCCAACAGCTGGACCAGCAGCTCGTCGAGATCGTCCAGCATCGCTTTCTGGTCGAGCGCAGCGCTCACGTAGGCGCTCAAGCTACGTGCCCTTCCTTTCCGAACCTGGAGGCGCGCGTGCTGCAAGGTCTCCTCGGGGACCGTGACGGCGATCTTCATGGTTGTCATACCACTTATCCTACCTCCGCGACGACCACGGCGCTAGACGATCGCTGGCGGGCCACCGCGATGCCCGCGATGCCTGGCCCGAGCGCCTGCTCGCCTGGAGCGTCGGCGGTCCTCCCTCTGGAGCACCGAGGACGACTCTGGACGCTCGCTGCGCGGCGGGGTCAGCGGCGCATCGAGGCGACGGCGTTCGTGAGCTGGCGGAGGGCCGCCTCTTGCTCGCGCGCCGTCTCGCCGATCCGGAGCGCGGAGGTGAGAAGCTTCGTCGTGCCGTCGGCCTGCGACTTGTGGCTCGTGTTGAGCTGGGAGACCTTGCCGGAGATGTCCTCGATCGCGACGGTGATCTGACGACCGCCCTTCGCCTGCTCCTGCGCGCTGCGCTCCACGTGCTGCGTGATGAGGCGCATCTTGTCGGCGCTCTTCATGATGAGCTCCGAGCCGCGCGCCTGCTGCGCCGTGGCCGCCGCGATCTGCTGCACCGTCTCGGCGATGCGCCCGATCGCGTCGGTGACCTGCTTCGAGCCCTTCGCCTGCTCGACCGTCGCGCGGGCGATGGCACGCACCATGTTGGTCGACTTCTGGCTCGACTCGAGGATCTTCTTGAGCGCGCGCTCGGCCTCGTTCGAGACCTCGACGCCGCGATCGACGTTGTGCGCGCCGCGCTCGACCGCGGTGATCGCGTTCTTGCTCTCGCCCTGCACCGTCTTGATGAGGTCCGTGATCTCGCGCGTGCTCGCGCCCGCGCGCTCGGCGAGATCCTTGATCTCGTCGGCGACGACGGCAAAGCCCTTGCCCTGCTCGCCGGCCTGCGCCGCGATGATCGCCGCGTTGAGCGCGAGGAGGTTCGTCTGCTCGGCGACGTCGTCGATGACGTTGACGATCTGCCCGATCGCGTCGATGCGCGAGCCGAGCGCGCTGATCGCCGTCACGGCCTCCTGCGAGCTCTCCTTGATGCGGTAGATCTCGCTGATCGTCTTGAGGATGGCCTCGGCGCCCTTCTCGGCGTCCGTCGCGACCTCCTCGGAGAGGCGGGCCGTCTCGTTCGCGTTCGACTGCACCTGGTCGATCGAGACGTCCATCTCGTTCATCGAGGAGCTCGTCTCCTCGGCCGTGAGCGAGAGCGCGTCGACGTTCTTTGCGACCTCCTTGATCGAGTAGGCCATCTCCTCGATCGAGCTGACCGTCTCGCGCACGCTCGTCGCGAGCCCGCCGAGGTTGTCGGCCACCTCCGAGCTCGTCGCCGTCATCTCGAGGATCGACGAGCTCGACTCCGCCGCGTTGTCGGTGAGCGCCTCGACGCTCGACGCGAAGTCGCGCATCGCGCCGGCGATCTCCTTGATGAGGCTCGACGTCTCGTCGGCCGCATTGACCTGCATGCGGATGCCGTCCTGGAGCTTCTTCGAGAGGCCGTCGATGTCCTCCTGAGCTTCCTTCTGGGAACGGACGCGCTTCTCCTCGTCGTCGGCGACGCGCGCGAGCTCGTCGAAGAGCCGCGCGACGTCCGGGCTCGCGTTCGACGGCACGATGGGACGGTCACCGCGGCGTGCTCTCCGCACGCCGTCGACGATCGCACCGATGTCGTGGGAGCCACCTCCCTGCCCGGCAAAGAGCGCTCCGACCACGCCGCCAACACCTGCGAGAACGGCGATTTGCATCGCGCTCTCCCCGTGTTGCGGAGCAATCAGGTAGGCGATCGCAGCGCCAATCGCTGCGATCAAGGCACCAATCAGCGCTTTTTGGTTCGTGGGGCTCATGGGGGGAGTCTGGACGACCTTCGGGAGGCCGTGCCGTGTGAGTCACACGGCCTGGGGCCACGGAGCGTACGCGGGGCCGCGTGACTAGGGCAAGCGGCCTCAGGCCGAGCGAGCCAGCGGCTTTCCCGGCGCGAAGCGGATGCCGGCCGCGATCAGCCGATTCGTGGCGATCTCGAGCGCCACCTCGCTCTGATCGATCCCGACGAACGTGCGCCCGAGCCGCGCCGCGACGGCGAGCGTCGTCCCGCTCCCCGCATAGGGGTCGAGGACGACCTCCCCCTCGTTGCTCAGCGCGAGGACGAGGCGCTCGAGGAGAGCCTCCGGCTTCTGCGTCGGATAGCCCGTTCGTTCGCGGGACACGGGCGCGAGGACGCCGATCTCCCAGACGTCGCCCATCGGCACGCCCTGCGTCGCCTCCTCGGTCGTCGAGGAGCGCGCGCGGCGCCCGTCCTTCTCGAAGACGGCGCGCTGCTTGTTCTTACCCCACGTCGCGAGCGTCGAGGCCGCGAGCGGCTCGTAGGGGACGTTGAAGCGCGGCTTGGTCTTCGCGCACTTCCGCCAGCGGAGGAGCACGTCGTGAACGCGCTGAAAATTGGGCGTCTTGCTGGGCCAGCGCCGGTAGCGCCAGATGATCTCGCTCGCGAAGCACTCCTCGCCGAAGACCTCGTCGCCGAGGACCTTGAGGTAGTGGCTCGTCTTCGAGTCGACGTGGAGCACGACCGAGCCGTGCGGCGCGAGCAGCTCACGGATGAGCACGAGGCGCTGGCCGATCGACTCGAGGTACTCGGCGCGCGAGGACCACCGGTCGTCGAAGGCGAAGCTCTTCTCGCGGGCCTTCAGCGGCCCCGGCCGGTCCTTGGCGCGCGCCCCCGTCTGGACGATCGCCTCGTGCGCGCGCCCCGTCAAAAAGGGCGGGTCGAGGTACGCGAAGGTCACCTGCTCGGAGAGCTCGTTCGCCAGCTCGGCGAGCGCACGCCGGTTGTCGCCCTGGACGAGCCTGCCCTTCCCGTCCTCGGCCTCGAGCACCGAGGTGGGCGGCCCCTCCAGATGAGGGGTGAAAGCCCGATCCTTGCCCGGCCAGGAGAGCCCGACCTCGACGTTGCGCAGTTTCACGATCCGGATCGTAGAAATTCGGAGAGAGCGCGCGCCAGTTTGTGACCAAGAGCGCGTCTCGCTGGTGGGCTCCGCCCCTCATCGCTCCGCGACGAGCCTCCCCGTGCGTGATGCGACCGACCCGGCGTGATTCGCCTTCGGCGAACGGCGCGAAGCGCGCCGCAGACACGCCTGAGGTGTTGACTAGGGACTCCGTAACGGGCCGGAGGTCCCCAACGTGAGGATGGTCGGCTAGGATGCCCCCGTGACATCCGACGTGCTCAAGGACCCGCCTCGCCCCGCCCGAGTCTTCTCCGGCATCCAGCCGACCGGCGAGCTCCACATCGGTAACTACCTGGGCGCCGTCCGCACCTGGCGCCAGCAGATCGAGGCCGGCGTCGACGAGACGATGTTCTGCGTGGTCGACGCCCACGCCATCACCGTGCCGTACGACGCGAAGGAGCTCAGGAAGAACATCGACGACCTCGTCCTCGATCTCATCGCCTGCGGCCTCGACCCCGAGAAGACGACCCTCTTCGTCCAGAGCGACGTGCGCGAGCACACCGAGCTCGCCTGGTACCTCGCCTCCGTCACGCCCATGGGCGATCTCAGCCGCATGACGCAGTTCAAGGACAAGGGCGAGGGCAAGGACTTCGTCTCGACCGGGCTCTTCACGTACCCGGTGCTCATGAGCGCGGACATCCTCCTCTACAAGGCGACGGTCGTGCCCGTCGGTGAGGATCAGGTGCAGCACCTCGAGCTCGCACGCGAGACCGCCCGTCGCTTCAACCATCGCTTCGTCCCGAAGAAGGGCAGGCCCGTCTTCCTCGAGCCGAAGCCGCGCCTCTCGGCCACGCCGCGCATCATGGGCCTCGACGGCGAGGGCAAGATGTCGAAGTCGAAGGGCAACACCATCGGCCTCTTCGAGCCGGCCGACTCCTTCTGGAAGAAGCTGAGCAAGGCGTACACCGACCCGCAGCGCCTCAAGCTGAGCGACCCGGGCCGCCCCGAGATCTGCAACATCTTCACGATGCACAAGGCCGTCAGTCCCAAGGAGACGCAGGACGAGGTCGTTGTAAACTGCACGGAAGCGAAGTGGGGCTGCGTCGCCTGCAAGAAGGTGCTGTTCGAGAACTTCGAGAAGGAGCTCATCCCGCTCCGCACGAAGCGCGAGCAGCTCTCGGTCGACCAGGTGCGCCAGGCGATGGGCGACGGCGCGGCAAAGGCTCGTCGCATCGCGGTCGAGACCATGAAGGAAGTGCGCGCGGTCATGGGCCTCGGCAGTCTCTCGACGTGAGCCGTCGCACGCTCTCCCTGACGCTCGCGTTCGTGCTGGCCGGCGCAGCCGCGTGCACGCGCACGGCGCCCGACGCGACGCCGGAGGGAGCGGTGCGCCTCTTCGTCGAGAAGATGGAGACCGGCGCCGAGGACCCGCGCGCGATGCGCGAGGCCTATCAGCTGCTCGGACCTCACGCGCGCTCCAACCTGAAGGAGCGCGCCGACCGCGCGAGCAAGGGCCAGGGCCGTCGCTACGAGCCTTTCGAGATGCTCGCCGAGGGCCGCTTCGGCCTGAAATTCCGGCCCAAGACGATGCTCGCGAAGATCGAAGGCGAGGACGCCTTCGTCGAGGTCCGCGGCGACGGCCCCGAGGAGCGCGCCACCGTGCACTGCGTCCGCGAGGCGCCCGCGTGGCGCGTCGAGCCGGAGCTCCCCGACGTCCAGGCCCCGCAGCGCCGCGGCGACGGCGGCCTCTGAGCCGCGTCACCTCGTCTAGCGCAGCTCGACCTCGCCGGTGCACGTCGGGTCGCAGTAGGGCTCGCTCGCGCCGCTCTTGCTGCACCCGCCGAAGCCCGCGCACGCCGCGGCCTCCCAGAACCACATGCGATACGCGGCCGCCGCGTTGTCGTTGATCTGAAAATTCACGCGCACGCGCTCGCCCGGCACGAAGCCGCCCGGCCGCCCGACGATCGCGGCGTCGATGCGCGCCTCGACGACGAACGTGAGCACGCCGTTCTGGCTCGTGAACGGTCCGGTCTTCGCGGTGATGCCGTTCGTCCCCGGCCGGGTCAGTCCGCCCCCGTAGTCCGCGACGAGGCCCTGGTAGTCGAACACCGTCTGATGATCGCTCGCTCGGTACCCGGCGTTCTCCGCCGGGTCCGGTCCGGCGAGGAAGAGATGCAGGCTGTCGTTCTTGAAGATCTGGTCTCCCGTCGCGGTGCCGCCCGGCGAATCGCTGGTCACACGGGCCAGCAAGTAGAGGTGCTGCTCGTCCCACTGCATCGCGATCTCGGCGACGTCGTGGCCCGCCGCCGGGCCGATCGCGCGGCCCCCGGTCGAGAAATCGAGGCGATCGACGCAGGCCCACTCCACGGGGTCACCGTTCACGACCACCGGAGCCTCGAGCGTCACCTTCGAGGCATGCAGCCGCGAGGTCGAGTCCGCCGCGTTCCCCGGCGTGCACATAGGAGCGCCGTCCGCGCCCGTGCCGCCCTCGCCCGTCGACCCACCGCCGTCGCCGCGCACCGGGAGCTCCGTTCCGCCCGATGAAGAGGACGGGGCGCCGTTGCCGTCGTCGATCCCCGCGAGCGTCGCACAGCCGGCGACGCAGGCGCCGGCGGCCACGACCATGCGCGCGAGGAGGAGTCGCCTCACCCTCACATCTATAACGCGAACGGCCAGCCCAGCGTTAGACTCGCACCGTGGCGAAACCCGACGCGCATCAAGAAAAGCCGAACGAGAACGTCCGCATGGCGGTCATCGGCGTCGTCGGCGCGGCGGCCGCGTTCTTCATGTTCGGGGGCCTCGGCAGCGTCGGTAGGACGGGGACGAGCGACCCGTTCGACGCGATCCCGAGGTCGTCCTTCATGGCGGCGACGCTCGACTTCGCGGAGCTTCGTCGCTCACCGATCTACGACGCCGTCTTCGGGAGCGGAAAGGACGGCGCTTCCGCGGCCGCCGACCCCATGCGACGCGCGCTCGGCGTGACCGCGCTCGCCGACGCCTGCGGCTTCGACCCGACCTCGCGCGTGCAGCGGCTCGGGCTCTCGATGCCCGAGGAGGGAGAGCGAGGAGAGTTCGGGGTCGCGGCACGCGTCGAGGTGACTCGCGACGAGCTCGAGAAGTGCACGCGCTCGCTCGCCGAGAAGCGCGGCGGACACGCCGAGACCCACGACGTCGGAAGCTTCGTCGTCCTCGAGGACTCGACCGGCGGCAGCGGCGCCGCCCGCCCTCGCCTCGCCTACGGGCGCGGCGGCCTGCTCGTCGTCGGCAAGGGCACGTGGTTCGACGCGATGCTCGGCGCGGCCGACCGCACGAAGCCCGGCCTCCGCGAGGCGACCGAGCACATCGCCCTCCGGACCTCGCTCGCGAGCCACGACGGCTTCAAGAGCCCGACGCTGCTGGTGACGGCCATCCTCCCGCGCTCGCTCCGTGATCGCCTCAAGGGCGAGATGGGCGCGGAGACCGGCTCGCAGGACGGCTCGAACGCGATCATGGCCGGCGTGCTCGGCGTCTCCGCCGTGGGCCTCGCGATCCACGCCGGGGGGCCGGGCCAGAGCGTCGACGCGAGCATCGAGCTCGTGTGCGACACCGCCGAGGGTTGCGAGGCCGTCGAGAAGCTCGCCCAGAAGAAGCGCGGCGAGTGGTCACGCGATCTCTCGCTCCGCATGGTGGGCCTCGGCCCGCTCCTCGATTCGTTCGAGCTCAAACGAGAAGGCGCACGATTGCGTGCGACCGCCTCGTCGGGCGCCGAGGCGCTCGCCGCGACGATCGAGCGCGTGCTGAAGCTGCGTGCTCGACGAAGCGCCGCAGACAGCCCGCCGAACGACGCCCCGCGCCCTCGCACGCCGATCGCGCCGAGCAAACCGGCGGGCGAGCTCCTCCCCGCGCGGCCCGACGGCGGCTGACGGCGACCCTGGATCTCCGGCGGGGTACTGTTCTAGGCTTGCCGCCCCCGGCAGGCGTGAAGCCGTACGGCCGCTAGCACCAACACACTCGCACTCAGAGGAGGCCGCAATGGCCGGCAAGAACGTCATCGAGCTCACGGACGCGAACTTCGAAGCGGAGGTCCTCAAGTCGGACGTCCCCGTTCTCGTCGACTTCACCGCGACGTGGTGCGGCCCCTGCAAGGTCCTCGCGCCGATCGTCGAGGGCATGGCGGACGAGTTCGCGGGCAAATACAAGATCGGCAAGCTCGACATCGACGACGCGCCCGGCGTCACGCAGAAGTACGGCGTCCGCGGCGTCCCCACCGTCATGGTCTTCAAGGGCGGCGAGAAGAAGGCACAGCACGTCGGCGTGACCAACAAGGACACGCTCGTCAAGATGCTGGAGACCTGACTGACCTCCGGGAGCTCGTGTCGTGTGAGTCACACGACGCGAGCGAACCGGAAACCGGAAATGGCCGAGAGCGAGAGGGGGCGAGGGGAAACCGTCGCCCCTTCCGCGTTTAAGCGGCCCTTTTGGGTCGTTTTTGTCTGCCTGGAGACTCTGGCCCGGAGCCTGTAGCCTTCCATTGTGACCGCTCCCGACGCCCGTCTCATGCCGCTCCGCGACTCGCTCGCGGGACGCGTGCTGCGTGGGACCGGCGACACGAGCTACCACCTGCGCGAGTGCATCGGCGAGGGCGGCCAGGGCTGGGTCTTCCGCGCGAACTGGGACGACCCGACGGGCCACGTCGTCATCGTGAAGGTGCTCCGTCCCGACGTCGTCGGGCCGGAGACGCTGAAGCGCTTCAAGCGCGAGGCCGACGTGCTCCGCATGCTCTCGACGCAGGGGCGGCCGAACCCGTACATCGTCCGCTTCTACGACCACGCGATCGCGCAGATCCCGTCGCCCTACGGCGCAGAGCCGCTCACGATGCCGTTCACGGTGCTCGAGTACGTCGACGGCACGACGCTCGAGAAGGTCCTCGCCGACCAGAAGGGCCGCGGGCTCCCGGCCGAACGAACGCGGCGCCTCCTCCGGATGATGTCGCAGGCACTCGACGTCGTGCACGCGCAGAAGGTCGTGCACCGCGACCTCAAGCCCTCCAACATCCTCCTCGCCACGGAGGCGGGCACCGAGATCGCGAAGGTCACCGACTTCGGTCTCGTGAAGCTCGTCGAGGTGAACCTGCAGCGCACGACCGCGCTCGCCGGCGCGTCCCTCGGCTACGCCCCACCCGAGCAGTACGAGCAGGGCAATCAGCGCGTCGGGCCCCGTACCGACGTCTTCTCGCTCGCGGCCGTCGCGTACGAGATGCTCGCCGGCAAACCGGCCTTTCCGTTCACCGACGGCGAGAACCCGCTCCTCATCGTCACGCGCATCCTGAACGGGCCACGCCCTTCGCTCATGCGTAATCGCAACGCGCTCGCGCCCGAGCTCGAGGGGCAATCGCCGCTCGTCGAGGCGCTCGATCGCGAGCTCACGCGTGCACTCTCGGCCGACCCGACGGCGCGCCACGAATCGATCATGGAGTTCTGGAAGGCGATCGAGCCCCCGCTCCGTGCCGCAACCGAGGAGAGGCCCGCGGCCGTACGCGGCGGCGCGGTCGGCGCCTACGACGTGACGGCACGCGCCGAGAGCGACTCGCGCATCCCCGCTGCGCGCAGCGGCGGCTCCGGCGTGCAGATCCGCGGCAGCACCCCCAACGGCTCGGGCTCCGTCGCGCCACCGATGCACGGCGGCGGCAGCCCGATCCACGTTCGGCAGACGCCTGCTCCTCCCTCCCCCGATCGCGTGTCCGAGGCGCAGGCCTCGAGCCCCGCCGCGTGGGGGTGGACGGTGCTCACCGGGCCGCTCGCGCCGGCCTCGATGCGCGGCGCCGTCATCAGCCCGGGCGGTGACGCCGCCGTCGCGGTCTCGAACAGCGGAATCATGCGATGGGAGCGCGGCGCGTGGATGCCCGCTTCGCTGCCCGCGCACGTCAATCGCGCGGCGATCCGCGGCCTGCGCTGGCTCCCTGACGGCAGCATCCTGTTCTTCGGCGAAGGCGGGCTCGTCGGTCGCGTCGCGCTGAACGGCGCGGCGAACCTCTGGCGCCTCCCCGACGGGGAGATCACGTTCCTCGGCGCCTATGCCGACCCCTCCGGCTCGACGACGCTCGTCGGCGAGCGCCCTTACCGCGGCACCGCCCACCGCACCGTGCCAGGGACCACCGCGGGCGTCGTCGCGCAGTTCTCCGGCGATCGCGTCACCGTCGTGAGTGATGCGATCAACACGTCGCGGCTCCGCGCCGTCACCCGCCTCGCTTCGGGTGCGCTCGTCGCGTGCGGCGACTGGGGCGCGATCGTTCGCATCGAGCTCGGCGTGGTCGAGCACATCGGCTCGATCTGCGGCGGTCACCTCGCGTGCATCGCAGCGACGCCCGACGGCGGCGCGCTCACCGTGGGTGTCGGCGGCCACGCGCTCTCGCTCTCGCCGAAGCTCGAGGGCCAGCTCGAGGCCGTCCAGACGACGCGCGACATTCTCTCCCTCGCGACGACCGAGGACGGTCAGGCGTGGGCCGGCTCGGCGCAGGCCCGCCTCCTCCGCCGCACCAACACCACGACGCCGAGCTGGGTTCGCATGAGCGGCAGCATCGGCGTGGGCTCGAGCATGATCGCGATCTGGGCAGCGAGCCGCGCCATTCGAGCGATCGGCGACGACGGCGCGGTGGTCGAGGGGCGGCTGCAGTAGTAAGCCCTCTCTCTCGGCGTCGATGTCCTCCGCAAAAGTGCAGGCCCACGGGCGGCAGCGCATGTCGCGCTTCCGGAAGATCCTCCTCGCGGCGACGGCCGTCGTTCACGTCCCCTTCTTGATCGCCGTCGCCGATGCGGCGCGCAGGCTCGGAGCCTCGCCCCCCTTCGCCTGGGGCGCGGGCGTGGTGCTCGCGGCGGCAGGCCTCGCGCTCTTCTTCGGTCGCGCTCACAACCTCGCCGAGGACTGGCACCGTCCGTGGTGGCAGACCTGGCTCGTCGACCTCCCGTACTTCTGGCACTGGTGCGCGTGCATCTATTGCCTCGTTCCTTCGCTCGTCTACTGCCTGCTCGAGCCGCTCGTCGATCTCGCGCGCGGGATGCCGATCGGCCCGTCGCCGGGCTTCTTCTTCTGGACGTACGCGAGCGGGCTCGTCGTCAGCGGCTACGGCTGCACGTTGCGCCGCTGGTTCTTCGTCGTGCGCCCCGTCGACATTCCGGTGCGCGGCCTCGACCCGCGCTTCGACGGCTACACCATCGCGCAGCTCTCCGATCTCCACATCGGCGCGTTTCACCCGCTCTGGTGGGGCAAGCGCTGGGCGCGCGCCGCGAACGCCACGGCTGCTGACGCGGTCGTCGTCACCGGCGACATGGTGACGAGCGGCGTCGCCTTTCACGAGGACATCGCCGAGCTCGTCGGCGAGCTTCGCGGCAAGGACGGCGTCTTCGTCATCATGGGCAACCACGACTACTTCGGCGAGGGCGAGCCGCTCGTCTCGCTGCTCCGCGCGCGCGACGTGCACGTGCTCCGCAACCAGGGCGTCGTGCTCGAGCGCGACGGCGCGAGGCTATTTCTCGCGGGGATCGACGACACCTGGACCAAGCGCGCCGACCTCGACGCCGCGCTCGAGGAGAGGCCCGCGGGCGTTTCCACCGTCCTCCTCGCGCACGATCCAGAGCGCTTCGGGCAAGCGGCCGAGCGCGGCGTCGATGTCGTCCTCAGCGGTCACACGCACGGAGGGCAGATCGCCCTCCCCTTCCTCGGTCGCTTCGTGAACGCCTCGAAGCTCGCACACGAGTTCCACATCGGCCTCTACGAGAAGGGCGACTCCACGCTCTACGTGAGCGGCGGGCTCGGGACCACCGGGCCACCGATACGCCTCGGCGTCGCACCATCGATCGCGCTCATCCGCCTGCGCGCGGCGCGATTCCACGGCTCGTGATGGGCATCCGATCGCCCGTCGCACACCGCTCAGAATCTGACGCCGCGGACGGGGTTCACAGCTCGCGGCAGTTCTTCTCGTGCAGCTCGACCGACGTACCGTTCCACGACAGCACGCCCGAGAGCCCACCGCAGACCTGCTCGAACGAGTAGATGAGCGCACCGTCCTTGCCGGCAGCGATCGTCGGCGGCGATTCGCCTGTCTTCCGCACTGTGATCAGCGTGAGCTTGTGAGCCTCGTCGCGCTTGAGCACGGCGAGTGCGCCGTAGTCCATGTGGAGGTCGAGCTTCGGCTTGCCGGCCTTCGCCGGGTCGTCGATGACGAGCGCCACGATGAGCTCCGTCGACGCGTCGGGATGCCACGTCCAGACGGTGGTGACCGCGGGCTTGTAACCGATGAGGCCGCCGCCGGTCGGCGTCGCGCCGACTGCGTCTCGCATCTTGAGGAACTCCTCGGGGAGCATCGCGACGGTCTTGCCGACGACCTCGGCATCCTTGCGCGGCACGAGCTTGTCGTTCCAGCGCGCGGCCTCGAGCGCCGTGACGACCGCCGGCTCGCTCCTGACGCTCTCGAGCTCCGCGTCGCGCTTGGCAGCGTCGAGCGACACGACGGCGTTCGCGTCATTGGCGAGCGCTGCGCGGGCGAGCTCGGTGAGCTGCGTGATGGCCGCCTCGCGCTTGCCGGTGGCCGCGAGGCCGCGCGCGAGCCGATACCGCGCGACGACGAGCGACGGACGGACGACGAGCGCGGCACGCCAGTAGCGCGTCGCCTCCTCGAGGCTCTTGGCGTCGTGACGCGCGACGCCCGCCTCGAAGAGAGCGGCGGCGAGCGCCTTGCGCGTCGTGAAGCACGTGTCGGCGCCGACCTCCTTCACGAGCGCCGGCACGTCGGCGGTGCCGGCCGTGAGCGAGGCGTCGGTCCCCTTCTGGATCGCCGCGAGCCTGGGCTTCGCCGCCGCGCCGACGACGCAGCGCCCCGTGGTCGTGTCGCCGGTCCACGCGGGCACCTCGCCGAGACCGGCGACGACCGCAGGAGGCGGAGCGGGCGCCGGGCCGGCGTGGGCCGGGTTCGGACGAGCCGACGACGCGCTCGCGGCGCTCGCGGGAGGCGCGACCGACGCGGCCGCGGCAGCCTCGGTGCTCGCATCGCCTGCGGCAGCGCCGCTCGAGCCCGACTTGTCACACGCGACGACGAGAGCGAGAGCGAGAGCGAGAGCGACCGCGAACGAAGCCTCGAGGCTCATGCGCCCGAGCCTCACTCGTCGTCGTCTTCGCCGATCGTGTCCTCGAGCGGCACCCACTCCATGCGCGCGAGCGCCTTGCCGTCGCCGTAGAGCGCGAGCGGCGCGACACCGCGGAGGAGCTCCTTCACTTGAATGGGCAGCCCTGCGACGGGCATTCCGCCGTTGGCCTTCAGGCCGACGACGTCCAGCGCGTAGTCGAGCAGCGAGGTCTGGACGGGCGGATGCTCCTCGATCGGCGCGTCGGCCGGGAGGTGCGCGGCATCGCGAGCAGCCTCGAGTGCATGGCGGAGGCCGCCCATCTGGTCGACGAGCTTGTGCTCGAGCGCCTGCTGGCCTGCCCAGACGCGGCCCTGGCCGACGGCGTCGACCTCCTCCTTCGTCATGTGGCGGCCCTCGGACACGCGGTCGAGGAACACGTCGTAGAACTGCTGCACCTTGTGGCGGAGCTCGACGCGCTCGTCGTCGGTGAAGCCGCGGTAGAACGACTCGGCGTCGGCGCGCGGCGTGGTCTTGCGAACCTCGACGTTGACCCCGATCTTGCCGAGCAGCTCGCTCACGTCGGCCTTGCCGTAGAAGATGCCGATCGACCCGGTGATGGTGAGCGGCAGCGCGAAGATCTGCTTGGCGGGCGAGGCGATGTAGTAGCCGCCGCTCGCGGCGACCGAGCCCATCGAGACGATGAGGGGCTTCTTCTCCGCGAGCTTCTTCAGCTCGCGCCACATGACGTCGGAGGCCATCGAGGAGCCGCCGGGGCTCTCGATGCGGAGCACGACGACCTTGATGTCGTTGTCGTCCGCGAGCTTCTTCGCCTCCTCGGCGATCGTGTACGAGCCGACGAGCTTCATGCCGAGCAGCGGCACCGTCTGCGAGCGGCCGTCGACGATGTCGCCGTCGACGTAGAGGAGGCCGATGCGAGAGCGATTGCCGAAGTGCTTCGGCGCGAGCTTCTCGGGCGTGTACTTCTTGTAGCCGACCTTGCGGCCGACGACGTCCTTGGTGACGCGCTCGAGCTCGTCGTCGAAGGCGTAGCCGTCGACGAACTTGGCGTCACGCGCCTCGCTCGCGACGAACGGGCCCTTCGCGGAGATCTCGCGGAACTTGTCCTCGGGGATGTTCCGGTAGAGCGCCATGTTGCGCGCGAAGACCGCCTCGTGCTGCCGGAGCATGTCCTCCTGGTCGGCCCGAGCGACGTCGCTCGCGTGCTCGTTCATGAACTGCTCGGGCGCTCCCTTGTGCGCGCCGATACGGACGAACTCGGCCTTCACGCCGATCTTGCCGAGCAGCCCGGCGAGGTACATGTGCGTCGTCTTGAGGCCCGAGTAGCGGAGGCCGCCCGCGGGGTTGATGACGATGCGGCTCGCGCTCGCGCACGCGTAGAGCGCCTTGGGGCCGGCGTCCTCGAAGCTGCAGACGACCTTCTTGCCGTGCGCCTTGAGGACGCGGAACGCGTCGGCGAGCTCCTCGGCGTGCGCGTAGGAGGTCGCGGGCTCGGCGCGCATGATCATCGTGACCGCGGCGATCTCGCGGTCCTCGGCGATCTTCCAGAGGCGACGCAGCATGCGCACGTGGTTGCGCGTGCCGGGCGTGCTCTCCATGCGGATGCTGACGGCCGTCTCGCTGCGCGGGACGCCGGGGCTCTGGTAGCCCGAGATCGACGCGGTCGCGTACTCGCCGACCGACGTGTCGCGACCGAGCGCGCTGCCGAAGAGCGCGCCGCCGCCCGCCGAGAACGCGTTGAAGTAGATCTCCGCGCCGGCCGTCGCGAGGATGCCGCGCTTCGTGTCGTTGCCGATGTCGTTCGCCTCGACGTCACCGCGGATGCGGCCGACGCCCGGCACGTCGATGCCGAGGACGGCGCGCGGCCGGAACTGATCGAGCACGTCGAAGTACCGCGCCTCGACGTCGAGCTCGAGGGCGCGCGTGCCGGTGGGCCGGAACGCGAGACCCGCGACGAACGTGCGGTCGAGCACCGGGTTCCCGCTCGGCGGCAGCCTCTGCACGCTCGGCCCGTTGAAGTCGTGGGCGACGAGCGCGAGACCGAAGTGCGTGTTGGGGCGGTACGAGGCGCCCGCGGTGATGCCGAAGAGCCCCGCCGTGTACGGGTTGGACGAGTACGAGCCCTGGATCGACATGCCCACCGCGAGCTGCGGAGAGGCCTGATACCCGAGGCCCCAGGTCAGCCACGTGTAGTCGATGCCGTTGAACGGGAAGCCCGCGCCCTGCGGGCCGCCGGGCGGGCTGACGTAGTCGACGCGAAGCCCCGTCGAGAGCCCCCAGGCGATGGGGGTCGCGAGGTCGAAGGCGTGACCGCAGGCGACGCGGCGCGTGTCGGGACAGCGAACGCCCGTCCACCGCAGCTCGGGGCCGGGCATGTTGCCGAGGTTCGCGGGGTTGAGGACGAGCGCTTCGGCGGAGTCCTCCGCGACCGCGCTCCGGCCGGGCGAGAGGATGCGCTCCGCGCGACCGGGGAACGGCTGGTCGGCACGCGCGCTCGGCTCGACGAACGACGCGAGCGCGACGACCGCGCTCACCGCAGCGAGGCAGCGAAGCCCATTTCCCCGGATGATCTTCCTGTCGGTGTCGTTCACGGAGCCTCCTCGATTCACACGAGCGTCGCGAGCTCACGGAGCGTCTCGGCTTCCGCGTCGAACGTCTTCCGGACCTCACCGAGAATCAGCTTCTCGGCGACCTGACGGACCAGGGGGACGCGCAGCTCGAGGGTGCCGATGACGGTGCGCCTCGTGCGACCGCTATCGAGCTGCGCCAGCGAGTAGGTGCCCTTCGCCGTGAACAGCTTCCGCCATTCGGGCTTCACGTGAGGGAGGATCGTCCACTCCGACGTGTGCTTCTTGATGTCGTAGGTCGATTTCTCGTCCCAGGCGCACATCTCGGGCGTCACGTACTTCGTCGCAAAGGCGGGGATCTTCACGTTCGCCCGATAGCTCCAGAGCCGATCGAGCTGCGAGTTGGTGAGGACGTGCTCCTTCTGCGAGACGCTCTCGATGCTGTGCAGCCGCTTCGAGAGCTCCTGGAACAGATTCGGCGAGATCACCGCGAGCTCCAGCGCATCGAGCGGGATGTCGAACTCGTGGACGACCTCGAATTGCACGTTTAACCGGAGCCGAGCCTACAACATGCCGCGAGCCCGTGCGACCAACTCGATGTTCGCTCGGCGCTTCGCGAGCTCGTCGAAGTCCTTGACGGGAAGGAAGCGAGAGGAAGCTCCATCACGGGAGACCTCGAGGTACGAAGACGGCATCTGGGCCGTGATTTCCTGGAGAAGGCGCTCGAACTGGAGGGCTGTCCGGCCGTCGACCTTCTTCTCCACCTCGAAGTACCTCCACGTGAGCGGCTTCTTCGCCAGGGGCTGCGCACGTACCAGGAACGTATTCGTGTTGAAGACCGAGACGGTGGTGGGGTCGAAGGCGGCCGGGAGGCGGAACTCCTCGAGGACCTGCAGCTTGCCCTCCGCGTGCACCGGGATCCCGCCTTTGTCGCCCTCTTTTCGACAGACCTCGCACTGGACGTCGGTCCCCTTGTCGACCGCGTCGAGGAACTGACCGAGGACGACCGCGTCGATCGAGGCGCCGAGGTTGTCGACGTTCGTGATCCACACGTACTTGCCGCCCGATTCGAGGAAGCGGTCGAGCAGGTGACTCCGGCGGAGGGCGTCGACGAGGTCGCCGTGGCCGGTCGCATGCTCGCTCGGCTGGCCGTCGTCGCCAATGAAGAGCGAACCGTCGGGATTCAGGCGGAGTGACAGGTTCTGACGGAACGCGGCGACGTGCGAAGGGGCGCCGGCCTTGGCGAGAGCGTGGACGATCGCGTCGTTCGTGGCGTCGCTGGTCATCAGCCAGAGCGGCACCGGGCGCCCGGCGCGCGTGCTCGCGGTGCGGTTCTCGGCGAGGCGCATGTCGAGGAACGAGTGACCGGGCGTCACCTCGGCGAGCGCCTTCACGATGCCGCCCATGCGGGTGGCCATGCCGCCCGCCATCGTGCAGAAGGCGAGCTGGCCGTTCTTCATCGCCTCCTCGCCGCGCGCCCGGAGGCGTTCGTGCTCCGGCGTGCCCTCGGCAGGGAGCTTGCCGACCTCACCGGGCTCCGGCGCCGAGACCTCGCCCTTCACGGTGTTCCGGGTGCGCCTCCGGGTGGCCGGGTCGCCCTCGGCGAGCGTGGCCGCAAGTGCGAGGAAGTGCTCCCGGTCGAATCCCGCTCCGTTCAGTCGCTTGCGCAGGTCCTGATCGAGCGAGGAGAGGGTTTTGTCGAGGGCTTCCATGGGGGAATCATCGCCGTGAAAGGAGCGCGATGGAACCGCGACGGAACAGGAAGCACTCGCGCCGCAGAAGCGTACAATCCGACGACGCAATCTCGGTTGCATGCGTCCCGGTCGGTGGCAAACTCGGCTGAACGGGGACCTGGGCGCGCCGTTGGACACAACATCGGGGAAGTGGTGATGCGGATTCGTCTCTCGAGAACGCTCGTGGTGCTGGCTCTCGCGCTCGTCGCGACGGGCGGCGCGAGCGGCTGCGTCGTGAACGAGCCGGAGTCCCCGACGCGCGGCGTCGTCGTCAGCGGCCCGCCGCCTGCCCCGGTGCGCGAGGAGCGTCCGGCCGCGCCCGGCCCGCAGGCCGTCTGGGTCTCGGGCTACTGGCACTGGACCGGCATGCAGTACGCATGGATCCCCGGCCACTGGGACGCGCCTCCTCCCGGCGCGACCTGGACGGCGCCCGTCTACACCGCGCGCGACGGCCGCTACTTCTACGAGAGCGGCGGCTGGAAGCCGGGCGAGACGCGCAACGCGAACGCTTTGCGCTGAGCCGCTGAGCTGCTGAGCTGACGGGTTCCCGCAACATGTGCACCCGCTCGGTCGGTCGGCGCGAAACGGTCTGATGCCGTATCCTCGGCCTCGTCCATGCTGCGCGGCTCGAAGAACCAGGCGGCTGCGCGGGCACGCGACGAAGCCGCACAGGTCATCGACCGCCTCTTCACGTGCTCGCCCGTCGGGGCGCTGACGCTCGACGCCGAAGGCCGCGTCCTCCGCGCCAACGCGGCCCTCGCGCGCATCGTCGGGAGCACGGTGGAGGCGCTGGAAGGGCAGCTCTTCTTCGCGCATCAGGACGAGAGCGGCGCGGCCCTCGTCCGCGCGGCCCTCGACGAGGCGCGCACCGACGTCGCTCCGACTCCATTCGAGACGCGCCTGGCGCGCGCGGACGGCTCGTTTGCCACGTGCCGCGTGTGCATCGGGCCGGTCTTCGACGCCGACGGGCGCTTCTCGTACGCGCTCGCCTCGGTCGAGGATCTGTCGTCGACCGTCGCGGCAGCGGCCACGCTCAGGGAGTCCGAAGAGCGATTCCGCACGCTCGTCGAGGTCTCGCCCGACGCGGTCATCTTCTTCGTGGCGGGGAACGTCGTGCATGCGAACCCCGCCGCCGCTCGTCTCCTCGGCGCTTCGCGGCTCGACGAGCTCGTCGGCATGAGGTCCGTCGATCTCATCCACCCGAGCAGCATTCCGCTGGTCAGGGAGCGAGCGGCCACGCTCATGGCCGGTGAGAGCGTTCCCCCGGCGGAGGAGATCTACGTCCGCCTCGACGGTGTGCCCGTAAACGTCGAGACCAACGTGGCGCGCGTCCCGCTCCCCGAAGGCAAGGCCTTCGTGGTCATCGTGCGCGACATCCGTGATCGCAAGGAGGCCGAGGAGCGCGCTCGAAAGGAGCGCGAGGCGAGCGCGGCTAGCGCCGAGGCAAAAGAGCGCGAGCTGTGGCTCCGTGAGATCATCGATCTCCTCCCGAGCGGCGTGTACGCGCGTGACGAGACGGGTCGCTTCGTCCTCGCGAACCGAGCGTTCGCCGAGGTCGTGGGCATGACGCCCAGCGAGGTCGTCGGCCAATCGTTGAAAGAGCTCGGCGTCCCCGCGGAGGTGGCCGAGGCGAGCCTCGCGCAGGATCGCGTCGTCCTCACGACCGGGCAGCCGCTGCTCGGCAAGGAGGAGCCGTTCGTCGATCACGCAGGGCGCCCGCGCATCTTCGAGACGAGCCGGCTGCCGTTCTCCCTTCGTGAGCGAGCGACGGTCCTGTGTGCGTCGGTCGACGTCACGGAGCGCAGGGGCCTCGAGGCGAAGCTCCTCGAGGCCCAGAAGCTCGAAGCGATCGGCCGCCTCGCGGGTGGGATCGCCCACGACTTCAACAACCTGCTCACAGTCCTCATCTCGTCCGCGGAGGAGCTCGCCTCGGAGCGGACCACGCAGAACGCAGACCTCGCGCGCATCCTCGGTGCCGCCAATCGCGCCTCGGCACTGACGCAGCAGCTCCTGGCGTTCGCGCGCAAGGCCCCCGTCGACGTGAAGGAGCTCTCTCTCAACGAGCTCGTCGAGGAGCTCGTGAGCCTGCTGGCGCGTGTCCTCGGCACGGGAATCACGATCGTGACCTCGCTCGAGCCCCACACGGGAATCGTGCGCGTCGATCGCTCGAGCATGGATCGCGTGCTCATGAACCTCGCGGTGAACGCGCGCGATGCGATGCCCGGAGGAGGCACGCTCACGTTCGCGACCCGAGCGGCCTCTTCGCCGGACGGCGGCGCGCAGCCGTGGGTCGCCTTGACCGTCTCCGACACGGGCACCGGCATGTCGGAAGAGACCCGCGCCCACGTGTTCGAGCCGTTCTTCACCACGAAGACGGTGGGCGAGGGCACGGGGCTAGGGCTCGCCACGTGCTTCGGAATCGTCCAGCAAGCGGGAGGGCGAATCGACGTCGTCAGCGAGCCTGGGCGCGGAACGACGTTCCGCATCCTGCTTCCCGTGGTCGCCGCTGCGCCCGCCCCGCGTCCTTCGCAGCCTGCGAACAAGGCGGCTCCGCCACCGCCGCTCGGCGGCGCGACGATCTTGCTGCTCGATGACGATCGGCCCGTCCTCAGCGCCACGACGCGGATGCTGAAGGGGCTCGGGTACGGCGTCCTCGCAGCGCTCACGCCCGCCGAGGCGATCCGGATCGCGCGGACGCATCCCACACGGCTCGACTTGCTCGTCACCGACGTCGTCATGCCCGGCATGAGCGGGCCGGAGACGGCCAGGGAGATCCACGCGACGCTGCCTCACCTTCCGGTGCTGTACGTCTCCGGCTACAGCAAGGACGCTCTCTCGCTCGCGGACAGCGCGCACGTCTTGCCCAAGCCGTTCTCGCGGCTCGAGCTCGCGGTGAAGGTGCGCGAGCTGCTCGAAAACGCGCTAGAATGAGGGAACCGCCGCGCCCGCGCGGTGTCCCTCGTCGTCGAACCCCTCATGCGTCCTTGGCTGCTGGCCCTCCCGATCGTCGTGCTCGCGCTCACGAGCGGCGCCCCTGAGGCCGTCGCGCAGCGTCGCGGCGCGGCGCCGGTGCTGCACGAGCCGATCCCCGCCGACGCGCGCGAGGACGTGGCGCTCGCGGTCTCGCTCGACGGCGACATCCCGGCGGCGATCAACACCCCGCGTGGCCTCGTCCAGGCGCCTGACCCGGCACGGCCGGTGGGCAGCGGCGAGAGCCCGTACAACCACCCGCCGGGCGACACGCGCGACACGTCCTTCCACCCCGACCGCGACACGCGCCGCCCGGACGTCCTGCCCTACGACGATCCGTTCTCGCCCTCGACGGCGCCGTTCAAGCGGCTCACCGCCTTCGACACGGTGGATGCATCTTACACGCTTTCGGTTCGCGACGCGCACACGTCTGCGCTGCCCGTCATGCCCACGCCTGCCCCCGACGCGAGCGAGGAGCAGTTCTACGGCGACATGGTCGTCGACCTCGTCGCCGGGCAGAGGGTGCGGATCCCGAGCGTCGGTCCGGGCGCGCGCGTCCTCCGTGCCCGCGCGGGCATCGGCACCCAGGACGTCCGCTTCCAGCTCTGGAAGGACGGCGCGGAGAACTGGTTCATCGAGGCGGAGTCCTCGACGCGCGCGCGCGTCGTCATGGAGACCTCCATCGCACGCGCCGCGTTCGGCGGAGACTTCGGCAACCCGTCGTGGGCCGAGCTCCTGCCGGTTCCGGCGCTCCCGCCCACGGTGCAGCGCTCTGCGAACGAGGTCGCCGCGAAGATCGGGGTGTCTCGCCGCCTCTCCCCGCGCGACGACGTGACGAAGCTCGTCGCGTACTTCCGCGGCTTCACCGAGTCGGAGGACCCGCCGACGCAGTCGCGCGACATCTACCTCGACCTCGCGATCTCGCGGAAGGGCGTGTGCCGGCATCGTGCGTTCGCGTTCATGGTCACGGCGCTCGCGCTCGGCCTCCCCACGCGCATGATCACCAACGAGGCGCACGCCTGGGTCGAGCTCCACGACGGGCGCCTGTGGCGACGCGTCGATCTCGGCGGCGCCGGCACGACGCTGCACGATCCGCTCTCGAACAACGTCCCTTACGACCCGCCACCCGATCCGTTCGCATGGCCGCAAGGCGCGACGCGCGGCGACGACCTCGCCGAGCGCGCGAGGCACGCGCGCACCGGTGCACCGACGCCCCCGGGTGCGTCGTCGTCCTCGCCGGCGCTCTCGCCGGTGGCCCCCGCGAGCGCGAGCCCCGCCGGGAGCAACGGACCGAACGGCGGCGGCCCGAACGGCGCCGGAGGTTTCGGCTCGAACGGCACGCTCGGAGGCGTGAAGTCGTCCTCGCAGCCCGACGATCGCCCTGGCTCGGTCGTGACGATGTCGCTCTCCGGCGCCGACGCCCATCGCGGCGCGCCGCTCAAGGTGCGTGGTCAGGTCTCCGCCGACGGCGAGCCCTGCGGCCACGTCTCGGTCGAGATCGTGCTGCACAGCCGCCAGTCCGGCAACGTCGCGATCGGCCAGCTCGCGACCGACGAGCGCGGCGCATACGACGGCGCGATCGTCCTCCCCTCCGCGGTCCCGCTCGGCGACTACGACGTGCAGGCGCGGACGCTCGGCGACAAGCGCTGCGGAACGGGGTTCTCGCGATGAGCGCCGCGTTCGTGCCGTTCCTCTACGAGCTCCGCGCACGCAAGGTGAAGGTCGGCGCGCAGGAGGCCGTCGCGCTCGCGAAGGCGCTCGGCATGGGCCTGCACGACAGCTCGCTCGACGGCTTCTACCATCTCGCGCGCGCCATCTGCGTGCACCGCGAGAGCGATCTCGACAAGTTCGACGAGGCGTTCCTCGCGCACTTCAAGGGCATCACCGCCGCGAGCATGGAGCTAGTGGACGAGCTCGAGGAGTGGCTGAAGGACCCCGCGAACCGCAAGGACCTCTCCGCCGACGAGCTCGCCGCGCTCCAGTCGATCGACATGGAGGCCCTGAAGAAGCTCTTCGAGGAGCGGATGAAGGAGCAGAAGGGCAAGCACCAGGGCGGCAGCCACTGGATCGGCAGCGGCGGCACGAGCCCGTTCGGGCAGCAGGGCACGCATCCCTCGGGGCTTCGCGTCGGCGCGATGGGCGGCGGGCGCAGCGCGATGGGCATCGCCGATGCGCGCAAGTACAGGCCGTATCGCTCGGACATCATCCTCGACATCCGCCAGATCGAGGTCGCCTTGCGAAAGCTGCGCGCCTTCCAGCGCGAGGGCCAGCAGGACGAGCTCGATATCGACGGCACGATCGACGCGACGGCGAAGAACGCGGGCGAGCTCGAGATCGTCGTGCGTGCGCCGCGAAAGTCGAACGTACGCGTCCTCCTGCTCATGGACGTCGGCGGCTCGATGGATCCTCACATCGAGGTCGTCTCGCGGCTCTTCTCGGCGGCGAAGCGCGCCTCGAACATCCGGCAGCTCAAGACCTACTACTTCCACAACTGCGTCTACGGGCGCGTGTACGAGACGAATCGCTTCAGCGAGCCGCAGTCGCTCGACGACCTCCTCCACGAGCTCGGCCCCGAGTGGAAGCTCGTGATGGTCGGCGACGCCGCGATGCATCCGGCGGAGCTGCTCGGCGCGGGCGACTACGAGTACTACGCGACGGGTCACCACGGCCCGCCGCAGACGGGCATCAAGTGGCTCACGAAGCTCGCCGATCACTTCCGGCGCTTTGCGTGGCTCAACCCGGATCCGCCGTCCTACTGGCGGGGTGGCACCGCGGAGCACATCTCCAAGGTGTTCCCGATGTTCCAGCTCACGCTCGACGGCCTGAGCGACGCCATCACGCACCTCTCGAAGGGCGACATCCGCAAGAAGTAGCGGCCTCGGGGAGCGAACCGCTACTTGCCGAGCGAGTCGCTCAGCGTCGAGACGTTCTCTTTGCCCGCGGGCACCGTGATCGACGCGCCCTTGAAGTCGGCGCCGATCGGCTCGTACGGGCCGCCGAGGCACTGCGCGAGGAAGATCTCCGCGACCGCGTTGAACGACGTGCGGTTCTGCGGGCGCGCGAAGCCGTGGCCCTCGTCGGGGTAGACGACGTAGGTGACCGGGATGTTCTTGCCCTGCATCGCCTTGACGATCTGATCGCTCTCGGCCTGCTTCACGCGCGGGTCGTTCGCGCCCTGCCCGATGAGCAGCGGCTTCGTGATCCGGTCGACGTGCGTGAGCGGGGAGACGGAGGCGAGGTACTTCCTCCCCTCCTCCGTGCGGTGGTCGCCGATGCGCTTCGTGAAGCTCTCGACCTCGGCCTCCCAGTACGGCGGGATCGCCTGCAGCAGCGTGACGAGGTTCGACGGGCCGACGATGTCGACGCCGCACGCGAAGACGTCCGGCGTGAACGTGAGCCCGACGAGCGTCGCGTAGCCGCCGTAGCTGCCGCCGTAGATGGCGACGCGATCCTTTTGCGCGATCTTCTCGTTCACCGCCCAGCCGACGGCATCGAGCAGGTCGTCGTGCATCTTCGCCGCCCACTGCTTGTCTGCGGCGTTGACGAACTTCTTCCCGAAGCCCGTGGAGCCCCGGTAGTTCACGCTCAGCACGGCGTACCCGCGTGACGAGAGCCACTGGTGGCTCGCGTTGAGCGAGTACGAGTCGCGGCCCCAGGGCCCGCCGTGAACGAGCAGCACCATCGGGAGCGGCCCCTTGCCGGCGTCCGGCTTGCCGTCGCCGTCGGCATCGGCCTCGCGCGGCAGCGTGAGGTAGCTGACGAGATCGAGCCCGTCGCGCGACTTCACGATGATCGGGTTCATCTTCGCGAGCTTCTTGTCCTCGAGCGCCTTCACGTTCGTGAAGAGGAACTCGAGCTTCTTCTTCGAACGATCGTAGAGCCAGAACTTCAGCGGCCCGTCGCTCACGGTCGTCGAGACGACCCACTTCGAGTCATCGAGCGCACGGCTGAGCACGCGCACGTCGCCGGGCGCCGAGGTCTGGATGGCGTCGAGATCGGCGCGGAGCGACGGATCGATCGCGTGCCAGCGCAGGCGGTCATACGTCGCGACGGCCGCCTGTACCCGCTTGTCGGTCGGGTGCTGGACGATGTCGCTCACGTCGGCCTGGCCGTCATCGAGGAGCACCTTCGTCTTCTTCGATGCGAGGTCGAGCTCGACGAGCGCCGCGACGTCGCGACCGCGGCTGTCGGCGAGGTAGGCCTTGCCGCCGGTCTTGTCGAAGCCGAGGATCTGCGTCGTGAGCGAGTCCTCGTGCGGGACCTTGGCGAGCTCGCGGAAGCCGCCCTTCCCGTCCGGCTCCATCATCGACAGGCTGCCGTCCTTCTCGGGCTTCATGCCGATGCGGACCTTGAAGTCGTGGTCGACCGCGAACGATGCGAAGCCGTCGTTCTGCTGGACGAGCTTGCGCTTGCCGGTCGCGATCTCGACGCGATGGAGATCGTGGTAGCGCTTGTCGCGATCGTTGATCCCGACGAGCACCTCGTTCGGGATGCGGTGGCTGATCTCCTCGATACGCGCCTGCGCGCCGTCGATCGGCGTGAGGTCCTTGTCGGCGCCGCTCTTCAGGTCGACGGCGTGGAGGTGCCAGTTCTCGTCGCCGTCCTTGTCCTGCATGTAGAGGACGTGGTCGTTGGTGAACGCCCAGCGATAGGTGCGGATGCCGCGCTTCTTGTCCTGGGTGACGGGCTTGGCCTTCGCGAGATCGCCGACGGGCGCGACCCAGACGTTGAGCACGCCGTCGACGCTCGAGAGATAGGCGATGCGCTTTCCGTCCGGGCTCAGCATCGGCATCGCGCGATCAGGGTTCGCGAACAGCGCGCTCCGCGAGAGGAGCGTCGCGTCGGCGCGAGGAGGCTCCTTCAGCGGCGGCGCGGCCACCTTCGGCGTCGCGGTGCCGAGCGTGGCGAAGACGCTCTTCTTTCCGGCGGCTGTCGGCGTGGGGGTCGGCGCGCCTCCACACGAGGCGGCAAAGAGGACGAGGCCGGCGGCAGCAAGGAGGCGACGCATGAAAGGCCGCTTACCGCGACCCCGGGTTCGCGTCATCTGCGGCTGATCTACGGGGCTTGGCGCCGATGGCGTCAACTTGAGGACAAAAAACTACTTGCGCACACATGATCGAGGTGTCAGAAGACCGCCTGCGTCGCGGCGTTCCTGAACGTCTTTTCGTTCTCTCGCCGCGCGAACGGTGTCCGGGTCGAGACCCGGGGGCCCCACCGACTGGCGAACCGTTTGGCCGCCCGTCGATGCCGAATTGCAGAAAGGAAGTCTGGAGCCCGAAGATCATGATCCGCCACATCAGCGCGCTTGCCGCCGTCGTTTGTCTCTCCCTGTCCGCCGTCGCTTGTGCGGCCCCCACTGACGAGACCGACGGGATCGAGGCCGAAGAGACGTCCCAGGACATCGTCTCCAAGAGCGCGTACTTCGAGACCTTCCAGGGGCTCGACGGTCACTACTACTTCAGCATGACGGCCGCGAACGGCCAGAACGTGCTCCGCTCGCAGGGCTACACGAAGCTCGCGTCCGCCCAGAACGGCGTCGCGTCCGTGCTCGCGAACGGCAACGACAAGCGCCAGTTCGACGTCAAGCAGGCGTCCAACGGCGACTTCTATTTCAATCTCCGCGCGGCCAACAACGAGATCATCGGCACGAGCCAGCTGTACGCGTCGAAGTCGAACGCCGAGCGCGGCGCGCGCACCGTTCGCTCGCTCGTCCGCGTGAGCCGCAACGCCTCGCAGGCCGCGCCCCGTCGCGAGAGCTTCGAGCTCTTCACCGGCGAGGACGGAAAGTCCTACTTCCACCTTCGCGCCGCCAACGGCGAGATCATGCTCGGCTCGCAGGGCTACACGGCCGCGGCCAGCGCCCGCGGCGGCATCGCCTCGGTGCTCGCGAACGGCACCGAGGCGTCGAGCTACGAGGTCTTCGAGACCGAGAGCGGCGACTACGCGATCCGTCTCGTCGCCGGCAACGGTGAGGTCATCGCGCGCGGCGAGAGCTACTCGTCGAAGTCGAACGCGACGCGCGCCGTGAGCCGCCTCACGCAGATCCTCGCGGGCAACGTCAAGACGACCGAGCAGTGAGCCTCGGCTGAAAGAAGGAAGCCCGCGCGTCCGGTGATACCGAACACGCGGGCTTCGTGCCGCCCCCGGCCCCGTTCACGTCTTGTTTCGCTTCGTCCGTCTGACGCGTCAGTCCGAAGAGATGCGCTCGAACTCACCACTCGCGGTGACGTTCGCGTAGTAGAGCGGTTCTCGCGCGCGGCAGAACTCCGCGAGCATCGCCTTCGCCTCGGGCTCGAGGCAGAAGAACGCCACGCCGATCCCGGCGGGCTGCGTGCTCCCGCACTCCGCGTCGCCGCCGTTGGTCTGCCATCGAACGACGCCGAGCACCTCGAGGCTCGTTCCGTTCGGGAGCGTGAAGCCGAGCATCACCTCGACGCCGATGGGCATCGCGCGCTGCGTGACGACGAACATCCCGCCGGGAGAGAGGTCGGCCGTCGTCGCGGTGAAGCGATGCGCAGCGCCCTCGATCTCCACGTCGACCTCGATCGGCAAGCGCGCTCCGGCCCGCTGCTCCGTGGTCGCGGGCCGACGGCGGATGAGGGTCAGCGGCTCGTCCTGGGAGAAGACAACGAGGTCGAAGGCGGCCATCGGCAAGACCTCGGTGCAGGTTGAGTGCCGCGATTCTGCGACGTGCTCTCGCGTGGTTACGGACGTCTTCCGGTCAGTCGACTGTCCACGCGCTGACACGAGGCATCTCACGAGATCGGCGTGCGTGGCAGACAGCGCTCACCTTCGCCTCACCTTCGCCCACGCGCGGCGCGCGCGGCATACGCGGCCGTGGCGACTACAGGCGGACGTCGATGTAGATGCCGCGGCGGAGCTCGCTCAGCCACAGCTTGCGCTGCCGCTCCGTCGCGTCGACGAAGGAGCGCTCCATCATCTGATCCTTCACCTGGTCGTACGGCGGGATCTGCGGCTGCTGGCTGGCGAGCTGCACGACGAGGACGGCAGAGTTGCCCATCGGGTCGCGGAACTGGATCGGCGTGGCCGTCTCGCCCGGCTTCAGCGAGCTCGCGGCCTGCTGGAGCTCGGGGAAGAGCATCGACATCGGCACCGGCCCGCGCGAGCCGCACGTGTTCTTCGTCGTCGGGTCCTGGCTGTAGTTTGCGACGAGGTCGCAGAAATCGTCGCCGCGACGCGCACGCAGCGAGAGCTCCTGACCGAGCGTCTCGATGGCCGCGGCGGTCTGCGCGGTCGAGCCGGGAGGGATCTGAAGGACGATGATCTTCAGGTCGACCGGGTGCTGCTGCTGCACTTCCTTGAGCCAGCGGCCATAGGCGGCACGAGCGTCCTGCTCCGTCACGCGGACACGACCGCGAACACGCAGCTGGATCAGCTTGCCCTCGAGGACCTGCCGGCGAATCTCGTCGCGGTAGTCCTGCTCGGTGAGGCCCTGGCGCTTCGCCTCGTTGATGACGTCCTTCGGCTGGAGCTTGGTCTGCGAGGCGACCTGGCGGATGCCGTTGTCGACCTCCTCCGGCGAGACCGTGATGTGCGCCTTGTCCGCCGCGCCCTCTTCGAGCCGCTCGTCGATGAGCCGGTTCAGGAGCTCGCGAAACATCTCGCTCTCCTGGGCGGCCTGCTGCGTCGGGTTCGGCGTGCTCGCGGCGATGCGCCAGAGGTGCGGGCGCGCCCGGAGGCGCAGCTCGGAGAGCAGGATCGGCCGCTCGCCCACGACCGCGACGATGCGCTCGACGATGGACGCATCGGCGGGGCGGCTGGCCGCAAGGCCGACGAGAAGCGCTGCACCGGCGAGCAGGCGGCCGATTCGGGGGCGAAGAGAGCGGATCACGCCCGTTTCTTATCACTTCCGGTGCCCGCGGGAAGGGGTCTATCCTCCCGTCTTCACGAAGGAGCGGATGGGCATGCTTTCAGCACGGTTCGGGACGTTCGCGATGGTTTGTGTGCTCACTCTCGGCGCTGCGACCGGCACGCTGGGCTGCAAGAAGCTGCTCAAGGGCAAGGGCAGCTCCGACGCAGGGGCGAAGACGACCACCAGCACGGCGAACACGCCGCAGGACGACGTCGACGAGCAGATGCTCGACAAGCTCGACTCTTACATCATCTGCTTGAACACGCTGTCGTCGCCCGTCCACCAGACGCGCGCCCGCTACTTCTCGTGGGTCGACCCGAAGAAGGGCGTCACCGGCAACGAGCGCGTCGTTCTCGGCCTCTTCGACCTCCCGAACGAAGCGGCGCAGAAGTGCACCGCGGGCCTCAACAAGGCGCGCTCCATGGCCCCGAAGGACGCCAAGCTCGAGGCGGCCGGCGACGAATTCGCGAAGACCGTGATGGAGCTCGATGGGCTCATCGACGAGGTGTTCACGTACTACGAGAACAAGAACTTCAAGGACGACAAGTTCGCCAAGGGCAAGGCGATGCATCCGCGCCTGATGGCGGCGTTCGCGAGCTTCTCGAAGGCCGACAACAACATGCACCAGACGCTGGACGGCATCACCAAGCCGCTCGCGCAGCGCACCCTCGGCCGCATCGAGCGGGAAGAGGGCAAGAAGTTCCGCTACCACCGCAAGGCCACGCTCATCGCGGCGCGCGAGCTCGTCGAGGCCGGCGACCCGGTCGGCGACGACGACAACATCGACTTCGCGCTCTACAACGCGTCGTTCGGCGAGTTCGACAAGGCGCTGACCGGGCTCCAGGGGTTCGGGCTGCTCCACAAGGCGGACCTCGAGGCGCGCACGAACCCGAGCTGGCCGCTGGCGAGCTCGAACTTCGACTCGTTCTCGCGCTCCGCGGAGGACTACCGCAAGAAGTCCCGCGAGTACCTGCGCTGCCTCCGTGACGCGCCAGCGAAGGCGAAGACGCCCACCGGCAAGGTCGACCCCGACAAGCTCCCGCCGTGCCCGGACGGACGCCCGCGCGACGTCGTCCAGAAGTACAACGAGTTCATCCGCAACTCGAACGACCACCAGTTCCCGTGACCTGATCGCCGACGATCGGCTGCCGAGAGAGCGATCCGGGCCCCACCGAGGCCGAGGCTGGCGCCGATGCTGCGACGCCCATCGACGGCGCGACGACGGATGCGGCGGCCGCGATCGACGCCGCGCTCCCACCCACCGACGCCGGGCACCATCGACTGCTTCGGAACGACCTGCAACGTGGCCAACACGATGGGGAGGCGTAGCTGTCGCTCAGCAGTCAGGGCTTGCTTCCGAGCATCCAGCGTCCGTTCGTGATCGAGAGGACGCAGTCGCCGATGCCGCCGGTGGGCTCGCCAGGCGTGCACTCGTCGGCGGGCGTCGTGCAGAAATAGCCGAGCGCCTCGTTGTGGCTGAAGCCGCCCACGTCGCTGCCTGACTGGACCCCGCCGTAGCGGCCGGCGTCCGTGTTGCCGTAGATGAACGGGAGGCTCAGGTTGCACCTCTCTCCCGACGCGCAATCGGAGTCGACCTTGCAGGCGCTCTGCGTCAAGCAGACGTTCTGGCCTCTGTCGCCGACCTTGCAGCCGCAGACTGCGCTCGCGGCGCAGTCACCGTCGACGCGGCACTCGACATCGGCCTCGCATGTGGTGGCTTGCGGTCGGCCCGCCCCCTTGCCCTTCGAAGCCGTCGTCCCTGGCGCGGCGCTCCCGGTCTGGCTTCCAGTGCCCGAGCCGTCTTGAGAAGTAGTGTCCGCGGTCGCCCCGAGGCAGCCGAGCATCGTGGCGATGGAGAAGACGGAGATCGACAGGCAGGCGACGGGAAGGAGTCTCGAGCGCTTCATACTCGACGGATGAGCAAGCGATGTGCCGCGCTGCGTCGTAGCAGATGACCGCGGTTTCCTTCGCATCGCCAGCGGAGAGGCCTGATCGGTGACGAAGGTTCTGGACCAGAGTGGCACACGCGTCCGCGTCAGCGGGTGGACCCGCGCGCGTAGCGGCGGAGGGAGGAGTCCTCAACCGCTGCCTCCGTGACGCGCCCGCCAGGGCCAAGACGCCCAACGGCAAGGTCGACCCCGACAAGCTCCCGCCCTGCCCCGACGGCCGCCCGCGTGACGTCGTCCAGAAGTACAACGAGTTCATCCGCAACTCGAACGACCGCCAGCTCGATCGCTATCTCCAGGACTTCTTCGAGACGTTCACGATGGTCGGTGGTGGGTGGCGCGCCGCCACGGTGCATCTCCGCATCAAGCTCGCCGTCATGTTCCTCAGTGCCGAAGGAGTGAGCGTGGCCGAGGTCGCGCGCGCCGTCGGCTACGGCAGCTCGGACGCGATGGCGAGAGCGTTCCGTGACGCGGGCTTGTCCGCTCCGACGACGCTCCGCGAGGCTCTCCAGAAGTCCGCGTGAGCGTCCGACCCGATACTTCACGCCATCGGCGTGACGCGGGTGGCCTGGTCTGATGATGGGCTACGACAGCTAGAGCACCGGCATGTCAGAGGTCTTCTGGTCGCGCGCACACAAGCAGGTCGGGGTCATCGCGCAGACGGGGATAGTGGTGGTCCGCCCGGGCTGGGTGGCCTTCCTCCCCACGCAAGCGGCTACCAACATGCTCGGCAGCGCTGCGCTCGTCGCCGTCGGCGGTTTCCGGTTCTCGCAGCGACCGACCACCTACCCGCTCGAGCAGTGGTGGGCGGAGGGCGCGGACTCGTTCGACACCCGCGTGAGCGAGGCGGCGCTCGCGGGCAGCGGCCTCGTGCTCACGCCGTCGGACGCTCAGGTGATTCCGGTCAAGCGCACCGCCCACCTTCGCTTTTGCGCTGCTCCCGGAAAGCACGGCACGCTCACCTTCCTGGGGCGGCGCGCCCCACTCGCGATGCTCCGCGCGTGGACGCACGGCGAGGCGATCTTCGACGCGCAGCAAGAGGCGCTCGCGACTCTCCTCGTGACGTCATTCCCAACGGTCGGCGCGGTGGTCTGCGCGATCGGGTACCTGGGCGGCGAGGATCGCTCGATGATCTGGGGCGTGCCTGGCTGGGGCGTCTTCGTCGTCGCAGGCTGGACGTGGTTCTTCGTGCGCCTGTTCAAGGCGCGACGCTGCGTCCGCACGGAGACGCAAGCCCAAGGCCCGTACCGTACGGCGTAGAGAGGCATCCCATGGAAGCCGCTCCGTCAGTCGAGCGACCGCAGCTCGACGACGAGCCCTTCGTCGCGCGAGAGGCGCGCCACGACGTTCACCTCTCGGTCGCCGCCGATATCGCGCACGAGCAGGAGCTCGGCGCTGTCGGGCCACGCATCTCTCGTCGTCGCGTAGCGCTCGGCGTCCAGCGTAACGGGCTGCCCACGCACGACGAGGTCGACCTTCGCCGTACCGGTGCGAACGAGGGCAGGCATCGGACGCGAGCTCGCCCCGAACCGTAGACACCTTCGATCCTTCCGGCGCCGGCCTCGCGCGCGAGCAGCCGCGAGAGCGCGAAGGGCGGCGCGGTACCGTCGAGCACCACGCCGCGCGTGTCCTGGCCGTCCCATGTCTGTTTCGGTGGGCTGCTCTCCTGGTCGACGAGGTTCGTCTGGCTCATCGTGAGGACGCCGTGAGCGTTGGCCATCGCGGCTCGTGTGAACGTCGCGTCGACTCGCTCGCGAAGTGCGCCACTGGCCTCCGTGATCCCGATCCGGAGCGCGCCATCCGTCCCAGTCGTGATCTCGAAGCGGTAGTCGTCGGTCACGTCGGCGTCACTGCAGCGAACGACGGCGGCCCGGAAGGGAAAGGCTCGCGGCGCGGGCTCGCTCGGCGCCACGCGCCCGGTCCTCGTCCACACGAGGGCAGTGCCGGCGAGAACGCCGCTCGCGACGAGCGCCGCGACGAGGACACGGACGCGACGGCGACGGCGAGCGGGCGCAGGATCGGTGCTCATCGCAAAGGCCTCGCTCTCCGATTAGCAGCGGCTCGTGCTCGGGCAGCCGATATTTTCTGCCATCCATCGGGCGCTGATCGCGCGCGCGCTCTCGTGACCGCGCGAACGGAGAAATGACGAAGGCCGCGCCCTTTGGAGGGACGCGGCCTTTCTCGCCGGTAGAGGCGTGAAGCGATTAGCGCTTCGAGTACTGGAAGCGCTTGCGGGCGCCGGGCTGACCGTACTTCTTGCGCTCCTTCTTGCGAGCGTCGCGGGTCAGGAAGCCTGCGCGCTTGAGGACGCTGCGCTTCTCCGGGTCGAGCGCGATGAGCGCGCGCGAGATGCCGTGGCGCATCGCCGAGGCCTGCGCCGAGTGACCGCCGCCCTTGACGGTGGCCCAGACGTCGAACTGGTCGAGAGCTTCGATGAGCTCGAGCGCCTGCTTCATGACCATGATCGAGGTTTCACGCTCGAAGTACTGGTCGGCGGGCTTGTCGTTGACAGTCACCTGGCCGGTGCCGGCCGAGAGCCAGACGCGGGCAATGGCAGTCTTGCGCTTGCCGGTGGCGTAGGTGCGAGTCGTCTTGGTGCCGGTGGTGCTCATTGGACTGGTCTTGCTCTCACTTGATCTCGAGGACCTGGGGCTTCTGCGCGGCGTGCGGATGATCCGGCGTCGCGTACACCTTCAGCTTGCCGAACATTTCGCGGCCGAGGACGTTCTTCGGGAGCATGCCCTTCACGGCCTTCTCGACCGGGAACGTGGGCTTGTCCGCGAGAAGATCGCGGTAGCTCGTGGCCTTGAAACCGCCCGGGATGCCCGAGTGGCGGTTGTAGAACTTCTTGTCGAGCTTGTTGCCCGTGAGCTTCACCTTGTCCGCATTGACGACGACGACGAAGTCGCCGGTGTCGACGTGCGGGGTGTACGTGGGCTTGTGCTTGCCACGGAGGCGCGATGCGACCTCGCTCGCGAGACGGCCGAGGGGCTTGTCCGTCGCGTCGACGACCCACCACGCACGACCGGCATCACCCTGCTCGGTGGTGGCGGAGAAGCTCTTATTGGGGTTCCGGCCGCCAAGACGCGCGGGAGCGGGAGCTGCGGGGGTTTCGGCTGCGGACGACATGGCTTCCTCTGAAATCTCGCTTGAACTGCCGCGGGTGCGGCGAGGGGGCGGGAACTTACGGGGGGAGGGAGGATTCGTCAAGCGGTAGGGCCTCGCCGCAATCCGAAACCACAAGGCCGCGACCAGAACGGCCGGTCGACCAGTGAATGGCGGTTCATTCCGGCTTGCCGCTTCGATGTCTCGCACGTAAAGCAATTTGGTCCGGGGCGCTGAAAATAGGCGCGCTGGTGGAGGAACGCCGATGATTTCTTTCGAGCCGACCGAGGATCAGAAGCTCATGGTCGAGTCCGTGGCGGCCTTCGCCCGGAGCACGCTGCGGCCGAGGATCCGGGAGTTCGAGAAGGAGCGCGGGGTCTCCGAGGCGGTCCGGAGGACGGCTCACGAGCTCGGGCTGGGCCTCGTGGCGCTCCCGGAGGCGGTCGGCGGAGCCGGGCTCGGGATGATGACGGCCGCGCTCCTGGAGGAAGAGGTCGCCTGGGGCGAGGCGTCCGCGGGCTTCGCGTTCGGCGGTCCGGGGGCCTTCGGCTTCGCGGTCCTCGAGCTCGGCACGACCGAGCAGGCGAAGGCCGCGCTCGCGCCGTTCACCGCCGCCACGGGTCACTCGTGCTTCGGCGCGGTGGCCTGGGGGGAGGCGAAGGCGAACAAGGAGCGCGCCGGCTTCTCGACGACAGCGACGAAGAGCGACGCCGGGTGGACGCTCGACGGCGCCAAGGCGTACGTCGTCAACGCCGACCGCGCCGAGCACTTCGTGGTGTTCGCGCAGGTCGACGCCGCCGCCGGCTGGCGCGGGCTCGGCGCCTTCCTCGTCGACAGGAACGCCAAGGGCCTGAAGGTCCTCGCGCGCGAGACGACGCTCGGCCTCGACGCCGTCAGCTTCGGCGGCATCGAGCTCTCCGGCGTCGTCGTGCCGGACAGCGCGCGCCTCCTCGGCGGCCGTGACTTCGACGCCGCGATGGTCCGCTTCTTCGCGCGCAACGCGCTCGTCATCGCCGCGCGCGGCGTCGGGCTCTCGCGCGCCGCCTTCGAGGTCACGCGCGAGTACGTCGACGGCCGCAAGGCGTTCGGCAAGCCGATCGGCCATTTTCAGTCCGTCGCGTTCACGATCGCCGACCGCGCGATGGATGTCGACGCAGGGCGCGGCCTCGTCTGGCGGGCCGCCTCCGCGTGGGACGCCTACGACGCGGGCGACCACACCGCACGCGAGGAGAAGGAGTGCCTCCTTCGCAGCGCGCATGCGATCGCGTTCGTGCACGAGGCCGCGATGCGATGCGGCGACGACGGCGTGCAGCTCCACGGCGGTGCCGGCTTCATGCGCGACTACCCCGTCGAGAAGCTGATGCGCGACGCGAAGCAGATCGGCCTCTGCGGCATGACCGCCGAGCACGCCGACCAGCTCGCGGGCGCCGTGGCGATCGGCGCACCGATCGACCCCGGGCTGGTCCTGCCGACCCCCGAGACGCAGAACGCCTTCGTCTGAGCCGAGCGAAAACGAGAGACGAGAGGAAGAATCAAAATGCCCATCGAATTTTCGCTCACCAAGAAGCAGCTCGAGATGCGCGAGGGGATCCGCGGCCTCGCCAAGAACGTGATCCGCCCGCAGGCGCTCGCGTGGGATCGCGCAGGCGGCATCCCCGAGGAGTTCCTCCGCAACATGGCGCGCCTCGCGACGAGCATGGGCTCGAACGCGATGCGGTCCGGCGTCGGCGACGAGACCGAAGAGGAGAAGAAGGAGGCCGAGACGAAGCGCGGCCCGAGCGGCTCGAACCTCTTCGGCGTGCTCGCGTCCGAGGAGCTCGCCTGGGGCGACGCTGGACTCCTGCTGTGTCTCCCCGGCCCCGGCCTCGGCGGTCCGCCGGTGCGCGGCTCCGGAACGCCCGAGCAGAAGAAGCGCTTCTTCGGCGTCTTCCAGGATCTCGACGACGCGCCGCTGCAGTGGGGCGCCTACGGCCTCACCGAGCCCAACGCGGGCAGCGACGTCTCGGGCATCCGCACGAGCTGCCGCAAGGACGGCCGCCACTGGATCTTGAATGGGCGCAAGTGTTACATCACGAACGGCGCGCGCGCCGCGTGGACGGTCATCTTCGCGACGATCGATCCCGCGCTCGGCCGCGCCGGTCATCGCGCCTTCGTCGTCGAGAAGGGCATGGCCGGGTTCAGCGTCGGACGCATCGAGGAGAAGATGGGCCTCCGCGCGAGCGAGACCGCCGAGCTCGTGCTCGAGGACTGCCGCGTCCCCGAGGAGAACCTCCTCGGCGGCGAGGAGAAATACGTATCGAAGGAGGGCTTCATGACCGCCATGAAGACCTTCGACAACACGCGGCCGCTTGTCGCAGCCATGGCCTGCGGCATCGGGCGGGGGGCGTACGAGTACGCGTGCGACTTCGTGAAGCACAACTACATGCTTTCGCGGCCGGTTCCCCGGTACGCGGCCATCGTCGAGCGCCTCGCGAAGATCGGCCGCTCGCTCGAAGCCTCCCGATCGCTCGTATGGCGAGCGGCGTGGATGGCCGACAGCGGGCTCGCGAACGCCAAGGAGGCCAGCATGTCGAAGGCGATGGCGGGCCAGGCTGCGATCAAGGCCTGCATCGAGGCGATCGAGATCTGCGGCGCCGAGGGTTCCATCGCGAGAGACCATCAGCTGCTCGAGAAGTGGTTCCGCGATATCAAGGTCTATGACATCTTCGAGGGTACGGGCGCGATCCAGCGCATCGTGATCTCGAAGCGTCTGATCAGCGACCTCAAGTCGTTCTGATCGCCGGAGAAGAAGTCATCATGCCCTGGGGAGGACGACGCCCTGGCGCCGGTCGGAAACCTGCCGACCCGAAGCGCCCCAACATGCACCATCGCGCGCGTCCCCCCCACGCGCCGAAGTATCCGGCGCACGTCGTGCTCCGGAGGGCCAAGGGCCTGCCGAGCATGCGCACGGCGAAGATCGTGGAGCTCCTGCGGCACAATGCCGAGCTCGTCTCGAGCGACGACTTCCGCGTGCTCTTCGTCGGCGCGCAGGCCGACCGCGTGCACCTCGTGATCGAGGCGGACTCGAGCGAGGCCATGACCCGGGGCATGAGTAGCTTCACGATCCGCGTCGCGCGCTGGTTCAACAAGCTGACGGGCCGGAGCGGACAGGTCTGGGACGACCGCTACCGCGATCGCCCGCTGAAGACCGTCGACGAGCTCCGCGAGGCGCTCGAGTCGTTCACGACCGCGCCCGACGAGGCCGCGATCGTCGCGAAGCCGAAGACAGCGATCGCGAAGAAGCTGTAGTTTTCCATCGCTCTCACGAAGGAGCGATGTTGTCCCGTCCAGACAAGGTCGGCCAGGTCGCGCTCCACCGCAGCAATTTTTCCGATTCCGCGGCATCAAGTCGGCGCTTGAGACCTGACAGGCCGCGCTCATTCGGAAGCTCCGCTCTACTCGTCCTCTGGTCGATCGAAGACAAATCGACCGTTGGAGCACCCCGTGCGTCCGGCAATCTGACGCCGAACGCTCGCAAACTGGTGCGCGTCCCCCACTCGTTCGTCGAGCGATCGATGCTGAACTTCCCTTGGGTAGGGCTAGCTAAGCTAGGCGTGAAACCGGCGCCGCTGCGGCGCCGTTCGCCGAAGGCGAATCTTCGTACTGTTGGGACCTCCGGTCCCCTCGCTGCTTCGCAGCGAGCCTCCCCAGGCGAGAATCGGCGCTACGCGCCGACCGGCGTGCGCGACGCACGCCGTTTCGTGATGAGCCTGCCATCGAGCGATCTCGAGACCTCACCAATGGAAGGTCACAGCCTCACGCCCCACCTAGGCGTGAAACCGGCGCCGCTGCGGCGCCGTTCGCCGAAGGCGAATCACGCCGGGCCAGTGGCGCGATGGGGAGGCTCACGCGAAGCGTGAGGGGCGGAGCCCCCCTAGAAGAGGCCGATCGCGAAGTTGATCGCGCCCACGTCCTCGTACGCCTGGCGCGTGACGTTGAAGCCGTAGTCGACCGCGAGCGGGCCGACCGGCGTCTGCACGCGGATGCCGGTGCCGACGTCCGCGCGGATCGGGAAGACGCCCTTGCGGAACGGGTAGGACGGGTCGATCCAGAGGTTGCCGAAGTCGCCGAAGACCACCGTCTCGAAGGGCCCTCGGATCGGGATGCGGAGCTCGACGCGCTCGTTGACCATCAGATCGCCGCCGCGGATCGGCTTCGTGTTCGAGGTGAACTTGTTGGGGTTGGGGACCTGCTGTCCGGGCGTCGAGCCGTCGACGAAGTCCGGCTTGTCCTTGTCCATGAAGATGCGGTCGACGTCGTCCTGCGGGATGAAGCTGTTCAGGTTCCAGCCGCGCATCGAGTCGACACCGCCCAGGAAGAAGAGGCGGTCGGGGTAGGTCGCCGAGTTGCTTGTAATCTGCACGTTCGCCCCGAGCCTCGTCAGCGCCGCGATGCGCATGCCCCTGGGGAGCGGGATGTACCCGCCGAACGTCTCCGTGAACTTGAAGAAGTGACTCTCGCTGAGCGGCGCGACGCCCGCCGCGACCTGGTCGGGGCTCTGCAGCGGGAAGCCGTCGACGTGCTCGATGCCGCTCACGATGTACGTGCCGCGGGACGCGTTGAACGCGTTGTCGCGACGGTCCCAGCTCACGAGGATGCGCTCGGCGACGACGTAGCTCTCGCCGTCGGGGACGAGGAGCTGGCGCACGAGGTCCGTCGTGTTGAAGCCCTGCTGGGCGAGCGACTTCAGGTAGGCGTCGATGCTCCCGGACTGGAAGATGCGGCTGTTGTTGAACTCGAAGCTGTTGAAGAGCGTCGCCTGGAACTCGCCGACCGGCCGCCAGCTGATGTTCGGGATGGCGGCGAGCTTGGTGATGAAGAAGTCGCGCTGGAGGTCGTGGACGAGGATGCCGTCGATGCCCATACGAACGAGCGGACCGAGGCCGATCTCCGGGAGCACGATGCTGCCCGTCGCGCGCATGCCGAGACGCGCGATGAGCTCGAGGTCGCGGTAGTTGTTGCGTGCGGTCGGGTCGATGATGAGCGGCGTCGGGATGTATGCGAGCTGGAGGCGGAGCGTGAGCTGCACCGCGTTGCCCCAGAGATTCCGGTGGCCGTACTCGGTGGCGAGGCGGAAGCCTTCACCCGTGGAGAAGCCGGGCGCGACCTCGGTGTACTGCCGAGGCCGCTCGACGACCGTGATGACGACGACCTTGTTCCGCTGCGGGACGTAGGGATTCTCGAGGGCGACGTCGATGCTCGCGAACGCGCCGAGCGTCGCGATGCGCTCCTCCGTCTTGCGCACGAGGCTCGCGCGGTAGGGCTGGCCGACCAACAGGGCGACGCGCCGCTCGATGGCGTACGTGTTCGTGAACACGTTGCCACGCACCACGATCTGCCTGACGAACACCTGTTCGCCCTCGTTGACGAGGAAGCGAACGCGCGCGCGAGTGCGGTCGGGCGACTGCTCGAGCACGTACTTCACGTCGACGAACGCGTAGCCCTCCTCCTTGTAGAGATCGGCGACGCGCCTGCGCGCCTCCTCGAGCTTCACCGTGCTCACCCACGAGCCGAGCTTCACGTCGGCCGCGACCTGGAGCTGCTCCGGCGCGATGGCGCGCACGCCCGAGAAGGCGATGTCCCAGAGCTGCGTGCGCGGGCCGAGCTTCACCGGGATGCGCAGCCACACGCGGGCCTCGCACTGCACGCCCTTCGTCGGGTCGGGGACGCACGACGACCCGGGCTCGAGAGGAGCGACGGGCAGCGGCACTCCGGTCGCGTCGTAGGTGCAGACGTCCGGCGGGTTCTCCGGAGTGCGCATCGGACGACACGCGCCCGGCGGTGAGCGCGGGTCGCAGCGACGGCGGAGCACCTGCACCGGGCCGACCTGCGCCGCGAGGAAGCCCTCCGATCGATACAGCTCCTGCACGTGCTGGACGGCGCGCTCGTAGGTCTCGGGCGCGTAGACGCCGTTCGGATCGAGCTCGAGCGGCGCAGGACGAGCCCCCGTCGTGCCGAGCTGCCTGGCGATCGCCTGATCGAGGCCCTTCGGGTCGGGCGGGACGAGCAACTCGCCGCCGGGCAGCTCCTCCTGGAGGTAGCTGTCGATCTCGCTGCCGATCTCCTTCGCGGAGTTCGGGCCGCCCTCGGAGAGCTTCTTGACGTCGGGCTCGCGGAGGCACGGATACGAGCGCGCGGCGACGGTGACGCGCTGCCCCTCGACGACGTGGAAGACGAGGTAGTTGACCGGGTCCTTCGTGGTGCCGCGCGTCTCGAGGCGGACCTCGGCGTCGAGAAAGCCGTGCTTGACGTAGTAGTCACGCACCTTCTGGACGAGGTGGTTCGGCGTGCGATCGGTCTCGGCCTCGATGTCGAGCAGCTCGTCGAGGGTCGACTTGTCGTAGTGGTCGTTGCCCTCGTAGCGCGTCTCGTAGTGGGTGCCGAAGTCGATGCGAACGCGGAGCACGACGAGCCCCTTGTGGAGGACGACGTCGTGCGTGACCTCGGCGCGATACCATCCGCGGCCGCGAATACGCGTCTGGAGCGCGGTGTCCGCGGCGTCGAGCGCGTTCTCGTCGCCACGGTCGCCCGGCTTCACGGCGTAGCTGCGTTCGGCGTCGTCCGTCTGGGCCTGCGTGCCCCGGAACGGATACACGACGCGGCGCTCGATGCGACGCGGCGGGCCGGCGACGACGTCGACGATGACGACGTCGCGAAGAGGGTCGTCGGTGCCGCGCGTGGTGATCGTGACCGTGGGCGACGGGAAGCCTCGACGCTGGAGCGCCGCCTCGATGCGTGCGCGATGTCGCGCCACGTCGCGCCCGACGAGCTCGCCCTCGTTGACGAGCTCCGCGTCGCGGAGCAGCTGATCGCCGTCGAGCGGCGCCCCGTGGAGGTCGAGCGCGACAGAGGCGATCACCTTGCGCGGCATCACGTGGAGCGTGGCGCGGACGCCGGCTCCGTCCTTCACGAGCTCGACGTGCGCATCGGCGAAGTGCCCGCTGGCGAGGGCCTCGCTGATCGCCTTGCGGATGAGGAGCGGCGTGACGCGATCGCCGGGGCGCATCTGCGCGATGGCCGGCGGTCGCACGTCGGGCCAGTGGTCGTCGTCGATCACGACGTCGACGGCGACGAGCGGGAGGTTCAGGAGACCGGTGAGGTCGGGCGGAGCCGCGAGCTCGGGGGCGGGCGACGTGGTGGTGGCCGCGGGCGGCGGGGTGAGGACGGAGACGTCCTCGTCCGGCACGGCGCGAAGGCGCGGGGCCGCGGCCGACTGGGTCGGGGTCGCGGTCGGGGGCGGGGTCGTGGTCGCGGTCGCGGTCGCGGTCGTCGGCGCGGGCGCCTGGGCATGCGCCGCGGGGAGCACGCCGAGCAACAAGGCAAGGGCGAGCACGAGCTGCGCGAGCCTCACCCGAGTCATGCCGCGGGCATCATAGTGGAGAAAGGCCGCTCCGCGGTCTTTCGACGAGAGGCCCCGGTCGAAGTCCCCCAGACGGCTAGCGAGCGGCGGCGGTGCTCCGGCTCTTCAGCGCGCCGTTCACGAGGACGAGCGCGACGAGAAGGCCGACGCCCACGTAGAAGCGCACGGTCAAGCGCTCCTCGTCGGGCCAGAGGAGGAACGCGAAAACGATGCTGTAGACGGGCTCGAGGGAGACCGAGATCGCGACCGTGTACGGCGACAGCGTCTTCAGGACGCGCAGCGACCAGAGCCACGGGAGGAGCGTGCAGGCCACAGCGAGGAACGCGAGGAGCCCCCAGTCGTGGCGGGTCACCTCCCAGGGCGCGACGAAGCCCCCGAGGAAGACGAAGGCCACACTGCATGCGAGCCCCGCCGCGGTCAGCTCGTAGAGCGTCACGCGCTCCGATCGCTCGCGGAGGACGAGGCTCCCGTTCCAGGTCCCGAACGCCGCGGAGAAGAAGGCCGAGGCGAGGCCCATCGCTATGCCCGCCGCGCTACCGTGGACCTCGAGCCGGAGGAGGAGCACCACCCCCACGACGACGAGCGCGCCCAGCACGAGCTCGTGCCGCTTCACCGGCCGCCGGAAGAAGAGCGGCTCGAGGAGCGCGGTGAAGAACGTGACGGTCGACAGGCAGAGCACCGCGATCGACACGCCCGCGAGCTTCACGGCGGCATAGAAGAGCACCCAGTGGGCCGCGACGAGGACGCCCGCGCCCCCGAGCTCCGCCGCGCGCCTCCACGACACGCCGAACGGGATCCGGCGCTTCACGAGCACCGCGGCCATCAGCAGACTCACGATCGTCACGCGGTAGAAGACGAGCGGCAGCGCCGCGATGTGGATGCTCTTGCCGAGGATCGCCGTCGTCCCCCACAGGAACACGGTGAAGTGGAGGAGCGCATGCGCGCGCGGCTTCGTGAGCGGCTCCTCCATCACGCCCTCTCGGCGGGCTCAGTCGAACTCGAGGCGCCAGCGGAAGTCGATGCCGAAGTTACCGACGTTGCTCGACGACGCGGTGTTGATGCGGTCGTACGACGGCTCGACCGTGAACGAGCGGCCGAGGCGCCACTCGATCGTCGACCTGAGCTGCGGGTCCTCGGCGAGGCCGCTCGTGAGCCGCGCGCGCACGTTCTCCCCGAGGCGCCGGCCGACGGTGATGTTCGGCTCGACGCGGCCCGAGCGCGGCGAGTACGCCGTGCCAGGGCGAAAGTCGTCGATCACGGGAATCGCCTGTTTCACTGCGCGATCGACGCCGCTCACGGTGCCGATCGCCTCGAACGCTGCGCTCGTATAGACCGACCCGGAGCGCACCTGATCGACCTCCGCGCGCGTGAGGCCGATGGTGAGGAGGAAGAAGATGTCCTCGCGCGAGAGCGCCGGGTCGCTCGTCATGTCGATCTTCAGATCGTCGGCGTCACCGTAGGCGTGCAGCGTGATGCGCCAGCGGCCCCCGCCCTGCCCGCCGCTCGAGATGCCGCCGCTCGCCGAGGCGCCACCCGTCGTGTTGGCACCGGTGCTGCCCGCCGTCGCGAGCGCGTTGCTGTAACGCCGGTATTCGGTGAGCGCGGTGATGTCGACGTGCGGCGCGATGCGCGTCGGGTCGTCGAAGCGGATGCTCCCCTTCTGGACCTCGAAGTCGTTGGCAAAGACGCGCACGTGACCGCCCGTGAGCGTCGTCAGCTCGCCGCGCAGACCGACGCGCTGGTTCGTCCCGGTGACGCGCAGGCCACGTGGGTCGATCGCGAGCTGAGCGTCGACGAGGTTGTTGCGGATGCGGAGCGGCACGCGCGAGCGGATGTCGAAGCCGAGCGTGACCGCGTCGAGCGTCGGATCGTAGTTCTCGACGACCGTGCGCTTCGCCCCGCGGAAGCCGGTGAGGTCGATGGTGATCGGCTTCGTGTACTCGAACGCCGTGACCGTCACCTCGCCGCCGACGAGCGGAAGCCGACCGGCGGCCGTCGTGGCGGTCGGGTTCAGCGTGATCTGCATGTCCGCATCGAGCGTCGCCTTCACGCCCTCGGACGGCTGCACGTAGAGCTGCCTCCCGGTGATGGTGGCCTCCGCGATCCCGAGCTGTCCGCCCTTGATCGGCATGCGGGCCGTCATCGAGATGTCGCCGCCGAGGAAGTGACCCGACGCGCGCGTGACACGAGCCTCGTTCTCGTCCGCGACGAGGTCGACCTCGACGTCGGTGATGCCGCCGGGCAGGCCCTTGAAGCCGAACTCGCCCGTCCGGACCTTGAGCTGGCCGTCGAACTCGGGCTGGGTCGCCTTCCCGCGCAGGAGGACCTTGCCGCTCAGCGTGCCCATCGCGCGCGACATCCGGGGCACGATGCCGACGAGGATACCGAGGTCGATCGGAGAGAGCTCGGCGTCGAGCGCGAGCTCGGCGCCGCGTGTGACCTTGCTCACCGAGCCCTTGAGCGCGAACGCCCCCTTGAAGCCGTTGGGCGCCTGGAGGTCGAACGTCACGGGCGGGAGCTGCACGGCGTCGTCGGCGAGCGAGATGACGATCGGCGGCCCGAGCGGTGCGCCCGGCGCGCTCGACGGCGACGTGCGCAGCGAGAGCATCTGGGTGCCGCGCGAGATACGCATCGTGCGCGGCGTGAAGCGCCCCTTCGCGTGGGCGATGTCGTCGGTCGCGATCCGGTCGATCTCGAGCTCTCCGGTGAGCTCGCCGCCGAGCTGTGGCGAGGCGGCCACCGTCCCCGCGTCGATCTCCGACTGGTCGTCCGAGACGAGGAGCTTCCCGAGCGGGCCGAGGTCGAAGCGCGCAAGGCCGATCTTGCCGGAGATGACCGGCGACTTCTGGCGCGTGACGACGAGCTTGTCGACCTTCACCTGTCCGCCGAAGAGCGCTCCGTCGATCGTGAAGTTCCCCTGAACGGAGGTGTCCTTCAGGTACGCCTCCTTGTCGAAGGGAGCCCCGATCGGCGCGCCGCAGAACGTCTTGCCGATCGTCTTCGCCTTCGAGGGCAGCTGGGTCATGCCGAGGTGCAGGTCCGAGCCGCCGAAGGGCACGCCGAGAAAACGCAACGGCGTGATGTTGATGTCGGCATCGATCGCGTAGGCGGCGAGCGAGCCGCCGAGGCGCGCGACCCCCGATGCCGCGCCTTCGATCTTCTCTGCCGCGCTGCCGAGCATGTCGGCGCGCCCGAGCGGGAAGCCCTGCAGGACGAGGCTCCCGCGCAGCTCGCCGCCGCGATGCACGACCACGGAGCCGAGGACCGAGCCGAGCGGCGCGCGCCCCTCCTTCTTCACCTTCACGAGCGACAGCGAGCGCACGTCGATCTCCGCGCCGTCGAGGCCGGCCTGCTGATCGATCCAGCGATATTCGAAGTCGGCGTGGCCCTCGTCGAACTTCTCGCCGAGGAGGTTCAGCTTCCTCGCGCTCACCGACGCCTGCACGTCGAGGTACCCGCCCTTGCAGACGTCCTCCGGCCCGCCGAGCGCGAGGTGCAGGCGCGCGTTCGTCTCGAGGGTGCCCTCGATCTGCGTGAAGCGCGGGTCCTCGTCGAGCTTGAAGACGTTGAAGAAGTCGCGCACGTCGAGGCTCTTCGACGTCACCTGAGCGTCGAGGCGCATCGCGGCCTGCCCGCCGAAGTCGAGCTCGCCCGTGGTGAGCTCGTACGTGCTCTTGCCCTTCTGGGCGCGCACGTCGCGGAGGTCGACGGTGAGCTTGTGCAGCTCGACATGCCCTTGCGTGACGTTCCCGAAGGGTAGATCTCCGATCGAGAAGCTCGTGATGTTGAGGATGTCGCCGGCGAGGTGCGGGTCGCCGAACGGGCCGCCGACGCTCAGCTTCGAGATCTCGGCGACGCCCTGCATCTTCACGTGACCGAGCGGCGAGAGATCGTCGATGTCGATCTTCGCGTGCGGGATCTCGACCTTCAGGATCTCGTGGTAGCCGATCGAGACGAAGACATCGTCGACCTGGCTGTGCGTCGTGTTGACGCGAACGTGCCGGAACTCCAGCGCGGTGGGGGTGGCGCCCACCTTGCCGAGGAGGATGCCCTCCTTGACGCCCGTGGCGCGGGTCTTGTTCGGGCTGTCCACGGGGGCGTCGTAGACGGCGAAGTTGGCGGTCTTGCCATAGAGGTCTCCCTCGAGCTTGACCGGATTGATCGTCCCCTTGAAGCCCGTGACCTTCAGCTCGTTGACGTCCCAGGTGACGTGCGGGTGCTCGCTCACGTGGAAATCGCGCATGAGCGACGTGAAGTTGACCCCCGCGACGTCGAGCCTCTTCACGCTGAGCGGGAGCCCTTTTGCGAGGGGCTGCACCTCGACGTCGCGGAGCTCGGCGACGCCGTCGGCGATCTCGATGCGCGTGTACGGGCTCGTGACGATGCTGCGACGGATGCTGAAGTCACTCTTGACCGAGCGAGCGAAGCTGAACCTCTCGACGCGGATCCCCTCGGCCTCGAGGCGCCCCGACACATCGGGGATCGGTGTCTCCGCCGTGTAGCGAAGCTCCGCGTCGACCGAGGCCCATCCGTCGACGTCGGGCGCGCCGGGCATGCGATCGATGACGCGAAGCGGCGTGCGCAGGCGGACGTGGCCGTCGAGGGTCGGGTAGTCGCCCTTCGTCTTCGGGAGGCCGACCGTGAGGTGGCCGAGCGCGAGCTCCACGTAGCGCTTGTCGTTCCGGGAGACGTCGCAGTCGAGGCCGGTCTCCTCGGCGGGATCGAGGTCGGCAGCGCCGTAGGTCGAGAGGCGCCGCACGATGACCCGCTTCGGCTCGATGCGCGCGCGGGCGTCGATGCGGCAGAGCACGTCCTCGTCGACGGAATACTCGGCGCTGCGCGGGCCCTCGGCGGGCTTGAGCACGCGCACCATTCGACTTCGTGCCTGCGCGACACGCAGCGCGACCTCGAACGCGGTGCCCCCCTCGCCGTCGTCGTCGGTCGTCACGTCCGCGTCGATCTCGTGGCCGATGACGTGGATGCCGTCGATGTCGACGTCCACCTCGGCCTCGCTCGCGGAGACGACGGAGAACGGCGCCTTCAGCGGGCCGGTCGACTTCTCGGTCTTCGGCAGCTCGAGCGCGAGGTTCTGGAGCTTGCCGCCCTTCATCACGACACGCGCGGCGGGCTGCTCGATCTCGATCTGATCGATGACGACCTTGCCCGCGAGGAGGCCGAAGATCTTCGGCCGTGCGGTCGCACGACGCGCGGTGAGGAACGGCGTCCCGCCGTCGGTCGCCTCGACCCGCACGTTGCGGAGCGTGACGCTCAGCGGCCACACGCGGAGCTCGAGTTCGAAGCGCGCGTCGACACCGAGGCTCGCGACGACCTTCCGCGCCTCCGCGGTCGCGAGGCCTCGAGCCCAGCTCGTCCGCACGAGGAGACCGACGCCCACCGGGAGCAGACCGACGATCGCGAAGAGCACACAGAGGACGCGCGCGATGATGCGTCCCCAGTCGCGGCGCTTGGTGCGCCGGACGGGCGGGAGCATCGTGCTCGAGCTTCTGTCCTGCATCCTCTTTAGTGTTCGACGTTCCCGGGGCGCAGTTCGTTCGATGCCATGGCGGTCCGGGACCCATTACTCTAGCGGGTGGCACAGAAAACCGCCCATTTGCGGTTCAACTACGCCACCTTAGGACCAGAGCTTCACCGTGCGACGAAGGACCCCAGGCGTGATTTCGGGTCGGGACCTGCTGCCCGCGCTCATCCGGCGCGTGGAACGGCACGATCCGGCCCAGGTGGTGAGGCTCCTCGAGCCCCTCGTGCTCGATCGGCGCGCCAAGCGCCTGCGGGACGTGATCGACCAGCGGCTCGAGAGCGTCCAGGTCGTCTTCGACGCGCCCCACGATCCCCACAACGGCGCCGCCGTCCTCCGCTCCTGCGAGGCGTTCGGCGTGCAGTTCGTCCACGTGATCGAGCGCCTCGAGGGGTTCCTTGCGGCGCCGAGCGTCGCGAAAGGGGCTGAAAAATGGGTGGATCTGCGCTCCTGGTCGAACGTCGACGAGGTCATCGCCAGGGCGAGGGCGGACGGCCTGGAGCTCGTCGCGGCGTCGGCCGACGGTGAGCTCTCGCCCCAGGATCTCGCGACGATCCCGCGTCTGGCGCTGGTCCTCGGCAACGAGCGTGACGGCATCGCGGACACGCTCGCCGCCGCGTGCTCGCGTCGGGTGCGGGTGCCGATGCGAGGCTTCGTCGAGAGCCTCAACGTGAGCGTGAGCGCGGCGATCCTCCTCGCGCAGGCGACCGCGGGCCGCAAAGGCGACCTCTCGGAGGCCGACCGGCTGCGACTCTACGCGCGCGGCCTGTATTTCACCGTGGACAAGGCCGACGAAGTGCTCGAGAAGTTCGCCGACTGAGGGGCGCGGGTCGCGACTCCTGGTCGTGCCGAGGAGTCGAGGCTAGGATGAAGGTCTTGCGCAGGCTGAAGCTCCTCGTGTCTGCATCCGTGGCCGTCGGGGTGCTCGGACTCGCGTTCGCACCGGGGTGTCGCGACGCGACGCAGGTGACGCTCGAGATCTCGCTCGCAAAGCGTGCGTCTTGCATGGAAACCAACGGGACGGCGATCACCGTGGGCACGGACCCGCGGCCGACCGAGGACCGCGTGCGCGACGAGTTCGTCACCGCGACCACCACGAGCTGTACCGAGACCACCCGGCAGATCGGCACCCTGGTCATGACGCCGGGCGGGAGCGGACGCGGCTCGGTCGTCGTCGTCGTCGCCTACGACAGGTCGATCGTGCCCTCGTCGTGCAAGCCACCGCTCTACAAGGGCTGCATCGTCGCGCGGCGGCAGTTCACGTTCTCCGAGTATCAGCAGCTTCATCTCCCGATCACGATCGACCCCGAGTGCAAGGACGTCCCCTGCGACGCCTTCTCGACGTGTCGTACGGGCAAGTGCTTCAGCTCCGCGTCGCCCGCCGACGGTGACACCATCAGCGAGCCTGGGGATCCGGGCGATGGGGGCACGAGCGTCGACGGTCAGGTGATCCCGGACACCGGCGTCGATTCGTCGCTCTCGCCCAAGGACGGCGGCGAGGACACCTCGGTACCGACCGACGCCCCCTCCGACTCGCCCCTCGGAACCGACGCCACGGACGGCGCGCCCACGGAAGGCGGGCCCCCTCCTACCGAAGCGTACTGCGATATCGACGGCAATCTGCAGTGCCCGACCCCCACGACCTGCAACGGGGGCGTCGGGGCCTGTTGCGGGCCCATCGCCGGGGGCGCCGCAACGTGTGCTCCCGCAGCGTCGACGTGCTCGGCCGGGCTGGTTCAGTACTGCTGCACACTGGCGCCCTGCGGTGGAATGAAGCTCTGTCTCGCCGCTGCCCCGATGCCCTCTCCAGCCTTCGGTGCGAGCCAGAATCTCGTTTTGCCGCTAGGCGCGACGTTCGCCGGCAAGTGCCAGTGACGTGACCGCTTTACGCCTCTTCGCGCGAGCGGTAGGCAACGTGGCGCATGCACGTCATTCCCGCGCACCAGGGTAGGCCGTCCGACGATCCGATCTTCGCCTTGAAC
>Ga0105047_10000314_pt1 | contig 77687 bp, 63 predicted proteins | sample MAT04_FD_78384 | JGI IMG/M metagenome (GOLD analysis project Ga0105047, IMG submission 78384) | Freshwater microbial communities from Lake Fryxell liftoff mats and glacier meltwater in Antarctica - MAT-04 (megahit assembly) | ecosystem: Environmental > Aquatic > Freshwater > Ice > Liftoff... | reverse complement strand
GCCACACCGACCGCAAAACGCAACGGCTGCCCCGTGGGCCGCCCTCGGACCGCGTCCTGTAGTTCGCGCCCCAGCGAGAAGATTTCCTCGGCGTAGCGGAAGAGCAGTCGTCCGGTTTCGGTCAGCGACAGTCCTCTTCCTGCACGCTCAAAGATCTTGCCCCCCACGGCCCGTTCCAGCTTGCGAAGCTGATTGCTGATGGTGGGCTGGGAAAGGTGCAGGCTTTCGCAAGCGCGCGCAATGCTCCCCTCGCGGGCGACCACCCAGAAGTACAACAGGTGGTGGTAGTTGAGCCAGTCCATCGCCCTCTCGATTGCAGCGCATTCATTCCAATTACGAATACATTATATCGATTGTTCGTATTTGTCTATGTGTAGGGAGGGTCGATAATGTCTTCGTCAAGACGCTTTACCCCTCGAACCACGGAGAAGCGATCATGCAAGCCATGATTCTGGACCGCAGCCATGTGCTATCCACCGAAGAGCGCGACATGCTTCAGCGGCGACTGCAGTTCGCCCTGTCGCGCTTCAGCGCCGAGCTACGGAGCGTCGAGGCTGTGGTCCTCGACCATGACGGGCCTCGGGGTGGCGTTGACAAACAACTGCGGCTAAAGGCACGCTTAAGGAGTGGCGCCACGCTGACCGTCGTCAAACGGGATCGGTCGGTCATAGCCGCGGCGTCTCATGCCGCGTCTCGTCTCGCCGGCCTGGTGACTCGTACCTTGCACAGACGCCACGAACGTACTCGGCCGAAGCCCACTCCCTCGTCGCCGTAACGTCTGCCTGCACGGGCGTCGGTTGGAGCTGCGAGGTCTTCGGCAATGATTGTAATCTCTGAGAACCCAATGTCCTCGATTCTTGAGTTTCTTACCCATGTGGCTGGCGTATCGACATCGCGTGCGGCGGTTCGCGCTGCCTGGCATTCGGCGTGCGCCGCGGGCGCTGATCACGAGGCCTGGTGGTTGAAGCTGACCGAGGCGGGCGCAAGGATCGGGCTGCGCCTGACGTCGGTCCGTCTTTCGGTCCGCGAAGTACTGGGGTTGGCTCGAGGAGAGTCCCCCCTGGTTGCAGCGTGCGCCGATAAGCTCTCCTCGATGGAGAATCTGGGAAACGAGCCGACTTGTGTGGCGGTTGCTGGATCGCGGGGCCATCGCGCTTGGCTGGCGTCCATCGAATGGGGTGGCCGCGGCCGCTGGATTCGAGCCGCGGAACTGGCCGAAATGGTCGGCGCCTCGGATATCGATCAACCCGTGGTCTGGGTCGTCGCCGACGTTGCTGAGCCTGCGGCTGGGATGGGAACCAGCGGCCAGGATCACCATCACTCCGGCGCGGCCCACGAAACGCTCTCGCCACTCCAGAGATTGCTGGGGCTCTTGTCTCCCGAGTCTCACGACATCGGGCTGCTCACTACCTACTCGGTGGCCGTAGGCTTTCTCGCCTTGGCAACGCCGCTCGCGGTCGAGGCGCTCGTTACGACCATCGCATTCGGAACGCTGGTACAGCCGCTCGTGGTGCTGGCGATGATTCTCTTCTCGTGCCTGACACTCGCCGGCGCGCTGCGGGCGATGCAGGCCTATGTGGGCGAAGTGATCGAGCGAAGACTATTCGTGCGCGTGGCGATTGATCTTGCCGAGCGGCTGCCCAGGGCAAAGATGGAGTTTCACGATGGGCAGGACGGGCCCGAGTGCATCAATCGCTTCTTCGAGATCGTCACCGTTCAAAAGGCCGTCTCTTCGCTGCTTCTCGAGGCCGTCTTGGTCCTGCTGTCGGCCATCATCAGCCTCGTGATTCTGGCGTTCTATCACCCCTATATGTTGGCGTTTGATGTTCTTCTGATCATCGCGCTGTGCTTCATCGTTTTTGTGTTGGGTCGAGGCGGGGTGCGCACCGCAATTGAGGAGTCGCGATCGAAGTACGCGATGGCCGCTTGGCTGGAAGAGATGATGCGGCTCCCCTTGGCTTTCAAGCTCTATGGGGCCCCAAGGTTCGCACGCGAAAGGGCTGAGGAGATCGCCGTTGAATACCTCGCGCGGCGCAGCGCTCACTTTCGAATTGTGATGAGGCAGACGCTGGCTGCCCTGCTCTTGCAGGCCGTGGCCAGCACAATCGTCTTGGCCTTGGGGGGCTGGCTTGTCATGGATGGACAAATGACGCTCGGGCAATTGGTGGCGACGGAGTTGATGGTCACCATCGTGGTTGGTTCATTCGCCAAGCTGGGTAAGCACATTCAAACCTGGTGCGATCTGCTGGCAGGCTGCGAAAAGCTAGGCCATCTGGTGGACATACCGCTGGAGCCGTCGGGGGGCGAGTCGCGCGGCGACGGCACTCCTCCGGCCGCACTCCGCGCGCATCAACTGGGATTCTCCTGGCATGAGGGGCATGCCTTGCTCGAGGGATTTGACCTGAGCATTCACCCTGGTGAACGCATCGCAATTCTGGGGCCTCATGGGAGCGGCAAGAGCACGTTGGTCGAGCTGCTGGGAGGTCTCCGCGAGCCCCATCACGGGCGGATCGAGTTCGATGGCTTCGACCTTCGCGATGTCCGTCGCGAGGTCGTGCGCGAGCAGATGGCGATGATCCGCGAAGTGGAGATCATCGAAGGAAGTGTGTTGCAGAACGTTCGCTTCGGTCGCGATGAGGTTACGTTGACAGATGTTCGATGGGCCTTAGAGGCAGCCGGGCTCTTGGACGATGTGATGGCCCTGCCGCTGGGCCTGCAGACTCCGATGCGCCGCGACGGAGCCCCGCTGGGCAGCAGTCAGGCGCTACGGCTCATGGTGGCCCGCGCGATCGTGGGCGGACCCAGGTTGGTGTTCGTTGACGAATCGCTGGACAGCCTAGACGCGAAATCGCTGAGCATTGTCCTGGACACACTGTGCGACCGGCGGGCCCCCTGGACATTGGTGCTGGCCACCCGTCGCCCTGAAGTCGCCGCGAGTTGCGATCGAGTGGTCGATTTTTCCCATTCGGGCAGGCCACACTTCGTACCGTCACGACTGGCGGGGCCCAACGGCTCGCCCAAATCACTTACGGATGCGAGGAACAACGATGACGCGCCCCACTGAAACCTCTGCGGGAACTACGCAGACCCCTGGAGAGACGGCCCGTACGCACGTTGTACCGGTCCCCTTTCTGCCGCGACGACGCTTCCAAATAGGCGATCATTCTTCCGCCCTTCCGGCTTTGCGACAGGCGATGCCGTCGCGTTGGGCCCGGCGCATCGGATATGCCCTCTTGATGGGGTTCTTCGCGGCTCCGTTCATTTTGCTGTTTGTCCCGTGGCAACAGTCTATCCTCGGATCAGGACGCGTCATTGCCTTTGCACCGCTCGATCGCCAGCAGACCATCCAGGCGCCCATTGCAGGGCGGGTCTCCGAGGTATGGATCACTGAGGGCACGTCGGTGAAGAAAGGCGATCGAATCCTTCTGTTGACCGATAACGATCCGCAACTGGTGGACCGACTTCGCCAGCAACGCGACGCGCTGCAGCAAAAACACGAAGCGGCGGTAGCCAAGCTTGAGCACTACAGTGGCCAGGTCGAACATCTCATCGATTTGCGCGATCTGCTGATTTCGGCAGCGCGCGAGCGATTGGCTATGTCGCGGGAACGAGTCAAGGGAGCGGAACAGACGGTCCAGGCCGCGCAGGCGGCTTTGGATACCGCCAAGGTGAATCACCAGCGGCAAGGCGAACTTCTCAAGTCGGGATTAACTTCGAAACGAGACTTCGAGCTTGCCGAGCTCTCCTATAACCAGTCCATGGCCGCAGTTGTCAAAGGTCAGGCCGATACCAAGGCAGCCGAAAACGACGTGGGGTCGAACCAGGCTCAAGTCGGGGCTGCCGAGAAAGATGCCAATGCCAAGATCGATTCCGCCCGGGCCACCAAGGAGGCCGCTGCTTCGGAGTTGGCTTCGGTCAACTCCGAACTGGTGAAACTGGACGTGGAAATCTCTCGCGTCCAGAGTCAACTGGTCACGGCGCCTCGAGATGGCGTGATCTTGCGGCTGATGACCAACGAGTCGTCCGACTTTATCAAAGCGGGCGACCCGTTGGCCGTGCTGGTGCCCGACACCGTCGACCGAGCCGTGGAACTGTGGGTAAACGGCAACGACGCTCCCTTGATCCAGCCTGGGGTCCAGAATGTTCCCGTGCGGCTGCAGTTTGAGGGCTGGCCGGCAGTCCAATTCTCGGGATGGCCCAGCGTCGCCGTGGGGACTTTCGGCGGTCGTGTCGCGCTCGTCGACGCCACGGATGACGGCAAAGGGAAGTTTCGCGTAGTGGTGGTCCCCGATCCAGATCTGGAAAGTGATCCGCGAACTCGGTGGCCCGAAGCGCGCTATCTCCGACAAGGGGTGCGGGCGAATGGTTGGGTGCTGCTCAGTCAAGTTTCGCTGGGTTGGGAACTCTGGCGCAAGATCAATGGCTTCCCCCCCGTGGTGGCCCCTAGTTCACCAGAGAAGTCGAGCGGCATCAAAACGAATATGGGCAAGTAGCGAGGACAGGCCAAAGGATTACCGCACTAGGTTCGGAAATGTCCGAACAAAAAGAGCCTGTTTCAAGATGGTTGCCTCGACTTAGCCGGCCCGCGTTGGGTGTTTTGGCCGCAACAAGGGTGCACGGCACCAAGCCCAGCCAGGCGACCGCTGCCAGGACGACGCTACAACCGACAGCGTCGGAGCCAGCGAGCCTGCCGCTCCCCGTGCCAGTTTGTGCTGATCGCGATCGCTCCGGCTGGAGTCGGGCGACTGACGATCGATGCAGTCACACGGAACACATCGACTACGCGGGTAGTCAAGCTGCTTCCTCGCACCTCGGCGACGCTAAGGGAACGCAGCGATTTCCTGCCAGAATGACTAAGGAATCTTGCTTGACTACCCGCGTAGTCTATCCTACAATCTGCCTACGCCGGTAGTCATGATCAACAACCTTCAAGGCGAAGCGATGCCCAAACCGAATGCTGACCTCGGCTCTTCCGAGATCGAAGTTCTCCGCTACCTCGGCGATCATCCGCCGCTCAGTGTGGGTGATGTCGCTGCCCACTTTGCGGAGACCACAGGCCAGGCGCGGACCACGATCCTGACCATGATGGAGCGCCTGCGGAAGAAGGGGTATTTGACGCGCAAGCAAGTGGGCGGCGTCTATCAATACTCGCCCAAGGTCTCCAAACGCGTACTGCTTAAGGATTTGGTCAAGAAGTTTGTGAACACCACTTTGGCAGGTTCGGTTTCGCCGTTTGTGGCCTACCTGTCGGAGAGCGGCCCGGTTTCCGATCAAGATCTCGATCAGTTGAAACAACTGGTTCGCGACCTCGAGCAAGACAAGAAGCGAGGTGGCAAATGAATCTTATTGCCCAGTGGCTGGACGTCTGGTGTGCTGCCATGTGGCGAGCGAGTTGGCAGGGGGGGCTGGCCGTCCTGATTGCCTGGTCGATCTGCTGGCTCGTGCCGTCAATCCCCGCGCGCTTTCAGGCTTGGCTGTGGCGGTTGGCTTTGCTGAAGTTTCTGGTCGCGCTTGCGTGGGCCGTCCCCATCGAGCTTCCCCTGCTGCCCGCTGCAGAACGATCAGGTTGGGAATCGAGTGCGACTGTCTTCGCCCTGCCACCGGGCATGGAAGTGGCCCCCCAGGAGCTGAAGAAAATTTCAACGCAGGAGATATTCCTGCAACTCGTCTTCCTTGTTTGGTCCGCGGTACTTGGGGGGCAAGCGATCCGACTCGGCCTTGAATTTCGTAGTGCATCGAGATATCGCAACGCTTGCCGACCGAGCATCAACCCGTTGCTGCACGACCAACTCGCTCGCCTCAGCCGCGAGGTAGGTCTTCGCGCTCCCCCCGCGTTGCTGGAACGGCAGGGGTATGGCAGTCCGCTGTTGGTCGGCATCTGCCGCCCTGCCATGGTGCTTCCTTCGGACAGCCTTGGCCTGCTCGACGAATCGGAGCGGTCGCTGGTCCTTGGTCACGAACTGGCGCATCTGTTGCGCGGCGATCTGTTCTGGGGGTTGATCGCGGCCGTAGTCCGCATGCTCTTTTGCTTTCACCCTTTGGCTTGGCTTGGCGAACGGCAGACTCGATTGACTCAGGAGATCGCTGCCGACGAACTGGCCATCGCGCTCCAAAAGCAGGAGCCGGTTCAGTACGCCACTTTGCTGGTTTCGGTCGTCAGCAAGATTTCGTCCAGCCCCCTGTTGCCCGCCCTTTCCGTGGGCGTAGCTGGATCCCACTTTTCCCTCAAGCGGAGGCTGTCTGCCATGCGTTTCGCAAAACCGATCTCTCGCAAAAACGTGCTTGTCTATAGTCTGTTGCTCGCCATCGTTGCGATGATTGGGCTTGTCCCTTGGGCGGTAGTGACTGCCGCAACCCCGGACAAGCCCGCCCCGAAAGAGGCCAGCGTTGGCGGCAAACTCACTTCGTACAAAGAAGGACTGCTCAAGTTCCAGAGTGACGATGGAAAGGAACACGAGTGGAAGGTGGCCGAAGACACCAAGACAATCATGACCCTCAAAGGTGTCGAGACGATCACCTTAGCGGGCGAAGCCTTTAAGCACGTCGAGCGGGGCATTCCGATCACCGTCCATACGAAGGACGACCAGCTTGCGTGGATCCAACTCGGCGCGAAGCCCGCAGATAAGCCTGCGGACAAGCAGGCTCAAAAGCAGAAAACCTACTGGGGAAGATTTGTGTCCTTCCGCGACGGAACGCTGACCATCCAGGTCAATTCGGGCGACTTGATTGCCACGCGCATTCCGGAAAACGCCAAGACGATGGTTTGGGATCACGCTCGGGGAGCCTATCAGCCGGGCGTTACTGCCGATGTTCTGGCGAATTCCGAGCCAGGCTCCACCACGGCGTTTATCGTCCGCGTTTCCCCTGAGAATGTCTCGATTCATGTCGGATCGCGAAAGAGTGCGGCCGTCGGGACCTTTGTTTCATACAAGAACGACCGGCTGATGATGTTAGGCAAGAATCTCGGCGAGAGCTTTGTGAAAAAGTACGGAAACAGCCTTCACTTCAACAGATTTCGCGACGATGTCCCTGCCTACGAAAGTGTCGACGGCGGAGAGTACAAGCTGATCGGCACCGCCAATCAAGTGCTCGCCAACGTCAAGGAAGGGGCCGTTCTGACGATCCACGGCGAAGGAGATGACAACATCACGCTGGTCCAGATCGGCGTTCCCAAGAAAGATTGATTTCCGGCTCTAAGTCACCGGCTCGCACGTTCGCCAACCCATCAGCGGAGAACCTCGCCATGCTTCTGAAGTTCGCGATCCGACTCGGCCTGCTGGCTTGCGGAATGGCATTGGTCGCGATGTTCGCCGCTGGACCTCGGGGGGTGATCGCAGCCGAGTCGAATGCCAAGAAGTCCGAGAGTGGCATGCTCGTTGCCTACCGGGATGGCATGCTGACGCTGAGAGGCAAATCGGGCGACTTGGTTTACGAAGTGGGCCCAAACTTCAAGACCTGGCAGAACAATGAGGACGGGCCGGGCTCGAAGCAGGTCGATACCGTCCGAGCCTTGAGCGGGGCCATGCCGGGCACAGTCGTTCGCCTGGATGTAGAAAATCGCGAAGTCTATATCGGTCTGGACCATCGCGTGATCGGAACGTTTGAGTCTTATCAGGACGGCACTCTTGAGCTTCTCGCCGCGGATGCGCCGCCTGGATTCGTCCAGAAACCTCAAGGCAAAGTCGTTCTTGCAATCGATTCGGGCATACCCGTCCTTGAGAGTGTCGAAGGGGCTCCCTATCGATATCGAGGACCGGCAGGCGAGATTCTGAAGCATGTCAAGAAAGGGACGCTGGTCACGGCGCGCAGCGAGCACGACGCCGAGCACTTCGAGGTCATCCAACTGGGCGAGCCAAAGCAGAAGATTGAACGCTATGTGGGACAGACTCGCGGGACCGTGCGGGGAACGCTGGTTTCCTTCCGCGACGGCATTCTGCGGATTCGAGGTAAAGGAATGGCCTCGCAGGCCGCGAACGAGTACGAGCGATTGATCAGCCTACGCATCACCGACAGTGTCCCCATCGTTGAAAGTATTGACGGTGAGGCCTATCGGGCCACGGATCTGAATGCGTTGAAAGCCGCCAAGGAAGGGACCTTGATTACCGCGCGCAAGATCGAGGAAGTCCTTCTGGAAATCCAGATCGGCGCGGCAAAGTAGAGCGCGCATTCTTCAAAACGCCAGTGTGCGGCGCGCCCTGAACTCTGAGAAGACCATCGGATACGACTTCCGTGTGCGCTGCTGCGCACTCACTTAGAAATTAATCAAAGGACCCTGCCATGAAGCTAGTGCTTTTCTTCTTCGGGCTGTGTTTGCTGACCTCCGCGATCACCGCCGCGGAACCCGTGGTCTTTCAAGCCCGCACGACTTCGAGCGGCAACTGGTCAGATCCCAAGACATGGGAAGGGGGCCGACTGCCCCAAGCGGGCGACTTTGTTCAGGTTCGCGAGGGGCACTCGGTGATCTACGACGTGCTGTCACGCGACGCGCTTCGGATGGTACACGTCGCCGGTACCCTCACGTTTTCGCGAGAGAAGTCGACCCTCCTGGAAGTCGGCCTGATCAAGATCGAACCGGGCGAAACGACAACCGAGGACGGCTTTGATTGCCATGCTGCACCTCCCGCTGTGCGGTCCGGCCACGCCCATGGCCGAGCGGCGCCACCGCCGGTCCTTGAGATCGGCACGCCGGACTCGCCCCTTCCGGTCGGTGTGAAAGCAACGATCCGCTTGCGGCATTTCAAGGGAACCAACTCCGAAACGCTTCCTGCCATTGTTTCGTGCGGTGGACGCTGGGATGTACACGGTGCCCCGCTGCGCCGTACTTGGCTCAAGCTCGCGTCGCCCGCCAATGCAGGCGACTCGCAGGTGACTCTGGAGCAACCTGCGGAAGACTGGCGCGTTGGCGACCGGATCATCCTTACAACGTGCGGCATTACTGGCGTGGAATCGGGAGCCAGTTTTCAGAAGAGACAATTCGGCCGGCAGAAGCCCGTGGGAACCGAAGAACGCGTGATTTCGTCCGTCGCCGGGGCAATGATTACGCTCGACCGCCCACTCGACAAGCCCCATCACGCCGACGGCTGGACGCGCTGCGAGGTTGCCAACCTGTCTCGCAACGTCGTCATCGAATCGGCCGATCCGGGCGGAGTTCGCGGACATACGATGTATCATCACGGCTCCTCGGGCGGGATTAGCTACGCCGAGTTCCGGCATTTGGGCAAGGATGGAGTCTTGGGCAAATACGCCATTCATTTCCACCTGGTGCGCGACACCATGCGCGGCAGCGGCGTCCTGGGCGCAAGCATCTGGGACTCGCACAACCGTTGGATCACCGTCCATGGGACCGATCACCTGCTGATCCGCGACTGTGTCGGCTACCAGTCACGCGGTCATGGTTACTTTCTCGAGGACGCGACCGAGCAGTGGAACGTCTTCGATCGCAATCTGGCGGTGCAGTCCTTTGGCAGCATCCCCCTGCCGAAGCAGGTCTTGGCGTACGATCCCAATGACGGCGCGGGATTCTGGTGGGCCAACGGCCGCAACACATTCACCCGCAATGTGGCCTGCGAGAATGATCGCTATGGGTATCATTTCCATCTCGCCCAGGCGCCGGGCTTCGAACCCGTGCTTCCCATGCGCGATTCCGAAGGCAAGCTTGTCGACCAGGATGTGCGTACGCTCCCCTTCTTTCGATTTGAAGACAACGAGTCTCATGGCGAGGGGCTTTTCGACTTCCGCTTTGGCGACGAGACGCCAGGCGTTGTGCGCGGCGACCGGGAGCATCCCTTCATTGTGCGCAATCTGCGAGCCTGGGACTCGCACTACGTGCTTCGCCCCAACGCTCAATGCTTTTTGCTGGAAGGACTGCGTGTAAAGAACGCGGCGTTCGGCATCTATCACCCCAACTACGACGCCCACGTTTACCGAGATATCGAACTGGATCGTATCACCGCCGAGCCCCTCAATGGCGGACACGACGAAGGGAGTTTCCCGCGAGGCAGCTTCACCTATGAACGGCTCACTTTTGCCAACTGCCAGTTGGGAAGCGATCCCTTGATTCAGCTCACCTGCATTGCTCCCCAAGCGGGTCTGAGCGGTCACTTTCGTGGGATTACGCTCGCCAACAGCAAGTCTGGCACCGGCGTTGTTAATTTCGGCGGCGGTCCGCGCACCAACAAAACAGAGCATCCCGTCGGATACTACTTTCATGACACGCCTGCCGCGGGCCTGGTGATTCGGGCGGCAAGTGCCAAGATCCCCGCAGCCGTTGACGGCCGCGCCGCACGCCTGGGTGATGGCTGGCTAGGGGGCGAAGTCCGCGCCGAAGAGATGCAAAATGTACCGTTTCCTCAGCTTCTCGCGCCTATCGACGATTTGCCTCCCGCAACGCTCATCACCTCGGTCCTGTCATTCGACGGTAAGCGAACGGTTCGGGGCGTATCGCACGACAACGGCGAGATTGCTGAAGTCGTGGTGAATGGGGGGCACGCGACGATCACCGCCCAGCATGCAGGGGTAGCGGACTGGACGATCACCATCGATGGTGCAGCAAGTCGCATCGTGGCCCAAGCGAAGGATCGTTCGGGCAACACGGAGAGGGTGCCCCACGAGCGCATCGTCCCCTAGTATTGGAAGCGTGATTGCATGTTGCCGAGAGGATTGCCGGGGTGCAGAACCACGTGCGTCGTCTCGAATCGCTCATGTCCGTATGCTCGTACTGCAGAAAAGTGCGCATGGCACGAACCGGGTTGATCTGCAGGAGCACGTCCCCAAGACCTACGGGCCCCAGCGCTCTCATGGAATCTGCCCTGATTGCATCACCAACCGAGTCAAAACGGAGATGGAAGCGCTCGGGATCAATATGGATTTGTGTAATGGCCCCCAAAAACTGGACCACTGCCTAGGGCGAAGAATCGAGCCCAGCGGGCTCGCCAACCAGGAGGTTCTCGGATGAAAGGCAAATGGTCGAGGCCGCGAGATCGACGACGTGTTCATCGAGCGACTTTGGCGCAGCGTAAAGTACACGACGGCCGATAGGGTCTCTCTGCCGCCAATCGGCTCACCTAAAGCAACGCGTTCCTGGTCCAAAGAATGGGGCCACCTCACACACTAGGGTGCCAGTTTCCCACAAGCCGCAGCGCGTTCCAGCGTTTCCAACGCACCACGGCGATCGTATCGGTGGTCCGATAGAGCGAGACGGTGCCACGCTGCCCCGGGTGGAATGTGATTGAGTTCGACGGCCTCAGGGGCGCGCGCCCCGTAACGCAGCGCTCGATCAGTTCGTCCGTCTTGGAGTTCTCAGAGGCCGGAACAACACGAACCGTCTTGGTGTTGCTGGACGAGACATCTGCCCCTCGAGCGCTACATTCTCCGCATTCGGAGTCCGACTGGAACTGTCAGGGACTTGCCGACCTTGACGAGTCTGTGAGTCACAGAAGCTCCGCTCGGCTGCGCAGCGGAGGCGTTGTTGCGACTCACAGCGGAGCAAGGCCATCTGCTTAAGGCCATGCCCCGTGGGTTACGTTGCGACTGACCGACTGGCCGACCGCCTGGCGACGAAAACGCCGACGCATGCCCGTATCTTCCGGGTTTTTTGGGGCCTTCACCCATTGGGCCTACGCCCCCACCAGTTCGATTGGATTTCAATCGTTCTTTAAAAACACTCCTGTCTTTCGCGCGCTCGTTCCTAACATTCCGCAGTTCACTTCATTTCGTTCGCATCACGCGAAGTCCAATCCGGAATCCGTTTCAAGTCCTTTCTCCAAACGACTCCATCCCATGGCCATCACGCATCGCATTCGCGCGGCTCTTCAAGATACGCATATCCGGCTGGAGGGTACCCCTCGGGCCGTGGAACTGATTCGCGGTTCGATCTCAAGAGCCGCCTATGTCCGCCTGCTCAAGCAACTGTTGCCGTTGCATGTTGCCTTCGAGCGCGCGGCCGCATTGAATCCCTGTCTCCCCGGACTGTTCCTTCCCGGCGTGATGTGTCGCGAGGCCGCACTGCGACGCGACCTGGATGCCCTGTTCGGCGAGAACGAATCCGAGGACTCCATCGACTGGGCCCAGGGATTGATACCGCACCTTGCTGAGTGGAAGGACACCTGGGCGCTCGCAGGGCCTCTCTATGTGCTCGAAGGCTCGCGCATGGGTTCGATGATGATCGCGGGCGCACTGGCACGCGCGCTGGATGTGCCGATGCAGTCGGGAGTGGGGCTCGACTACCACCTGGAAGGAAGCGCCGAACGCCCCCACGCCTGGCGCAGGTTCAAAGTGGCACTAGATGCGGTGGCTCCCGCGGGTGAGGCGGGCGACCAGATCGTGGAGGCTGCCGTCGTGACGATGGACGCCATGTTGCATCTGTACGAGACCGAGAGCCAGCGGTGCGAGGTTCTCACGCGATGAAGAAGCTCCTCTTCGAGCCGTCTGGCGTTTCGCACGATGTGCTGACCGGCAGTCGCGTGCTCGATGCGCTACTCGCCCGCAAGGTGAATGTCCGCATGGCATGCGGCGGCAAGGGCCGCTGTGCCACGTGCCATGTGTTTGTCACCAAGGGTGAGAAGCAACTCACTCCACCCACGGATCGCGAGAAGCAGACCCTGTCCATCATCTCCGGGCTCAGGCAGGGCAGCCGGCTGGCTTGTCAGTGCCACGTGCTGGGAGAAGGAGTCGTGGTCGAACTGCCCGAAGGGGTCTACATCGAGAAGTCGACTGATCTGCTCAGTCTGATCGGCACGCGGGCCGCCCAAAATATTCTGCATCCGGTGGATGGCACCGTGCTGATCGAGCAAGGCAAGTTGATCACGCGTTCGCGGATTGAAGAACTGAAACGCGTCGATGGCGAAATTCAGAACATCGCTGCCACGCCCAATACCATTTAATCGTCCCACGCTGAAGAGAATTGCATGACTACCAAGATGGCCCCGCAACCCGTAGCTCCTGCTTTGGCCACGCCTGAGCCTGACAAGCAGACACTCCAGTTGATCTGGGATCAAAAGCCCGATGACACCTGCCTGTCACTGGTCAAAACTCCCAAAGCCACCGGTGAAGTCCGCGATCGGATCCGCGTGGTCAACGGACCGCAGCCCTACAAGCACAACTACTACACGCCGGCGCAGTTCTTTCAGAATGACCAGGCTTCCGGAACGGTGAAGAACGTCTATGGGCAGCGCGTGGTGCGCGTCTCTGAAGACTTTCTGGTGGCAATGTTGGGATCGCTTGAAGATGAGGTGGGCTCGGCCGCGGGGGAGATCATGTACCGCTGCGGCTACGAGTGGGGCATGGAGGACATGAAGACATTCTCGCGCCGTGTTCAGGCCGAGTTCGGGCAGCGGCTCAGCAAAATGAACATGGGCTTTCTTTTGGAGAGCTGGTGGTGGCCACTGACGATCGAGGGGTGGGGAACCTGGCGCTACGACTTCCGGCAGTCGAAGCAGGGCCTGCTGTTCGTCGATCTGTACGAGTCGGTTGTGGCCCAAAGTCTGGGCGATGTCGGCAAAGTCGTCTGCTACTTCTACGCGGGCTTGTTCGCGGCCGTGTTCAGCATGCTGGCCAAAAAGCCGCTGGCATGCATCGAGATCCAGTGCTATGCAACGGGCGAGGACTACTGCAAGTTCCTGATCGCCACCAGCAAGCGGGTGAATGCGGCGGCCTTTTGGCGAAACGAAGGGGCGACCTCCAAGGACATCCAACGGAAAGTGCTGGACATCTCGTGAACGGCAACCCCAAGCATCGCGCCGCCGAACACCAACCGCTGAGCCTGGGCGGGCTGACCGTCCGCCTGGCGCTGGCGCACGTCAATTGGAAGAACGCCCGCGGCTTCCGGCCGGACCAGCCCGAAGGAGCCCACCTGGCGGCACTGACGCGTTTCAACACCCGTGCCTTCTGGCAGGCGGTGAACTGGCACAATACGTCCGTCGATGGGGGCGGCGCAGGAGAAACGTGGGCGTTGGAAAACATGATGGACGGCGTCAACTGGGACTAATGAAAGGAGCATACGCTTGAATACGCTGCTGACGGAGATCGTAAACGCGAGCGAGAGCCGCTACATGTCTCGCGAAGAACAGGGCCGGTTGATGGCCTATGCCGAGACGCTGCCGCAGCGATTCCGCGCGTCGGCTGCCGTCGAACAGGCCGAGGACGAGATCGTTTCCACCGTGATCGAGAAACTGAAGCAGGCCTATCCGAACTTCGGCAAACACCACGATCAGGCCTGGGAGAAAGGGACCCGCGACCTGCAACTGGTGCTGCGGCATGTCACGCAGGCCATGGTGCTGGACGACGTTCAGTCCCTGAACGAACGACTGCTTTACTGGTTTCGCACGATCCTGATGGGCGTGAACATCACCCCTCAATTCATCCGCGACTCCTTCACGATGCTTCGCGAAGCTTGCCGCGACCGGGTCGCGGCCGAAGACTTCGCGCTGCTCGACCCCGCGCTGTTGAACACGATCGAAGTTCTCTCCGACATTCCCGAGCCCTACACGCCGGCCGTGTAACGCTGCCCGGTCGTCGACCGTTCCTTCTGGCAGGAGATGTGTCCCGTTATGCCCGTGAATCTCTATAACGATCAGACCTTTCTGAAGTCCGACATCCGCAAAGGCGTGATTCGCTCGGTGTCGGGAACTCGGATGTGCGCCCTGACTTCCGACTTTTTCCTGGGGCTGCGCCGCGCCCTGGAGCACGAGTGCGGCCCGGCCAGCGACGAGGTGCTGAAGAAGTGTGGTGCGAACTGGGGACGCCGGTTCGCCAAGCGATTCCAGGAGGAGACCGCTGAGCGCCACGAACAGGACTTCAGCGAGCAATCGCTGAGCATGTTTCTGGCCAATCTCACCGCGGCCTTCAGCCTGCACGGATTGGGCAGGCTGGCCATGGATCTGACCCACTACGACCAAGGACTGCTAAGTGCGGAAGTACTGCACGCCCCTATGGCTGACATTTTGAAGAAATCCGATCGCCCCGCCGACCCGATGCTGGCCGGAGTGCTGGGCGGTCTGTTCTCGCATCTGTCGGGGCAGGATCTCGATTGCATGCAAACAGAATGTTCCGCTTGCGGTGCGAAAGCCAGTTGCTTTCTCATCGGGCTGCAAGCGCGCCTTCAGCCCGTGCCGGCGCTGATCGCGCAGAAACGGGGGCATGAGTTCATCGTCGCCCAACTGGCTCGCACGCGCGCATAAGGTTTGCGGCCTGCCTGATCCATTTTACGCTTCCTATTTCCATTGATCGTTGGTTCCCCTCGTGATGCTCTCCGATGGCCCGCAAATGGGCGGACAACTCGATCCGGTGCGACTGACTGAGTTGTCGCGCGAAGTGGCCACCGATCTGGCACCGCGTTATCAGGTGCAGGGTCTGCTCGGCACCGGCGCGTTCGCCACGGTGTGGCTGATCCGCGATACGGCGGATGGCGACCTGCTGGCCTGCAAGCGATTGCAGGCCGGACCCGATCGGGCGGGCTTCTTTCGCGAACTGAAACTGCTGTTCCAACTGGCTCACCCTCGCATTGTGTCCATCAAGAACCTGCTTGAATCCGAGCGGGCCGACTATCTTTTTCTCGAATACTGTCCCGGCGGAAGCCTGCGGACCGCGATGCAATCCGCCCAGCGTAGCGGCCGGCGGCCCCCGCTGACATCCGCAGCCCGGCTGTTGGCGCAGATGGCGCAAGGCCTGGCCACCGCTCATGCACAAAGGATTGTCCACCGCGACCTGAAGCCCGAGAACGTCCTTTTCGAAAACCAGTCCTCGATGCCGCTCGAGGATGGCAATATCAAGCTGGCCGACTTCGGCTTGGCCCGTCTCCGAACTGCCACGCGCACCGCCGTGACGGCTGCGGCCAAACCGGCAGTTCCAGGCGAACCGCTCGGTGCAGCAGCAGCTCGTGCGTTGCCTTACCTGCGCGGGCTGGGAAATGACGCGTCCATCTCGCGGAGCCTATCGGGTTCGCTGGCACGAAGCATGCCCTCGACATTGTCCGGCTCGCCGGCGTACATGGCCCCCGAGCAGTTTTCGGGGGAGTTTGAGCCCGCCAGCGACATGTACGCGCTGGGCGTGCTGTTGTTCGAGATGCTGCACGGCGAGTTGCCGTTCCTCGGTTCTACCGGCGCTTCGCTGGCCGGGCGACATCTGCATGAACCGCCGCGGGTCTCCGCCGAGCTGCCCGAGGCTTGGCGCAGCTTCCTCCACGCGTTGCTTCACAAATCGCCCGGGCAACGCCCCACCGGGGCCGAAACTGCGACCTGGGCGGAAGCCATCGCCCAAGCCAGCGCCGCATCGTGGGCCTCGGATTCGGGCCGCACCAAGGCCAGTCCTCCGCCGTCAGTTCCAGACAAAGTAGACAGGGCTGCCGCAGATTCCGATGCCGAACAGGCCAGCCGCAGCACACTGTCCACCGCGGGTTCGTCTGAGACCACGCAAGCCCCAGCGTCCGTGCAGGGCATCCCCGTCGTCACGGCCCCGACCAATCTCTCGTACACCGATTTGGCCAGCATCGTCCGGCGCAGCGGACTGGTCGCTTCCCATAAGCTCGACGAAGTCCTTGCGCAGATTTCGCAAGGGGCGGGACAAGCATCGATCGATGCGTCGTTGCTGGCTTCGCGGCTGATCGAGTCCTCGCTCGTAACACGCTGGCAGACTCAGCACTTGATCAAGGGACGATGTCAGGGCTTCTTCCTCGGACAGTACAAGCTGATGTCGGCCATCGGCACTGGGGGCATGGGCTCGGTCTATCTGGCCGAACATGTGCTGATGCGACGCAAAGTCGCCATCAAGGTGCTGGCCTCCTCCAAAGCCGACATGGCCACGATCGATCGGTTTCTGGTCGAATGCCGCGCGATCTCGGCCTTGGACCATCCGAATATTGTCCGAGCGTTCGATTTTCAGCGGGCCGAGAAGTTCCATTACCTGGTGATGGAATACGTGCCGGGCGAGAACCTGCAAACCATTGTCGAACGCGGCGGCCCCGTTCCTCCCAATACGGCGGCCGAGTGGATCCGGCAAGCCGCCCTGGGACTCGCCCATGCGCATGCTGCGGGCATCGTGCATCGCGATATCAAGCCATCGAATCTGTCGCTCGATCCCAAGGGAGTAATCAAGCTGCTGGATCTGGGTCTGGCCCGCTTCGACATCTCCGAGGACGCTTCGCTAACGGCTCAGCACTCGGTGCTGGGTACCGTGGATTATCTTTCTCCCGAGCAGGCACTCGACAGCCACGAAGTCGACCATCTGACGGATCTCTACAGCCTGGGTGGTACGCTCTATTACCTGCTGACCGGGCAGGTGCCGTTCCCCAGCGGTTCGCCCATGCAACGGCTGATGGCGCATCAATCGCTGGAGCCGACATCGATTCGCGAGTTACAGCCCGACGTGGCTGGCGAGCTGGTGCGGATCTGCGAGCGGATGATGGCCAAGATTCCCGCCGAGCGTTTCCCGACGGCCGCCGCCGTGGCCGAAGCGCTCGGCACCTATCTCGCCGGCCGAGCGACTCCCGCGGAATCGCCGATGGAAGCCGAGGCACCGAGCGATCCTTTGCCGGCCGACATGCCGCACGTTGCTGAAGTGCCGCAGGCCGAACCGATTTTTGCTAGCCACGTTGTCGCGCCCTCCCAACCGCCGCTGGCGAAGCCGATTTTGTCCGAGGTCGACCGCCTGTTGCTGCGAGGTTCGGCTTCTTACATGCGCGAGCAGGGTCTCGACACCGATCCGCTCCTGGCCTGGTGGGCTCAAGAGCGTGAAGCGGAAGAGGACCTCACACGCTTCCTCATACGGCAGCAATTGCTGATGAAGGGGGCCGAGAAAGTCCTGCAAGTCGCGGTCAGGGGTTACGTACAAATCCAACCGGCAGCGATCTGGGCTCGAGACACTGCCGACAAACTGTCGCGCCGAGGCTGACTTCAAATCAGAAGTGTTCGAGGAAGCTACCAACGACCGGTGTCCTTCGCTTGGTTAGTGTGCTGTAACCGTTTTGCAACCAGTCGTTAGCGACTCTGAATTCAATCCGTCAAGAGTTCCCCCCCCCCGGTCGCGGCACCCTGCCCCACTTCTAGAATGGGTTTCATACATCCCACCACCAGATACTGCTGATTTCAAGCATTCACCGTAAACCCTTGCCCCACATTGGCTCACGCATTATTTCTTGCAATGATAAATAAATATGATAATATGACCTCGCGCTCACGGTCCCTCTCTCGGGAGTTGCGGCAATGCCTCGTTCTTTTCGGTGTGGATGCACCTTTTCCTCAGTCGCTCGATCGGGCTTTACCCTGATCGAACTGCTCGTCGTCATCTCGATCATTGGGATCCTGGTTTCACTGCTGCTCCCTGCGGTTCAGGCCGCTCGCCAAGCAGCGCAGCGAACCCAGTGTGCCAACAACCTGAAGCAGATCGGCCTGGCCCTGGCCAACCGCGAGTCCTCTAACCGCGCGTTTCCTCCCGGAGTAATGGCGAAGAAGCGATTTTCCTATTCGCACGATGCCAACACCGGCGGGTACGAATGGCCCTATTTCCTTCACTACATTCTGCCGCAGTTGGAAGCCACGAACTACTACAACGCCATTCGCGGCGAAAAGTTCGATCTGGAGAATCCATGGTCGAATCCGGGTGTGTGGGCTAACACCCCGTTGAACAAGGTCGGCATCGCCTTTCTGAATTGCCCAAGCGATGGCCGCGCTAACTTGAAAGAGTTCGGCGGTGTCCTGCTGCCTGGCAGCAACTATCTGGGGATCTTCTCGGGCCTGAATGACTGGGACAACTACAAGCTCACCGGACTGGGCGATCCGGCCAGCGATGGCGGCGGTGGCGGAGCCACACCCCTCCCCACCGTGCGGGCCGTCTTTGGCTACAACAAGGGAACCCGAGCCGCCGACATCCGCGACGGCCTGAGCAACACCATGGCCGTGGCCGAGTACCTGACAGGCACCGACATGGCCGACAGCCGTGGCATGTTCTACACAAACCGGGCCGGCAGCCAGTTCCTGTATGTCACCGCGCAGCCCAACTCTCCTGCTCCCGATAACATCCTGAGCTGGCACGCTTCCTTCTGCCCGGGAGACAACACCCGCAACCGTCCCGAACTCAACCTGCCTTGCACGGGCGGCTCGACCGATCAGAACTACGCCAGCCCGCGCAGCCGCCATACCGGCGGGGTGCAAGCCGTCTTCTGCGACGGGAGCGTCCACTTTATGACCAACACCATCGAGCTGCCCACTTGGCGTTCGTTGGGCTGGATCGGCGACGGGCTCGTCGTGAGCAACAATTTCTAAGTTTCCGCACGGTCCCCGATATGAAGCGATTCGATGTTTCGCGACGCGGTCCGATCGCGCTGGCTTGCATGCTGGCACTTCTTGGCCTTTGCGGCTGCGGAGGGGCTGACAAATCGGGCCATCGCGCGGCCGTGAAGGGTACCGTCACCTTGGACGGCAAGCCGCTCGCGCGTGGTGCGATCAAGTTCTCGCCGCTGGAAGGAACCTCGGGCGTGGTGACTGGCACTCCAATCGAAGATGGCCATTTTGATCTGCCGGAAGAGATCGGTGCGGCCGTCGGCTGGAACCGTGTCGAGATCACCGCCATGAAGAAGACGGGCAAGATGGTTCCCGATCCCTTCTCGCCGGGAACCAAGGTCGAGATGGAAACCTCGGCCGTCGCCGCCCGCTTCAATACCGACTCGACGTTGAAGCTCGAGGTCAAACCCGGAGTGAATACGCCGCCGGCCTTTGCGGTGGAGTCGAAGTAGCCGAACGCGGGCGGCAATCGCCAAACTAGCCCGACGCGCAAGCGCGCAAGCGCGGGGAATTGCTAGTGCATGCGCCGCAGGGCCAGCACCGTCAGATCGTCGGGCGGGTTCTCGCCGACATAGTGCCCCGTAACATGCGCTCCGATCTCGTGCACCAATTTGTTGCTCGAATCGCCCGCATGTTGGACGATGATCGCCTTAAGGCGCTCCATGCCAAACTGCTCTTCGTTAGCATCCATCGCCTCGACAATTCCATCCGTGCACAGCACCAGCACATCGCCCGGCATCAGAAAAATCGGCGGACCGGGCGGATACAAAGGCTTCTCGAGCACTCCCAGCGGCAACCCGGTTGCTTCCAATGGGGTGAACTTGCCGGTGTTCGCGCTGTAATGCAGCGCCGGAGCGTGGCCGGCGTTCGAGAATTCCAGCGTGTGGGCTTCGGGGTCGAGCGCCCCCAGGATCATGGTGATGAACCGCCCGTCGCGCAGATCACCCGACATGGAATGGGCCACGTTGGCCATCAGGACATCGGTGCGGGCGTGCTCGAGCATCAGGGCTCGCAATCCGGCTCGTAGCGAGGCCATGATCAAGCTGGGCCCCAGGCCGTGCCCGCTTACGTCGGCCACAATCAAGCCCAAGCGACCGTCGCGCATGCGGACCACATCGCAGTAATCACCGCCGACGGCTTCGTTTGGGAACCACCAGGTGGCCAGGTCGTAGCCGACGACTTCCGGCAACGTGCTGGGCATAAAGCCCCGCTGGATCTCGCGGGCAACAGAGAGCGAGGCTTCGGTCGAACTTCGCCGACGAAGCTCATCCACCAAGCGTGCGCGATCGAGCGCCGCGGCGGCATGCTGACCAAAGGCCTGCGCCAGTTCTTCGTCGAATTCGTCGAAGGGGTGGCCCCGCTTGTTGATCATTTCCAGCACACCCAACAGACGGGCGTCGTGTGGGGTGCTGATCGGAACTGCCAGGATGTTCAGGGTGCGGAATCCAGTCACTAAATCGACGCCCGAGTTCCAGCGCGGGTCATCGGCGGCGTTGGCAACGTTGGTTACTTCGCGAGTGCGGGCCACGTAGCCGGTAATGCCGTGATCGATCTTGTTGCGGATCTCGGCGATCTCTAGTTCCGTCACCACCCGGGTATGCAATTCGTGCCGGCGGGCGTCGTACTGGAACAAGCTGGCCCGTTCGCAATCCATGGCCAGGCAGGCCCGTTGGGTAACGGTCTGCAGGATCTGGTCCAGATCGATTTCGGCCGCTAAATCGCGGGTGGCCTCGACCAGCGCGTTCAACCCCATCAGCCGGCGACGGAGTTCGTGCGGCTCGAGTTGGACCAGCGGATTCTCAACGCCAACTTCCATACGGCCAGTCTAGGGAGCCCTTTTTCGTTCCGCAATCCATTCCTCGGAAACAAAGCGGAGCAGCAGGTTGTTGAACACGGCGGCCATCTGGGCGGCCGTTTGCGGATCAAGCGGGGCCTCGGAGCCCGGCTCGTCTGTAGGCGAGAAACCGCTCCAGTGCAGTGTGACCGGCCAGTGGTACATACGCGCCGAGGCTCCCATGCGCTCCACGACGCGCAGCCCCCACAGCATCCCATAGGCATCGCGGAATCCGAGCCACACGCGATCCAGCGGCATCTCTAGTTTGCGGCTTGCGGGGGCAGTTGGACGCCGCGCCAGCCAGATCGCGACCAGCACCAGCGGCGTGGCAAATCCCGCACCGAGATTCCCCCAGACGACCGCCCCCTTCAGGCTTGCCGGCCAGGGGAGCAGCTTCTCGAGCAGCAGCACCTGCGCGGCGGCCATCGCCAGAGAACTGGCTCGAAAGCGAGTGGCGCCGTAGTTTACAGGCCCCAGTCCCACCAGGATCACCAGGAACCACGCCCGGGCCCCTTCGATCACCAAGCGTTGGCCGGGCCGATAGAGCCAGCTCTCTGCCGAAGGGAGCAGCAGAATGACCAAAAGTCCGAAGGTCACTACATGCCAACCACGGTCGCGCGGCCGACTCGCGCCCAACACGGCCATCAAGGGCATGAAGCTAAGGACTGCCGCGGCATAACGGCCGTGCGATAGCGCCGCGGGGCTCAGTCCGAGCAACGGCAATTCACCTAGATTCAAACACGCGAGTGACAGCAGGGCGACCACCGACCAAATCCATGGAATGGTCAGGGTAGTTTCCGTCAGCGCCGGGCGACTGCGCGCCAGCAGCAGCAGCCCTAGCACAGCGCCTGCGCAGCCCAAAATTGCCGTTAAACTCTGCACCTTTGGCCTGTCTTACCTGGATGGCATCCTCGGAGCGAAGAATACGGTCGTTATAACCGTTACAACCGTCACAACCGATACCACAGGAAGTTACCCAAGCCGGACGGTCGGAAAGTCCGAAATAGTTTAGCAGGGGTTCTTGGTCCATAGCAGGATGCGCTGCGAGACGAGGGAATCCAGGTTGAGTTTCCCGCATGGGAAATTCGGGACGGTTATCCGTAAGGTGCCGTCGCGATTCGCAATGAAATGCGTGCAACCCGAGGATTCAGATAAAAATTGTCGTCGCAAAGTTGCCCTCTTCAGATTGTGGGCAATGCTTCAGTACGCGTGTTCCGCCCCCCACGTAACGGACCGCTGATCAGGAAGACAACGGGTAGACGGATACACCGAAAGGAGTTCTGCGATGAAACGGACGATACTGGTAGCCGCGGCGCTATGGGCGTGCGGATTGGGGATGGAGGCCTTCGCGCAAGCTCCCGCTGGAGACAAAGGCGCGGAGTTGAAAGCCTTCCAACGGCAGCTCAATGGCTGGCCGTTTGCTTTTGCCGGTCGTAGCAATCCCGATTACTTCGGGGGCTATCACCCAGACTACAAAGAATACTGCAACACCTGCTACGGCGGTGGTGGTTGCGGCAAAGACGACACGTGCAACCGTTGCGGCGCCTGCGCCGGCGACATGTGCGAACGCAAAAAGGTCGAGACCTGCCATAAGTGCGGCGTTGTCGGTCGCGTGCTGTTCTACGAGTGCAAGCGGCTCGGTTGCGGCGAGATCGGTGGCGAAGGCTGCGATCGTCGAGGCCAATGCCCGATGGAGATCTGCAACGCCCGCGGCAAGCGGACTGTTCGCCCGTACGACTTTGCTCGTTACTTGACGGGTGAAGGCGAGTCGGTCTTCTGGCTGGGCGGCGGGCCGAACTATATCCCCCGCTTTAACTGCTATGGCTGGGGCAAGAACAACGAAGGCCCCCGCGGCTGGTACGGCCACTGCTGTGGCTGCTACGAGACCATCTTGACCGGCTCGTACGACGCTCGCGGTCCGCTGAACCTGGATCCCAACGCCACCTCGCGCTGCAAGCAAGAGGACGCCATCCCCTCGGATTTCGAGAATCGCCGCACCCGGGCCACCAACTGCCCCAACGGTGATTGCAACAAGGATGGGATTCCCGACCTGGGCGTCCGGGGCGAAGTCGACGCTGCCCCGCAGCTGAAGAGCCCCATGGGCCCTGGAATCTAGTAGAAGCCAAGAACAACAGGGATAAGTTGCCGCCGATCGTTAACTGGGGAGTTTGACGAGCGGCAGACGACCACCCGAGTTTCCGACGGGCGGACTGAGAAATCGGTCCGCCCGTCGTTTTTCTTTGGCATAGGCTACGCTCTCAGGCGAGCCTATGAGATCTCTTTCAGCGTCTTCTCCCAGGTGTTGATGTCCTTCAGACACTCCTGGTGGGCGGGCTTGGCTTTCTTGATAACCGCTTCCAACTCGGTAAAGACCTTCTTGGCGTCGATGGTCGCCTTCTCGGCATTCTTGTCGTACGGATCGGCCAGGCGTTTCAGGAATCCCTCGAGCGAATCGCTCACGCTGTTGGCCGTGGTGATGTCTTTGCCCATCTGCATCACTTCCGCTTTGAACGACTTCAACGTCGTGGCGATCAGCGCGGGAGCCTTGGGCAGTTTGCCCGCCTTGAACTGCTTCAGGTTTCCTTCCATCTGATCCACCATGCCGGGCAGCTTGATCACGTCCACATTGAGCGAATCACGGATCTTCTTGGCCTCGACTTCCGAGGCGTCCATTTCCTTCACCAGCTTTGTTTCTTGCTCCACCTGCTTCAGCAGCTTGGCGTACTCGAACTCGATCTCCTTCTGATCCTTCAAGGCTTCTTTCTCGAGGGCCTGCGCCTTCTTGATGACTCCGTCCAATTCGACGTCCAGCTTCTTGGCCGTATCGAGCTGCTTCTTGTCTTTGAAGATCCGCAGCAGCATCTCTTCCTTCAGCTTGAAGGTCTTCTCGCAATCGCCAGCAAGGGCCAGCGCTTCTTTGATGTCGTTCTTGAGCGATTCGAGTTCCTTGTCCAGCAGCACCAGGCTGTTCTTGAAGCCGGGCAGCGGCAACTGATCCTTGATGTTCTTGCGCAAGACATCGATGGGACCGATGCCAGCGATCACCACGTTCTTCAGCGACTTAAGGGACTCATTCAGATCTTTGATGAACACATCACCAGTACGAGCAGGCATCGAAACCTCCATGGGGAAAAAGTGGCAGGACCCCGACCGCGCATAGGGGTTGGGCGAATTGCCGACAGGGGGGGGCTATGCAGGCGGGGTTGCAGCGAGGATGGTCCAATTTACGAACAACCGGCCTGCCCGGATCAAAACTTGAAACGGCGAATGCAAAATAGTGCGGATTGTGCTCCGCGAAAGAGAGCGACAGTCGCAGGATTTTAGCCATCCAATAGCAGATTGAAAGTCACTGGCTGACAAAACAAAAAGTGGTTGAGCCCAACGGCTTGAAGTGCGTGTGGGCTCTCGATTCGGGGTGGAAATCGTAGCCGTAAGGGTGGACAGCGAGGCCCACCGCTTCGGCCGGACGAATCCGTCTAGGAGCTTACTCGCCCAAGACGGGGTGGTGTGGCGACGCGTACCATTTGGGACTTCGGACAGAGCGCTTGCGGATGTAACTTTGCGGGTTAGGGCGCGGAGGCCACACGGGGCGCCGGCGCCCCGGGGGGCGCGCAAGATTGCGAGTTGAGGGCGCGCCCATGAGGCCTGGCCGTGTAATTTTGCGGGTTGGGGCGCGGAGGCCAAACGGGGCGCCGGCGCCCCGGGGGCGCGCAAGATTGCGAGCTGAGGGCGCAGCCATGAGGCCTGGCCGTGTAACTTTGCGGGTTGGGGCGCGGAGGCCACACGGGGCGCCGGCGCCCCGGGGGGGCGCGCAAGTTTGCGAGTTGAGGGCGCACCCACGAGGCCTGGCCGTGTAACTTTGCGGGTTGGGGACGCGGAGGCCACACGGGGCGCCGGCGCCCCGGGGGGCGCGCAAGTTTGCGAGTTGAGGGCGCGCCCACGAGGCCTGGCCGTGTAACTTTGCGGATTGGGACGCGGAGGCCACACGGGGCGCAGGCGTCCCGAGGGGGCGCGCAAGTTTGCGAGTTGAGTTCGGCAGCTTGGCATTTGACGCTTCAGGTTCTTAAGTCCTGGTCTTCGTTGCCGAGGTTGTTCCCCGTAGGGGAAATCCTTCTCCAAAGCCCGCGCGGAACGGACACATCCCATCCCGGGTACTCCACCCTTCGGGAGCTATCGATCCCTGCTCTGGCCTGCTATCCATTACGCAGTATAACATTTCATTAGTTTGTTTTAAATCTGTTTAATAGATTTTTATTGAAATTTCCGCATGGGCCTTGTGCCTATGGGGATCAGTCTGGCTTCTGGCTCCGTCGCGTGCATTCGGAGGGACGGAGGGTGGGCAGGGTGAAACGAGTCTCACCACTCTGGCGAGTAAGGTCCGTTCCCTGGATTGGTTCGACTCGAGATTCGCGTCGGGTGTGAGCGTCTCCATTCGGGGTGGAAGGCTGTAGGGTGGATTTCTACCCAGAATCGAGACGCTCACACTTGAAGTGCATCGCATGGCCCTCAATATTTGACCCGCGCTTTCCCCAGGGGTACAGTAAATCTGGACTTTCGCCGTGATGCGCGATCGCGGCACGTTGGTTCCCAACACACCTCTTGCAGCTTGTCCGTATGGGACTGACGTACTTCAAACGCTTCCGAATGGAGATCGACCTGACGCGCCCACTGGTGGTCCGTCCGTTGCCGCCGGGCTATAGCTGGCTGGCCTGGGACGAGTCGCTGGTGACAGCGCATGCGGAGACCAAGTTTCGCAGCTTCCGCACCGAGATCGACGCCAACGTCTTTCCGTGCCTGGGCGAACTCGACGGCTGCAATCGTTTGATGGAAGAAATCAGCCATCGCTTCGGCTTTCTGCCCGAAGCGACCTGGCTGGTGGTTACCCAGTCGCGACCGGGCGATCTTTCGTACTGCGGCACGATCCAAGGCTGCCGTGACGATTCAGGATTGGGCTCGATTCAGAACTTGGGTGTGGTTCCCAAGCATCGCGCGCGGGGGCTCGGCACTTGCCTGATGCATCGGGCGCTCGAGGGCTTCCGCCGTGTAGGGCTGGATCGGGCGTTTCTGGAAGTCACCGCGCAGAACAGCGGCGCGATTCGCTTGTATCGCGAGATGGGCTTTCGCAAGGCGAAGACCCTCTACAAGGTGACGGAAGTCGCCTACAGCTAAGCTGCCGGCATCTTCCCGAATAAGCTTGACCGGCCCCTCACCACCGGCATGATGGAGCCCAGCGCGTTCGCGGCCCCATCCTCTCACCTTGCCGGGAAACTCCGCCATGCTGCTCGTCACTCGCTCTGCGCGATTCGTTTTCCATCAATGCCTTTGGGCAATTCTGTTGGCGATCGCAGCGTCGAGCGCCCCGGCGCAAACTCTGCCGCTGGTTACCGAGGTGGAATTGCAGCCGCTGGGCGCCCAAGTGAAACGGGTGGCGCAGGCCCTGGAGTCCATCGGCACGCCGCTCTCGAAAGAGCAACAGGCCGCGCTCGATGCCGCGCTGGCCAATCCCCATGCCGCTGAAGCGGTGGCCGCCGTGCAAAAGGTACTTGATCCGCTTTGCCTGGCCGGCGTCCACGTAAACCCCGAGAGCCGCGTCAAGGTGTCCCAAGGTCCAGCACGCGCCAGCCTGATGCAGCAGGGCTGGCGTGGCTTTCTGGTCAAGGTTCACAACGAGGCGGGCGTCACGGCCGAGCTTCGCGCCGCCAGCCCCAACGCGGCCCCTCTGCACAAGCGATCGACGAGCAGTCCCAATCCCGCGATCACAATCAAGCCGGCGGATGTGGGAGATCGATGGCTCGACATGGCCCTGTACAGTCGGCAGCCGCTCAACAAGACACTCTCGGGATTGAGCCTGGAGTATCGCCTGATCGAGCTCTACAGCCGTGATGTGGGCAAGCGCGAGGCCCGCTTGGCGTTTGATGTGGGGCAGGGAACGCAGGACCTGGGGTTCCGCAACGAGGTGAACATCCTCTTTCAATGCGAGCCCGCAGTGGAAGTCGCCCTGGAGGTGATCGACCACGACGGCACACCCTGCATGGGGCAGTTTATCTTCAAAGACGCTCAACAGCGGGTCTATCCGGCCATGTCGCGGCGCATGGCGCCCGACCTGTTCTTTCACGAGCAGATCTATCGTCAGAACGGAGAGGTCGTGCTGCTGCCGCCGGGCGAGTACGACGTGACCTACTGGCGCGGTCCCGAATACGTGATTCAGAAGCGGAAGATCCAGGTCCCGGCCGCCGCGTCGCACAAGGAAGCGTTCCGCCTGAAGCGGTGGATCAACCTGGCCGCGCGAGGATGGTTCTCGGGCGATCATCATGTGCATGCCGCCGGTTGTGCTCACTACGAGTCGCCCGCCGAAGGGGTGCAGCCGCAGGACATGATGCGGCACATCATGGGCGAGGACTTGAACGTGGGCTGCGTGCTGTCGTGGGGTCCGTGCTGGTACTATCAAAAGCAGTTCTTCGACGGCCAGGTCAGCAAGCTTTCGACCGAACGCAACCTGATGCGCTACGACGTGGAAGTATCCGGATTCCCCAGTTCGCACGCTGGCCACCTGTGCCTGCTGCGTCTCAAGGAAGACGACTATCCTGGCACGACCAAAATCGAAGAGTGGCCGAGTTGGGACTTGCCCATTCTGAAGTGGGGCAAGGACCAAGGCGGCGTGGTCGGCTTTTCGCACAGCGGCTGGGGCTTGAAGGTGAACTCAAGCACGCTCCCCACCTGGGAGATGCCCCCGTTCGACGGCATCGGCGCCAACGAGTACATCGTGGATGTGGTGCACGATGTCTGCCACTTCATCTCGGCGGTCGACACACCCGCCGTGTGGGAGTTGAACATCTGGTACCACACGCTCAATTGCGGCTACACCTGCCGCATCAGCGGAGAGACCGACTTTCCCTGTATCTATGGCGAGCGGGTCGGCCTGGGGCGCGGCTATGTGAAGCTGGACCCGGCCAAGAAGCTGACGTACGACGACTGGGTGTTGGGCATCCGCGACGGCAAGAGCTACGTCGGCGACGGACTGAGCCATCTGTTCGACTTCCAGGCCAACGGACTGGGCGTGGGCGAGTCGGGGGAAGGGAAACGCCCGAGCGTGCTGGCCCTGAAATCGGGCCAGCCAGCCAACATTCGCGTGCAAGCGGCCGCCTTGCTCGAACCGCAGCCCACGCCAGCCACCGAGGCAATCCGCAGCAAGCCGCTGGATCAGAAGCCGTACTGGCATGTCGAGCGTGCTCGTGCAGGAACCAGCCGCAAGGTTCCTGTGGAGTTGGTCGTGAATGGAGTCTCGGTCGCCAGGCAGGAGATCGAGGCCGATGGCAGCGTGAACGAGATCAAGTTTGATTACACGCCCAAGTTCTCGAGTTGGGCCTGCGTGCGGATCTTCCCCTCGAGTCATACCAATCCGATCTTTCTGGAAGTGGACGGCCAGCCGGTCCGCGCCAGCAAGAAGAGCGCCGAGTGGTGTCGAAAAGCGGTCGACGTCTGTTGGGCCGCCAAGCAAGGTCGGACGCGCGAGACGGAGAAAGCCGAGGCGATCAAGGCCTACGATGCCGCCCGCTCGGCGTATGAAAAGATCGCCAGCGAGGCCCAGGGGGAGTGAGCACTGCTAGCACTTTCGCCCAATACGCCTTGCCAATTCGCCGGTCACTCTGCAAAATCATTTCCCAGCGGGGCGGAGGATCTGCCCCAACCTCTCTCGCTTGGCGAGAATTTGTTGTCCCATTCATCGCTTCGCGTTGAATTCGACTGGCTGATGCAATCATGGAGGATCGCATGCGATCACCTCGGCTTGGAAACTTCCTGCTGGTTACCCTGGCCTCGTTGGCCGCGATTCTGCCCGGCGGCCTGTTCGCCGACGAAAATCCGCTTGGCCTGCCTGCGCCCGTTGATCAAAAAAAGCCCGGCACGATTCTCTTGCACGGCGGCGGCTCGATCACCGACGATGTCTTCGAGCACTTCATCGAGAAGGCCGGCGGCAAAGATGCCCGCATCGTGCTGGTTCCCTCGGCCGGCTATCGCCTGGCCGACTACGAAAACGAGGCCGAATTCCTCGACGACGTCGCCAACCGCTTTAACGCTTGGGTGCAACTCTCGCTGCGGGGCCGGGTGAAGAGCTTCCAGTTCCTGTTTACCGATGAGCCCGAAGACGCCAACGACCCGGCCTTCGTGAAGCCGCTCGAATCGGCCACCGGTGTCTGGTTCTCTGGTGGTTCCCAGAGCCGCCTGAAATACCGCTTTGTCAGCGAGTCCCCGACCAAGACCCGCTTCCAGGCTGCTCTGGCCTCGGTCGTCGAGCGCGGCGGGATCGTCGGTGGCACTTCGGCCGGCATGGCCGCCATTCCCGAAGTCATGACCGTGTGGCAGGAGCGTCCCAACTCGCAAGCGGCCGCCACCGCCGTTGCTGGCCACGGCTTCGGCCTGATGAAGGGAGCCATTGTCGAGCAGCATTTCGACGGCCGCGGAGGTCGGCTCGAGCGTTTCACCGGGCTGCTTCGCGACTCGGCCAAGCTCGATGAGTTGGCCTCCCGTAAAGGGGCCGGGCGCAGGATGTACGGCCTGGCGGTTGAAGAACGGACCGGATTGCTGGTGACCGGCGATCGATTGCAAGTTCTGGGAGGGGGGAGCGCTCATGTGTTCCTCAAGTCCCCTTCGGGACGCACGATTACCTGGCACGTGCTGGGACCTCAAGACACGGCGCGAGTGACGCGCGATTCGGTCGAAGTGCTGGACGCGGTTTCGGTAATCGATCCGACTTACGATGCCACGACCCCCGATCCCGCACTGCCCGCGCAAAGCAGCACGGCGAAGAGCGCCGCCCAAGAACTGCCCGACGCGATCAGCCGCGCCGCGGAATCGGCGTCCGAGTAACGTCGGCTTAAGCCGGGCGGAGGCAATCCGCGGCCCCCTATGCCAAGTAACTGGTCAGACCTATACTTGGTTGGATCGCCCCGCCTCGAGAATACGACTCTCTCCCACCACCTGCATGCCTTCCGTCGGCCTTTTCATCCCCTGCTTTGTCGATCAGCTCTATCCGCACGTGGGAATGGCCACCGTGGAACTGCTCGAACGAGCGGGCTACACGGTTCATTTCCCCTCGCAGCAAACCTGTTGCGGCCAGCCGATGGCCAACACGGGCTGCGTGGAAGAAACTCGGCCGCTGGCCCACAAATTCCTCGAGCTGTTCAGCCCGTTCGACTACGTGGTCGCCCCCAGCGGCAGTTGCGTCGCCATGGTGCGGAACCACTACGAGCACTACCTGCACGGGGTGCCGGGCTTTGCGGAACTCAAGAAGAAGACCTTTGAGCTGACCGAGTTCCTGGTCGACGTGGTGAAGCTGGACAAGCTGCCGCATGCCTTCCCGTATCGCGTGGGGCTCCATCAAAGCTGCCACGGCCTGCGTGAGCTGCGGCTGGGTAGCTCGAGCGAGATGATGGTGGCCCCGTTCAGCAAAGCCCGACAGCTGCTGCAGTTGATGGAGGGGATCCAGATCGTCCCCCTGACGCGGCCCGATGAATGCTGCGGCTTCGGCGGCACGTTTGCCGTGGCCGAAGAAGCGGTAAGCTGCATGATGGGCGAGGACCGCATCCACGATCACACCACCGCTGGCGCGCAGGTCATGACGGCCAACGACATGTCGTGCCTGATGCATCTGCAGGGGCTGATTCGCCGCAAGAAAACTCCGCTCCGCGTCATGCACATCGCTGAGATCCTGGCGGGACACCCGGTATGAACCACGCAACGCTGGCCGGCGAGTACATTCAGGACCGCGAGCGGGCCGCCTGGCACGACAACACCCTGTGGTTTGTCCGCTCCAAGCGCGACAAGGCCGCGGCCACCTTGCCCGAGTGGGAATCGCTCCGCCAAACCGCCTCGCAGATCAAAGCCCACACGGTCTCGAAACTGGCCGACTTCCTGGAGGAGTTCGAGCGCAACGCCATCGCGCGCGGGGTGAAGGTCCACTGGGCCCGGCATGCCGAAGAGCACAACCAGATCGTTCTGAAGATTCTGCAGGAGCATGGCGTCAAGAAACTCGTGAAGAGCAAGTCGATGCTCACCGAGGAGTGCCACCTGAATCCGTACCTCGAACGGCACGGCATCGAAGTCGTCGACAGCGACCTGGGCGAGCGGATCGTGCAACTGGCAGGCGAGCCCCCCAGCCACATCGTGCTCCCGGCCATTCACAAGACCAAGGCCGACGTCGGCGACCTGTTCCACAAGCATCTCGGGACCGAGGCCGGCGCGACCGACCCGAACTACCTGGCCGAGGCAGCCCGGCAGCATCTGCGCGACAAGTTCATGTCGGCCGACGCGGGCTTGACGGGCGTCAACTTCGCCATCGCCGAGACCGGCGGCTTTGTGGTTTGCACCAACGAAGGGAACGCCGACCTGGGGGTCTCGCTCCCCAAGCTGCACATCGCCTGCATGGGAATCGAGAAGCTCATTCCGCGGGCCAAGGACCTGAGCGTCTTTCTGCGGCTCCTGGCCCGTTCGGCCACCGGCCAGCCGATCACCACGTACTCGTCGCACTTTCACGGGCCTCGTCCCGGCGGCGAGCTGCACATCGTGCTGGTCGACAACGGTCGCAGCCATATCCTGGGCAAAGACGAGTTCCGCACCTCGCTCAACTGCATCCGCTGCGGCGCGTGCATGAACACCTGCCCGGTCTTCCGTCGCAGCGGGGGACACAGCTACCAGAGCTTCGTCCCCGGCCCCATCGGTTCCATCCTGGCGCCGGCTCGCGATCCGCAGAAGCACGCCAGCCTGCCGCAGGCCTGCAGTCTATGCGGCTCGTGCACCGACGTCTGTCCGGTGAAGATCAACATCCACGAGCAACTGCTCCTCTGGCGTCATGAACTCGCCCGCCTGGGCTTTTTGCCCTGGTCGAAGCGATTGGGCATGAAGCTGGCCGGTTTTGTGTTCCGCCGGCCGTGGCTCTATAGCCTTGGCGGCAAGATCGCACGCTTCGTGGTCCCCAAGCTGCCGCGGTTCCTGGTCTACCACCGGCTGAATCCCTGGGGCAAGCAGCGCGAGATGCCGGAGTTCCCAGCGTCGAGCTTCCGCGAGCAGTTCCAGCAGAGGGAAGCGAAACGGAAATGAGCGGCCGCGAAGAGATGCTCAAAGCGATCCGGGCGCAGACGGTTCCTCCCAGCCCGCTCCCCGAACTGGCCGGCGACTGGATTCGCTATCCCGATCCATTCGCCCAGTTCCAGAAGATGCTGGAGTTCGTCGGCGGCCGCGCCGTTCGCGTCGCGAACCTGTCCGAGATTCGCGGCCATCTGGAATCGCTCCCCACGTTCGTCGCGGCGCGACAGATCGTCTCGGGTGTTTCGTCGGTGGAAGGGAACATCGACCTGAATGCGGTCGAAGACCCGCACACCTTAGAAACGGTCGACTGGGCCATTATGCCAGGCGAATTTGCCGTCGCCGAGAATGGCGCCGTCTGGCTCACCGATCGCGGCCTCAAGCAACGGGCGATCTACTTCATTGTGCAGCATCTGTCGCTGGTGATTCCCGTCAGCCAGATCGTGAACAACATGCACGAGGCCTACGCCCGCATCACGGTCGGCACGTCGAGCCTGGGGGTGTTTATTTCGGGCCCGTCGAAGACGGCCGACATCGAGCAGTCGCTGGTCATCGGCGCGCACGGGCCGCGCTCGATGACTGTCTTCTGCGTCGACGACATGGGCGCGTGAAGCCACTTCTTCATGCGCCGTAGGGCCAGTCCTGCCAGTGACGCCACGCACAGCACGATCATGCCCGTGCGCAGGTAGCTGGCCGTCGTAAACGACAGCCCCACGCCCGTCCCCAACGCGACATAGGCCGCCACGCAGGCCGGGCATTTGGGCATCAGCGCCAGCAGCAAGCTCGGTGCTCCCCAAGCCGCCCACCTGGCCAGCCTTCCCCTCCACGGCTGGCCGGCACCCTGCTTGGCCTGGCCAGCCTGGCAACAACAGGCGCCGTTCATGTGTGGGCCTTCTCGGTGCCGCAGCACTTCTGATGGGAGCCTTCAGTCCCTTCAGCCCGGTAGCGTCCCGTCATGTCAACATATCCCCCGGCATCGTAGCGGTCGTGGTGCCGCACCCAGTCGGTCAGGTTGTGGGCCGGGCCGTTCTCGTTGCGACCTTTGGGAGTCATGTCGAGACAGACGTAGGTGCCGATCAGCTCTTCGGCCCCCCGGCCAAACGCACCGTACGTGTAAAAGATGTCCCCGTACTCATCCTTGAAGAAGACGCTGTGGCCGGACAGGTCCTCGAGCGGGAAGCTCCCCTGCTCGTAGTTGTACATGGCGGTGCCGGCGGCCAGCTCCTCGGGCTTGAACGAGACATCGAAGTCGTAGTTGAAGTCGCTGCCGTACGACGAGACCCACTTGAACTTCCAGCCCATCCGCTTCTTGAAGGCCTCGATCTCCGCCAGCGGCGCTCGCGCCACATTCACATACGTGACGTCGTGATGCTCCAGATGCACCACCGCCCCGTCGATGTGATCGCACTCGAACGAGCAACCGACGCAGCCCTCCATCTGACCTGGAGCCAACATGAAATGCTTCATGAGCAACTGGCTGCGCCCTTCAAACAGCTCGGCCAGCGACTTCTTGCCCCAGGGTGTATCAAAGACGTAGCTCTTTTCGACCTTCAGCCAGGGGAGTTCGCGGCGCTGACGGCTCAAGTCGTCACGTTGCCGGGTCAACTCCTTTTCCTTCTTGAGGAGTGCCTTGCGTGCGGCCAGCCACTCGCTTTTCGAGACAACAGCATGATCGGTCATAAGATTCTCCTTGGAAAATGGACAAGCAGCTAAGGATGCCGTGCAGGCGCGCGCCGGCACGAGAATGAGACGCAGTGAAAGGGCCCGCTCGTTCGACAGCTATCCGTAGGTCGGCTTCTGCGGCCAACCGGCGGGCGAGTCTTCAAAGTCTTCCTGCCGACCATAGGGGGTCACATCGAGCAGACGATACGAGTCGGTCAGCGATTCCACCCCGCGGGCATAGGCCGAGTAGGTGTGAAAGACCTCGTTGTCGATGCGAAAGAAGACGCTTAGCCCGTGCGCCTCCCCTTCAAACTTGGGATCGGGGATCTGGCGGAAGTTGTATTCCACCGGCGTCACCGACTTGTCGAGCGTCGTGTGGAAGTCGTAGTTGAAGTCGCTGCCGAAGGACGAAAACCAGGGAAATTCCCAGCCTTCCGATTTCTTCTGGCCTTCGAGTTTCTCCAGCGGAGCGCGCGAGATGAGCGCGAACGACGTCTGGCGTTTGCCCAGCATCGACAGATCGCCCAGCGAGTTAACGAAGCCGGTACAACCCGGGCAGCCTTTCTCCCACTTCGGATCGAACATGAAGTGATAGACAATCAATTGAGCCTGCCCCTCGAACAGGTCGGCGAGCGACTTCTTGCCTGCGGGACCATCGAACTCGTACTTCTTGTCCAGCTTCACCATGGGCAGCCGGCGTCGCGTGGCATTCAAGGCGTCGTAGCGCTTCGTCAGTTCCTTCTCTTCCGCCAGCAAGGCAACGCGCGCGGCGCGCCATTGCTCGGCAGAAGCGATCGGGGGATGCGGCAGCGTATTCACAGGGCTCATGGCGGTCTCCTCTTAAGTAGAGCTTCGCGCGGCAATTCGCATTACTACTAGCGATTCGGGGCTCATTTGCTCCGTTGATCGCGCCGACGTTCGGCCAGGATGCGAGTTCGATCCAGGCGGTAGCCCCAGACCGTGCCAGCTCCCTGGCGGAAGTCCTCTTGGATCATGCCCAGCGCCCGGTGGGTCAGTACCAGCCGCGTGATGTCGCCCTGCGCGGTCAGGCGGTATTGCATGTGGTTCATGGCCGGAAAAGACATCGCCAGCGGCCCAAAGATTTCAAGCAGCGTGGGCGGCTTGATGACCTGCACATGCCCCCAGAAATGTCCTGCGTTGTTACCCAGGTCGCGATACCAGCGGCCGCCGGGCCAGGCTTCCAAAACCATCGGGAAGGGCTTGGATTCGGGCTTCAATCCTTCAGGACCCATCACGGGCATCAATCCTTCCGGCCCCAACTCTTCGAGCAGGGACTCGAAGACGATCTCGATCGAAGCAGCGATTTCGATCTGCTTGACCAGGTCGAAGGTCGGGACCAGAACTTCCGGCGGTTGTGTCGAGATCATCACTTCTCCTCGTTGGGTTGGTCGGCGGGGCGGGCTTGCTCGCGAGATTTGCGCTCCGCCCGCTCCTTGATGCGATCGAGTTGCAGAGTCCAGAACCGTTCGAAGGCTTTCACCCATTCATGGACCGGCTTTAATTCCTGTCCATTGAATCGGTACAGGCGATGCTGTCCGTGTTTGCTCATGGAAACGAGTCCCACCTTGCGGAGCACGCCCAGGTGCTTGGACATGGCCGGTTGTGGGACGCGAATCTTTTCGAGCAACTCCGTGACAGTCCGATCGCCTTCGGCCAGCACCGTCAGGATCTCGCGCCGCCGGGGTTCGGCGATGGCGTTGAACACGTCGGAGGTCGTTGTGGCACGTGGCATGGCTGAAATATATTCCCATATGGGAATATGTCAAGGGTTCGTGCTCAGAACTTTTTTTGATCTGCCCATCACGAACCAACGAACATCACTGCCGAAATTTCCTCGTCGCAAGACTTTCCCTGCCCTATTGGAGGCACCTGCCTCCTGAACAGCAGGCAGGTGCGAGGAACGGCCGTCTGAGTTCGCGGTCCCTTTCAGCTCCTTTCCTTGCGATCGCCGCAGAAAACCCGCCTCGGCGCCCTAGCGCGGGTCGGACGTTCATTGCGGTATGCGCTTTGCTGCGAATGGCACGGACCGCTTCGGTCCTATTCCCGCCCTTGCCGCGGATCCGTCCCTCCGGGCCCCTCATGCAGACATCGGTTCAGCGAATCGTTACGGGGCTCGTCCTTGTTGGGCTGACCTGTGTGCTTTCCGTCGGCGTCTACTGGTCGGCTGGATGGGATCTTCTCGACGCAGTCTACATGGTCGTGATTACGATCTTCGGCGTCGGATACGGCGAGGTACGCCCGCTGACTGACCCGGGTCTCAAAGCCTTCACCATGTTGCTGGTGGTTGCGGGCTGTTCGTCAGGGGCCTATGTCATTGGCGGGTTCGTGCAACTGATTGCCGAAGGGGAACTGAACCGATTTCTGGGAGCGCGACGCATGACGCAGGGCATCGATCTACTGAAGAACCATGCAATCGTCTGCGGATACGGCCGTGTCGGGCACATCCTGGCGCGCGAACTGCACGAAGCCCGCTGCCCTTTCGTGGTCATCGATCCCAACACCGATCGGCTGCGAGAAGCGGAGGCCAAGGGTTATCTGGTGCTGATCGGAGACGCCACGGACGAACAGACGCTGACCCTGGCCGGAATCATGCGAGCCCGGGTGCTGGCCTGCGTTCTGCCCGACGACACCATGAATGTGTTCATCACTCTGACCGCACGAGAACTGAATGCGGAGTTGGAAATCATCGCTCGCGGCGAGTATCCCTCGACCGAGCGCAAACTGCTTCGTGCCGGCGCGAACAAGGTCGTGCTGCCTGCTGCGATCGGTGCGGCCAAGATCAGTCAGTTGATCACCCGCCCCAGTGCCGAGTCACTCCTTCGGGAAGCAGTGGGGTCGACGTACTTGAATGACGAACTGCACTCGATCGGCCTGGAGATGATCGAAGCCCTCATCGAAGCCGGCTCTCCTATGGCCGGCCAGGCCTTGCGCTCGGTCGAGTTAACCGGTTCCGGCGGAATCGTGATCGTTGCGATCAAGAAGGCAGATGGCACGATCGTTCGCAATGCCCCGCCCGACACCATCCTGGCGGCACTCGACACGATCATTCTGTTGGGGCATCGCGAGGATCTGCCCAAACTGGCGCTCAAAGCGAAAGCGCAAGCGACACGCATGTACCGCGGAGCACGGGTCAATGGGTGAACCCTGACGTCATCTCTTAGGCCGGACGAGATACCTTCCGAATGCCGATGCGGCGTGGTTCGAGTCGAACTTCATCGCCAGGTCGTGGTCCAGGGGCAACAGCTTCAGCTCGGACTTCGAGAAGAACGCGGCGCGGATCTCGCTGTCGGACATTGGTTCGTATCCCCAATCCACGACTGCCCCGTTCCAGTCGAAGTAATCAACACGCCGATCGCTGGTGGCTTTCCACCCCACCCTTGCCAGTTTCGGCAGCCCGGGACGAGGCTGTTCGATAAACTCGCGAACTGTTTCGTCCTTGGCACTCAAAAAGCGAAGTTCCACGTCCTTAAGTTCCGGCAGATCGGCCTGTGCCAACACCGATAAGAATGAATCCTGGATGTCATAGCCGAGGATCAGGTACTCCAGGTTAGGGAGCTTTCCCGCGATCACCGCGATTGCCTGGGGGGTATCGATCGAACGCAAGCACAGGGTCTGCAGCGACAGTGGAGCTGAATTCCAAAGTCGGCCCCAAGAGTCGCTGTCGCTGACCGAACGAAAGTAGGCCTCAAAATACGTCAGCCGCGTCCACCACGGGGCGTCGCCCAGTCGCCCCAACGAGGGCGAGTCGCCGCCGGAGTTCGCCACCTGCAGCCGTTCGAGTGACGGGAGCGCATAGAGCCAATTCCAGGCAGCTTCATCCTTCAGCGGATCGAGCGAACCAATCGCCAGGTCACGCAATTTCGGCAAGTCGAGCTCCCGGTATCTTTCTTCTTTGAAGAACGCATTGCAGTCGAAGCGAAGCGTCTCGACGACGGGGCCATGCGCCTCGAGTGCCGCTGCAATCTCCTGGGCTTTCGCATCGCTGCGGAACCACTGGAGGGCTTCGGCCGGTTTGCGGGGTAAAGTCATGACGCATTGATCAACGGACGTGCCACGGTACTGCTTGACTCCAAGTTTTCCCGCGCTTCCAATGGCGGCGAAATCACGGGGACTTGGAGCACGGAACGATGAAAGAGTTGCCGAATCCCCAAGAACCTTCGCTACCTGTCTTTGTGAAGGTGGTTACAGGGATCGACATCCTGCTGTTGGTGCCGCGCATCCCCTCCACCATTGCGATGTGGAACCTGATGCCCCGGCTTCCGCAAGACACCGTCTTATACCTTGTCATGGGGGCCATGGTGTTGAGCGCCATCGGTTTGTTCACAAGCCTGATCGGCGGAATTCTCACCCTGCTGCACGCTCGTTCCGGTCCGCATCTTCAGGCGATTGCCGTTGCCTTCCGATGCTGCGGACTCGTTTTTGTTGCCTCGGCGACGCTCTCGATTCCCGATGACCAACTGAGCCTGGCCGAACAGTGCCTGGTGATGTTCGTCGGTTCGGGCATTGTACTGGGCTGGCTGGCGATGCTCATCCTCTCGATCCGCAAGACCTTCAGCATGTTTCGCCTGATCGACGCGGGACACGAAGCCACGATCAAAGATCTGGACCGCGTCGGAACAAGTGTCGAGTTCCGAGAGCTTTCGCTGTCCCGGAACTCCCAAGCGGGAGACGACTACTGTATTCAGCTCTCCAGGCATCGCAAACTTGTGAAACTGGACTTGTCTCACACCAAGGTGACCGACCGTGGCATCAATTCGCTCGTCTGGCTGCCCCAACTCGCGCGGTTGGATCTTTCTCATACCAAGGTAACCGATGACGTCTTCCGGATCCTGTCGGAGGCGCCCGCGCTGATCGATCTGCGCGTCGACTCTACGAATTGCAGCCAGGCGACCGGGGCGCGCTTCGAGATAAGCTTGCGCGAAAAACATCCTTGGCCGGCTACCGTGCGGGTCTCCGCGAATGTGACGACCATCGATGAGGCGGATCTCGTCGCTCCGCCAGACGCTTCGACCCCGCAGGGAACGAAGCCGGCATCCAGCGAGGAACGAGAGCTGAATGATTTTCTTTCGGGCCTGCACGGCGGCCCACGAGGGTAAGGCTTCGCGATCGGGCCATTTTGCGCGGCGGTTCGGGCTATCCTCTCGCGACTAGTTCTAAGGGAGGAGCTACTGCCGTACCGGATAGCCCTCCAACGCATCACACTTCAGTGATGCGTTGCCGGCGAACCTTCGGACATCACTTCGTTTGCGACCGCGGCAGATGCCTAAAATTTGGCCCCTGGGCATGTGTCGGCGAAAATCTATTCCATCGACGGATGGGCCATGTCACACTGAAGAGATCGAAACTCCAGGAATCCGAGCGTAACCCCTGCGGCCGAGCGACCAATACTCATTGTCCCGCTTGCCCTTGGCTCCCTGCAAGTTTTGGCTCCTGTCTGTACTTCCGCCCTGGCGAATCCATTCGTCCACCTCATAGATTCGGCACATGGAAAACCCGCTCGCATTTCGACCTTCCTCGACTCCGCACGCTATGCTCTCCTCGTCCATCGCAGATTCGGTCTCTACCGGGTGCCAGCCGCTTGTTTCTCCAGGCATCCAATCTGAATCGGCCAACAAGAGCGAGCCTGCCTGGCTGGCCTTCGAGCTGAAGTTTGTCATCGCCGAAGAAGTGGCTCGGGAAGTCCAACGCTGGGCGGCCCAACATCTGGAGGCCGACCCCTATGCCGACCTGCGGACGGGCATGTACGAGACCACGACACTTTACCTCGACACGCCCGCCCTGGACGTGCTGAACCGTACGCCGGGCTTTCGCCGCCGCAAGTTCCGCATGCGACGCTATGGCGACTCGGGGCCCATTCACCTGGAGCGCAAGAGCCGCAGCAAAGATACGGTTCGCAAACGCCGCACCACGATTTCCGAGTTCGAGCTATCGCGCCTGGCCGGCCCCCTCGCCGAAATGCCCGCCGCCAATTGTGCCACCGAGTGGGCGGGCGATTGGTTCCACCAGCGGATCGCCCTGCGAGACCTTCGCCCCACCTGCATGGTCACCTACAATCGGGCGGCCTTCATGAAGCTAGGCTCGCAAGGGGTGATGCGGTTGACTCTGGACCGTCACATCCGCGGGGTGCCCAGCAACTGTTGGCAGCTTACTCCCGTACACGGCCGCAACGAACTGCTCCCCGGCCAAGTGGTCTGCGAATTGAAGTTCCGCGACACCATGCCCCACCTGTTCAAGCAACTGGTCAACGACTTGAAGCTGACGCCGGGCAGCGTCTCGAAGTACCGCCGCCTGATGCAGGCCGCTGGATTCGAGCTGACTCCCACGGCCGCAACGGCGAACGACGGAGGCGCTGGGAATGCCCCCCGAGTTCTTAGCTAACGAAGCGATCAAACCATCGGGTCCCATGACGATTTCGGAAGTGGTGTTGCGGCTTCTGGCCTCGGTGTTGCTCGGCTTCGTGGTGGCCTTCATTTACTGCGGTTCCCAGCGACGCAAAAACTTCGACTTGCTGCCGTTCTTCACCACCCTGGTGCTGCTGACGGTGCTGGTCTCGATGACCACGGTCGTTATCGGCGACAGCATGGCCCGGGCGTTCGGCCTGGTCGGCGCACTGTCGATTGTCCGCTTCCGGACCGTGGTCGAGGATACCCGCGATACCGCCTTTGTGATCTTTGCCGTGGTGGTGGGGATGGCGGTTGGCGCCGGTCACCCCATGGTGGCCTTGGTGGGTGTTCCGATCGTCGGGGGGACCACGTTGGCCCTGCGATTCTGGGACCGCTCCGAGAGTGCGATCCGCGCCAGCGGAGAGCATCGCCTGGAAGTCCGCCTGGGAAGTGGCTACGACCCTGAAACGCTGCTGTCAGAGACGCTGAAGACGCACGCCCTGTCATGCCGCCTCACGGCCGCAGTCACCGCCCGACAAGGGACGGCCCTGGACGTGCACTATGCCATCCGCCTGCGCGAGCCCGATCGCCCGCTGCAACTGGTGAAAGTGCTGAACTCCCTGGAAGGGGTCCAGCAAGTCGAACTCAAAGAACCGTAAGCTGTGACTGGACTGTGGAGACTGGCCATGAAGCTCTATTTCGCCCTGGTTCCTCTGGTGCTCATTCCCCTGGCCGTGGGAGCGTTCGTCTTCCGCCCGCAGGCTGAAAGCGTCGCCAGCCAGCCCGCTGAGCAAAAGGCCGCGGTGCCTGTCGCGTCGGCTCCCCCGATTCCGGTCAGCCAGTTGACGGTGACCCCTGCCAAGGCCCTTCGCGCCGGCGGGCAATTCATCGCCCGCACGATCGTGGGTCAGGTGCTGTTGGCCTATGCCGCCGAGGCCAAGGCGATCAGCGACAAGCTGCCGATTCCGGCCGAGGTCCGTGCTCCCGCTCGCAAGCCCGACGCCAGCGACGCATTCTTCGCCAACGGAGAGATCCCGCAGTTGAAGATCACCATCTCCAAAGAAGAGATGGACAAGCTCCGCGCCCAGAATCGCCAGTACGTTAAAGCGACGATGGTCGAAAACGGCAAGACCGAATACAAGAGCGTCGGCCTCAAGATGAAGGGGGCCGCCGGCAGCTTCCGCGGGGTAGACGACCGCCCCGCCCTCACGATCAATGTCGACAAGTTCAAGAAGAAGCAGACCTTTCATGACATGGACAAAATCTACCTGAACAACTCCGTGCAGGACGATGGCTACTTCCACGAGCTGATCTGCTCGGACCTGTTCATTGCCGCTGGTCTGCCTGCCCCGCGCGTCACGCACGCTCGCGTCTGGCTGAACGATCGCGACCTGGGCTTCTATGTGCTGAAGGAAGGCTTCGATGAGAAGCTTCTGGGGCGATTCTTCGCCGACACCAGCGGCAATTTCTACGACGGCGGCTTTTGCCAGGACCTGGACGGCAACATGGAGAAGGACTCCGGTAAAGGCCCCGACGACAAGAGCGACATGAAGGCCATCGTCGATGCCTGCCGCGAGCCCGACGCCGCTAAGCGCTGGGCTCGCCTGGCCCAGGTGGTCGATATCGACGCCTTCCTGACCTTCACGGCCATGGAGCTGATGACCTGCCACTGGGACGGCTACGCCCGCAACCGCAACAACTTCCGCGTCTACATCGAGCCCAAGACCAAGAAGGCTTACTTCCTGCCGCAAGGTATGGACCAGATGTTCGGCGATCCGAACTTCCCGGTGGCCGAAGCCGGCACCCTCCTCTGCGGCGCCGTGCTGGGCAATCCCGAGTGGAAGGCCAAGTACCGCCAGAAGGTGAAGGAGCTGGTCCCCCTCTTCTCGCCCCCCAACAAGCTGCAGGCCCGCATTGATTCGGTCCAGCAGCGGCTCAAGCCAACGCTGGTGGCCATCAACCAGGGCATGGCCGACCACAACGCCAACAAGGCGCGCGACTTGAAGGAACGTCTGGCCAATCGAGCCAAGAGCCTGGAGCAGCAGAAGGTCGTCCGCGAGGCGCTCCCCCCGGTCTTCACCGCGCAGAACGACGCCAAGATCGAAGATTGGTATCCGGCCGCCGACGCGGGGGGACCGACGCAGGCCGAACTCGACGTGGCTGGCCGCGGCAAGGCTTACTCGATTCAGTGCGGCGCTCCCGGAACCTACTCAGGAAGTTGGCGACGGAAGGTGATCCTGATGAAGGGGAACTACAAGCTCGTTGCCACGGTCGACAGCAAAGACGTCGTCCCCCTGGATGGCGACCCCAGCACCGCGGGGGCCGGACTGCGGATCTCGGGGGGCAAGCGGACCAATCAACTGGTCGGCACCGCCACCGGCAAGACGCTCGAGTTCGAGTTTGAGGTTCCCGAGCCGATGAAGGAAGTCGAGTTGGTCATGGAACTCAAGGCCAAGCAGGGCCAGGTCTGGTTCCTGTCGGACTCGGTCAAGATCGTCCGCAAATAGAGCAAAGATCGCGATCGAGCATTCCCGAAAGGGGTTTCGGAATCGGGACCTCTCGGGCGTGCTGACCAGAACGACCGAGGAATCGCGTCACTCCCCCGTCGACCCGGGACCGACCGACATTCTTCTTCCTGGGCTCATTCCTAACGCCCCTTGCAGCAGGCTTCTCTTGACGCGTACAATGCACTCGTCCTGAGAATGAATCTCAGTACGCCTGCCCTTGGCCTCCATGAGTCCCGCTTGTGTCGGATCTCGAACATCTGATTCCGATGAACCTTATGCACGCCGGCCAGACGGGTCTCATCCGTCAGGTTCTGGGGCGGACTGAGCAGGTCCATCGCCTGGAGGAACTCGGCCTGCGCGGCGGGGCCAGCGTCGAGATGGTTCAGCCCGGCAAGCCCTGCATCATTCGCCTGGGAAGTCAGACCCTCTGCTTCCGCGCCGACGAGATGACCGCCGTGTTCGTTGCCCCGCAGGTGGGCTCGTGAGCACATTGGCCGACCTCCCCATCGGTCGCAAGGCTCGTGTCACCTCGGTTGAGGGGACCGACACGGTTTCGATGCGGCTCCTGGAAATGGGCATCACGCCCGGCGTTGAAATGGAAGCCGTCGGCACGGCGCTCTGGGGCGATCCTCTGGAGTTCGAAGTGCGCGGCTATCGCCTGTCGGTCCGCAAGGCCGAGGCCGCCCGCGTGGGAGTAGAGTTGCTGTAAGTCGACGCGGCTCGTGTTCCGAACGGCCGACCAAGCGTTATTGATCCCCGAGACGATTCCCTCCCGCATGGCTACTACTGCACTCCCTTCTCCCGTGGCCAAGACCACGCCCAGCGTGGCGTTGCTCGGCAATCCGAATACGGGCAAGTCGACTCTCTTCAACGCGCTGGCCGGCGCCCGCCAACGGGTGGGCAACTATCCCGGCTGCACCGTGGAGAAGAAGACCGGGCAGATGCAGCACAATGATCAGCGGATCGAGCTGGTCGACTTGCCGGGCACCTATAGCCTGGCCCCGCGATCGCCCGACGAGATGGTCGCGGTCGACGTGTTGCTGGGGTGGCGGGGAGACAATCGCGGGCGGCGGCCCGACGCCCTGCTGTGCATCGTGGATGCCAGCAACCTGGAGCGCAACCTATACCTGGTCAGTCAGGCGTTGGAACTCGGCCTGCCGACGGTGCTGGCATTGAACATGGTCGACGTCGCCCGCGAGCGCGGACTCTCGATCGATGTGCCGCGGCTCTCGAAACAGCTTGGGTTGCCGATCATCGAGCTTCAGGCGCACAAACGTGTGGGCGTGGACGAGCTGAAGCAGGCGCTGGCCCACGCGGTCTCTCATTCGGCTCCCGCAATCGAGTCTCGCGAGAGTCCCTTTCCGCCCGAGTTTCAGAACGAAGTCCGCCAGCTCGAGGCCATCATGGCCAAGCTGAACTTGGACATGATCCCGCGCTATCTTGTCGAGCGGATGCTCCTCGATACGACGGGGTATATCCAGGGGATGATCAAGCATCCCCAGGGGCAAGAGGTCTTGGACGCCGCACTGGCGGAAGCACGCGCACGCTTGGCAACGGCCGGCATGCCCGTCCCCGCGGTCGAGGCGATGAGCCGCTACGGCTGGGTCGGCCGCGTGCTGGAAGGAGTCGTGACGCGCCCCAGCACCCGCCGGGTGACGGCCAGCGACAAGATCGACCGCGTGCTCACGCACAAGTTCCTGGGGACCGCTGTCTTCGCCCTGGTGATGATTGTCATCTTTCAGTCGGTCTTCAGTTGGGCGAACAGTCCGTTCCTGCCGCTGATGGACTGGATCGATGGCGGGGTCGGCTGGGTCTCGGACCTGGTGAAGGCCTCGATGCCCGAGGGGCCGCTCCGCAGCTTGATTACCGACGGCATTATCGCCGGCGTCGGGATGGTCATCATCTTCCTGCCGCAGATCATGATCCTGTTCTTCTTCATCGGCATCCTCGAAGACTGCGGCTACATGGCCCGGGCTGCCTATCTGATGGATAAGCTGATGGCCGGCGTGGGGCTGTCGGGCAAGTCGTTCATCCCCATGCTGTCGTCGTTCGCCTGCGCCATTCCAGGCGTCATGGCCACGCGCGTCATCGAGAACCCTCGCGACCGGCTGACCACGATCCTGGTCGCGCCGCTGATGAGCTGCAGCGCTCGCCTGCCCGTGTATGTGCTGATGATCGGCGCCTTCATTCCGCCGATCACCTTTCTGGGCTTCATCTCGCTTCGCGGGCTGACCTTTGTGGCCATGTACCTGGTCGGCATCCTGGCGGCCGTCTTCGTGGCCCTGATCCTGAAGAAGACGATCCTGAAGGGGGAAACCCCGCCGTTTGTGATGGAACTGCCCAGCTACAAGTGGCCGTCGGCCTCGACCGTGATCTTTCGCATGGTCGATCGCGGCTGGTCCTTCGTCCGTCGCGCCGGGACGCTGATCCTGGTGATCTCGATCGTCGTCTGGTGGGCCTCGTACTATCCGCGCGATGCCAGCCTGCTCGACCCTGCTAAAGTCGCCCGGGCCGAAGTACTCTCGAAAGAGCTCAAGCCTTTGGAAGAACCGCATCAAGCGGATTCCGAAGCGCTGGCCACAAAATACGCCGAGTTGGAGGCCCTGGCCAAAGGTGAACAACCCGAGCTCGAGGAGCCGGAAGGGGGCACCGAAACGCCGGCCGAAGACCCGCCCGAGTTGGACGGCATCGGCTTCATTCGCGAGCAGAAACGACTGCTGGCCGAGATCGACGTGCTGCTCGGGCGCATGCAAGCCTCGGGCTATGTCGAGCGAAGCGAAGAGCTGGCCGGCATCGAGAACGAGTTCGCCGGCACGTACGTTCGGAACAGCTACCTGGGGCGGTTCGGCCAGGCAATCGAGCCCGTCGTCCGCCCGCTCGGTTGGGACTGGCGTCTGGGGGCCGCCGCCGTGGCTTCATTCCCCGCGCGAGAGGTCGTGGTCGCCACGCTGGGCGTCATCTACAACCTGGGCGGAGATCAGGACGAAGCGTCGCGCAGTCTGCGCAGCACTCTGAAAGAAGCCCGCTGGGATCCAGGTTCGGAGCGAGCGGGGCAGAAAGTCTACAGCGTCCCCGTGGCCCTTTCGCTGATGGTCTTCTTCGCCCTGTGCGCCCAGTGCGGGGCGACGCTGGCCGTCATCAAGCGCGAGACCAACAGTTGGTGGTGGCCGCTGTTTACATTCGTCTATATGACAGGTCTGGCCTACGTGGCGGCGCTGCTGACCTATCAGATCGGCTCTCGGATTGGAGGTTGACCCAATGTCGCCTGACGTTCAATCCTGGATCGTGCACGCCTTGATGCTCCTGTGCGCCATCTACCTTTGCCGCGCCGCTTGGCAGACGTTCCTGACGAAGCAATCCGGTGGATGCGGCAGTTGCTCGTCGGGCGGTTGCGGCAACAAGACGGCCGCGGTCGGCACGCCAGCCAGCCCGCAGGTTTTCATGCTGACTCCGCCGAAGTAGTCGCGTAAGGTAGCAGGCACACTCCGTTGTGCCGTCCGCTGGAGTTCTCTCGAGCGCAGCCCACACAACGGACTTTGCCTGCCTTACGCTCTCGCGTTCTTTGGATGGGATGGTTGGGATGAAGATTGGTCGCGTCAGCGTTTCCCATCCCGTGACGCTTGCGCCCATGGAGGAGCACACCAATCTCCCCTTTCGGCTGCTGATGAAACAGCAAGGGGCGAGCCTGGTCTGCACGGAGCGCGTCGACTCGGCCGACGTAGCAAAGCGCGATCGTCGAGCGCTGCGGCTGCTCGTGACCGAAGCCGGCGAGGCGCCCCGCGCGGGACAGATCTCCGGCGGAGATCCGGCCGTGATGGCCGAGGCAGCCCGCGTGGTCGAGGAGCAGGGCTTTGACATCGTCGACCTGAACTTCGAGTGCCCCATCCGCCGGCTCATGGGACGCGGCGAAGGGGGGGCGCTGCTGGCCGATCCACCCGCGGTAGCCAAGATCGTGGCCGCGGTGGTGAAGGCGGTCAACGTGCCGGTGACCTTGAAGATCCGCACGGGCCCGGATGCCGAGCACGAGACCGCCGTGGAAGTGGCGCAGCGGGCCCAAGAGGCCGGCGCGGCCGCAGTGGATCTGCATGCCCGCAGTGTGAAGCAGGCCTATGTCGGCGGGCCAGACTGGTCGGTAGTCGAGCGGGTGAAAAAGGCGGTCTCCATACCCGTGTTGGCCAGCGGCGGGATTCGCGAAGCGGCCGACGCCGTGCGGTTCTTGCGAGAATCGGGGGCAGACGCCGTAGCGATTGGCCGCGGCTGTCTGGGGAATCCCTGGATCTTTCGCCAGGCTCGTTCCTTGTTTCAAGGCGGGGGGAGCGTGCCGCCGCCGAATAAAGCCGAACGGGCGCGGGCGCTGCTGGCGCTCGTCGAGGGGGAGTTCAATCTCTACGGAGCGAATCTTGCCCTGCGGCGGCTGCCGCGCGTGAGCTGCTACTTCGCCAAGTTCCTCGACGATTTTGCGAGCTTCCGCGACGAGGTCGGCCGCGTGAAGAGCGTGGGGGATTTCAGAAGGCTGGTTCGTGATCACTTTCGGTAGCGATTGCATGGACCTCCGGTAAATCTTTCGGCGTGCCGCAAAAACTGTTTCCCTGAGTGATGCCCAGAGATAAGGTAGTGTGCATCCTCCGCGAGAAGCTCCCATGCGCAGCCCTGTCCGTCTCTTCAATCCGCAAGGTCCCGATCGGGTGGCGGTCGTTTCCGCCACGCCGGCTTATGGCCGGGCGGGGCTGTACCTGCTGCAGGTCGCCCGCGGACCGCGAACGTTGAAACTGACCGGCGGGACGGCCTTTGGCCCCTTCACCGAGGCCGAGCTGCCGGCTCGATTCGACCAGGTCGTCGCCGAGTTGAAGCAAGAGGGCTATTTCGAGACCGGCCTGACGGATCTGTTTGTCGGGCTTGATTCCTCCAAGGCCAAGGTTCGAGCCAAGGCCGCCTTGAATCTGGCCTGGCGCGGGCACCGCGCAGCGGCCCCATTAATCGCCGCCAAGGTGGCGGCCGCGGGAGAGGACCTGTGCTCGCTTGTCGACGCGCTCGGGATGCTCGGCGACCGCCAGTTCGCCAGCGTCGTCCGGCCGGTCGCAGGCCGCAAGCTACTTTCTCGCCGACGGTCGGCGGTCGAGGCGCTCATCAACCTGGGAGATGTCGAAGGACTGACGGCGGCCCTTCCGGCGGCGCTGGAGAAGTTGCCGGAGACAATCCGGCCGCTCGTCGAAACGGCCGACGCCGATCCACTTCGTCTGGCAGTGGCCGAGCTTCCGCTGCGCCAGTTGGGGCTGGTGCTGGATACGCTCTATGAACTGGCCGGCATCTTCGGCGTGATTCCTGGCAAGCAGGGTCGCGCCAGCGTGTTGTCCCATGTCGTGCGAGGAATTCTCGACACGACGGATCCGGGCCAGCCGTTTATCTGGCGTTATGTGAAGAGCATCTCGAAGCGGGCCATGCTCCGCGGCGACCTTGTGCTGTGGGGTTGGCTAAGCCATCGCCTGGAGCAACTGGCGGCGAAAGGCGCCTCCGGTATGACCGCCAAGGTGAAGAGCGGCCTGGACGGCGTCGAGCGCGAGATGCCGATCTTCCGCCGGCGCACGCAGGTCTTCATGCGGCGGCTCTCGTGGCGCTGGCTCCGGACGCTCGGGCGGCATCGCCCCGAAAGCTATTCGAAGACAGCGGCCGAGTGCCTGATCCACTACAGCGGCTCCGATGCGCAAACGCCGCGCGGCCTTGTGGGGGCGTTTGCCGGCTGCTACCTGCTGCATCGCATCCTGCACGGGGTCAGCAAGCGGTTCCGGCTGATGGATCGCAGTCTGCGGTTCCGCTTTGTCGATTCCAAGAAAACGCAGGCCCCCGCAGGCGTGCGCGAAGAAGCCTTTGCGGAACTGTGGGACGCCGAGCCGCGAGCTTATCTCCGTTTGCTGGGCGCCGCCCGGCTGGAAGAGGTGCAGACCTTTGCTCACGCGGCACTCGCCCGGCATCCGGAATTGATCCGGCAGGCCACGATCGAAGAACTGCTGCCGATGCTGTCGGTTGCCTACGATCCGACGGTTCGTCTGGCGGTGGACGAGATCCGTGGGCGATTCGATCCTGCGAAGCCCGACCTGGATCTGCTCGACTCGTTGCTGCGGCACGTGCGGCTCGAAACCCGCGAGCAGCGCCCCGTGATTCTGGAGTTGGCGGAAGGCTGGCTGCGTGTCTCGAGCCGATTCTGGGCCCGTGATATCGAACGCGTGGTACGCTACCTGCAGGTTGCCGACGGCCCCTTGCGCAGCCTGGCTGCGGGATTGGTGACCGCCGCGTTGGAAGACCGACTGCTCGAAGGCGAAGCCCGCAAGGGACTGGCCGAGCGGCTTTTGGCCGAGCTTCGCGCGCCGTTGAGCGAGAATCTCGACGCGCTGTCGGCACTCGCTGGCGGCCCGCTGGCCAAGGATCTCGAACAACTACTGTCGCTCGAGGACGTGCTGGCCCTCATCGCGAGCTCGCTGCCCGAGGTGCAGGCCGTAGGTGCCCAGTTGCTGGCCCGTCGCCCGGAGGCCGCCGCCGGGCTCGGGTTGGAACGACTGGCGGGGCTGGCCAACCACAGCGTCTTCGCCGTGCGGCAAGCGATCGCGGGACTCTTCCGCAGTCAACAGACGTTGTTTTCCGAGGATCCCTCGATTCTTTTTGCCTTGGTCGAAAGCGAGTGGGTCGACACCCGAGCGATGGCTGGCGATCTGCTTCGTACGCAGATCGATTGGGCCGCGGCTGGCATTGACCGCCTGATGGGCCTGGTTGATTCCAATCGGACCGATGTGCAGGATCTGGGCTGCGAGCTGCTGAAGCGGCATCTGGACTCACTCGATGTGGCCGAAGTAGTAGCCCGCGTTATTCAGCATCCCCACCCGCATGTGCGGCCGTTTGCCATGTTGCTGGTCGAGAAGCATTTGCCAGCCGGCGTGACATCTTTGGCTCGGCTGGAAGACTTCTGCCGCTCGGCCCTGTTGGACGTCTGGCCCAGCCGCAAATTGAAGCGGCGCGTGGTGCAGTTTCTGCTGGCCCGCGGTCTCATCGACCTGGAGCAAGCCCAGTTCGCTGCGACGATTCTTCAAGATGCCATTCGCGTCCGCTGCCAGGGAGATTTTGAAGCGGCGTTGATCGCGCTGGCGCGATTGAAACTGGCTTGGCCCGACCTGTCGGCCGGCGTCTCGGTCCGCCAGGAGGCGAGCGTATGATCATCGAATCGCGCTACTCGGGCCGCAGCGGCGTGGTGAACGGCCTGACCGATGGCAGTATGAAGTTTGCGGCCAGCACGCTGCGCGAGGCGACCTACTTCGAGGGAACGCTGGGGCGTCCTCTGGTGTTTCGCGAAGGGCTGGCCGCGCTGTACGACGTGGTGGTGAGTGACTTCAAGTACCGCCCGCGCGACCGGCTGGAGTTCAAAGCCTGGCTCGAGCAGCAGGATTGGAAGTTCCTGGCGAGCCTGGGGACCAAGAGCAAGCAGGTTCGCGAGCGGATGGAGGTGCTGGAGGCACGCCGGACCGAGTTGGACACGCTGCGCACCCAGCGGCTGCAGCCGTTCCATCGGGCTCGCAAGGCGTACTTCGATCACATCTATCACAACCAGTACGAACTATCGCTGATCCTGGATCCGGTCATCACCATTCATCCAGATCAGATCGCCTTCGAGGCCTTCTCGCGCGACGAGAGCAGCTACGCCCGGCTGGCGGCCAAGTTCGAGCTGTTCAGCCAGATCGATTCGTTCCAATGCGGCACGACGAACATCGATTTCAGTCCGCGCCTGCACGGCGAGCTGGAGCGGATGCGAACCTATCGTCGAACGCGATTTGCGGTCTCGCCCAGCGGGTTCGCCGTAGCCAGCGACGACGGCGCGGGGCATGTGGAAAAGAAGATCGAGCTGCCCGATAGTTGGATGGCCGGTTTCCTGCAGGTGCACGCGGTGATGTCGATGGGGCTGACCCATCTGCGGATCGATCCGGTCGATCTGTACAACATCTGCCGCACGCTGCGCCGACAGAAGGCCAAGGTTTCGCCCCGCTCAATCCGTTGGGAGCTGGAGCCCGGCAAGCGAGCCCGGGTGGTGCTGGAGCCGTGGAATCATGTCATCGAACTGACCGAATCCGCGGTGTTCGCCGGGCCGAAGCCGGTGAGCATTCGCACCTGGGGCCGCGACCGCCTGCGGACCTTGAGCCGGCTGATCCCCTGCACCAAGAGTGTCGACGTCTACCTGGCGGGCTATGGAATGCCGAGCTTCTACGTGCTCGACCTGGGGCCGGCGACTTTCACGCTGGCTCTGTCGGGCTGGACCGACAACGACTGGACCGGCGGGACCAGCTTTGAAATGTTGACGCGAAGGCTATCGGTGACAGCGCCGCAACTGCTGCAAGTCTATGAGTCGCTGCGCAGCACTCGGTTCGCCACGGAAGAAGCTCTGAGCAAATCGACGAGCCTCTCGGTGGAGACCTGCCGAAGTGCGGTCTCGTATCTATGTCAAGCGGGCCGAGCGATGGTGGATTTGACCTCGGGCGTGCTGCGGCATCGAGACCTGTTCTTCGCCCCCTTCACGATCAACGAGGCCCGCGCCACGGTGGATCGCGCGGTGGAAGAAACGAACCCCACTGCCAAGGCGGCCCGCCTGATCGTGGACGAAGACAACGCCCGGATCATCGCCCGACGGCAGGTCTCGACCGGCTTCAAGCTGTCGGGGAGCGTGCGCGGCACGAAGGGGGAGCGGGTCCGGCCGCTGGTGCATGTGGACCATGAAGGAAAGATCCTGGAAGCGACCTGCACGTGTCCGGAGTTCAAGGACGCCAAGCTGACCAAGGGCCCTTGCGAACACATCTTGGCCCTGCGGTTGATTCACATGGATCGGCTACGCGCGGAGTAGCACGTAAAGTAGCAGGCACACTCCGTGTGCCGTCCGCCCTTTGTGGTGCAGGCGTCCCGCCTGCTTGAAGCGTTTCCGATGTTCCAGCAGGCGGGACGCCTGCACCACAAAGGATCATTGCCTCTCCGAGTGCCGTCCGTCTTCTCCCTGAGCGGCAGGGCGCTAGCCGCCGGTAGTACACGATTGGGCGAATTCGTTCCCACAGCGAGGCTGACGAGAAAATCCACTTAGCACATAAGTCGGGATGCTCTCCCTCGGGCCACCGGCGGCTAGCGCCCTGCCGCTCAGTTCCGGAGCCGCCGGCGTTTGGCCCCTCGCCGTTGAAAAGATCCCACGGAGACTTTGTGATCTTTTGTGGTGCAGGCGTCCCGCCTGCTTGAAGCGTTTCCGATGTTCCAGCAGGCGGGACGCCTGCACCACAACGGGCGGACGGCACACGGAGTGTGCCTGCTACTTTCCGCTACTGCCACGAGACATGGTCCAGCGGCAGTTCATTCAGCTTGGCGACGATGCCGTCGGCGAAGTATAGATCGTTCGAGCGGTAGTTCACGTTGAAATGATAGGTCCACGAGCCGCTGGCGTCGAAATCAACGTGAAAGGCATCGACCAGTACTTCCGCCTGCGTCAAGCGGTCGCGGATCCCTGGCAACACGCCGGGATTCGACGTGCGGATCATAAGAGTCGCAAAGGACTCGTTCTTGATGTAGTGCTCCAGGTGCGGCGTCAGCTTGAGAAGCAGCAATGCCATCGCGACACTGCCCATGCCCAAGACCACAAAGCCGCAGCCGATGGCCAGGCCGATGATGGCCGTCAGCCACAAAACCGCGGCCGTGGTGACCCCTTGCACCATCTTGCCCTGGCGAATGATGACTCCCGCGCCGAGAAAGCCGATTCCCGACAGGACTCCAGTGGCAATCCGGGAAGGATCGAATCGCGAGTCGGCATCGGTGTCGATCAGGAGCGACGTCGACACGATCATGGCCACGCATGATGCCAGACAAACCAGCACGGTCGTTTTCAGACCAGCGATGCGGCCTCGTTCTTCGCGCTCGAAGCCAAGCGCAATACCGGCCAGCAGCGAAATCAACAGTCTCAATGGAACCGAATCGAGTGTATGTAAGAAGGCAGCTTCCATGAAGATTGGAAGAGCAACCTGCGTGCCAAGAGACTGGCAGAAGAACGCGGCGCGGGCACGGTGTCGCATGACACCGTGCCGCACCAGCGTGACCGATGCGTGTTGCAAGCGGGAGAGACGCCTGCACCACAAGAGCGGTTAGCCTCCCTTGTTGGCAATCAGGTCCCAGTTGGCCGTCACATCACCCGAGGGCTTGCCCGTCTTGTGATCGGTCTGGGTATAAGTCCAGGTAATTTTTCCAAAGTTCAATGCGATCATTTCCATGGGGAGGGTCTCCGAGCCGCCATGGCTGGAGCTCGAGACGTTCGTAATCAAGACGTCTTCCATCTTGTATTCCATGTACTTTTGCTTATCTCCTGTGGCACGGCAGAGTTCAACGAGCGCTTCCTTGATATGCGTTCCCTTGCACAGGGCCAGCATCAGTTTGGCGCTCGCCTTGTCGCAGGTCTTGGTTACACTGGCATCGCTCCAATTGCAGCGACCGACGGAACGGGCTCCACCCGTCGAACCTGAACTGGAAACCTGGCTCGCTCCGACTTGAAAGCTGAGGATTTCGATCCAATCCTTGTGCTTGTCGTCGGTGCTTTCGCCCGCAATGTCGGTAAGTTTGAGGAAACAGTCGAATGCCATATTGAATGCCCTTTCTTGGGTAACCGCTGGTGATGATGTTATGTGGTTCCTGACGCAACGCTTGCCAATCTCAGATCGTTCGCGGAACGCACGCTGCTAGGGTATCTGAAATTTTGCCAATCGCAAGTTCTTTGCAAAGTTTGCCGGGAATACCCGCCGAAACGGGACTTTACAACGCGACGCCCAAGAGTTGGGCCAGGCTGGCGACGCTCGGCTTGTGCTTCTCGGGAACCGTCTTGTGCCACCGCGCGAGCATCTGCTCAAAGGTCTCGCCCGCCGGCGAAGGCTCGGCGTTCAGCCAACGCACCATCTCCCAGCGGCTGGGCTGCTCCTCGAAGAAGTGCAGTAGCACCACTGCCATGGCGCCATTCAGTTCCCGCTGGTTGGGGTTCCTGCGCAGCTCGTCGGCGTGTGCCTTGCGGAACGCAGGGAGCCCGTCGCGGTGGATTTCGGCCAGATGCTTCCGCTTCAACATGACGTCGTCGGCGTACTGCCGCAGCTTGTCGCGGTAGTCCTTCCAGTGCGGGTACGGCGGAGCGTCTTTCCAGCGCCGGGCCATGGCCCGCAGCGCGAACAGCGAGGCGGTCTCGCACAGGGTCTCCTCAAACCACTGCGTTCCAGGGTCGTCCTCGCGAAAGCCTGCCAACACGTGGCAGAATTCGTGCGCGAATTGATAGGCGTACTGCGACCAGAACGTATCGCTGGTATCGAGCTTGAGCACGATCTCGCGGGCGTCGTTCCGCTGATAGAGCGTGATCGGCCCCTCGCGGCCGCGGGTGACGACGAACGTTTCGATCGTGTAATCGGGAAAATACTGCCATAGCTCGCGGCCGGCTGAATCGCAGATGGCGCGGATGTCGGCCTGACTGGCCTCGAAGCCGCGGGGATCGACGCGATAGGCCGGCAGCTTGGTGCGAGTCTCTTCCGCGGCAATCGCTAAGGGGAAGCAGAGCAGCAGTGCCAGAACGAAAAGCCGTAGCGAGGGAATGAGCTTCATTCGACGTTCCTGCATCGCATTTCAGAGTTCGCCGTCCTTTGTAGTTGTCGGCGATTCTCGGACGGGCGGCAAGCAGCTTCTTCCCCAGCCGAGTCCCCTCCCGCTCGGTACGCTCGCGATTACAATTCAAGCATGATCCTGGAAGGCATAGTCACCACACTGGGCGAATCGCACGAGGTCAACGTGGCCCCCATGGGCCCGCTGGTCGATCTGGCGATGCAGCATTTCACCCTTCGCCCATACACGACCTCCACTACCTATCGCAATCTGAAGCGATCGGGCCAAGGAGTCTTTCATGTGACTGACGACGTGGGCCTGCTGGCCCGGGCGGCGGTAGGGAAACTCGATCCGCTCCCCGAGATGATCGACGCGCCGGGAATTGAGGGACGCATTCTGACGGGGGCCTGCCGCTGGTACACCTTCCGCGTGGCATCGCTCGACGATCGCCAGGAACGGACGCGCATCGAGGTCGAGGTGCTCCAGCGGGGGACGCTGCGAGAGTTCTTCGGCTTCAATCGGGCCAAGCATGCGGTTCTGGAAGCGGCCATCCTCTGTACGCGGCTGCACCTGATTCCACAGATCGAGATCGAAGCGGAAATGAAGCGGCTGGCAACACCTGTGGAGAAGACGGCTGGTCCGGCCGAACGCCAGGCGTTTGAGTTCCTGCAAGCCTATGTGCAGAGCTACACGGGCCCGTGGGCGCCGTAGTCCTGTCCATACCCGTGCCAGCAATGCCAGCATCTTTCGCACGCGAAAGCTGTCAAGTGAGGTTGGGGGCAAGGGGGCACTTCTGGTAAGACTTCCATCAAGTTTCCCGAATGAAGCCCTCACCGCTCCCCTGTAGCCCGCGTTTTTCCCACCGCTGGAAGGAAGCCATACCATGGAAGGTTGGCAGACTCAGGCCGTTGAATCGGCTGCGACGGAGTCCCGCGTCGCGTGTCAGTTGTCGATCCTGCTCCCCACGTACAACGAAGAGCGGGCCATCGTGCCGGTGCTGGAAGAGATCGTCTCGGCACTTGCCGACGAGGGCCTGCAGTACGAGATTCTGATCGTCGACGACGCTTCGACCGACGCGACCGTCCAGCGGGCCGAAGAGTTCGCGCGGCAATGTTGGCAGTGCACCGTGCGGATCATTCGCCGTCCCATCAACGGCGGCGCGGGGGCGGCCCGTAAGACCGGCGTGCGTGCTGCCCAGGGCGAGATCGTGCTGATGCTCGACGCCGACGGGACCTATCCGGCCGCGACCATCCCCGAAATGCTGCGGCACTTTCCGGTCTACGATCAGGTGAACGGGGCCCGCACCAGCGAGCAAGGGACCTGGCCCTGGCTGCGCGGACCGGCCAAGTGGTTCATCCGCAAGCTGGCCTGCTACCTGACCGGCGTGAACATCCCCGACTTGAACACCGGCCTCAAGGCCTTCAAGCGCGAAGCGATGCTCCCTTGGCTGTGGGTAGTGCCCGACGGCTTTAGTTGTGTCACCACGATGACACTGGCCTTCCTGACAAACGGCCGGCCCGTGAAGTACGTGCCGACTCCTTATCGCCGGCGGATCGGCGTCAGCAAGTTCCATCCCATTAAGGACACGCTGGCCTATCTGAGCACGGTGATCCGCATCGTGCTCTACTTCCGCCCGCTCAAGGTCTTTTTGCCGTTGTCGGCGTTGATGATCGCGCTGGGTTTTGCCAAGAGCGCGGCCAGCCTGACCTGGACCGGCACGTTGCAGGAGTCAGACATCATCGTGTTTCTGGCAGGTTTTATGACCTGCATGTTGGGCATGCTGGCCGAGGTCATCGTGGCGCAGCATCGGCGATGAGGAAGTAGGGGCGAGAGACGAAAGGGCGAGGGGCGAGAAAAAGGAAGTGTCCATGTCGACGATCGTGATGCCTCGTACGATGCAGTCCGTGCGGTCCCTCGAAGACGCGCCCCTCGCGGCGCGCAACGCCGCGCTTCGCGACCTCTACGCGACCACTGCGGCCGGCTATCTGCCCCGGCTGTTGGGGGCGATGGATCGCAATCCGTATCGCAAGACGTACGGGTGTCTCGACCGCCAGTTCTGGCACTACCGGACCAGCGACTTCCCTTCGGAGATGTACCAGGAGGGGGTCCTGCCCCTGGCTCAAGCCTATGCCTGCTCGTTTCCCGGCAATCGCTGGCACGGCGAGCCCCGCCTGCGCGAGCTGGCCATTGCCGGTCTGCGGTTCTCGGCCAAAAGCTCGCATGCAGATGGCTCGTGCGACGACTACTATCCCTACGAGCGGGCCTTGGGGGCGGCCGTCTTCTCGCTGGTGGCTGCCACGGAGGCTTACCGCCTGCTCGCCCTCGAAGACGAATCGCTGCTGGCCTGGTTCCGCCGACGTGCCGATTGGATTGTGAAGCACGACGAATCGGGACGGCTGGCCAATCACCATGCGCTGGCCGCGCTCGGGCTGGCTCGCACCGCGCAAGCGACCGGGGATGACTGCTACGCCCGAGCGGCGGAAGCCCGCGTGCATCAAGTGCTGGAGTGGCAATCGAGCGAAGGTTGGTTTGAAGAGTACGGCGGCGCGGACCCGGGCTATCAGTCGGTCACCATCGACTGCCTGGCCAAGTATCGCAAACTCACCGGAGCGACCTGGCTGGAAGAGCCCCTTGCGCGGGCCCTGGCCTTCACACGGCTGGCGCTGCACCCCGACGACAGCTACGGCGGCGAGTACGGCAGCCGCGGCACGCACCACTTCTATCCGCACGGCATGGAACTGCTTGCCGGCGAGCATGGCAACGCCGCCGCACTGGCCGAGGCTTTTCTGCGCGGGCTGGCGGTGGGAAAGCAGGCCTGGTTCGAGGACGACCGGCTGTTCGCCCATCGACTGGGAAACCTGATCGAGGCCTGGCAGGATTGGCAGCCGCAGGCCGCGACGGAAGCCGCGACGGAAACCGACGTCGAGACAAGCCCGCCCTCTTCCGAGTCCGAACACGTCACGCATCTGCCGCAGGCCGGGCTGCTTTTTGTGCGATCCGGAGAACAGCACACGGCGGTCTCCACCGCGCGCGGCGGAGTCTTCAAGCACTTCCGCCCGCAAGCCGTCGTCACCGACGCCGGCCTGGTCGTCGAGACCACGCAAGGCCGCGTGGCCGTCTCGCAGATGCACGACCGCAATCGCCCCGCGAACCTCTCCACGACAGGCGAGCGAACCACGCTTCGCGTTGAGGGGCCGCTCCACTGGGCCAAGAGCGAGACCGCCACGCCCGCCAAGCTGGTCCTCTTCCGTCTGGGGCTGCTGACCGTGGGGCGATGGTGCCGCACCCTGATCCGCCAGCTCTTGCAGCGACGGTTGATTACGGGCCGACGTGCCGCGCCGATTCAGATGACACGCGTCTTCGAGTGGCATCCCAAGGGGCTCACCGTCACCGATACCATCGTGCTGCTCGACTCAAAGCTCGCGATCGAGCGAATGAGCTACGGCACGGATCATCAGTCGGTCTACGTTGCCGCCTCGGGGGTCTATCAGGATGGCGTCCTAGAGCCCTGGACCTCGCTTGACCGCCACGTTCATGAACTGAACCAGCGCCGGCGGGTGACCATCTCGCGCGAGTATCCAGGCTCATGACGCTGGAACCGACCGTGACACCCCGACGTTGGCTGCCCGCCTGGTGTACGCGCCGCCGACTGTTGCTGGCGATGACCCTCTTGCTGCTGGCCGGCCTGTACCGTTCAGCCGATTGGCGCAGCGTGGCCAGCACCCTGGCCAGCCTGCACCTTGGCTATTTCGCCGCCGCTATGCTGCTGTTTGTTCCGCAGACGCTGCTGAGTGGCTGGCGTTGGCAGCGGCTGTTGGCCCCTGTGGCGAGGATCTCATTTCTTGAAGCCGTGCGGCAGACGCTGGCCGCCTCGGCACTGAATCTGGTCGTCCCCTCGAAACTGGGCGATCTGTCGAAGACGGCCATGACCTCGGTGGCCACGACTCGCGAACGAGTGGCGATCGGCTGGCGGGCGACCATAGAGAAGCTGACCGACGCAGCCGCGCTCGGGTTGCTGCTTGTCTTTGGGCAATGCGGCGACGACGGTCGCTGGCTGTTGGCCCTGGTTGCCCTGGCCTGGTGCGTGGACTTCGCCTGGGCGATGTGCGATCGCAGAGGGATTTCGGCGGCTCGCAGTTGGTGGTGCCTGGCCCCCTGTTCGCTGCTGCTGTGGTGCCTGCACCTGGCCCAGATCGATCTGCTGCTCAAGTCGGCCGGCGTGTTTGTCTCGCCCGGCGAGGTCCTGGCGCGGATTCCCATGGCGCTCTATGCAGGACTCGTCCCCGTGGCGGCGATGGGCATCGGCACGCGCGATGCCGCGCTAGTCTGGCTCTTCTCCGATGTGGCCGCCGCGTCGACGATGGCGGCCGTGGGACTGCTCACCGCGCTGCGCTATCTGGTTCCCGGCGCCGTTGGCATCCCTTTGCTAGGGCGTGTCAGTCGCTCCACGCCGGCTGCGGCCAGCAAACAGATCACCGGCACCAGCGGCGCGCGCATGCGCATGTCGGTCCAATAGACGGCATGGGCCAGCGTGAACGTGGCCAGCAGGATCGCGCCGAACAACCAGGGGGGGGAAATCGCCTTCCGCCCCAGCGCGACCAGCCCCACCAGCACCAGGGCAAACTCCAGCAGGTACCACGCCCCCACGGTCCAACGCAGCGTGCGTCGCTTCCAGCCTTCGTCAGGCGAGACCTGCGCGGGGGCCGGCCGCCAGGTCTTGTACAGGCGATCGATGGTCGCCCAAACAAAACCGCCCGGGTCGCTCCGGATCGCGGCGAAAGCCAGCTCGTAGTTCCGCCGATCGAGCAGCACTTCGCGCGTCTGCCCGCTCTGCCGCAGTTCTTCGTCGTCGATCACGACCCGTTCCAACGTCTTCGAGTCCCACACGCTTCCCCACGAGTGCGTCCGCACGTGCTCGAAGTACTGCGGATTATTGGCCAATCGCAGCGTGTGCCCTCCGTGCGTCGTGGTCAGAATCGGCCGGCCCAGGATTAGCTGATTCCGCACAACCCAGGGGCTGACCGCCACGAGGACCGCGGCCAGATAGAGGGCCGTCCGTCGAGCGCGGCTCGCCGGCCCGCTGCATCCCAGGACCACTCCGCCCAGCAAGACCGCGGGCAGGAACGTCGGGCGGCACAGAATCGCCAGTCCTCCCGCAACGCCCGCGACCATGGCGGGCGCAACATTCGATGAGCGAGACGCGGCCGTCCAACCAACCAGCAGTGTCACGGCCATCAGCGTGGCCAGCGTTTCGGTCATGACCTCGGCCGATTGGTTCAGCAGAATCGGATCGCAGGCCGTCAGCAGCGCGGCCACGGTTGCACTTCGCGATGAAAATTCCCACGCCAAGGCCAGGCGAAAGACCACCCAAACGGTGAGGAGCCCACACAGCAAATGCAGCGCACCAATCGCTACCGGACTCCACGCTCCCAGCCGCGCAGTCGGCGCCAACAGCATGGGATAGAGCGGAGGACGATGGGCGGTGGGAGAAACCGCCGCGGTCTCGGCCGGGTATTCGTTGCTAGTGCCAGGCGGCCGACGATGTCCAAAGGTTCCTTCGGCCGCCAGATTCACGGCGACTTCGCGGTACGCATCTGGATCTCCCGCCAGCGCGTCGTGACGCAGTGCCAGCACCGCCAACCGAACGACCAGTGTCAGAATCAACAGCGTTCCGACCCCGCCCACCTTACGTGTACTGGACGATTCTCGTTCCGGCTCTAACATAAGTGCGAGTTGCTGGTAGCCCCGGGCGCGATTGGTTCGTATCGAGAACAATGTAGCCCAAAGCGCTTCCCGCCGCTTGGTCCGGCCCTGTCCCTATGGGGGACGAGACCTGTAACGTCCCACCTGTACTTCCGCCCGCTGCCATGCAACTCCCACCTCTGGCCCTGCGGATTACCGACTTCCTGATTGCCGCGCGGGTGCCGCTGCTGCTGGCGGCGCTCGTCCTCTCGGCGATCTCGTGGCCCGTCGCGGGGCAAATCGCATTCGATCGCTCGATCGAGAACATGTTCGCCCCCGACGATCCGCTGCTGGTCCCCTATCGCCAGTTGAAGCAGACCTTCGGCGGTGACGAAGTGGTGGTGGTGGCCTACGTCGATCCGCAGCTTCTCGAGCCCGAAGGTCTGGAGCGACTGCATCAGCTCACGACCACCCTGGAGAAACTGCCCGGCGTGCGCGATGTGCTGGGTCTGGACGACAGCCCCTTCAACCGCCCGCAGTGGTTCCTGGGGTTCTTCGAAGGGATGGCCATTGGCGCCGATCACAAGACGACCGCGGTCCTGTGCCGCCTGAAGCCCGAGCCCGACACACTGGCTCAAGACGGACTTTCGCGGCCCATGATCGTGGAGCAGATTCGCGCGGTCGCCACCAGGCACGACGCCAGCGCCGTGGTGGTGGGCGAACCGGTGATGGTGATCGACGGCTTCGACTACTTGGAGCGCGACGGCAGGCTGCTGGCTCAGGCGACCACCGGCCTGCTGATGTTGGTCATCATTCTATTCTTCCGCAGCCTGCGATGGGTGATCATCCCGTTGGCGGTGGTGCAGGCCACCCTGCTCTGGACGCAGGCCTCGCTGGTGGCCATGGACTTTCGCCTGAGTATGGTCAGCTCCATGCTCACGGCGATTGTCACGGTCGTTGGCATCGGCACGGTGATTCATCTGGTGATTCAGTTTCGCTCGAATCGCGAGGCAGGGCTTTCCTCGAAAGAATCGCTGCGAACGGCCGGTGCGCTGCTGATGGGGCCGATCCTGTGGTCGTGCCTGACGGACGCCGTCGGGTTTGGGGCGCTGTACACCAGCAAAGTCGGACCGGTGAAGAGCTTTGGGGGCATGACCTCGCTGGGGGCGATGCTGACTGCCGTGGCGGTGGCAATGCTTGTCCCTGGACTGGTGCTCCTCTTCCCCCGTTTCGATCCCGACCCCAAGCGGGCCTGGGGCGAGCATTCCCTCGAGCATTGGCTGGCCTGGTTGGCACGGGTGGTCGAAGCTCGCCCGCTCTACGTGACGCTGGCCATCGCGCTGATTACCGCAGCGGGGCTGGGCGGGCTGACCATGTTGGAAGTCGAGACCGACTTCACCAAGAACTTCCGCGAAAACAGCCCCATCGTCACCTCGTACCGCTTTGTCGAGGACCGCCTGGGCGGGGCCGGCGCGTGGGACGTGCTGATTCCCGTTCCGGCCGGACAACGCGCCCCCGAGTTTGTTGAGTTCCTGGATCGCGTCCGTGTGCTGGAAGATCGGCTGCGGACCGAAGTGCTGATCGATCCCGCCAATCCAGAGACGCCGGGCCTGACCAAGGTGGTGGGACTGACCGACGCCTTGGACGCGGTCGTTGACGCGGGCGGGCCGAAGCGACTGCCGATCCGGGCCCAGATCGACGCCCTGAAGTTCATGGTCCCGTCGTTCGCCGAAGCCGTCTATGCGCAGGACCCTCAGCGGCCTGGTGCGCAGATGCTGCGCGTCATGCTTCGCTCGCGCGAGCAGCAGTCGACGGAGATCAAGACGCGGCTCATTGATCAGGTCACCAAGATCGTGGGAGAAGAGTTTCCCGCCACCGACAACGTCCCGGCTGCTCAGGTCACGGGCATCTTTGTGCTGCTGGCGAACCTGATCGAGAGCCTGATGTCCGACCAATGGGTCTCGTTTGCCGTGGCGGCCGGCGGCATCTTTTTGATGTTGGTCGTGGCGCTGCGAAGTTTGAAGCTTGCGATGGTGGCGATCTTTCCCAACGCCTTGCCGATTGTGGTGGTGCTGGGGGCGATGGGCTGGCTCGGCTTCAAAGTGAACATGGGCACCGTGATGATCGCCAGCGTTTCGATGGGACTGGCCGTGGATTCATCGATTCACTACCTGACGGCCTATCGCCGCCAGCGGGCCGCGGGCAAGACCTTTGCCGAGGCGATTGATGTCGTGCATCGCAGCGTGGGATTGGCCATGGTGATCTCGAACCTGGCGCTGATCATCGGCTTCTCGGCGCTGGGCCTGAGCCACTTCATCCCCACCATTTATTTCGGCGTACTGGTGAGTCTGGCCATGCTGGGCGGGCTGGCGGGCAATCTGGTGTTGCTGCCGCTGGAACTGGGCTGGGTCGAGCCGCGCGATTAAGAGGACGACGGAGCCATAAGCAGGGTGGAGGTGCGCCTGTCAACTTTTGCGGCATGTCGTGAATGTCGACAGTGACAGCTTGAAAAGGGTGGGGGGGCTGTGCCCACCAAAGCGATGCGAGTGTGGCAGGGCTAGGGGCGGCTAGCGCCTTGCCGCTCCATGGAGAGCCGACTCAGGACGACTTCTTTTCCGCTTCGGCCGATTCGTTCTCGAAGCACTCGATATCCGCGAACAGCCGCTCGCGAATCTCGGTCAGTCGCTTCTCCTTCAAAATCTTCGCGCCGGAGTTCTCGGTGACATAGAAGACGTCCACCACCTGATCCAGGTGGGTGCCGATCTTGGCCAGCGCTACGGAAAGTTCGAGCTCAAAAAGCGTCCGGCCGATGACGTACAGCAGCCCGATGCGGTCGGCGGCGAAGACGTCGATAATCGTGTATTTGTCGGACGTGCTGTTGTCGATGCGAACCTGCGTCGGAAGCTGTGTCAGTTCTGGTCGATTTCTCTGCCGGCCATACCGCCGTGCGAGATGAAGCGGAGGAGGAGTCTGAGAGTTGAGCGACTCGCGCAGGGCACGGGTCACTGATTCCATCCGCTCGGTCGGCGGCACTCCGTTGAAATCGCCATCCTTGACGTAGAATCGATCCAGCACCAGGCCGCCGCGCAGCGTGTTGATTTCGGCAGACAGCACTTGCAAGCCGCGCGACGACAACGTGCCCGCCAGTTTGTGGAAGACGCCCGGCGTCACGATCTCGCGCGTGGCCACCACGTACTCGGTGGTGTCAGTCTCCGCCTGATAGCGGGCACTGGCCCACACTCCGTCCGAGGCGAGCGAATGCAACTGCCGCAGTTCGTCGGCAATTCGCGCGGCGGAAGTCGAATGCAGGTAGTTGGCCGGCAACGAGTCGATCTGTTCGTCGTACCACTCACCCGTGTCGCTGCCGAGCTCCTCGCGCACCTGCTCGCGCTGCTGGAAGAGCCGCTCGGTGGTGTCGAGCGAGCGTCGATCGCCCGAGAGATGCTGCATCGCACGGGCGTAGAGATCCGTCAGCACATCGGCTTTCCAATCGTTCAGAACGCCAGGCCCCACGGCGGCCAGATCGGCGGCTGTCAGCAGATAGAGCATTTGCAGGACTTCGGGCGAGCCGACATCCACCGCAAAGCGAAGTACCAGTTCCGGGTCGCTCGTATCCCGGCGAAACGCCAGATGCGACATCATCAGATGTTTGTGGACCAGAAAGGCCAGGGTCTCGCTGTCATGGCTGCTCAGGCCCAACAAGGCGGCCGTCTCCAGGGCGATCCGCCGGCCCACCTCGCTGTGGTCCTCTTCGAATCCCTTGCCCAAGTCGTGCACCAACAGCGCCAGGTGCAGGATTCTGCGCTGCCGGCAATTGTTGTAGACGACCCCCAGAGGACCGCCATCAGCGGCAAAGTCGGCAGCCTTCTGCACGGCCATCAGGCAGTGTTCGTCAATGGTGAACTTGTGGTACTGGTTGAACTGCAGCAGGCTGCGGGCGTGCTTGAACGCCGGGACCACTCTCTCCAGGATCCCAAGATCGTGCAGATTGCGCAACACGTTTCCTAGGCCGACCGGTCGGTCCAGCAGGTCCAGAAAGCGTCGGGCAGCCTCCGCCGGGATTTCGTGGGGCAGATCCAGGGCGGCCTGTCGGACAACCTCGCTGGTTTCGAAGTCGATCTGCATCTGGTACAGATGGGCGATTTCGGCCAGGCGAATCACTTCGCTCAGATCGCTTTTCAGTTTCTCTCGGCCCTGTTGGGTGGCGCGGATCGTTGTCGGCCCCGCCCAGTAGTCGTTGCCCACCCGATGCGCCACCAGCGGCTTGAAGAACTCGCGCCACCAGCGGCCGGGACGCGATGCATCGATGAACCGCGTAACGATCTGGCTGACATTCCGCGTATGGCTGAAGTACTCCTGCATGTAGCGCTCGACGGGCAGAACGGCCCGGTCGCCCGCAATGCCGAAGACGCCGGCCACGCGAAGCTGCTCGGCGCGGTCGAACTGGTCGTTGGCCCGTCCGGCATGAAAGTGCAGTTCGTTTCGCAGGCGAAGCAGAAATTCGCGGGCGGCACGGACGGCCTTGTAGTCGGCCTGCGAGAGCGCGCCGCTCATCCTGAGCGATTCCAGATCGGTGGAACCGTTCACGACGTAACCGATCCAGCGCAGAAGCTGCATGTCGCGGAGCGATCCCCGCGAGCGTTTGATATTGGGCTCGAGCAGGTAGACGGTCTCGCCAAACTGGGCACGCTCTTCCTGCCGCGACTGTTCGATTGCCGGAAGGAGCGAAGAAGCCTTCCGCGAAGTATAGCGCTGCATGCGGCGGGCGAATGTAGCAAACAGCCCGGCGCTTCCGGCCAGGTAGCGCGACTCCATAAGCGAGGTGCAGATCTGGGTGTCGCTGGCGACCAGGCGGAGGGCTTCGGTCGTGGAGCGGACGCTGTTGCCGACCGTAAGCCCCGCGTCGTTAAGATCACGGAACAATCGGCCAGCGACGGCAGAAACTCGCCCCGAGAAACTTGGATGGTAGAGGACCATCAGGTCCAGGTCGGAATAGGGGGCCACATCGCGGCGGCCGAAACCGCCGTGCGGCACCAGCGTCACTTGCGAACGCGTCTGGCGCGCCTGTTCGGGACCTTGATCCTCGAGGATGGCCTCGAAGAGATCGAGCACGATCAGGTCGAAAAGGTCGGCCATTCCGCTGGCGACTTGCGCGCCGGGCGTTCCACTGGCATGCCGCAGGCGCAGCTTTTCTCGACCAGCGGCCAGGCGGTCCTTGGCCGCCAGGATTCCGGCGCGGAGATTCGGGCCAACAGACATGGGCCTCGGGAGAGTGGCGAAAGAGCTGTGATGGGAGTTGATCGCGGAGCGATGAACGAATGCAAAATCCGTTTCCCGACAAAGAGCACGGCGCTCCCGCGCAGGTCTGGCCGCGGGAGCGCCGGCTTCAAAGTCGATTCAGCAGGCACCGAACCTTAGATCGCTTCCTGGCCGGTTTCGCCGGTTCGGATGCGGATGACTTCGCTCAGGTCCGACACAAAGATCTTGCCGTCGCCGATCTGGCCAGTCTGGGCAGTCTTCATGATGGTGTCGATGGCGCGCTGCATGTTCGAGTCGGCGACAACGATCTCGAGCTTGACCTTGGGGACGAAATCCACGGCGTATTCCGTGCCGCGGTACATTTCGGTGTGACCCTTCTGACGGCCGAAGCCACGGACTTCGGTGATGGTCATCCCTTGAATGCCCATTTCGGCCAAGGAGTTCTTGATGTCTTCCAGCTTGAAATGCCGCACGATTGCTTCAATCTTCTTCATTGTCCTGAATCCTTAATTGGTAGGTCATTAGCTTCGCGGCTGCGGAGCCGCGTTGGGCTCCCCTAGCGTATATATGGAAACCGCCTTATTGGTTTTGTCTCGATAACCCTCAGCAGCCGAATTGCGCCTGGCGGCTGCTGGGGGGCACTTACTTACAACCCTACATTACACCATCAACTCGGGATTCTCCAGCACCAGGAGCGGCAGAGAGCGTTTGCCCCCGGCCGCTTTGGCTGGAACAACTAGATCATGATGTAGCCTTCTTCGCCGTGCTGGGTGACATCGAGCCCGCGAGATTCTTCTTCTTGCGAAACGCGCAGCCCCATGACCGCATCCAGAATCTTGAGCAGAATGAAGGTAACGACGATGGAATAGATCCAGGTGATCACGACGGCAACCACTTGTCCGGTAAGCACGCTCCCCCCTTCGATCAGGCCCAGCTTGGCCCCTTCGCCGATATTCCACACGGCACGGGTGGCAAATACGCCGGTCAAGACTGCTCCCAGCGTTCCGCCGACTCCGTGCACGCCGAACGCGTCCAGTGAGTCGTCATAGCCCATCTTCGACTTGAGAGTGGTGCAGGCGAAAAAGCATACGACGCCGGCGATGGCGCCCATGGCCAGGGCAGGCATGGGATGCACGAAGCCCGCAGCCGGCGTGATGCAGACCAGTCCGGCGACGGCACCCGAAGCAGCCCCCAGCACGGTCGGCTTGCCGCGCGTCAGCCACTCCATCGCTGGCCAAGCCAGCGTACCCGCGGCGGCCGAGAAATGGGTCGCCATGAAGGCGCTGGCCGCGATGCCATCGGAAGCCAGGGCACTGCCGGCGTTGAACCCGAACCAACCGACCCAAAGCATCGCCGCGCCCAGCGTGGTGTAGGTCAGGTTATGCGGAGGCATTTGATCGTGCCCGATCCCCAATCGCTTGCCCATGACTACGGCACAAAGCAATGCTGAGATTCCGGAACTGATATGCACCACGGTGCCGCCGGCAAAGTCGAGCGCACCGCCCGAGATGCCGTTGCCGTTGGTGCCTGGCACGAAGTAGGCCAGGATGCCGCCATCCCAGACCCAGTGGCACAACGGACAGTAAACGATCGTGCCCCACAGGATCGAAAATACCACCATAGTGCTGAACTTCATTCGTTCCGCAAAGGCGCCGCAGATCAGGGCGGGAGTGATGATGAAGAACATGCCCTGAAAGAGCATGTGCGTGATCACCGGAATGCCCGAAGGGTTGGCCCCGATCATGTAAGGAGGAGTGTACGGCTTGTTCGTGGCGTCGTTCCAGAACGACTTCACGTTGTTCATGAAGAGGTATTCCATGTTGCCGATGTACGGGTCGCTGCCGCCGAAGGCCAGTGTGTACCCGTACGTGGCCCAGATTACGGTCATCAGTCCCATCAGGGTGATGCACTGCATGATGACGCTCAGTACGTTCTTCTTGCGCACCAACCCGCCGTAGAACATGGCCAATCCGGGAGCCGTCATGAAGAGCACGAGCGCCGATGACGTGAGCATCCAGGCGTTGTGGCCGGGATTCACCGTGTCGTCGGGGCGCGTGGTTGCATCCGGAGGGGTGGCGGGGACGGGAGCTGCTTCGCCGGCCTTGGTCTCTTCCGCTTTGGCCAGATCGGCCTTGGGAGCTTCTTGAGCCCACACGGCGCTGGAAGAAGCGGCAATCAAGTGGAGACAGATGAAAAGTGCCGACAGTGATCTGAACACTAAGGTTCCCTTCCATGCAGTTCGCGCACGGGGGACACGGCGTACCGCCTGATTGGTAGCCGAACCAACGACACCGTGTTTGGTCGCGATCAACTGAAACATCTCTGAGACACCCGCCTGGCGAGGATTCGCCAGGGTCCTGATCGAGCCTCTCTCGCTGCACTACGCCGATACAGTAACCAGAAGTGCTGGCATCGTAAAGAGCCCCAACCTTACGAAGCGACAGGCTTTGCAGAGGAAGTTCGGGCGATCCGGAGACCTGTTGCCGGCGCTCCGGCCATCAGACCAGTCCCCAGCGTTTTCGCAGGAACCATTCCACCCCCAGGCATCCGACGAACAGCAGCAACACGCCCCAGTTGTCCCATAGCTCGCGCTTGGTTTGCTGGGATACTTCCAGGTTCATCGGCTTCTGTTTCAGCTCTTCGAGCGCCCCGGGAAGCTGCTCGGGGGCGAGGAATCGCCCTTCGGTGGTGGCCGCCAGGTTGGAGAGAACGCCCGGTTCGGCCGCGGGATTGTCGAGCTCGAGATCCTGCTGGCGAACGATGAAGCGGGCCTTGGCCGAGCCATCGGCCTCGCCCGGCCGCGTGGCGGTGACTTGCACCGTATAGTCGCCCGGCAGGATGGTCTCGCCAAAGATGCCAGAGAAATCGAGCGTGTTGCGTCGCAGCGGCACGGGTGCTTTTTTGCCGTCGGGCATCAGCACCTCGGCCTTGAACTGGGCGTTGACGATCGGCTCTCCCTCGGGCGTCTGAGCGCCGGCGGTAAGCTCCACGCGGTCGTTCTTTGAGAACCGTCGGCGGGGCAGCTTGACCCAGACGCCGCTCTCGTCGGACTCGTCTTTGCGCGACAGATAGAGCAGGATCTGCCGCCAGAATCGGCGATGCTCTTTTTGAAAGCCGCGCATCCACCAGCGCCAGGTGGAATCGCCCGCAAAGACGATCACGCGTCCTTCGCCAAAGTTCTGCGTAATGAGCAGAGGGTCGTCCTTGGCGTTCTTGGCCAGCACGACGGCGCCGCCGGTCAGGCCGCGAAAGCGATTGGCCCCGTCGAGCGGCGGTAACTTGGCCCACGAGGCCGCGCTTTGGTCTTTGTCTCCCAAGGCCATCAAAAAGTGCCGCAGACCTTGCTCGGTGGGGATCATCTTCTGCTCCCCCACCAGGTGCAGTTGGCTTTGCACCGACTTGCCCAGATCCTGGCGCTCGTCGCGGATCATCAGAATCGGCAACACGGGCGAGGGGAGAAAGTCGAACTCGGCGTTGGGATTCATCGTGCGATCGACTTTGCGGTCTTTGTCCAGATAGAGCCAGGTGCGCTGATAGCCGCCGGGGTTGAAGCTGTTGAACCCGCCCAGCATCATCAGCCCCGCTCCGCCTTTGACGCGCTCGCGCAGGGCCTTGAGCTGGTCATCTTTGAAGGCGGTCGAATCCAGATCGCCGATGATATAGGCATCGTACTTGCCCGGCAGGAACCATTCGTTGGCTTCCGGCGGCAGTCCACGGGCCGCGTCAACCTCGTGGAAGTCGATGTGGATGTTGGGACTGGCGCCGAGCGACCAGCGAATGTACTTCTGCTCGGCACGGGGTCGCCCCTCGACATACAGGGCGTTGACTCCGCCCTTGAGAACCGTAATGAACGTGGCCAGTTCGTTGTTTTCTTTGATTCGCTCAATCGGGTGCGGCACGGCGCGGACCATCAACTTGTGTTCGCCGGGGACTTCGGGAACGCAGGAAAGATCGAACTTGACCTGCGCGCCGTTTTCGGCTGACTCCACCGTGCGGGAATCGACCACCTTCAGCTTGCCGGCGACTTCGTACAACAACTCGACTTTGATTGGCTGATTGACGAACCCGTTGATGCGGATCATGCCGGTGACCGCCAGTTCGTTCTTGACGAAGACGGTGGGGCTGACATTCAGTTCGGTGACGGCCAGGTCCCGGGCCTGCTCTTGATTGCGGTTCTCGCCCAGGACCACCGTGTAGAGCGGAATGCCGCGGTTCCGCATGCGACCGGCTGCCGCTTGCGGCGGGAGCGAACGCTCGCGAACGGTGCGCTGCGCGCCATCGGAGAGAAGCACGATCGCCTTGAGCTGTTTGCCGGCCTCGAGCCGCAGCACCTCGTCGATGGCCGGGCCGATGGCGCTTTCTTCGCCGTCAGGCTCGCTGGGGAGATCGAGCTTGGCGTCTTTGCGCTCGAGCGGATAGACCCGGCCGTCGAACGTGTAGTACTTGATCTCCAGATCTTCGGCCAAGGCATCAATGGCCGGCACCGAGCGAAGCATCGAGTCGGCAACCAGGTCCCAGCGGGTCATGCCGGCCAGTCCGCCGTCGGCGATCTGCATGCTCTTGGAGCGGTCGATCAGAAAGACCAGCGTGGCCGAGTTCTTTTTGGTCTCGGTATAGACCAGCGTCGGCTGCAGCATGGCGAACAGCAGCACGGCAATAGCGGCCCCGCGCAGCGAAACCAACGCCAGCCGCTTGGGGAGCGAAGCCTTGGTAAGAAAGACGCCCAGCAGCAAGAGACCGGCGAGAATGCTGGTGACGACCGCCACCAGCAGGTAGCCGCCAATCGGTTGCAGGATCAGTTCGGGCATACGGAAGGCATCAGCAAGGATCTACGATCGAGCTCCAGGCCGCATCATATCAAAATCCTTGCCAAAGCGGTTCGCTAGAAAACTCAATCTCCGCCGCGTGCCGAGCGCAGCACCAGCAGCGTCAGCTCGGGCGGGCAGTTGATCCGCAGCGGAGTGAGCCCCGAAAGCCCGCGACTGACGTGCATCGTGGTGGGGGTCTTGTGAAAGGTGCCCGAGGCGTACTTCACCCCGCGGTGACTGGGCGCCCACAGCGGACCCACGCCGGGAACCTGGATCTGCCCGCCATGCGTGTGGCCGGCCAACAGCAGATCGACGTCGTTCTTGCGCGCCCAGGCAAACTGGTCGGGCGAGTGGGCCAGCGCAATGCGCAGCGGGCGCTCGGTCGATTCGATCTCGGGACAAGGGCTCAGAGTCGGCGCCGTGCCGAACCAGGGGCGCTCGTTGCCGGCCAGCAGCAACTGCCGCGAACCGACGGCGATCCGCCGGGTGCGGCTCCCCAGGTCAACCAGTCCGCTCTGGACCAGGGTGCGCCGCAGTTCGACTTCGTCCACGCGTTTGTCGTGGTTCCCCAGTACGAAGTACGCGCCGTGCTTGCCCCGCAATTGCCCCAGCGTGTCGGGAATCCAAGAAATGTACTTCGAGTCGTCGACTAGATCGCCCGTCAGAGCCACCAGGTCGGGCGACCAGGCATTGGCCAGCCGCACGACCTCTTGAAAGTACGTCTTGTCGATCGTGCCGATGAAGTGCAGGTCGGAGAGATGGGCGATGGTCATGCCATCGAGCGCCGGATCGAGCCGGGCGACTTCCAGCACCTTCTCGGAAACCTCGAGTCGGAAGACCTGATTGCCCGGCAGCCGCGTGAGAAACCGCCGGGGACCGTTTCCGCTGGGATGGAAATCGAGCGATTGGGCCAGGTTCAGATGCTGCGAGGTGCTGGATTGTAAAACGCCGACGGGCTTGTGAAGAAACCTGCGAGCCGCCCAGCCAGCCAGCGTCATCAGGCCGTGTCCTGCGACTAAGACGGCGTAGCCCAAGAGAGGCCAGTGCAGCAGCCATGCCAGGCCGGTCTCGCTCGGCACCCAGAAGCCGTCCCACGTCCCTTGCTTCAGAACCGCTAGCCATTCGCGGCCATGCAGCAATACAAACAACAGCGGCATGAACAACATGCCGGCCATCGCCAGCAGCGTGAGGCCCTTGGAGATCACCCGTCGCAGACCGAACGAATGAGCGTGATTGACCGCGCGCAGCCAAAGGGCGATATGCCCCAACAGCAGGACAAGCGTGGCCAAAACGAGCACCAGCCGGGCGGACACCGCCTAGCCCTTTTGTGCAAGGCCGGGGATGGGCGCGACGCGCTCCACCGTGTCGAGCAACTGATCGAGCCGGAAGGGCTTGTACAGGATCTGCTTCAGGCCGGCTTGGCGGGCCTTCACAATGGTATGGGCTGCGTCGTAACCAAACCCGGTCATCAGCACCATCGGGACCGACTCCATCGATTCCTGCAGGCGAACCAGCAACTCATAACCCGACATGTCGGGCAGACGCAGATCGACTAGAATGGCGTCGTACGATCCGCTACGGACCATCGAGACCGCCTCGCCGCCGTCGTGGGCCGTCTCGACCACGCAGCCGTAGCGCTCCAGCAATCGGTGGGCGTCGCTACGGACCGTTTCGTCGGGATCGACCACCAACACCTGCTTGCCCCGCAGACGCGACGCCGAATCCTCGGCAGCCAACGGCATGGCCTGCGCGGGAGTCATCGTGCGGCCGACCTTCTGGATTACTTCCTTAATGTCGCGAGCGTTCCGCAAAATGCGACGCAGGCGGTCGACCAGCTCGGGCTCGTGGCCGATGTACCGCTCCATTACATTGACCGCGTCGTTCAGGATCTCGTCGATGGGCAGCGCCACGGCACTGTGGATCGCCTCGACGCTCTTGGCCATGCTCGTGGCCTGTTCGGCCACCAACAGCTCCAGCGTATGAAGCGCGGCGGCCACGTCGCGAGCAAAAATCTCGAGGAACTGCAGGTCGCTCTCGCTGAACTCGCCGCGGTTGGGACTCTCGACATTGAACGTGCCGATGACGTCCTCGTGGAACATCAGCGGGACGGTCAACGAGCTTTTGGCCCCGACGCAGCCTTGCAGATAGAGCGGGTCTTCCTGGGCGTTCTCGCAAAGGTAGCTCTTGCCGGTGGCGGCCACGAAGCCGGTCACGCCGTTCCCTTCAGGCAGGGCGCTCAACTCGCGGGCGGCAGCGGCAGGGGTCATGCCCACGGCTACCAGCGGCACCAGGCGGCCGGTCGAGCGCTCCAGCAGGCGGATCTCGACCACATCAAAGTGCAGCAGATCTTGCGTGAAATGCAGAATGTTCGATTTGAGCAGTTCCACCCGTTCGGCCATCGTCATCGTGGCCAGGACTTCGGGCGTGAGGTCGGCCAGCTCAATGCCGGCCTGGTGGATGGCTACCAGCTTCTGCTGCTGCAGGATCTCGCGCGAGACATCGCGGAGCACGACCAGCAGATGGCGTGGACGGCCTTGACGCGATTCGCCGTCTGGGGGAGTCGCCGCGTCCACGGCTCCCTCGGGAATGTTTACGATTTTTGCGCCAGCGTGATCCTTGGAAACGGGCACCGCTTCGCGAACCGGCGTGGCATGTACCTGGAAGTAGCGATTCTCGTCGGCACGCAATGTCGAGGTCGTCGTGCGATCGCCGGCCAGCGCCGTCTGGAACGGACAGTAGTCGGGGCCCAGGATCTCGGGCTGATGCAGCGCCTCGTAGAAGTTCACGCCGGCCACGTCCTCACGGCGGCTCCACTCCCGGGTGCGGGCGTTCCCCCAGATGATCGTGTTGTCGCTGTCGAGCAACAGCACCCCTTCGGGCATTTCTTCCAGGATCCACTCGTTCTGCAACAGCTTGCCGACCTGAAAGGCTTCTTGCAGGTGGTCGTTGTTGACGTAGATGCCGGCGAACGCCTCGCGGCTCAGCATGGCGAGCCCGCGGAGAATGGTCGGGACGATGACCGCTTGGACTGAAGGTCCCATGGCGCCGAGCAAGCTCCGCTCCGAATCGGAGGGTTCGCCGACAATCAGGATCTTGGTTGGAGTCGACAAGCTAGCCGTCCTTTACGTCCAATCTGTGGACGCCTAAATTATAGGGCGCTCTCACTGGGTCTTCAACCCGGAGTGCCCGGCGGACTTACGCCGGAAACAGACTCCGCAAAGACTCCGCAGCCGTTATCGTCGGACTTTCAGGTCTCCTTCTCCCGCGATTTCAGTTCCTTCTGCCGCGGTTTGCACTCGTCTTGCCTGTCCTTGGTCTCTTTCTTTACGCAGGCTGCAAGCGCTTTGGATCATTCCGGCGCGCGTTTTTATGGTTCAGGGTCGGGATACCCATCTAATGTATGCCAGATTCTTAGGGCGAGTTACACTCTCCCTTCGAGGGGGGGAGGGTCCGCGGGGCTTGTGCGTAGCCATTTTTAAGTGTTGCGCCCTCTCGCTTCTCTTCGGCACATGGCTCACTCGTGCGCCAGCGCAAGAGCCCGCGCCTGCCCGCGACGACACGGCGACACTCGCCGACGGTCGAACCCTCGCGGGCCAACTGACCGGCAACACGCAACCGGTGTTTCACGTTCGACCTGCCGGACCGGACATTCCGCCTGATCGGATTCGCGAGATTCGTTTTCCCGTCTCCTCGACTCCTTTCCTCCCCGGACCTCCCCTGCGACGGGTGTCGCTGCGCGGCGGCGACCAGGTGTCCTGCGAGGTGCTGGGGATCGAAGCATCCGCAGCGCGGCTGGCCTGGTTTCGCGGGACCGAGCGCAACGTGCCGCTCGCCGCGCTGGCCAGCATCGCGGAACGCCCGCAACACGCCTTGTGGCTCTCGGAGGGTTGCGAAGGGGACCGCACCGCCTGGAGCACGACACGACCGCCGGTCGCACTTGATGACAAAGCCGCCTGCAGCGGCGAACGAGGGCTGCGGCTTGATCCGGTTGCGCAAACGGTAACGTGCGAGTTGCCGGGCACGCTGGAGCAAGGTCAGTTGGAGATCGGCTTCGCCGAACCGGCCCAACGGAATCCGCGTTGGGAGTGGCTGCTCGAGTTCGGCTTCGGCGACCGCAAGGTCGAGGTGATCCCCGGCTGGAGCGAGCCCCATCTTGCCGTCCGATCTCCCCAGGGATCGCTGGCAGTGCAGCCCCTTAAAAGTCGCGGCGGCTGGCGCACCTTGCGGCTGACCCTTTCGCCGACGCAACTTCAAATCGAAATCGACGGGGCCGTGCTGGCCCAGGGAGATCGCCCTCCGAAGGGGCTCGACGCGCTGCGGCTCGTGGTGCGCCCCATTGGCAACGGGGCCAAGGCCACCAACGGCGCGTTGCCGGGGCCGGTCTATCTGGACGATTTGAAGATCTATCGCGCGCTGACGCCACTTGTCCCCCGCCGCAGACAACCGTCGCAAGACATTCTCACACTCGCCTCGGGGGACGAAGTCTACGGCAAGCTCGAGCGATTCACTCCATCCAGCATTCGCATGAGTGGTTCGTTCGGCGTGCAAACCTGGGGGCCGGGCGAGTTCCGCAGTCTGGAGCTTCGCGGGCAGCGTCCGCCGCAGGCTTCCATCTCTGGCTGGCGAGTCCGGCTTTGGCTCCGTTCCTCGGAGCCGAGCGACCTATACCCCACACCGGAAGATGCCCTGGCATCGCGCGAACGGCTCACGGGGGCGCTCGTCGCCGTGAGCGACACCGCACTGACACTCGAGCATCCTTGGCTGGGCCGCGTGACTGTTCCGCTAGAGTATGTCGATCGCCTGGAGAGCCTGGGGCAAGGCACGCGCTGGGAGCTCGATCCGCTGTTTCATCATCTGGGAAACGACCCCCGCCGCGACTTTCCAGTGATCCCGCCTGAAGGCCCGGACCTGACGGTGGAGTTTCCCTGGGATGCGGCCCGTCCTCAGCCGGGAACGGTCTGGCTTTGTCTCGACACGTTCGATCTCGAGACCTTCGACTCGCGCCATGCCTTGGCCCTGAAGTCGGGGCACCTGGCCACGAGTGTGCTGGTGAACGATCAATTGATCGAAGGCACCCTCAACCGGCACGTCCGTCAATCGCGCGAGCGCGTACGACTGGCTCTGCCGGCCGGCATCCTCAAATCGGGCGCCAACCGCATCGTGATCCACGCCAAGCCGGCCGAGAAAGACCCGCAAGAGCTGGACGACTTTGGAATCGAAGGGGTCGGGCTGGAAGTGGGGGAGAGGAAGGATTGAGGATTGAGGATTGAGGATTGAGGATTGAGGATTGAGGATTGAGGATTGAGGGACGGGCGAAAGAAGCTTCCCTCGATCCTCGATCCTCGATCCTCAATCCTCGATCCTCGATCCTCGATCCTCGATCCTCGATCCTCGTCCCTCCCCCCTTCCCCCTTCCCCCCCTACCTCCAAAACTTCCACCAGGCTCTCCGCACCTTCGGCATCGCCCGGCCTTCTTCGAACTTCGCCAAGTCTTCCAGCAGTTCTTCCATCGAACCGTAGCGGTCCGCGGGATCCTTGGCAATCATGCGGGCGAAGATCGCCTGCAAGGCTTCCGGCACGTCGTCGCGCCACTTGCGCAGCCGGGGGATCGACCCGTTCTGATGGGCCTGCAGCGTGGCCATGACCGTGTTCCCATGAAAGGGAGGCCGGCCGGTCAGCATGTAGCAGAAGGTGCAGCCCAAGCCGTAGACATCGGAACGCTGGTCGGCCGAACGGGCGTCCAGGACCTGCTCCGGGGCCATGTAGTGCGGGGTCCCCATCAGGGTCCCGATCTTGGTCAGCCGGTCGTTGGCCGTTTCATTCACTCCGCCCAGCGCCGAGACAAACCGAACCAGTCCCAAGTCTAGCACCTTCACGGTGCCATCCTTGCCGACCAGCAGGTTGCCCGGCTTGATGTCGCGATGCACGAGCTGCCGACTGTGAGCATAAGCCAGCCCGCGGGCGGCATCCGCCAGAAACCGCACTGCCTTCTTCAGCGGAATGCGTCCGTTCCGCGCGATGAAGTCGTCCAGGTTCTCGCCCCGGATGTACTCCAACACAAAGTAGTCGATGTCAGCCCGATGCATCGCGGCGTGACACTTCACGACGTTGGGATGATCCAGTCGGGCCATGGCCCGGCCTTCGCGATGGAAGCGCTCGCGCCATTGCAGCGCCGGGTCGTCATCGGCCGCCAGCACCTTCAGGGCGTACTCGTCTCCGGTCCAGCGATCGCGAGCTCGATAGATCGTGGAGATGCCGCCGACGCCGATGATCTCGAGGATCACGAAGTCGTCGATCATCACGGGGGAATCCCCCCCGTGCAGCAGGGCCGAGGCCTGATAGTCGGTCAGCGTGCCGCGGCGGGCCAGTTCGGTCGCCAGCGAACGAGCGGAGTCGCTGCACTCCAGCGCGCCGACGCGGGCCCACAGGCCGGCGATCTCTTCGTCGCTCACCAGGCCGCTGTCGGCCAGGGCGTTCAGGAACTGCTCGATCGAGACTTCGGCCAGTTGCGGAATGGCTGTGCGCGTGGGAGCGTTTTCAAGGCTCTCCATGCTGAAGCTGATACGGGTGGTGTCTTGGGCAGACACTTCGGCACGCCTGGTGGCATGCGGCGCAAGAATGCGCGTGATCTCGTTGACTTCCATACTGCGGGGCCCCCCCTCGTCCATCCTTGGATGTGGCAACGCGGCCAGACTCCTGCCTGGCATCTTCAAGGCGCTGGGTCAGAGCACCCTTGAAGACAGGGGAAGGCTACGCAATCGGGGCAAAAAAAGCCACGGCAATTTGTGCTGGCGGTGCTAGCAGGGAAAGTGCGCGAGGGGCAGGCATATACGTGAAGAGAAGCGAAGCGAAGAGAAGAACGCGATAGGTGCTAGCAGATTGAGCAGTCTCGGCTCGGGCTCGATAGAAGGGGGCCGCCCCCTGTCCACGCGTCTTGTCGCATCGGCCCCCAAGCCGCTTCGCGGTCGGCGCGAGGGGCCGATGCGACGGCGACGGTGGAAGGGGCTCGCGGGACCTCATCCGGAAAGGGAAGCACGCGTGCGCATATCGGGATCGCGCATGGCCTGCCAAACGAGAGGTGCGACGTTGCTCCTCGATTCGTTTGCTTATACCGCGGCGCTAAGGTTCACTTCCGCACTGAGCTGAGCAGGCGACTTTTCGAGTGGGTCTATCTCGTTTTTGCCCCAACCTCGATAACAACGATGGTGCCCGTGTGGGCGTCTCGATTCTGGGTGGAATGGTGGGCAGAGGGCCACGAGGCCCACCGCTTCGGCCAGAAGACTCCGTCCCGACGCGAATCTCGAGTCGAACCAATCCAGGGAACGGACCTTGCTCGCCAGAGTGGTGGGCCTCGCTTCACCCTGCCCACCCTCGGTCCCTCCGAATGCACGCGACGGAGCCAGAAGCCAGACTGATTAGAATCCCCATATGCAGAAATCTCAATAAAATCGATACAACAAATTTAAAACGAACTGATAACATGCTATACTGCGTAATGGATATCAGGCCAGATTAGGGATCGATAGCTCCCAACGGGTGGCGACCCG
>Ga0105047_10000312_pt1 | contig 77761 bp, 67 predicted proteins | sample MAT04_FD_78384 | JGI IMG/M metagenome (GOLD analysis project Ga0105047, IMG submission 78384) | Freshwater microbial communities from Lake Fryxell liftoff mats and glacier meltwater in Antarctica - MAT-04 (megahit assembly) | ecosystem: Environmental > Aquatic > Freshwater > Ice > Liftoff... | reverse complement strand
ACTTACGCAAGACGCATTTGCACGGAAGGAGCGATGAGTTGTTGACGCAAGTAGTCATCCAGCAGGTCATGTTTGACCTGATACAGGGTCCGTTGGGTTTCAACCGCGACTTGTTTGAGACGTAGCCACACCAAAATGGCACAGCCAATATGGTTCCTAACGATCCTTGCTTTGCGACACTGATTGCCTTCGATCCCGGTCAACTGCTTGGTTTCACGGTGAAATTGCTCGACTTTCCAGCGGAAGCCGCACACATCTTGTACGACCGCCACGTTGTCTTGCGCCATCTCGTTGGTCACGATAAAGTCCGTACGCTCGGTAGAGAGCACTACTCGGAAAACTTTCACCTTATGCTCGGCAGGAAACCCTTTAATTTTGATGCGCTTGCCTTGCTGCTGCTCGGTTTCGGTCCACGCCAGGCAATCCATGCGTTGGTACGCGGTGGCACCACCCGAATCGTCCACCTGACGATTGTCTTTGAGCGGGCAGTAATAGATTTTGCCCAATTTCTCGATTTGGAGCATGATATTTTTGGTCGCATACCAGGTATCCATCAAAACCGCCCAGAAATCCAGGCTTTTTTGATAGACTACATTCAGCAGCATGTCTTGCATATGGTCCAATTTGGTCTTGCCATCCCCATCTGGGTCATAGATGCGGTAGTCAATGATCCAAAACTGGTCGATTTTGGGATTGACGTATACACAGGTTACCACCCCGATCCCGCGGATCAGCCCATGCGCATTGCCACTGTATTGTTTGCGCACCAGTTCTATCTGCCTGGAAAAGTTCTTGTCCAGCAGCGTATCATCGAACACCAGAAAGCCAAACTGGCTTGGTATGACATCCCCTTTGACATTCTCCCAGACCATGTTTGGGCGAATTGCATCGCCCGCCAGGTAGCGGTTCGCCATATCATGACTGAATTTTTCGGAATGCTCTGCATAATTGGTCAGCGTATAATTGATTTGGCTCACCAGCAAGTATTGGCAATAATCCAAGCGTGTTACCCGTTCTTTTTTTGCGATCATTGCCTAACCTTACCACCTTTCCCGCTTTCGTCAACTTCTCCGTCTTGCGTAAGTCCTAATATTATATGATTCTACCCGCAATTGGGCGGGACACGGGAAAGTCTTGGAATTTGTATAAGCTTAATCCGTAGCCAGATCCGATAAATATTCGCCTAAAACATAAACGGGAAAACCTTGATTAACAGCGGCGCAATGCTCAGCATAAAGTACCCGGCAAGCGCCCCCAGCAGCAGGCCGGCGGCGATATCAGACAGATAATGCACGCCGGTCACCACGCGCGCCAGGCTGACCAGCGGCACCCAGGCCAGCACCAGCCCGCCAAACCAGGCCGGGCCCAGGCCCAGCGCCATCACCGCCAGCATGGCCGCCCGCGCGGCATGCCCCGATGGAAAAGAATGCGGGTCGGTGTTGCGGTAGATGGCGCCCCATTCACCCGCCGGACGCTGGCGGCGCACGGTGAACTTGATCGCCAGCACCAGAAAAGCCAGCCCCACCACCCCGGCTGCCATCAGTGCGGCGGTGGCATGCCAACTGCTGCTGGTGGAAGCGGCGAGTCCGATGGAGGCGGCCACCTTTGCGAGGGTTGCCAGCCACACCAGGCCCAAACCGATCATCCAGAACCATGAATCGCCCGAATGTGCCAGAAAGGCGGCAATTTTAAAGGTCTGTTGCCGGGCCGGGTCCAGGCGCAACCACCGGGAGCACTGCGCATCGAATTCCAGAAGAGCTTTAAAAGACATTGAATTTCAATCCGTCCGAATAGAGTGAGATCGAAGTATACCCTCAAAATGCTTGTGCTGAAAATCTTTCGCTCTAGCGCAGTCGTGTACCTTTCTCGTCTGAAATGCTATAATCAAAAATTGTTTTCGCTTACCTGGCCCATTCGAGTGATGGCTTCATCGCAGGTGAGACCGATTTGGGTAACCCTGGAGGGTATGTTGAAAGATACATTGGATTTGGAACGCGAAATCCTGGGAAATTTATGGGATTCGAACGAACTGTGGGACAACCTGACCTATCTGTGCGATACCTGCAACAGCCGTTTTGCCGGTACGCCGGATGAACGCCGCGCCGGGGATTTTATGATGTCCCGCTTTCAGGCCTATGGCATGCAGCAGATCGCTGCTGAACCCTTTGAAATGCGCGGCTGGGAACGCGGAGATTGCGTGCTGACCCTGCATGAAGGCGAACGCAAGGTAAACCTGCCCTGCCTGGCGCTGCCGGGATCTTTTGCATGCGATCTGGAAGCCGAGATAATCGATGCCGGTCAGGGCACACCGGAAGATTTTCAGCGCCTGGGGGCCTCCGTAGCCGGTAAGATTGTGCTCACCTCCTCCGATGGGCCGGGTCGCGGCGAAAAATACAGCGCCGCGCTCGCCGCCGGGGCGGTTGCCTTTATCTTTAGCAACGCTCAACCGGGTTTGCTGGCCCCCACCGGCAGTGTTGGCAAAGAGCTTCCCGCAATTGGACTGGCCTATGAATATGCCGCGCGCATCAAGCGCACCCTGCGGGGCGGCCCGGCCCGGGTGCACCTCACGATCCACGCCACCGTGCTGCAGGTTACCGCGCGCAATATCGTGGGTGAGATTCCCGGAACCGACCCGCAGGCCGGTTGGATTCTGGCCGGCGGGCATTATGACGGGCATGATATCTGCCAGGGCGCGCAGGATAATGGCGCCAGCACGGCCATTTTAATTGAGGCGGCGCGTATCCTTTCGCCGTTGCGCTCGCACCTCAAAGCCGGGATCCGGTTTGTTTTGTTCTCTGGGGAAGAACTGGGGTTGTATGGTTCCTATGCCTACGCCCGCGCCCACGCCCACGAGCTGGACCCAATCCGTTTGGTTTTCAACGCGGATGTAGCCGGCCTGGCCATGCCGCTGGTGCTGCGCACCCAGGCCAGCCCGGCTTTGGCCGCCTATTTCCGCACGCAGCCGCTGGCAGAGCTGGATGCCGTGGTTAATGATGGACCGGGCTCATTTATTATGAATTCGGACCATTTCCCATTTAACCTGGCGGGCATTCCGGCTGTATGGGCGTTGACGTCTCATCCCACGCCGGGTACAAGCTGGGGACACACCGCGGCGGATACCCTCGATAAAATTGAACCACGCATCCTCAAACAAACCGCGGCGACGGTAACCCGCCTGTTGTACCGCATGGCGGCGAACGCGCAGGAGCTGCCCCGGCAGCATCAGACAGCCGCCGAAGTGCAACACGCGCTGACCGAAGCCGGATTTGAGCAAGCTTTACGTTCCAGCGGCAGGTGGCCTTTTTAATATTTGCTCTCGCACTGCCCAACCCACTGCCTGGCGTCCGCGCTCAGGCACGCTTTCGGCTGTGCAGCGCCGCGACTGCGATTGAATTGAACCGGTGAAAACGCTTTGTGCCAGATACCGCGCCAAGCTTACCCATTGGTATCATTGACAGTTGAGTAAATCTTCTTATAATGATTAGAATCCATTATAATTGTCCAAATTAAAGGAGGTGCAGACTTCAAATACTTTGCAGATATGTGCTGTGTGTGTATGCACCCTTGTTTTTCTATTCCATAGGAGGAGATCGTGAAACAAAATCGTCTGTTTAACCTGTTGGGTATCGTGGTTGTCCTGGCCATGATCCTGACCGCCTGTGCCCCCGCCGCCACGGCGGTCCCGACCACCGCCCCCACCAAGGCACCCGAAGCTACCAAGGCCGCTGTGGCCACAACTGCTCCCGTAGCCACTACTGCCCCGGTAGCCACCAAGGCACCCGAAGCTACCAAAGCCCCGGAAGCTACCAAAGCCCCGGAAGCTACGAAGGCTCCTGAGTGGAAAGCCCTTTCACTCGCGGCCCCCGATTGCAATTACGGCGGCACGATGAAGAAGATTGAAGCGACCGATAAATACACGGTCAAGTTCACCTTCTGCCAGCCGGAAATCGCCTTCCTGGGCAAAATTTCCCTGCCGGGTTATGGTATTCTGGATGCAGATAACCTCAATGCTACCGGTGGCGATTCCAGTAAAATCACCCCCAAACCCGTGGGTACTGGCCCCTATATTGTCAAAGATTACGCACGTGGCACCCAGATCATCATGGAGCCGAACCCGAATTATTGGGGTACGAAGGTCCAGAACACCCAGTTCATTTTGAAATGGAACAAAGAAGCTGCTGCTCGTCTACTTGAACTGCAATCGGGCAACGCGGATGCCATCGACAACCCGGGCACCGATGATTATGTGACGATTGAAAAAGATAAGAATCTTAAACTCAATATCCGCACTGCAGCCCAGGTTCTGTACATGGGCATGAACAATACCATCAAGCCCTTCGATAATGAAAAAGTTCGCCAGGCCTTCTCGATTGGCCTCGATAAACAGCGCATTATCGATAACTTCTATCCAAAGGGTTCTGTAGCTGCCGAACAGGCGGTTCCCTCGACGGTCAAACCCGGTTATACCGACGGTTTAAAGTGGCCCAAGTTCGATAAGGCCGCCGCGGTTGCCCTGCTCAAAGAAGCCAATTTTGACTTCAACCAGGAAATCACCTTGTGGTACGCCGAACGGACCCGCGGTTACTTCCCGCAGCCGACCAAAATTGCCCAGGATATCCAGGCTCAGTACAAAGAATTGGGCGTCAAGATCAAGCTCAGCGTACAGGAATGGGCCACCTACCTGCCGATGACGCGCGAGGGCAAAACCGGCCTCTTCCTGCTGGGTTGGGGCGAAGACTATCCGGATGCGACCAACTGGTACGATGTCTTCTTCATGGGCACTTCCAAGAGCTTCGGCAATGCCTATCCCGACCTGGTGGAAAACATCAAGAAGGGTGCCAGCACGGGTGACCTTGCTGTTCGCCAGGCGGCGTACGACGCAGTCAACAAGCTCTTCACCACCCGCCTGCCCTGGGTCTCGATCGCGAATCCTGTAAGCGCCCTGGCGCAACGCGCGGAGATGACCGGCGTTGTGATTGGGCCCTATAACGAGAACTTCCAGAATTGGGTAACCAAGTCTGGTAAGGTGGTCTTCAGCCAGAATGGTGAGCCGGTGGGTCTGTTCTGCGCCGATGAAACCGATGGCGACTCCTTCCGCGTGTGCGACATGATCTACGATCAGTTGTACGCGTTCAAGTTCGGCACTGGCGAACCCGCACCTTCCCTCGCTGAGAAGTGCGCTGCCAATGCGGACCTGACGGAATGGACCTGCACCCTGCGCAAGGGCGTCAAGTACTCCAACGGCGCTGAATTTGATGCCGCCGACGTGTTTGCCACCTTCACCACGATGTGGGACGCCAAGAACGTCAACCACAAGGGCAACACCGGTAACTTCCAGTATTGGGCCGATTTCTTCGGTGGTTTCCTCAATCCCCCGGCGAAGAAATAACCTACAGTACAGCTTAGCAGTACATTGATTGTCCCCGTCCAATTTCGTAAGAGATTGGACGGGGATATAAAACTTATACCCTTTCGGTCTGGAAAAGCCCATGCTGCAGTATTTAGTCCGTAGGCTCCTGTTTTTACTCCCGGTTGTTGCTGGAATTTTGATCGTTGTTTTTATCATTGTGCGTTTAATTCCAGGTGACCCCTGTTATGTGATGCTGGGTGAAAAAGCCACCACAGAACAGTGTGACGCATTTAAGGTCCGCTTTGGTTTGAATGACAATATCATTGTCCAGCTCGGTCGTTACCTTGGAAACCTGGCTACCGGTGATTTTGGTGTGTCTATCCGGGATAAACGCCCGATCGGCGACGTGATCGCGGAGCGCCTGCCAATGACCATGGAATTGGCGATCTCGGCGGTGCTATTTTCCTCGTTCTTTGGCACGCTTTTGGGCGTGATTGCCGCGCTTAACCGCAACAGCCTGGTGGATGTGTTCACCATGCTAATTGCCAATGTGGGGGTTTCGATGCCGGTGTTCTGGTTGGGCCTGCTGTTAGCCTACCTCTTTGCGCTGGTGTTGAAGGATACGCCCTTCTATATTCCTCCATCGGGGCGCTTATCCGCCGGGGTGATTTTGGTGCGCCTGGATGAATACTGGAATATGGGTGAGCTCAGTGGCTTCTCCAAATTTGTGATCGATTTCCTCTCGAACTCTGCCATTCTCAACAGCATCATCACCGGCAACTGGGAGACGCTCAAGGATGCCCTCTGGCATCTCATCCTCCCGGCCCTGGCGGTCGGTACGATTTCGATGGCTGTGGTTGCGCGTATGACGCGCTCCAGCTTGTTGGAAGTGCTGGGGCAGGATTACATTCGCACGGCGCGCGCCAAGGGCCTGATTGAACGGTTGGTGATCACCCGGCATGCCTTGCGCAACGCGCTGGTGCCGATCATCACCGTGATCGGTCTGCAGTTTGGCGGGCTGCTTTCGGGGGCCGTTTTGACCGAAACGATCTTCTCACTGCCGGGGGTGGGCAGCCGCATGATCGATGGAATTTTAAATCGAGATTACCCGGTTGTGCAGGGTTTCACGGTGGTGATTGCGATTATTTATGTGATGACCAACCTGGTGGTGGATATTTCTTATGCTTATCTAGACCCGCGCATTCGGGTGGAGTGAACCATGACCAGCTCAGTACCTGCACTCAATCCAGAATCCTCCGCGGACCAGCAATCCCCCGCACAAGAAGTAGTACGGCGCTTACTGCGCCACCGCTCTGCCAGGCTGGGGATGGTTATCCTCGGTATCCTGATTATTTTTGCTGTTTTTGCGCCCTGGATTGCCCCCTTCGACCCCTTATTGCCATTAAAAGGGGTGGTACGCCGCAGTCCGCCCTGCATTCACCTGCTGGGCTGCCCGGCGGACCAGCCGCAGCACCTGTTGGGCATTGACGGCAATAACCGCGATTTATTCTCGCGCATCGTGTTTGGTGCGCAGTTTTCCCTGATCATCGGTCTATCCACGATCACTTTTGCGATTGTGATTGGCGGGGTGCTGGGTGCGCTGGCCGGCTTTTTGGGCGGCTGGAATGACATGCTCATCATGCGCGTGCTGGATATTCTGCTGGCATTTCCCAGCCTGCTTCTAGCCATCGCGATTGTGACGGTGCTGGGTCCGGGCATGATTAATGCCCTGCTGGCGATTGCGATTGTCTCCATCCCGGTCTATTCGCGGGTGATGCGCGCCGGGGTGCTATCGGTAAAAGAGCTTGATTTTGTGTACGCCTCGCGCGCCCTGGGCGCCAGTACGCTGCGCATCCTGGTTACTCGGGTATTGCCCAACGCGCTGACACCGCTGATCGTACAAGGCACGCTTGGGATCGCGTCGGCCATCCTCTCGGCGGCCGCGTTGAGCTTTCTGGGCTTGGGCGCTGAGTTTCCGACCCCTGAATGGGGCTTGATGTTGGGTGAGGAACGCAACAGTATCTTCAATGCGCCGCACCTGGTCTTCTTCCCCGGCCTGGCGATCATGTTGACGGTGCTTTCGTTCAATCTGCTGGGCGATGGCCTGCGCGATGCGCTGGACCCGCGCCTGCACGGAACATAGATAAATTTTCATTGGCGCTGGAACCACCCAGGCTGCCCAATCGCCGCACCCAGCGAGCGTGCAGCCTGGGTGGTTTTAATTGGGGGTGCCGGCGCAGGCTGCCGATTCTGGGAACCTTTTGAGTACAAATACCGTCAAAGATTTGGGCTATAATGCATTTAACAGTCGTCAGGTCTGCTTATGTCTGGAAACGAGGACCGCTATGTTGAACCATTCCAACACGAACCACCCCGCCGGCACCCAACGCTGGGTTTATGTGGTGCTCATCGCCTTTCTGCTGGTCAGCCATGCCTGTACCCTGCCGCAACTGCCCCAACCCTTCCAACCCACCGAAACGGCGCAGCCGACCGCGGCACCCAGCGTAATCCCCAGCACCGCGCCGACAAAGTCGCCCGTACCGCCCACCGCGCTGCCCAGTGTGCAGGCCACCGCGCTGCCGCTGCCCCCCGCGCTGGTAGAGACCAGCCCCATCTCGCTCAGCGAGGTAGGCCCCAAGACCAGCTTTACGTTTTCATTCAACCAGCCCATGGAACGCGCTTCGGTTCAGGCTGCCTTGCAGGCTCAGCCCCCAGTGGCGGGCAGTTTCCAATGGGTAGACGATACCACGGTTAAATTTACACCTGACCAGTCATTGCCATTGAATGCCGATCTGCTGTTAAGTTTTAACACCAAGGCGCGCGCCGCCAGCGGCCTGCCGCTTTCGGCCCCGGTGGATGTGGCTTTTCACACCGCCGCCGGGTTTGCCCTGGTGGATCAATTACCGCGCCCCGCCGCGGTGGATGCCGACCCTACCTCCGCGGTGGTGGCGACCTTTACCCGCCCCATAGTGCCGCTGGGCGCAGACCCCAAAAGCCTGCCGGCTGGCTTTAGCTTGGAACCGGCTGCCAAAGGCCGTGCCGAGTGGTTGAACACCAGTACTTATATTTTTTATCCAGACCCACCGTTGGTGGGTGGCAGTGAATATCGCGTGCTGCCCAACCTCAGCCTGACCAGCGCCGATGGCGCCCCCTGGGCGGTGGCCGCCAACCCGCTGGATTGGACCTTTAAAACCGCCCGCCCAAGCCTTTTGACGGTGGTACCACGCGACCCCAAGGTCGACATTTACCTGGATGCAAAGTGGGTCCTGACGTTTAATCAGGCCATGGATGCCGCCAGCGTGCAGCAGAACCTGACGATCAATTCCCCGGCTGGCGCTGCCGTGCCCGGCAAGCTGAGTTGGAATGAAGCGGGCACCCAGGTGACGTTTACACCGGATGCTCTGCTGCAGCGGTCTGCCCAATATACCCTGGTGCTGTCGGGTAAGGCCCAAGCCCGCGGCGGTGCAACCCTTAACAATGATTTCTCACAAACTTACCGCGCCGTACCCAATTTTGGCGTGGCATCATCCACCCCGGCCGACCGTGGCACGCTGCAGATGTACGACGTCACCGGTGGGGTACAGGTGCGCTTTACCACCCCGCTGGACAAACAGGATCTGAATGGAAAGTTCACCTTCCTGCCCGCGGTCGGCGACCCGTATATCTCGGCTAACGGCGAGAATGCGGTGTATATTTCCGGGATCTTTAGCCAGCGCAGCGACTACACCCTCACCATCCAGCCCGGCCTGCGCGATAAATGGGGCCAGGTTCTTAAAGAACCGGTCGTGATTCATTTTCAGACTCCGGCTCCACCGGCCTCTCTGGGGTTGGCGGTGGCCCTGGCAGAGAATATTGCCTTCATCACCCCGCGCGAAAGTGCATTAAGCGGCCGCGCCACCAATATCAAGACCCTGAACGTGGGCTATGCCGCGCTTACTGCCACGGAGTTCGCCCGCATTGCCAGCCGGGGATCTTTTGAGCGGGCGTCGGCTTATGCAGGGATCCTTGCAGGGCCGCCACTGACGAAGTTTGACAGGGCTTTGAGCCTGCCTGTCGATAAAAGCAGCCTGGTGGAACTGCCGTTGAATGCAGCCGGTAAAACCCAGCCCACCGGGTTATATTTCTATCAATACCAATCGCCGGATATCAAGGATAATAAAAGCCAGCCGAATACGCTCACGGCCTTGTTGGTGGTCAGCCGGGTGCAGTTGGTGATCAAACGCAGCCCCACCCAACTGACGGTGTGGGCGGTGAACCTGGAGACGAATCAACCGCTGGAAGGGGCCGCACTGGTGGCCTATACCAGTGGGAAAAACGGTGAATTAAGCCAGGCCGGCACGTTGAAAACCAATGCGCAGGGGCTGGCGATGCTCGATTACGCCGCTCCCCCAGAATCCTACTATCCCATGTATGTGGTACTGGGAAAGCCGGGTGATGCCAATTTCAGCCTGGCGATGACCAGTTGGTCGCAGGGTATCAGCACATATGAATTTGGTCTCCCGACCGATTCTCAACCGCAAACGCAGCACGCTTATTTATATACCGACCGGCCGATTTACCGTCCCGGCCAGCAGGTGGATTTCCGCACGCTGGTGCACCGCACGGATAATGGCCGCTACAGCCCCGCGGATTTGAAACAGGTGACACTTAAAGTGATGGGCGAGTTTTCACGCGCCAGTGGTGAGCGCCTGACGATTTATCAGACCCCCCTGACCCTGTCTGACTACGGCTCCGCGACAGGCTCGTTTGCCCTTTCGGAAAGTCTTGCACCCGGCTATTACACCCTCGAACTGCTTGAGGTACCGGATAGCGCCATCTCCTTCCAGGTAGCCAATTATCGCAAGCCCGAGGTGGACCTGCAGGTGAAATTCAGCGCCGCGGATTTGAACGCAGGCAAAGACATTCAGGCCGGCGTGAATGCCAGATATTATTTTGGCGCCCCGGCAGCCGGGCTGACGCTGCACTGGGTGCTCACGGCCCAGTCTGCCTGGTTTGCCCTGCCGGAAGGTTTTCAGGCCGGGCCACTGGATAACGGCTGGCTGTTGCCGCGCTGGTACAACTTTGGCGGCGGAAGCCCGATCGTTGCGGAGGGCAGCGTGCGCACCGCCGCCGACGGCCAGGCCGCGATCGCCGTGGGCGTCCAGGAATATTTGGATAAGGTGGATGGAAGCCGCATTCAAGAATTGACCCTGGAGGTGACCCTGACCGATGAGCAGGAACTGCCCGTCAGCGCCCGCGCCGCGGCCACGCTGCACCCGGCAGCCCTTTATATCGGCGTGCGCGCCGATGCCTGGTCTGGCCAGGCCAAACGCGAGGCGGGGTTTACCGTGCAAACCTTTGATTGGAAGAAGGCCCCCGTGGCCAGCCGCAAATTGACGGCGCTCTTCCAAAAGGTGGTTTACCGCCAGAAGACCGATTGGAATTTTCAATCTCAAACGCCGCCCTACACGCTGGAGACCACCAAAATAGCCAGCACGGATTTCCAGGTGGATACCCAGGGCCGCGCCCGTGTGGCATTTACCCCGCCCGAGCCTGGCACCTACCAGGTGGAACTGCGCGGTGACGGCGCGGTGACGCAGTTGCTTTTCTGGGTGGGCGGCGAAGGCCGCGCGCCCTGGCCGGTGCTGCCCGATAACCAGATCCGGCTGGTGCGCGACGCAGCCGAATATCAACCGGGCCAAACGGCCAAAATTCTGATCCCCAACCCGTTGGGTGACAAGACACTTGCGCTGATCACGGTCGAACGCGCCCGCGTGATGAAAACCGAAGTGGTGCCCATTTTAGGCTCCAGCCTGGAATGGAGCCTGCCGGTGACCGAGGCATACGCCCCCAATGTGTATGTTTCCGTGCTGCTGGTCGGGTCGGGCGCTACCGGCGCCCCGGAGTTCCGCCAGGGCTATACCGAATTGACCGTATCTTCGCGCGCCTTGCAGTTGGAGGTGGTGCTCAGCGCTCAACCCGAAGCGGCTGCCCCCGGTGGTGAGGTGAAGTTGGGTATCCATGTGAAAGATAACACGGGCAAGCCGGTGCAGGCCCAGTTCTCACTGTCTGTAGTAGATAAAGCTGTGCTGGCGCTGGCGGAGCCCAATGCCCCCACGATCCTGGAGTCGTTTTACGGCCGCCAGCCGGTGAGTGTGACCACCAGCCTGGCGCTGGCGGTCTACGGCCGCGCCCGTGGCCTGCAGCCTCAAGCTATTGCGGGTGGGCGGGGCGGTGGCGGTGGCGATATTCCACCGGGGGTGGTGCGTAGTGATTTCCAGGATACCGCCTATTGGAGCGGCACTGTGGTGACGGATGCCAATGGTTTGGCTCTGGTGAGCTTGAAACTACCCGATAACCTGACCACCTGGGTGGTGACAGCGCGTGGATTGAATCGTGAGATGCGTGTAGGCGAAGTGACGCGCGAAGTGGTGGTCAGCAAGGATTTGCTGATTCGGGCGGCTACTCCGCGTTTTCTGGTGGCCGGAGACCGGGTGCAGTTGGCGGCGACAGTGAACAATAACACCGCGAAGCCCATTTCGGCCGATGTGGCGCTGCAGGCGGGCGGGGTGGAGCTGGAAACAACCGCCCAGGCCACTCAAAAGGTGGAACTGCCCGCTCAGGGCCGCGCGCGTGTTACCTGGTGGGTGCGAGTGCTGAATGTGGATCAAGTGGATCTGGTGTTTTCCGCGCGCGGCGGAGGGTTGGAAGATGCCACCCGCCCGACAGCGGGCAGCCTGCCGGTGCTGCGCTACAGCGTGCCCCAGACGTTTGGCACAGCCGGGATGCTGGTCGAGGCCGGCGAACGCCTGGAGGTAGTCAGCCTGCCGCGCTCCCTTAAACCGGCCGGCGGTGAACTGAGCGTAGAAATGTCGTCCTCTTTGGCCGGCACCCTGCTGAGCGGGCTCAAAGCTTTAGACGCATTCCCTTACGATGCGCCCGAGCCGGTGCTTTCGCGCCTGCTACCGAACCTGGCCGTGTACCAGGCGCTAACGAAGCTGGGTATTAAAGCGCCCGAACTGAGCGCCAGCCTGCAGCCGTTGATCCGCGACGCCGTCACCCGCCTGGTTTCATGGCAAAACAAAGATGGCGGTTGGGGCTGGCTGCCTCAGGGCGAATCGGATGCTTATCTGAGCGCGTATGCTGTGTTTGTGTTGTCTGAGTCACAGAAGGCCGGGGCGCAGGTGAATGCCAATGTGCTGAAGCTGGCCGGTGATTATGTGGCAGGCACGCTGATCACGATCACCCCCACGACCCGGCCCGAATTGGTGGACCGCCAGGTATTCGCGCACTATGCGCTGCAGCAAGCCGGGCGCGCTGTAAAAACGACGGTTGCGCTGTATGATGTTCGCGAACGCCTGTCGCCCTGGGCGCGCGCGCTGCTGGCACTGACCCTCAACGCGCAAAACCCCACGGATGCGCGCGCGCGCAGCCTGCTTTCTGATTTGCAGGCTCAGGCGCTGCGCTCGGCCACCGGCGCGCATTGGGAAACGAGCGCCGGCACCCGCCTGAACTTGAGTACCCCGGTCTTCACCACCGCCGTGGTGGCGCTGGCTCTGGCTCGCCTGGACCCGGCGGCCACCGTGCTGACCGACGCGGTGCGCTATGTGGTGGCTCACCGCGGACTGAGCGGACGCTGGGCTTCGGGCTATGAATCAGCCTGGGTGTTGATGGCACTGACGGAGGCGCTGCAAGCCTCGGGCGAGCTTTCTGCCAGTTTTGCCTATTCGGCCAGCTTAAACGGCAGCCCGTTGGCGGCGGGCAAGGCCGGCGGGTTGGAGGTACTGGCGCCAGTATTATCCAGGGTTGCGCTGCAAAGTTTAAAAGCCGAGAGTCCCAATGCGCTGCGCTTTGTGCACGAAGCTGGAGCGGGGCGCTTGTATTACCGCGCCTTTCTGCAGGTGTACCGCCCGGTGGAAGAGGCGATTCCATTAAATCGCGGGCTGAGCATTGAGCGTAAGATTACCCTGGCCGGTTTGGATTGCAGCAAGGTGGCCTGCCCGGCGCTCAATCAGGTGAAACTAAGCGACCAGAATGAATTGCAAGTGCGCCTGACGCTGACGCTGCCTCAGGCCATGTACAACCTGGTGGTGGAAGATTTCATTCCTGCCGGGGCGGAGATTGTAGACGCCAGCCTCAAAACCTCTCAGAGTAATGTGGTTCCGCTGGGCCTGCCCGGCCCACTGAAACCGGATGAGGTGCGTTACGCGGCGGTCGATCCCTTTGGGGGCGGCTGGAACTGGTGGCTTTTTGGCGCTCCGCGCGTATACGATGATCATATCCGCTGGAATGCCGGCTACCTGGCTGCCGGTACCTACCAACTGACCTACCGCATTACGCCGCTGCAGGCCGGTGAGTTCCGCTTGTTGCCCGCGCATGCCTATGAGACTTACTTCCCCGAGGTAGAGGGTACCAGCGCCGGCGCGATCTTCCGGATTGACCCGTAAGGTCAGAGGATTTTGACATAAGAAAACAGCTTCCAAAATCCATTTTGGAAGCTGTTTTCGTTGTAAAGACAGGTTTAAGGCCGCACTTGTTGCGCTTGCAGTTTCTCCAGTTCGCGCTCCATCAGTTCCACCTGCTGGCGCAGGCTTTCCACCTCCGTGGGTGAGGTTGGCTCGGGGGCAGCGGGCGGCGCCGGGCGCATGCGTGAAGCCAGTAACAGGTCTCCCACCTTGCGGGCTTCTTCGGCCAGCAAGGTGCCTTCTTCCACCAGCAGGGCCAGCCGCCGCCGGATCTCTTCTTCCGCAAATGGGAGAGGGTCCAGAATGGCATTGACCCCTCCGCGCAGTGTTTGGACGGTGGTATTGCCCACCCGCAGGATGCGCATGAGGATGGCCTTGGGCAGCAGCCCACCCAGCTTTTTCTCCTGTTCGAAGATCACCTGGGTCAGTGTCAGCGCGGTCAGGTCGGCGCCGGTGGCGTAATCCACCACCTTCACTTCTTCACCCTGGCGAACCATCTCGGCCACGTCGTCCAGAGTCACATACGCGCTGGCGTCGATATTATATAACTTGCGATTGGAATAGCGCTTGATGGTTGGCATGGCTCATAACTCCTGACCGGCAGGTTCCTGCGCTTTTTTTAATTCCTCGATGCGCTTGCTCAGTTCGGCGATGCGCGCATTCAACGCGTCGATCTGCGCTTTATCCGGGGCAGCCTGGCTGGGGGCTTGCTCCAATTTCTGTTCCTCTTCCAGCTTCTCGCGCTGTGCCAGCACTTCGCGAATCAGTTTGCGGGCATCGTTCTCGGCAATTTCACCGCGCTCGGCCAGTTTCGCCACATATCCGCTGATTTCATCGCTGGCAACGGCGGCAGCGCCGATGGCAGCCAGCAGGATCTTGCGGGATAGATCGTAGAAAATGGTACGCTTGACCGGTTCATCCGGTTGGGTGGGTTGTTCGGGTAGGGTCGTCATTTCTGTTCCTCCAAAGGTTTATTATAACGCACTGCGTTATTAAATTATTATAACGCGATGCGTTATAAAATGCAATAGGCAATTTTCATAGTTCAGGCCTGAATTTTACGGTGGACAGGGAGAAAAGGCACCTCAAAAGGTCCAAATTTTGATAATTAGATCAAAAAAGGCTAATTATTACAAATCTGGTGAAAATTTAGGATTAAAAACCTGCCTTCGGTGATTTTTTTCACATGACAATTTTCCCGTCCTGGGGTATAAGCGTAGAGGGAAAGTATTTCGAAATTTTGACACTCAAGGAGAGGGTCATGATGTGGCACGTCCTGATTGTGGTGGGGATGGTGGTGTGTGCGATCCAGGCGATTCGAGTTCAACGGCTGCTGATTTCAGCCTTGTGGCTGGCGGGCTGCAGCGCTTTGGTGGCGCTGCTCGTGTATCTGCTGGGTGCGCCGGAAATTGCCGTGATTGAATTAAGTGTGGGGGCAGGCCTGGTCACCGTCTTATTTGTGTTTGCGATCAATATTGCCGGAGAAGAATCGCTGGTGGTGCAGAAGTTCATTCCGGCCCCGCTGGCCTGGTTGTTGGTGGCGCTCAGCGTGTTTTTGTTGGGCTGGCTCACCCTGCCGGGATTATCCGCGGCAGCCGGCAGCCTGGCTCAACCCGATTTTACCCGGGTATTATGGGTTGACCGCCAGATGGATATGATGCTGCAAACGGTGTTGATTTTTTCGGGCACGCTGGGCATGATTGGTCTGCTGAGTGACAGTAAAAAGCCTCATCCGCCAAAGGAGAAATCCGCATGACATTTTCCATTTCCGGAGTCATTCTGATAGCGGTGTTGGCGCTGCTGGCGGTGGGCATTTATGGCTTGCTGGCGGTACGCAATCTGATTAAAGTGATCGTGGCGTTGCAGATTCTGGCCAAAGGCGCCGTACTGGCGCTGGTGCTGGCGGGTTATGTGCGCGGAGAAGCCAACCTGGGCCAGAGTATGGCCCTGACGGTGATTGTCGCCGACACGATTGTGGCGGTCGTTGGCATGGCCCTGGCGGTGCAGATCCGCCGGCATGTGGGCACGCTCGATATTCAAGCGCTGACCACGCTGCGGAGGTAGGGGCATGGCGGCATTTTTGATTGCTTATACGATTGGGGTGGTCTGGCTGGGGGCGGTGCTGTTGATGGTGGTGGGTGACCAGCGCCCGCGCCTGCAACACGCTCTGGCGGTGGCATCTGCTCTGGCCGCCGCGGCAGGTGGGGTGGCGATGCTGTTTTACGCCGGTGCCGGGGCCACGCTGGCGCTGCCGGTAGGCGGTGTTTTTGGCGATTTCACCTTCGTGGCCGACGGCCTGGGGGTCTTTCTGGCCGCGGTAGCCACTGTGGTGGGCAGCCTGGCGGTGATCTTCTCGGTAGATTACATGCAGGGCGAGCACCAACTTGGGCGTTACTATGCCCTGGTGCTGTTCTTCATTGGCGCCATGGTCGGGCTGGTACTCACCAGCAGCCTACTACTGATGTTTGTTTTCTGGGAAATCACCGCGTTGTGTTCATACGCGCTGATCTCCTTCTACAATGACGACCCCAAGGCGGTGGCGGGCGGTATGAAAGCCCTGATCATCACCCAGTTGGGTGGCATTGGCCTGCTGGCGGGGGCGCTGCTGCTCTACACGTACCAGCACAATTATGATATTCAGGTTTTTCTGGCCAACCCGGGGGTTCTTCCGGCCCAGGTTTTACCGTGGGTGGCCTTTGGCTGCCTGGCTGCGGCCGCGGCCAAATCGGCTCAGTTCCCGTTCCAAACCTGGCTGCCCGATGCCATGGAAGCCCCCACCCCGATCAGCGCGCTGATCCATGCCGCGACCATGGTCAACGCCGGTGTGTATCTGCTGGTGCGTTTCTACCCGGCCTTTGCCGAAGTGCCAGGTTGGCGCGAAGCCGTGGTGCTGGTGGGTATGATTTCGGCGCTGATGGCGGCGGTGATGGCGTTAGTGGCCAACGATCTTAAGCGGGTGCTGGCTTATTCTACCGTCAGCCAATTGGGTTACATGGTTTTCGCGGTGGGCGCCGGCGGCATTTATGCCAGTCAGTTCCACCTGCTCAGTCACGCTGTGTTTAAGGCGCTGCTTTTCTTGAGCGCCGGCGCGGTGATTCACGCTGTGGGCACGCGCGATATGCGCCAGATGGGCGCTTTGGGAAAACAAATGCCGTTGGTGCGCAGCGTGTTTGTGATTGGGGCGCTGGCTTTGATGGGCATTCCCATTTTGAACGGGTTCTGGAGCAAGGAACTGGTGTTGGAGGCCGGTCTGGCATTTGGCGAAGAACACGGTATGCTGTGGGCTTACGGCCTGATGCTGGTTGGCGCGGGTGTAACGGCGCTGTACACAGCCCGCACCATCTGGATGGTCTTCTTTGGCTCCAACCGCGGGCACCTGCACGGGCATGATGCCGGTCCGGCGATGCGCGTGGCGCTGATCCCGCTGGCGCTGGGCACACTCACCACCTGGCTGCTGGCAGATCCATTTTTACGCCTGCTCGAGACGGTGCCGTCTTTCCACGGCCTGCTGGGCGAGGTGGAATCCGGTTGGGAACTGCTGCTGGAGGTGGTGAAAGCCCCCGCCACGCTGCTGGCGCTGGCGGTGATCGGGTTGGGTGTGGCGGCCTGGCAGTGGCGTGAAAAGCTGCGCGGCCTGGAATTTACCCTGCGCGGGCCTGCTCGCGCCGCTGAGGCCAGCTTTGGTTTTGAGGCGATCAACCGCACGATTGTCAGCCGGGTTCAGGCGGGGGCCGAAGCCCTGCGCGCTACCCAGACTGGCCTGCTCAACTGGAATTTGCTGGGCCTGGTAACCGGCCTGGTGATTGTTTTGCTCTATCTGGTACTGGGATGGTGAACCCATGATGATTTCCACGGAACTCACCTGGCTGATTGCCCTGCCGCTGATGGCTGCGCCGCTGATTTACCTGGTGGGCCGGCTGGTTGCACGCCGCGTGGGTGATGCCAGCGCGGTCAACCCGGCGCGCTGGGTGGCCCTGGTGGTGCTGCTGCTCGATCTCATTCCGCTTTATCTGGCCGGCCAGAAGGTGATGCAAAATGCCAATTTGAACTGGCAGATGGGCAGCATTCGCCTCACTCTGGATGGCATCGGCTTTTTGATGGCGCTGGTGATTTTGGGGTTGGGGCTGGTCGTAACCCTGTTCTCCAGCCGCTACATGCAGGGCGAGGTGGGCGAAGAAAAATTCTACGCCTTGCTGACCGCGATGATCGGCAGTATGTTGGGGCTGTGCAGCGCAAATGACCTGTTCAACCTGTGGGTCTGGTTTGAAGCGATGGCGGTCACCTCGTATATGCTGGTAGCCTTTTATAAGGATGAGCCCGCTTCGTTGGAGGCTGGTTTTAAGTACCTGGTGCAGAGTGCCACCGGCTCTATTCTGGTATTGCTGGGCATCAGCCTGGTGTTTGCCGCGCGCGGCACACTCGATCTGACCGTGTTGTATACGAATACACTGGCCCCCGATGCCACGATCCTGGCCGCCGGAGCCTTGTTTGTAATCGGGTTTGGCGTCAAAATCGCCCTGGTGCCCATGCACACATGGCTGCCAGACGCGCATTCGCAGGCCCCCAGCGGGATCAGCGCCATGCTCTCGGGGGTGGTGATCGAAGTTGGCCTGGTGGCTTTGCTGCGCGCACTGGCCCCTGCACTGTCTCAGGCGGGTGGAGCCTGGACCTGGGGCGTGCTGCTGTTGGGGTTTGCCGCGGTCAATATGCTCTTGGGAAACTTGATGGCGCTGCGCCAGACCCAGGTGAAACGCATGCTGGCTTATTCCAGCATCAGCCACATCGGCTATATGCTGGTCGGCCTGGGTGTGGCCCTGGCCTACAACCAGCCCGACGGCGCGGCGGGAGCTTTCTTCCATCTCATCACGCACGCTGCCATGAAAGGTCTGGCCTTTTTGGCGGTGGGAGCGTTGCTGTATGCCATCCACCTGGCGCGCGGCGAACATTCGCCGCTGGTGCTCGACGACCTGAACGGCGCGGCGCGGCGCTACCCGGTGGCGGCTTTTTGCCTCAGCCTGGCGGTGCTCAGCCTGGGCGGCTTGCCGCCGCTGGCGGGGTTCATGTCTAAGTGGCAGATTTTTGTGGCTGGGTTTGAGACCGCCGACCCCTGGGTGATGGGCCTGGTGATTTTTGCGGCACTCAACAGTGTGCTATCCTTGGGATATTACGCTCCGTTAGTTAACCGCATGTACCGCTACCAAACCGGCCCGGCCGCCAGTTCAGGCGTGGATATTCCGCTGACCATGACTGTGCCACTACTGCTGCTGGCTATGGTGGTGGTGGTTTTAGGCTTCTGGCCGTCTCTGGTAAGCGGCATCACCCTGCCGGCGGCACTAAACCTGCTGCCAGGATTGGGGCAATAAGAGGATCGCATGGATATCTTACTTTCTCCTCCGGTGGCATTTTTACTCTACATCCCCCTGGTGGCTTTGATTGCGTTGGCCGGCAGGCTAATGGCCGGGCCGCAGCAGCACGACGCGGCCAAAACCAGAAATTACGGCTCGGGCGAAGAGGCACAAACGCAATTGGCGGCGCCCGGTTATCGCCCGTTTTTCCTGATCGCATTTTTCTTCGCGATTTTACATCTGGGCATGCTGGTGCTGGGCGTTGGCAACCTGGATACGATTTCGCCGGTGTATTTGATTGGCCTGTTAATGGCCCTGGCAGCGCTTATTCTGGGCTAAGACGGATTGTTTTGACGGTTTCGTGATTGGAGGTAAGATGACTTTACGGGTGGAACCGCATTTTCTGGCAGCATTGGAAAAAGTGAAGACCTGGGCGCGCATCAATTCGCCCTGGTTGGTGCACTTTAACAGCGGCTCGTGCAATGGCTGCGATATTGAAATTCTGGCAACGCTCACCCCGCGCTACGACCTGGAGCGCTTTGGCATCAAACTGCAGGGCAGCCCGCGCCATGCCGATGTGCTGGTGTGCACCGGGCCGGTCACGCGCCTGGCGCGTGAACGTCTGCTGCGCACCTATGAACAGATGCCCAATCCCAAGTTTGTGGTGGCGGTTGGCTCGTGCGGCACCTCAGGCGGGGTTTTTCACGGCTGCTACAACATCGTGGGTTCCATCGATGAAGTGCTGCCGGTGAATGTGTTTATTCCCGGCTGTCCGCCGCGCCCTGAGGCCATTATTTATGGGGTGGTCCAGCTTCTGGAAAGTTTGAAACCGAAATAGCGGTAGAGGAGAGCATGATGGATACCACAGCAAGGCTTGCTCGGGCCGAAGAAATACTGAAGCCCCACGATTTTCTAAGCGCCCATCCTGCGCCAGACCGCCTGGATGTTACTCTATTGCCAGGTGTGCTGGAAGCGGCGGTGCGTGCGCTCATTGCGGACCGTTGGGGCTACCTGGTGGCCATCACCGGCGTGGACCGGCCCGGCATTGCCGCGCTGGTAAATGATGAAAAGCAGTGGTCGCGCCTGGTGGCCGAAGAAGAAACCTCTTCCACTTCTGCCGACCATGAAGGCTCGATTGAACTGCTTTACACCTTTTGCTCCGGCGCCGCGATCGTCACCCTGCGCACCTCGGTGCGCTATTCTTACCCGGTGATCCACACGATTTGCGAAATTATTCCCGCCGCCACATTGTATGAGCGTGAGTTGATCGAGATGTTTGGCGTAAAAATTGTGGGTACCCCCAGCACGGAAAAACTCCTGCTGCCGGACGATTGGCCGGATGGGGTATACCCGCTGCGCAAATCTTTTAAGGGCTTCACGTCCAATCAGCCGACCGGAGAGAATTAACCATGGAAGCACTGCCCAAATCGAATAAATTTATTGTTCCGATTGGCCCGCAGCACCCGGCTTTGAAAGAACCCGGCCATTTCGAATTTACTGTCGATGGCGAAGTGGTGGTGGGAGCAACGATCCGGCTGGGATACGTGCACCGCGGGATAGAAAAGGGTACCGAAGACCGCAACTGGATCCAGAATATTTACCTATTGGAACGGATTTGCGGCATTTGCTCACATACCCACTCCACCGCCTATGTGGAGGGGGTTGAAAAGCTGGCTAAAGTCACCATACCACCGCGCGCTCAGGTCATCCGCACCCTTTACCTGGAACTGGAGCGTATTCACAGCCACTTGCTCTGGCTGGGTGTGGCGGCGCATGAAGGCGGGTTTGATACCCTGTTCATGTACTCGTGGCGTGACCGTGAGACCGTAATGGATATTCTTGAGGCGCTGAGCGGCAACCGCGTGAACTACTCGGTGAACAGCCTGGGCGGCGTCAAATTCGATGTCGATCAGAAGCAGTCTGATCAGATTCGCCGCGGCATGGATTATCTTGAAGAACGCTCGCATTACTACATGAAGGTGGTGACCACCGATCAGACTTTTCTGGGCCGCACCCGCCATGTGGGATTGATGACCCTGGAACAGGCCATACACCTCGATGCCACCGGTCCTACCGCGCGCGCTTCAGGTCTTGCCAAAGATGTTCGGGTGGATGCCCCCTATGCGGCCTACCCCGATTTTCCGGTGCGCATTCAATTGGGCGACCGCTGCGACCTGGAATCGCGTTTTGTGGTGCGTATCAACGAGCTGTTTGAAACCTACCGCCTGATCCGCGAAATGCTCGACCATTTGCCCACGGGCGAACTGCAGACCAAGGTGCCACGGCGCATCCCCGAAGGGGAAGCCATGATGCGCCTGGAGGCGCCGCGCGGAGAGTTGTTTTATTACCTGAAGAGCAACGGCAGCGACAAACCCGAGCGGTTGAAGGTGCGTACCCCCAGCCTGTGCAACTGGGCCTCGGTCATCAACCTGGCGGTGGGTTATAATCTGGCCGACATGCCCATGATTCTGGCGGGGATTGACCCCTGTTTTTCCTGTAATGATCGCACGGTCACGGTGCGCCGTCCGGGCGATTCCCAGACCTGGTCGTGGGATCAATTGCGCCGGTATGGAATTGAGTATTACAAATGAACCTGACCTTTCCTCCGATTCTTGCTTTGCTTATTTTTCCGGGCGGACTGTGTTTGCTGCTGATCGGGCTATTGTATGAATGGGCCGATCGCAAGCTGGTGGCGCGCTTTCAGAACCGGATTGGGCCGCGCTGGTTCCAGCCGCTGGCAGATTTTGTTAAATTGCTGGCAAAGGAAGAGATCATTCCTGATGGAGTGCATGCCGGATTATTTTTGGCGCTGCCGATTGTGGCACTGGCGGGGGCACTCACCGCTGCGCTGTATGTACCCATGTTTGGCTTTGCGCCGGCTGCCAGTTTCCGCGGAGACCTGGTGGTGGCCCTGTATCTGTTGAGCCTGATGACCCTGTGCACTGGTCTGGCGGGCGCCAACACCCTCGATCGCTTTTCACTGTTGGGCGCTACCCGTGCCCTGACGCAGCTTTTCTCGTACGAAGCGCCCTTTTTGCTGGCGCTGTTGGGACCGGCGGTGGCAGCGGGCAGTTGGCAGATCGGTACGATCAATGCCTATACCGGTCAAAATATCTGGTTGGTGGTGATGCAGCCGATCGGTTTTTTGGTGGCGATTGTGGGGCTGATGGGTAAGCTGGAACTGCCGCCTTTTGACGCTCCCGAGGCTGAGACCGAAATTGTCTCCGGCGCGCTCACCGAATACAGCGGGCGCGGCCTGGCAATTTTCAAGATTGGCCGTGATGTGGAACTGGTAGTGGGACTTTCGCTGGTGGCCGCTTTTTATCTGGGCGGTCTCAATAACCCATTAGATTTCTTGCTTAAAACGGCGGTGCTGCTGCTGTTGACCGCCGGTCTGCAATCGTTGTTTGCCCGCTTGCGCATAGATCAAACGGTGGGCATGTGGTGGCGCGTAGGCGCAATTCTGGCATTGGTGCAACTGTTAGCCATTCTGGTAGGGCGCGGGCTGGGACGGCTCTTTTAGTGGAGGTCGTAGAAGATGACTATTGGAACCATGTTAAGCGAAATTGTTCGGTCGTTATTCCGCAAGCCGGTGACGGAAGAATACCCATTTAAAAAATATCCCCACCCCGAAAATCTGCGTGGAAAGCTGGTGTACGACCCGGCGCGCTGTTCCGGCTGCCAGTTGTGCGTAAAAGACTGCCCGGCGGATGCGTTGGAACTGATCGTGGTCGATAAAGTGAATAAGCGCTTTGTGCTGCGCTATGACGTGGACAAATGCTCGTACTGCTCGCAGTGTGTCGAAAGCTGCCGTTTTAGCTGCCTGGAAATGTCGCCCGAGCAGTGGGAACTGGCCTCCATTCAACGCAAGCCTTTTACGGTATATTATGGACGCGATGAGGATATCAAGGCTGTCATGGCGCGTTTTGCTTCACAGAGCCCGGAAGAATCTTAATAAACCCGGTCGCCTGCCGCGAATTGCCTGCCTGGGGGTTGGCAATGAACTCAACGGAGACGACGTGGCCGGTTTGCGGGTGGTGCGGTTTCTCAAGCAAATCAATATTCCGGCGGAGATCTGCCTGCTGTTAGAAACCGGCCCCTCGCCGGAAAATTTTACAGCCCCGGTGACGCGCTTTGCACCAGATTGGGTGCTGGTGGTGGATGCGGCCCGGATGCAGGCTCAGCCGGGGCGCATTGCTTATGCCGGGCTGGCCGAGGTAGCCGGTGTGAGTGCCTTCACCCACGGCCTGCCGCTTTCGATGTTGGGCGAGTATCTGGTGGCGGAGACAGGCTGTCAGTTTGGCCTGTTGGGCATTCAGGTAGTGCAAACAGGTTTTGGCGTGCCGCTTTCGGCGGCGGTGGAGCGGGCAGCCGGGCGCCTGGGGCGGGAACTGGCCGCGCTGTTTACACAAGACCAGCGCGAATTGAACCCGCTGGCCGGCCATTAATCCGAACCATAAACGTGTGCATCATCAGCGCGTCTGCGGGGACATTGTATAAGGGTATAATTTTGAATTGCGCTTGGGGAGACCCCGCGCAATTCATTTTTTAATGATGGAGCGATATGGATCCCATTTCACGAATTCCGCTGGCGGTCAATTATTCGCTGGAGACCGAAGCGCTGCTGCGCGAAGGCCGCATTGACCTGGATTTGTATAAATTACCGGATTGGCCGGATCTGGTGAATCAGATCAGCCCACAGTTCCCCTGCTATATCCACTTTACGCTGGCTGCCGGTTTGGGGAATGTGCATCAGAGTGATTGGGAGATGATTGCCCGTCTAAAAGCACAAACCCGCACAGCCTGTGTCAATCTGCACCTGGTGGCGCCCAAAAATCTCGACCCGGGCGATGCGCAGCAGGTGGAAGCGGTGCTGCGGCAAGCCGAAGCAGATGTGCGTCTGGTTGGCGAGCGTGTGGGCATGGCGCAGGTCATATTGGAAAATGTGCCGATCAGCCGCACGGATGACTATTATCTGCTCCCGGTGGTCACCCCGCAGGCCATCAGCCGTGTGGTGCGCGCCACGGGCTGCGGCCTGCTGTTGGACCTGGCTCATACCCGATTGGTGGCAGGCGTGCTGGGGTTGGACGAACGCGAATACCTGGCGGGGCTGCCGGTTGAGAATCTGCGCGAACTGCACATTACCGGCATTGGGCCGCATGAGGGCTGCCTGGTGGATCACATGGAAATGCAGGCGGCGGATTGGGCTTTGTTGGATTGGGTGCTGCAGCAGATCCGCGCTGGCTTGTGGGCGGTTCCCAGCGTGGCAGCTTTGGAATACGGCGGCATTGGCGAACCATTCCACTGGCGCAGCCAAAAAAGTGTGCTGGCAGAACAGGTTCCCCAGCTTTACCAACGCCTGCGCGGTGAGACGGCGGGTAACTGATTTACGGATGCCGCGCAAATGATATTCTGACACGAAGTTAATAAATTTCCTACAGGGTTTGGGTATGATAGAAATGATGTTCAGTTAAATTATCGTCAAATGAATGGCTTTACCATTTCCAGACGAAAACGCGGTAGGTGAATCATGAATCTCGTAAAATATACCCAAAAAGCACAGGAAGCTTTGTTTCAGGCGCAGCAGTTGGCCCGAGACTTGAACCATCAGACGATTGAACCGGCCCATCTGCTGCTGGCCTTATTGCAGCAAACCGATGGGGTGGTTCCAGCCGTGGTTACACGGGTGGCGGGCAGTGTGAGCGCCATCCGTGAGGAACTGCGCCACGAGTTGGAAAACCGTCCCAAGGTGTACGGTGGCAATACGACAGACGCGGGGTTGGCCCGGCCGACCGCGGATGTGCTTTCTGCTGCCGAACGGTATGCCAAAGGCATGCAGGATGAATACGTCTCGACCGAGCACATTCTGTTGGGCCTAATCGAGTCGAATGAGGGCAAGCGGCTGGAACAGTATGGTTTATCCAAGGATGCGCTGCTCAAGGCGCTGGCCTCGGTGCGCGGCACGCAGCGCGTGACCTCGCAAAATCCTGAGGATACCTATCAAGCGCTCGAGAAATATGGGCGTGATCTGACCGCCATGGCTCGTCAGGGTAAAATGGACCCGGTGATTGGGCGCGATGAAGAAATCCGGCGGGTGGTGCAAATTCTTTCGCGCCGTACCAAGAACAACCCGGCCATTATTGGCGATCCGGGTGTGGGTAAAACGGCCATCGTAGAAGGATTGGCACAGCGCATTGTGAACGGGGATGTCCCGGAGGGTCTTAAGCATAAGCGCCTGGTGCAGTTGGATATGGGGTCGCTGATTGCCGGCGCCAAGTTCCGGGGTGAGCTTGAAGAACGCCTCAAGGCTGTGCTGAAGGAAGTTCAGGATGCTGAAGGCGAAATTATCCTGTTTATTGATGAAATGCACACCGTGGTGGGGGCAGGTGCGGCCGAAGGCGCCATGGATGCCGGCAACATGCTCAAACCGATGCTGGCGCGCGGCGAACTGCACATGGTAGGCGCCACAACAGTGGATGAATACCGCAAATATATAGAAAAAGACCCGGCCCTGGAGCGGCGTTTTCAACCGGTGATGGTGGAGGAGCCGTCGGTGGCAGATACCATCAGTATTTTGCGCGGGTTGAAATCGCGTTATGAGGTGCATCATGGTGTGCGCATTACCGATGCGGCAGTCATCGCCGCGGCGACACTTTCGCAGCGTTATATTGCCGACCGCCATCTGCCGGATAAGGCCATCGACTTAATCGATGAGGCCGCTGCCCGGCTGCGCACGGAAATCGATTCTAAACCGCAGTCGATCGATATCGTGGATCGCCAGATTATGCAGGCGGAAATCGAGCGTCAGGCGCTGCAAAAAGAGAAAGACAAAGCCTCGCGCGAGCGCCGTGAGAAGCTGGAGCAAGACCTGGCCAATCTGCGTGAAACATCAGCGCAGTTGAATACTCGCTGGCAGGTGGAAAAAGAGGCGATTGCCGACCTGCGCGCCATCAAAGAGCAGATCGACCGGGCCGAACTGGAGATGGACCAGGCTGAGCGCAAAGCCGACCTGGCTACCGCTGCCCGGCTGCGCTACGGCACCCTGCGTGAGTTGGAAGATAAACGCACTACCTCCGAAAAACGGCTGCAGCAGTTGCAGAGTGAAGGCGGCCTGTTGAAAGAAGAGGTCGATGCCGAAGAAATCGCCGAGGTAGTGGCGCGCTGGACGAATATTCCGGTGACACGCCTGCTGGAAGGCGAGCAGTTGAAACTTGTTCATATGGAAGAACGCCTGCACCAACGCGTGGTTGGCCAGGATGAAGCCCTGCGAGTGGTCTCCAATGCGGTGCGGCGCGCCCGTTCAGGGCTGCAGGACCCCAACCGTCCGATTGGTTCGTTCATTTTTCTGGGTCCTACCGGCGTGGGCAAGACCGAACTGGCGCGCGCGCTGGCTGAGTTTTTATTTGATGACGAACGGTCTATCATTCGCATCGATATGAGCGAATATCAGGAGAAGCACACCGTTTCGCGCCTGATTGGCGCGCCTCCGGGTTATGTGGGCTACGAAGAAGGCGGTCAGCTCACCGAAGCCGTGCGCCGCCACCCCTACAGTGTGGTGTTGTTTGATGAGATCGAGAAGGCCCATAGTGAAGTCTTTAATGTTCTGCTGCAACTACTGGATGACGGCCGTCTGACCGATGGACAGGGGCGCACGGTGGACTTTCGCAATACGGTGGTGATTATGACCAGTAACCTGGCTAGCGAACTATGGCTGCACAATCCCAACGAGATCGATCGCGGCCAGCTAAACCGGATGCTGCAGGCGCACTTCCGGCCGGAATTTCTCAACCGGATCGATGAGATTGTGGTATTTCACCCGCTAAACCGGCAGCAGTTGGCTGAAATTATCGACATTCAACTGCGTCGCTTTGAAAGCCTGCTGCAGGCACGCGGGTACACGCTTGAACTCACCCCCGCGGCGCGCGAATATCTGGGCGAAGTGGGCTACGACCCCGATTATGGCGCCAGGCCGCTCAAACGCGCCATTCAACGCGAATTGCAAGATCCGTTGGCGCTGCAAATGCTCTCGGGTACCTTCCGTCCGGGTGAAGTCATCCGGGTGGAACGTGGCGCGCAGGGGCTGGTTTTCACACCGGTAGTGCAGGGCACGCTGGTTTAAAGCCCCGCGAAGAGGTCCTTTTCTTTGAGCCCTTTAACCCCTGGCGGATACGCGCGCATGTAGGTTTCGCTGGCGGTGAACAGCCGCCGCACCCAGCCCTGAATGCCTTTGTTCATCTGCTGCCCGCCCTGGCTGGCATGGCAGGCACTGGCTTCATCGCGGATCTGGGCGACCTCGCGAAAATTGATCGCGGCATGGGTTGGGAAGCTGACCTCGGCAATCGACACCAGGTCGATATCGTTGTTGCGGCCAAAGTGGCGCGGATCGCGACCGGTGAAGCGCAGCAGGGCCACCGCCACCCGCAGAAAGCCGCGTGGGATGGTTTGAAAATATAACTTTTGCGGCTGGTAAGGCGGCAGGTCTGCCCCATCTGGGTAGGCCTGCCGCATTTCTTGCGGGGCCTCAAACGCGCGTACGGTGGCCAGATGAATGGCGATATGGTCGGGGTGGCGGTAACCGCCGATGGGGTCGAATGTGATGACCACCTGGGGTTTGAGCAGCCGGAAATAATGGGCCACTTCCGCGGCCACCTTATCGACGGGCTGGGCTGCCAGTGCCTGCGGGTGCTGGTTATCGGGCGAGCCAGGCATACCCGAATCGCGGTAGCCGAGAAAGTGTACAGCTTTTAAGCCCAGTTTTTCAGCGGCGCAGCGCAATTCTTCCTTGCGCCGGTCGGCGATGTTGTCAAAACCGCGCATGTAGCGTTCTTCTACATCGCCTACCTCACCCTGGGTGGCACAAATCAGGTGTACCTCCACGCCCTGGGCGGCGTAATGTGCTAAAGTGCCGCCCGTCCCGAATGTTTCATCATCGGGGTGAGCCAATACAGCCAATAAAACACGGTTGGATGAGTTCGTAGCAGCCTCCAAAATTTATATGTCGAACCTGTTGGGCGGGGCATACGCCTGCGCGGTTATTTTAACAACACGGCCAGCGGGCCGTCTGCTCTAAGCAGTGTTTTTAAGGATGGATAGGACAGCGTGACCAGCGATGGCCCCATCGCATACGCCGCGACTTGATAGGGGTCAAAAGAAAACTGCAAACCCTGGGCGGTAATATTCCAATTTTTGTAGTTGGCGGCAGTGGGCAGGGCGCCCTCGGGAGAATACAAGCGCTCGCGCTGTTTGAGGTCGGCGCTGCAGGCATCGGATACGGCTTTGAGATAAGCGCTGCCCGGCAGGAAGAGTTCGGCCAGTTCCAGCTTTTTGCCGTGGATCAGGTCAAAATTAATCACCTGCGCAAAAGAATTGGGGTGCGCCGCGCCCGAAGCATAGAATCCCACCGTAAACAGCACGCTTAACAAACCCTGTTGGCCATAGGTGACGCTGTAGTTGGTTTCCATAAAGCTGCCCGTGGTGATATTTGGGTCCGGCAGGGGCTGCACCTGTTGAAAGTCGTTTTGAAAACCCGCCAGCAGATCCTGCGCCTGTTTTTTCGCTTCAGCGTTGAACGCCAATAATCCGGAAGCGGTGGCACCGGCGATTTCGGGGTAATGGATCTTAATTTCGTAGGGGGGTTTAACGTTGCTCAGCGTCAGATCTTTGGCTACCACGATCAATGGCCCGGCGGGGAACGCAGTGCCCGCGGGTACTGGGGGTGCGGTGGCGCTGGGGACGGGCGCTGCTGATGGTTGCGCGGTGGCGATAGCAGGTGGCTGCGACACTGTGAGAGTCACGCTGGGTGGTCGTGGGGTTGAAGTTGGATTTAGCCCGGAGATCCACTGGCAGCCGCACAATGCCATCAATAACAAGACAAACATCCGGGTGGGTTTCATGGTTTAATTATAGGCTTCTACCGTGAGAATTTCCATCAGATGCGATAGGTTTGCCCCCAACGGTAATAAAACCCGGCTGCTTGGTCCTCACAGCCGGGTTCTATTAACATTCAGTTGCAATCGGTCATGCTGCTTTGGCGGGCACGGCTTCGTAGCCTTCTTTCTTCGCCTCGGCGACGATTTCCGTCTCGCTGAGCAGCTTTTCATCAAATTCAACCACCATTTCCATTTTGCGGTAGCTGGCACGGATGGTTTTTACCCCTTTCAAGGTGTCTTCCATGCCTTCCAGGTGCATGGCACAGTTGGGGCATTCCATATTCAGAACACGGAAAGTTACTTTTTTCATGGTTCCTCCGCAGTTACTCTCAATGCAATATTTTATCATTGAATGCGGCTGGCAGATTAATCCAAAGTATGAAAGTCGGGTTTGCCCGATATCAGGTCCAGGATGACAAAGCTGCGGCTTTCATAATGCGCTCCGCCCAGGGCGCCGGGGTTTATCACGCGTGTGATGCCTACCCATTCATCGCTTTGGCGGTGCGAGTGCCCGAAAAATACAAAGGAGAATTCGCCTGAAATTGCCAGGTTTTCGCGGACTTCGGATAAATGGCCATGGGTGGCGGCAATCTTAACCCCGCCCACTTCTCCCCGGAAAATCATCCCGCCAAAATTATTGCTGCCATAGGCCAGCAGATTCTGGCAAATTTCATTGGCGTTCCAGTCATTATTACCAAAGGTGCAGATCACTCTGAATTCGACCAACTGCAGCCCCATTTGCAGGTCGGTCAAATCGCCGCAGTGCAGCACCGTCTCCACGCTGGCCTGGCGAAAAACGCGCAGTGCCTTTTGAAGGTTTGTCAGGTTATTGTGGGTATCGGAAAGCACTCCAAGTTTCAAGCGGCATCCTTATATGATCTAGCCATGGCACCCCCGCGGGTGGCCGAAGCGGGTGGGTGTTGGTGCCAGGGAACGGAAGGAAAATCATTCTGGTATGATGACATCCACTGCCGCGGGGCGAACATTGATTTCGATGGGTGTTTCACCGATGATTTCGCCATCGGCCTGTACCACTGCTTTGCGGCGAGTGCGAATAGAAATACTGCGGGTGGCACTGAAGGATAGAAAACCTGGATCATGTTTATGGCGGCCGATCATGAAATTGATGGCGATGCCCGCCAGGCTCCAGATGCTGGGAGCCCGCAGGGCGATTATTTCCACCTTGCCGTCGTCAGGGTGAATATCCAGTGCGGTGGGCAGTTCCCCCAGGCCAATGATGCTGCTGTTGACTACCATCAGCTCAGCGGTAGCCAGCCTAAATTCGTGTCCATCCAGGCTCAGGCGCACCTGGCGCAGTTGCAGGCCGGTGAGTTGCACCAGGGTATTCCAGACATAAGCCAGGAAACCAAAACGCCGCTTTTGCTCACGCGCGGTATTTTGAATGACGGAGGCGCTCAACCCAATGCCCACATTGAGCAGAAAATGGCGCCCGCGCACCTCAAGTGTATCCATTCTGATGCGGCGTTGCGACGTGATTAGCAATTGCAGCGCATCATCGAGCACCAGCGGGATGCCCAGATTATGCGAAAGCGCGTTCCAGGTGCCGGTGGGGATCACCCCCAGCGGTATGCCGGTGTAAGCCAAACCGCTGCCCACTTCAGAAATGGTACCGTCACCGCCGGCGGCTGCCACCAGGGTTGCCCCGGCTGCCACGGCCTGGCACACCACTTCGGCCAACGATTCATCTCCGGTGGTCTGGTACACCTGGGTATCCCAGCCGGCTGCATGCAAAACGGATTCGAATCGCTCGCGCACATTTTCCGGTTGGCTGACGCCTGAAACGGGATTGAGGATGAGATAGGCAAGTTTGCCTGGCATGGTTTTAGGCCGGGAGGAAGGATCCGTAATCAACTGTAGTATTCAGCATGGCGCTAATCTCCGGTGAATCCTTTATTTTTTCTTTGTTTTTTTGTCTGGCAGCGCTTCAAAGCCGGGCAGTTCGGGTGCGCCCAATGCGCGCATACGTTTTTCTTCCGACGTTTCGCTGACGGTCGGTCCTTCCAGCCAGCGCGTGCCGGAAACATCATCCAGAGCCATTTGCACGGCTTCCTGGGGCGAATTGGCCCAGAAGGATTGCGAGTAAGGTTTGGCGGCAGAATATTTGGACCGCCCGGTGCCTTCTTTTACGATGTAGAGGCCTTCTATCCAATACAATTTCATTGTGATCCTTATTTGATCTACTCACGGCGCCCGCAGCGGCAGGCGTCATCGAAGCGCTGTGAAGCGGCAGTCACGGTGTTCACGAAGCAAGAAAGATCATTTCACCGAAGGTGCACTTCTTGTGCGTAGTCCACTACGTGCGCGCGGCTTTATAGATGAGATAGCGCCCTTAGTATATCGCATTTAGGTTCGTTCCGAAGCGTTTTGTGGTTGCCCGGCTGGTATGAAATGGACCCAATGGGCTAATTTTTTTCTGGCAGCGGGGATGGGTTGCAGCTTAAGCATATTGGTTTGGGTGTGCTGGATTATACTTAACACCAATCAATTGGGAGTGTATTATGGACGAATTTTTCTTACAACATATTGTTTTTGTTCCGGATATGGCGGCTCTGACCAAAAGGCTGCGGGTGCGCGATGATGCGCTTTTGGAAGACCTGCGCGCCTTTACCGCCCAAATGCAGGAGATTGCCCGCCCCAAGGTGTTTTATCGGGTGTCGTTTATTGAACAACGCGCAGCAGACCACCTGCTGATCGACGCGGTGAAGCTCAACAGCCGCGTGTTGTGCGTCAACCTCGGCGAGGTGCACCGTGTGTTTCCCTTCCTGGCCACCTGCGGGGTGGAACTGGCTGAGTTTCGCGCCCAGGAATCCGATATTCTGCGCGAGTTTTGGGCCGACGCGATAATGGAAGCGGCTTTACAGGCGGCTGTGCAGGCTTTCACGACAGATCTGAACGCGCGTTTTGGCGTGGGAAAGCTGGCCTCGATGAACCCCGGTTCGCTGCCGGATTGGCCTATCACGCAGCAGGCCCCGTTTTTCGAACTGCTCGGCCCGGGCGCGCGCCAGACCGGGGTTACCCTGACCGAAAGCATGCTGATGCAGCCGGCAAAATCGGTTTCAGGCCTATATTTTGAAACCGAAACTGGCTTTGTGAACTGCCAGTTGTGCCCGCGCGTATCCTGTCCCAACCGCCGGGCCGAATTTGATGCCGGGCTGAGAGAACAGAAATACCGTGCAGTTTGAGCATGAACAGGCATTACGCGGTAAAATAGGAGCGGAATTGTGGACATTGTTGAAGGAAAAGTGGCGACAGGCGGGGCAGAATTTGGAACGACCGATAGGAGCAGGTATGAGTCTGATGGGTCCTGTGATCCGTTTTATTCTTGAACTTCAAGTGGCCAACCGCAGTTACGATGGGATCGTGCGGCAGTTGCAATCATCGCAAAAAGGTGTGTCTGACCGCATCTTCAATGCTTCCGAGAAGCACAATAATCATAAGCTGGCGCGCCATATTGTGGGAATTGAGCGCTGGGGGCAGCACCGGCTGTGCTGTGCGTTGGGCGAACCCCTGGTAATGGACGATGCGGACGGCTATATTTTGAGGGAATCTCATTCAGGCGGGCACATCGCGCAGGATTTTGATATCGCCCGGCGTGAAACCCTGGCACTGGCGCAGGTCTTAAGTGCCACAGCGGGAATTGAAAAACAGAAAGTGCGCCACAATGAATTTGGCCCGCTTTCGGTGAAGGGCTGGTTGATGTACCTGAATGTGCACGCGGAGATAGAGAGCAAAAAACTTCGTTAAGGGATGGGAGCATTTTTTAGCCGAATGAAAAATACCTCTGACCGGACTTTTACCCGGTCTTTGATTTTATTGTGCGGGCTGCTGGCCGGCGGCACTGCGGTGGTAATGATAAAGGCCAGTGATGAAAATCCGTTCCTGGTGTCATCGTATCGCTTACTGGGGGCTGCACTCCTGTTAACTCCTTTCTTTCTGCGGGACCTGAGCCAGACGGACAGGGGTGAATATGGTTGGAAGCAGGTGAGTTGGACTTTGCTGCCCGCGACAGCCCTGGCGGTTCACTTAATGACCTGGGTGTTCGGTGCGCGCATGACGCAGACCTCGAATGCGGCGTTGATCGCCAACCTGACCCCGGGCGTGATGCCTTTTTTTGTCTGGATCTTTTTTCGGGAACGCGTCACCCGCCAGGAAGTCGCTGGCACACTGCTGGCCCTGGGCGGGGTGGGGTGGATGACCAGTTCCACACTGACTATATCCAAGACCGATTTCTTGGGGGATGTGATTTGTTTTGGCTCGATGTTGTGTTATGCCGTGTATATGGCTTTGGGGCGTAAAAATGGCGGGCGGATCAGCCTGTGGCTGTATATGGTGCCGCTCTACTATATCGCCGGGCTGCTCTGCCTGGGATGCGGCCTGTTTACGGTGAACCCGATCAAAGAATATACGCTTAAAAATGCCCTGCTGATGTTGGGGCTGGCGGTGTTCCCCACCGTAATGGGGCATACCATTCTGAATTATTCGCTCAAGCATTTTCGGGGGCAGGTGGTGAGTGTGGCTTATTTAGGGCAGTTTCTGGTTGGCACCTCGTTGGGCTACTTATTTTTGGGGGATGTGCCCCGCCCCAGCTTTTACGTGGCTGCGGTAGTGACTGTGCTGGGCATTTTGCTGGTGTTGAATGCCGGGCGGCGCCACCTGGCTCAGGCGCGTGCCCCTGCCACTGAAACGGTTGAATAAAAAAGTACAGGCTGGTGTTTGCCAGCCTGTACTTTTTTATTCTTGATGACGAAGCTAAACCATGCTGGGAACCAGTTCCGGTTTGGACTGGCCCAGCGCTTCGCGTACGGCTGCTCCATCCAGATTTTCCACTTCCAGCAACTTCTTTGCCAGGGTGTGAATGGCCGGCAGGTGTTCGAGGATCAGCGCTTTCGCGCGCACGTATTGGCTATTAATCAGTCCCAGAATCTCCGAATCGATGATTTGCTGCGTTTCGGGGCTGATCTGCCCATTGTCGCGTGTGACGCCGCTCAAATATTGCAGTTGCGCTCCGGCGTAGCGCACCGAGCCTAATTTTTCGCTCATACCAAATTCGGTTACCATGCGGCGTGCCAGTTCGGTGGCGCGGTTGATATCGTCGCTGGCGCCGGTGGTGATGGTGCCAATGATCACCTCTTCAGCAGCCCGCCCGCCCAACATCACAGCGATGCGGTTGGTGAGCTCTTCGCGGGTCATCAGGTAGCGGTCTTCGGTGGGCATTTGCAGTGTGTAACCCAGCGCGCCGCGGCTGCGGGGCACAATGCTGATCTTGGCGACCGGTTCGGCCAGCGGCATCAACTGAGCCACCACAGCATGGCCCAATTCATGATAGGCCACCGTGGTGCGTTCGGTCACATTCATCACCCGCGTGCGTTTTTCAGACCCGGCAACAATGCGTTCAATTGCCGCCTCAAAATCGATGATCTCCACGGCTTGGGCGTCGCGTCGCGCCGCCAGCAAGGCGGCTTCATTGATCACGTTAGCCAGATCCGCTCCACTGAAGCCGGGGGTCATGCGGGCGGCGCGGTCGAGATCGAAGTTTTCCACCAGACGCACGTTTTTACTATGGATGCGCAAGATTTGAACGCGCCCGGTCAGATCCGGGTTGCCCACCGCCACCTGGCGGTCAAACCGCCCGGCGCGCAGCAGGGCCGGGTCCAGTACTTCCGGCCGGTTGGTGGCGGCCATGATGATCACTGGCTTGTTTGCGTTGGTACTGAAGCCATCAATTTCGGCCAGCAGTTGGTTGAGGGTCTGTTCGCGCTCATCATTCGAGCCGAACTGCACGGCATTGGCGCGGCTCTGGCCAATGGCATCGATTTCATCGATAAATACCACCGCGGGGGCCACCTTGCGGGCATTTTCAAACAGGTCACGCACACGCGCCGCACCCACCCCCACGAACATTTCCACAAATTCCGAGCCGCTGGTTTCAAAGAAGGGCACGCCGGCTTCGCCCGCGGTGGCTTTTGCCAGCAGTGTCTTGCCGGTGCCGGGAGGGCCAACCAACAGCACACCTTTGGGGATGCGCCCGCCCAGGCGGGCAAACTTATCGGGTGTTTTGAGAAACTGGATGGTCTCCTGCAGTTCGGCGATAGCCTCATCAGCGCCGCCGACATCTTTATAGGTCACGCCGATCTCTTCCGGCTTCACTTCGGTGGCTTTGCTTTTGCCCACACCAAAAACGCCGCCGCCTGCGCCGCCGCCCATACCGCCGCGCGACATGCGGCTGTACAGGAAATACCACACCCCGCCGATCAGTGCCAACGGTAAGACATACGCCACCAGGAAACTGCCGATGGGGCTGGGTGGCGGGCTGATTTTATAAATTACCTTGGCCGTGTCCAGGGTTTCGATTAACTTGGGGTCGCCGGTGGATACGGCAATGGTGGTGAACGGGATTACCGCCGGATCACCTTCTTTGGTACTGGGATTCTTCATGCTGCCGATGATGCGTGAATCACCAATGGTCAAGTCGGAAATTTCGCCGCTGGAAATTTTGGCTTTAAAATCACTATAAGGGATTTCTGTTTCACGGACAGCCAGCGGGGTGAGCACAAACTGCTGGAACAGCCACAGGCCAATCAGCCCGATCACCAGGTAGCTCAGGCTGAAGTTCATCTGGTGACGCATCCGATCCTGTTTCTTCTTTTCCTCTTCAGGGTCCGGCTTGCTGGAATTCGGTTTTTTATTCATGCGTTCGCAATCCTTTGGGTATGTACCTATTCAATGCTCCTAAGAAATCCGGCAGATGGCAGACCAACGGCCATCCTTCCTTTTGTCCATTTATTATGATCACATTGTATATTATATGTACCATTAAATTATTGTTTTTTTATATAATCGAAGGCGTTTGTTCAAGGTTGGTTCAGTTTTTCCCAAAAAAGCGGCTTTTCTACTAAAATTAATCGGTGCATCTTATTTTCACAGGTGAAACGCATGGCCTCGACAGCAGATCTTGTCATCGGAATTGATTCGAGTACCACCGCGTGCAAGGTGGTGGTTTACGATATGCAGGGACGCAGCGTGGCAGAAGGCCGCGCGCCGCAGGCGCTGCGTATGCCTCGCCCCGGTTGGCATGAGCAGCCTGCTGAACTTTGGTGGCGCGCTCTGGTGCGCGCGCTGCGCCAGGCGCTGCAGAGTGTGGATAATGACCGGTTGGCCGGACTGGCGATTGCGCACCAGCGTGAGACGTTTGTGGCGGTGGACCCTTCCGGCCGCCCGTTGCGCGATGGAATTTTGTGGATGGATGAGCGCGCCGCTGCCGAACTGGCGGACCTGGAAGCAGTGATCCCGCGAGAAGCATTCCACGCACTCACCGGCAAACCGCTTTCGGCCAATCTCACCCTGGCAAAGATCGCCTGGCTGCGCGTGCACGAGCCGGAGGTATTTCGGCAGACGGCATTCTACCTGGATGTGCAGGCCTATCTGGTGCAGCGCCTGACGGGTGAGGCGCGTACCAGTTGGGGCAGCGCCGACCCGACCGGCATGTTTGATATGGCCGGCCGGAGCTGGGCCAGCGGCCTGCTGGCGGCGGTGGGGGTCAGGACAGATCAAATGCCACCTGCAGCGGCGCCGGGGGCGCTGCTGGGGCGCGTGTCGCGCCGGGCGGCCCGCGCATGCGGGCTGCCGGAAGGGTTGGCCGTATTTGCCGGGCTAGGCGACGGGCAGGCCGGTGGGGTGGGTGTCAACATCTGCCGCCCTGGTTCAGCATACCTGGCTTTGGGCACGTCGGTGATCACCGGGTCTTATTCCGCGCAATACGTCACGAATCCGGCTTTTCGCAGTATGTTTGGCGGCGTGCCAGACAGCTTCCTGCTGGAAACAGTGCTGTTGGGCGGCGCTTACACGCTGGAATGGCTGTTGAGCACCTTCCTGGGCAAACGCGGCCTGGCCGCGGCGCGCCAGCGCCAGCAGCTTGACCTGGAATTGGTTCATATACCCCCGGGCAGCGCCGGGTTGATGCTTGTGCCGTATTGGAACACGGTGATGAACCCGTATTGGGACGCCTCTGCCAGTGGGATTGTGGTGGGTTGGCGCGGCATTCACCGCCCGGCGCACCTTTACCGCGCGATTCTGGAGGGGATTGCCTTTGAATTGCGCCTGCATTTTGAGGGGGTGGAGCAGGCGCTGGGTGTTCCGCTGGAACAGGTGGTGGCAATGGGTGGCGGGGCGCGTAATGAGCACTGGTGCCAGATCATTGCCGATGTCACCGGCAAGCCGGTCTATCGCGCTGCTGCCCCCGAAGCGGCTGCGCTGGGGGCGGCCGTGCTGGCCGCGGCTGCGGCCGGGCTGCACCCTTCGGTCTCCGCGGCGGCACAGGTGATGGCGGGTTGGCTGCCGGGGGCGCTGGCGGCGCGGCCAGTCCAGCAGCGCGTTTATGATGATTTATATACCACGGTTTACCGCGGATTGTACCCTGCCTTGCGAGTGCCCTTGACGCGCCTGGCAGTTCTTGCTGAAACTTCTGAGAAACCTCAGACCCGCAAATAATCGGGTGATGATTGAGACGCAGCGTAATGATAATATCTGGGCTCTCAAAATGACCTGGCGCAGCGGTACAGAAATGATGCTGCTGGACCTGCTTTTCGGCACGGTAGTGGGGTTAATGGGTGATGGGGCGCTGTTCGCGCACACTGCCATGCGCTAGCCTCAGGATGTGGGTGATGAAGGGCGGAAGCTTATGATGATAGTGGGTGACGTAGATCATTGTGACCGGGGTATGGGCGCACAACTGCGCCAGCAGATCGTTAAAGTCGCTGCGCTGCCGCTCATCGAGCGCCTGGTAGGGCTCGTCCAGAATCAAAACCGGTGGGTTCTTGACCATGGCGCGTGCCAGTAAAACCTGGCGCTGCTGGCTGGAAGACAGCGCCGCGAATGGGTGCTGCGCAAGGTGGTGAAGGCCAAAAGCCGCTATCCACTGCGCGGCGGTGGTCTGCTGGCTGGCACTGCAGTGCCGGCTGAGCCCCACCGAGTCAAAAAAACCGGAACACACCACCTGAAAGGCACTGTCGGTTTCCTGATAGTACAGGTGCAGTTCCGAGGAAACCCAGCCAATCTTTTGCTTGATCTCCCAGATGCTTTCTCCCGATCCGCGCGGCTTGCCGAACAGGCTGATGATGTTGGTATAGGCCTGCGGGTTATCCGCCAGAATCAGGCTGAGCAGTGTGGTTTTACCGGCCCCATTCGGCCCCAGCAGTGCCCAGCGCTCGCCCGGTCTCACAGTCCACGAAACGTTCTCCAAAATTTTTACTCCGGCATAAGCCACCGATACCGCCTCCATCTGAATCTGAGGCGTTTGGGGGGCCACTGCCTGTGCCGCGAGCAAGGCGGCATACGCGCGTACCTGGGCGGCAAAGGGTTCCAAATGGGCTGCGGCGGCCGCCGCAGCCATGGCAGGTGTGCTGCGGATGGGGCGCTGTCCGGGATTGCTGACCTGTGTGCCGCTGATGTGGAAAAATTGTTCGATGGCCTGTGGAATTTCTTCTACTTGTTGGCCAACCCACAGAATTTGCGGGTCGCCCGCGGCCAAAAATTGCTCCAGCGCAGCGGCGAAGGTTGCGCGCGAGTCGGTATCCAGCCCGCTGTAGGGGTCATCCAAAATCAGCAGGCGCGGCGCGCGCAGCAGCAGGCGGCTGATGAACAGCTTGCGCGATTCACCAAAGGAAAGATGGATGATTTTTCGCCCGAGCAGCGCATTCAGATGAAACAAGGCGATCAATTTTTGGCGCAGGGCCGCTGTGCCGGGGGCCTCGGGCGAGTCGGAAAATTGCAGCAGGTCGCCCACAAATGGGGTATCTTCGCCTTCAAAACTCTGCCAGCGCGCCTGGTGATAACCCGCGTACTGGCGTAAGAAGGCCCGGTGGGTTTCCGCCGAAAGGGTCAAAATTTCGTTCGGGTAGAGGTAGGTGCGCGGCTTTTCGTCGAATTGATAACGGATCTGGCCGTGGGTCGGGTGAATTTTGCGGGTTAACGCCTTGACCAGGGTTGATTTGCCTGACCCGCTGGCCCCCACAATGGCACAATGCCGCCCTCTTTCAATCACAAAAGAGGTATTTTCAAATACCGGTCGCGCGCCGAGCTGCAGGGTCAGGTCTTCTACAGAAATCAGCCAATCGGGTGAGGTGTTTTCTCCGGGCATAACCCAGCAATTATACCGCCATCGCTACCGGTTGATCTTTGACAATGGCATTATCGATCGGGCAGTATTCCAGGCAGGTGCCGCACATCTCGCATTTGGTTTCATCGATGACATAGCGCGTTTCCGCGTAGCTGATTGCCTTATTTTTGCAAAAAGGCTGGCAGGAACCGCATTCGATGCATTTTTCGGTGATGATATAAGCCATGCTATTTCTCCTTTGTGAAGTCTTTACGATCAATCTTTTAGAAATTACCGGTTTCTATCCTGTGGCCCGGTGATTTACCATGGGGAGGGGGACATGAGGTACGCGTGGATGGAACTGGCGGCTTTGCGTCCGGCGCCCATCGCCAGAATGACAGTGGCCGCCCCGGTGGCAATATCGCCGCCGGCCCATACCCTTTCTTTGGAGGTTTTGCCCGTTTCCTCGTTTACCGTAACGTTGCCCTTTTTGCCAATCACCAGCCCGGGCGTGCTGGCAGGAATCAGCGGGTTGGGGCTGTTGCCAACAGCGTGGATTACGCAGTCAAACGGCAGGAAGTGTTCCGAATCCGGCACGGCGACCGGGCTGCGCCGCCCAGAGGCATCCGGCTGCCCCAATTCCATGCGGATACAGTCCAGCCCGCGCACACTGCCGCGCTCATTGGCCAGGGCGCGCACCGGCAGGGTGAGGAAACGGAATTCCACACCTTCTTCTTCGGCATTTTCCACTTCTTCCAGGCGGGCGGGCAGTTCGGCGCGCGAGCGGCGGTAAAGAATGCTGGCCTGCGCCCCTAGGCGCAGAGCCGTGCGCGCGCAGTCCATTGCCACGTTGCCACCCCCCAAAACAGCCACCCTGGCATGCGTCTTCACTGGAGTCAGGCTGCGCGGATACTGGTAGCCCTTCATCAGGTTGATGCGCGTCAAATATTCGTTGGCAGAATAAACCCCGTTCAGGTTATTGCCGGGCATATCCATAAACCAGGGCAGTCCCGCGCCGGTGCCCACAAAAACGGCGTCATAATCCAGCAGCAGGCTGTCGATGGAGCGGGTTTTGCCGACTACATAATCGACCTGCATCTCCACCCCAAACTGGCGCAGCAGGTTGATTTCTCCGTCCACAATCTTCTTGGGCAGGCGAAACTCGGGGATGCCATAGGATAAAACACCGCCCATCTTGTGCAGCGCCTCAAAAATCACCACCTGGTGGCCGTGCTTGGCCAGGTCGGCGGCGGCTGTCAGCCCGGCGGGACCACCGCCGACAATTGCCACCTTCTTTCCGCTGGGGGTGGGGCGTTCCGGCAGGCTGCTTTTTTCCTGGGCGGCGTCCCAATCTCCCAAAAATCGTTCCAGCCGGCCAATCGCAATCTCGCCACCCTTGCGAGTGAGGGCACAGCTACCTTCGCACTGTTCTTCCTGCGGGCAAACCCGCCCGCACACCGCAGGCAGTGCGTTTCTTTCTTTCAGCAGGCGCACCCCGCTGCTAAAGTCGCCGGCGGCGATGGCGTGGATAAATTCCGGAATTTTTACCTGCACCGGGCAACTGGGCACGCACAGCGGTTTTTTGCACTGCAAACAGCGCCGGGCTTCTTCCATGGCCAGCTGCGGGGTGTAGCCCAGGGCCACCTCGGCAAAGTTGTGGCTGCGCACCTCCGCAGCCTGCTTGGGCATGTCGCGGCGCTCTAAATCGAGTCTTTTTGGGATAAATTCAGGCATGGTTGGGGCCTCGCTCAGGGTCGGGTGGTTCGGCTCACATTTGGGCTTTGCTGGAGCGGAAAGGTTGGGCTTCTTCACTGAGATAGGCCTTGCGCCGCTGGGCCAGTTCATCCCAATTCACCTCGTGCCCGTCGAAGTGTGGCCCGTCTACACAGGCGAAGCGGGTGGAGGAAGCGACGGTCAGGCGGCAGACCCCGCACATACCGGTACCGTCAATCATCAGCGTGTTGAGGCTGACAATGGTGCGAATATTCAACGGCCGGCTCTCCTGCGCAGCGCGCATCATCAAATAATTACAGCCGTTCACCACCAGGCGGTCCACCGCCTGGGGTGAGCCCGCGATAATTCTGGAAAGTTGACTGATGTGGCCGCGCAGCCCTTTGGATCCGTCGCGGGTGATCACAATCATCTGATCCGCCGCGGATTTGAGTTTTTCCTGCCAGAAAAGCAAGTAAGCGCTGCGCGCCTCGACCACTACAGTGACGCGGTTGCCTTTTTCTTTGAGTGCGCGAGCGATGGGGTAGATGCTGGCGATGCCGTAACAGCCGCCCACGCACAGCACGTGCCCAAAATAGTCAATCTCCATGGCGTTTCCCAATGGGCCGGCAACGGTGGGCAGGCTGCTCCCGGCTTCCATTTCGGAGAGAGCCAGGGTGGTTTTACCGACCACCTGGTAAACCAGGGTGATCCTTCCCCGGGACCGATCCCAATCGGATACAGTCAGTGGAATGCGTTCGCCTTCCTCACCGGTGCGCAGGATGATGAACTGCCCGGGGGCCATTGCATTGGCGATTTCGGGCGCCGCGATAGTGACCTGGTGCAGGTTGGGCACGAGCATTTTATTCTCGAGGATCTTAAACACGGTTGACCTCCTCATCCGCAACCAGCATGGTTAACCCTTCCACCCACTGCGATAGCGGAAAGCCCAGATAGGTGTGGGCTGTGGGATAAGGCACTGCCGTTGTGCTGCTGGGCGCCTGTGCCGCCCCCACAGGGGCGCGATGGGAAACCCGCTGGTGCAGTTCATACCCTCCCAACCGGGCCGCCAGTTCAACCTGAATTTCGGCGGAGCTGGCAAAATCAAAGCCGGGTGCGCCCAACTGGCGGGCAATGCGGCCCAGCGTTTGCCAGGCGGGTTCGGCCGCGCCGGGCGGCGGCACCGCCGGCTGGAAGGCCTGCACCAGCCCGCCGGCATCCACCAGGCTGCCGGCGGTTTCGCTAAAAGCGGCGGCTGGCAGCAGCAAATCGGCCGGGTCTGCCGCGTTGGGTGGGTATAGATTTTGGTAAATGCAGAAGGTCTGGCCCAGCGGCTCACCGGGAGCGGTTTCGCCGATGCAGTATCGCACCGCCGGTTCCGCGGCAGGCGGCAGCATGGTTGCCCCCAGCAGCAGCGCACCGGCCAGGTTGCCCTCTTCCGGCAGTATCACCAGCGCGGCATGCAGGTGCTCGGCCAGGGCGGCAGCGGCCGGTAGCAGCAGCTGGTTGGCGGGGTGTGTCAGGAAATGGGCGCCCACCACTACCACGCGCGGGCCAGGCCCGTGCAGCAGGTGCGCCGCGCGCGCGTAGAGATCTTGCGGCTCTGCGGGCGGCGGGTTGATCAGCGCGGCGGTCAGGTGTGCGATGCAGTCGGCTTCTTCGCCTGGCTGTGGGCGCAGCCACAGGTCGGCGTTGCGGCTCAGGCTGTGCGTGTGCGGGTGCAGGGTCACCAGGCGCACTTCGCCCGCTGTTTTGGCCTGGCGGATCTTCATATCGATCACCGATTGGGCATAGCGGCCGTCAAACCCCAGGCAAAGCAGCGTTTGCGCCTGTGCCAACACGGCCGGCGGCTGCGCGCGCGCTAGCAGGGCGGCCACCTGTGCCAGCCCGCCGCCGTAGCGGGCGACCGCCGGCACCACAAAGCGCTGTGAGTGCATTACCTGGTCGGTAAATTTTTGGGCCACGTACAGGTCTTCTGTGCTGGCTGAAGCCGAAATGCGCATTTCGAACTGCCCCGGCGGGCACTCTGCCAGTTTTTCCGCGGCCATCCTAATAGCCTCTGCCCACGGAATCTGCATGCGGTGGCTGCCCACGGTCTTTTGCGGATGATGCAGGCGGGTGGGGTGGTTAACCAGCTCGGTGATGCCAAAACGGCCCTTGACGCACAGCGGTTCCACGCCCGGCTGCGCCGCGGGCAGGCTGCCTATGACTTGCTCATTTTTACTCAACAGGCGCAACTGGCAGCCCAGGCTGCACAGCGGGCAGGTGGAGATGGTTTCGGCCTGGGGTGTTCCATCCCATTTGCGCGTTTTTTCGGTCAATGCGCCGGTGGGGCACACTTCCAGGCAGGTTCCGCAAAAATTGCAGTCGGTTTGCAGGTGGGTGTGGTTGAAAGCCGTACCCACCACCAATTCGGATCCGCGCTTCGTATAAGCCAGGGAGCTGGTGAAATGCAGGTGTTCACAGGCACGCACACAGCGCCCGCACTGGATGCACAGGTTGTAATCGCGGTCAAAGAAGGGGTCGTTTTTCTTAACTTTAAGCATGCGGTAACGCATAGGATAATCCAACTGTTCGATGCCCAGCTTTTCCACCATTTCTTGCAGCCCGCACTGCTGGTCTTTGGGGCAAGTGCGGCAGCCGGTAGTCGCGCCCAGCTTGCGTACGGTCACCATGCACTCATCACAGGCGCTGTTTTCCGGGCAAACCAGGCAGCCCGCCGGGTGTTCTGCCAGCAGCAGTTGCAGCAGTTCGCGCCGCAGCGCCTGCACTTTGAGACTGTGGGTCTGTACGATCATCCCATTTTCCGCCGGGGTGGTGCAGGCGGTGGGGGTGTTGGCGCGCCCCTGAATCTCGACAATGCACATGCGGCAGCTACCGCTGGCGGGCAGGCCGGGATAATCGCACAGGGTGGGAATATACAGGCCGTACTGGCGCGCCGCCTGTAACAGGCTGGTGCCTTTTTCTACGGTCAGCGCGCGGCCATCGATGCTTAATGCGATCTCCATCAGGCCACCTCGAGCGCGGGCTCAACCCACCATGCGGCGGGTATGGGAATGCCGGTGATGGCATTTTGGGCACATGCGGCCACGCAGGCGTGGCACTGCACGCATTTTTCGACGTCCAGGGTGTGGCTTTCTTTGCGGCGGCCCGTAATTGCCCCCGCGGCGCAGGCTTGGGCGCATAAACCGCACCCGCTGCAGCGCTCCGCTGAAATTTGATACTGGAACAACCTGGTACAGACCGCGGCCGGGCAGTAATGCGCCTGGATGTGGCTTTCAAATTCTGTCCTGAACTGGCGCAGTGTGCTGTTGACCGGGTTGGCAGCGGCCTGCCCCAGCCCGCACAGCGAAGTTTGCGCCATAGTTTGGGCTGTCCGGCTGAGCAGATCCAGATCGGTGAGTTGCCCCTCCCCGCGCGCGATCTTGTCCAGGGTATCTGCCAGCACGCGTGTACCGATACGGCAGGGGGTGCAGTTACCGCACGATTCGGCGCGGGCGAAGGCGACGAAGTAACGCGCCATATCCACCATACAGGTCGATTCATCCATCACAATCAGTCCGCCGGAGCCCATCATCGAACCGTTGGCTTTCATCGATTCGTAATCAATGGGAGTATCCAGTTGGGCGAGTGACAGACAGCCCCCCAGTGGGCCGCCGGTTTGCACGGCCTTAAAGGGCTTGCGCGTGCCGCCGCCGATTTCGTAGACGATCTGGCGCAGGGTGGTGCCCAGGGGCACTTCGATCAGGCCGGAATTGCGTACCTTACCCACCAGCGAGAAGGTTTTGGTGCCGTGGTTGCCCGGTGTGCCAAACTGCTGAAACCAGGCACCGCCGTTGCGCGCAATGTGCGGCACCGTGCCAAACGTTTCGGTGTTGTTGATCAGGGTGGGGCAGCCCATATAACCACGCTCGGCGGGGTAGGGTGGGCGCGGGCGGGGGGTGCCGCGTTCGCCTTCCAACGAGGCGATCAGGGCGGTTTCTTCTCCGCAAACGAACGCCCCCGCACCTTCTTTGATACGGATTTCAAAATTAAAACCCGAGCCCTGAATATCGCGGCCCAACAATCCGCCGGCGTGCAGTTGGGCGATGGCGTTTTTCAGACGCACCACTGCCAGTGGATATTCGGCACGCACGTAAACAATGCCCTCGCGCGCGCCAATGGCGTAACCGCCAATTAACATGCCTTCCAGGACGGCATGCGGGTCACTTTCGATCAGAGCTCGGTTCATAAATGCGCCCGGGTCGCCTTCATCTGCGTTGCAGATCACGTATTTCAGATCACCGCGCGCGGCCCGGCAGATTTCCCACTTCTTGTAAGTTGGGAACCCGGCCCCACCGCGCCCGCGCAGCCCGCTTTCTTTCAATTCGGCAATCACCTGCTCCGGTGTGCTCGCCAGGGCTTTGATCAATCCCAGGTAACCGTCGCGCGCCAGATAGTGGTCCAGCTCCTGCGGATCGATCAGCCCGCAGTTGCGCAGAATGATGCGCACCTGATGTCTGAGCATGGGCAATTCAAAAAAGGGCGGAATGCCCGAGTGCGCGGTGAAAGCGGAGTCGCCAAAGTGGCCCTTAGCCAGTTTGGGCAGGCGGTCGGCCTGTGTCAGGCTGGCGATGAGAATTCTGCGGGCCTTCGCGGGGGTCACGTTGGCATAGCTCACGCGCGGCCCACCGGGCAGGGCAACATCCATCAACGGCTCCAGGTAGCACGGGCCCATGCAGCCCACCGGCACGATGCGCGCGGGTTGCCCTAACTCGGCCAGCACCGTCTCAATCGTGGCTAGCACATCCAGCGCGCCGGCGGCCCTGCCGCAGGAAGCCGCGCCCAGATAAATTACGGGTATTTCAGAATGGGTGAGGGCGGCCCAATTTTCCAGGGCGGCCGCGCGTAAGGTGTCAAATGTTTTCATATTCTCTAAGGGTCGTGCGGAGCAGTTCGAGGGTCATTTTGCCGTAGATTTTGCCGTCGATTTCCACCACCGGGGCCTGCGCGCAGCAGCCCAGGCAGGCCACTTCCTGCAAATCAAAGCGCCGGTCGGCGGTGGTTTCGCCGGGATTGATCCCCAGATAACTTTGGATCTCTTGCGAAAGCTGTTCGCCGCCCAAAACGTGACACGCGGTGCCCAGACAGACGCGGATGGTATGTTCGCCGGGTGCTTCAAAACGAAACTGGGTGTAAAACGAGGCGACCCCGAAAATATGGCTTTCGGAGATCTGCAAAAATCGGGCGATATGGGCCACGCTTGCTTCAGAGATGTAGCCCTGTTTTCGTTGAAAGAATTGGAGGAGCGTGATCAATTCGTCCGGTTTGGCAGTGAAGCCGTTTGAACTCAGAAGCAGGTCCGGATCGGTTTGCAGACAGACTTCATCACCCATTAATGATTTCTCCCAATATTGATTACGAATTTCGTTTAGAATAGCCGAAATATCGCAATTGTGATTTATTTCACTATCTTTATTCTAATACAAAAACGGTCCAAATGCGCAGTCAATTTGTGAAATTGGTCACTTCCTTTATGAAAACTGGCCTGGAACCGCTGTTAATACCGTCTTTGGCTTATAATTTGCGTTCAACAGGTAGGAGAAATGGGAAGACCGCACCAACCAGGTGATGGATGTGGGCGACGGCCGCACGCTGGCAAGATAATTAATCCGTTGAATATGCAAATACTTTCTGGAGCCAATAGATGAATGAGATTTTGACCCCCCACCAGCGCTACGAGCGCATTTTTGCCCATCAGGCAGCCGACCGCATTCCGATCATTGATGAACCCTGGGATGCCACGATTGAACGCTGGCAGAGTGAGGGCATGCCTGCCGCCGTTGGTTATGTGGATTATTTTGGGCTTGACCCCATCACCCGCATTTTTGTCGACAACTCGCCGCGCTTTGAAAAACGTGTGCTGGCAGATACGCCGCAGCACAAAATTTATACCAGCGAGTGGGGGGTGACCATGAAGCAGTGGAAGCATGCCGCATCTACCCCCGAATTTTTGGAACACACCATTGTGGATGCGGCCAGTTGGCAGCAAGCCAGGGCGCGTATCGGTAGTGAAGCGGACCGGATTCCCTGGGATAGCCTGAAGACGAATTATCCCATCTGGAAGGAGCGCGGTGACTGGATTCAGGCGCCGTTGTGGTTTGGTTTCGATGTGACCCATTCGTGGATGGTAGGCACCGAGCGCGTGTTGGTGGCGATGCTCGAAGACCCGGATTGGATGATGGATATGTTCGAGACCGAGTTGGAGACCAACCTGGCCCTGCTGGACCAGGTTTGGGACGCCGGATATCACTTTGACAGTGTCTTCTGGTGGGATGATATGGGTTACAAATTTAACCAATTTTTCTCGCTGCGCACCTACCGCAAGGTGCTCAAGCCTTATCACCGCCGCGCCATCGAATGGGCCCACGCCAAAGGGATTAAGGCGCATCTGCATTCATGCGGCGATGTGCATCCGTTTATTCCCGACCTGCTGGAAATTGGGTTGGATGCTTTGAACCCGCTGGAAGTAAAAGCTGGGATGGATCCCTTGTGGTTGAAGCAGGAATACGGCAAAGATCTGGTGCTGCATGGTGGCATTAATGCCGTGCTGTGGGATAAACCCGCTGAAATTGAGGCGGAAATGCGCCGCCTGCTTCCTGCGCTCAAACAGGACGGGGGCTACATCTTTTCTTCCGATCACTCGGTGCCGTCCAGTGTGAGCCTGGAAGATTTTCGCCGGATTGTGAACCTGGCCAAAGAGTTGGGGGCGTATTAAAGCGATCGGATTAGCGTCTCAATTTTTATAAAATTTGAGGCTGGCCAGATGGCCAGCCTCAAATTACAAAAAAAATCCCCCTACCCGTTTCAGGAAGGGGGACGGTTGGGTCAGGCAATTTACAGGTTTACCCACACTGTCTAGATTCGACCCCAAAAAAACTCAGGATGGCGCGAATTTAGACAAACAGCGAACTGATTTCCCGCTGGGTGAGCAGCGCCTGCATCTGGGCATCGCTCGGTTGCGTCTCGAAGCGCTCCGCGGCCGAAAGCACCTTGGGCAGCACGTGCACATCGCCAACAGTGTTGAGGAAAAGTCCGGGATGGCCCAGTATCCAATGCACGGCCAGGTCGATATCGGCCTGCTCTTCGAGCGGTTCGTACCAGGTCGCGCGGGTACGGGCGCGCTCGCCCCAGGGCGCGCGCGTGATCGACTTAATGATCTGCACCGCCAGGCCGCGCGTCTGGCAGGTGGCCAACAGCGCATTAAAATCGGCCAGGTACTGCGCGTTCTGCGACAGGATGAAATTAAAGGGCAGCAGTACCGAGTCAAACGCAAAGCGTTCCAGGGCTTGCTTGTGCATCACCGGCGCGGTCAGGCCGTGACCGGTGACCCCGATGAAGCGCACCAGACCCTGCTCGCGGGCTTCGATGGCAGCTTCCAGCGCGCCGCCCGGTCCCAGGGCGGTTTCCCATTCCTGCGGGTCGATCAGGTGGTGAAGTTGGATCAGGTCGAGCTGGTCGACCCCCATCCGCTCGAGGGAACGATGGATTGATTCGCGGGCTTGGGCATAGGTGCGATCGCCGGTCTTGGTTGCCAGAAAACTCGGCCGGCCGTGGCGCCGGAACCATGAGCCGAGGCGCAGTTCGGCTTCGCCATAGCTGGCGGCGGTATCAAAGTGGTTTACGCCGTAGGAAATGCTTAAATCGATCGCTGCATCGGCTTCATCCTGGCTGACATTGCCAAAAGCCGCCGCGCCTAACAGGGTGCGCGAGCTGGGGTGTCCGGTTTTCCCAAAGGGGATCTTGGTGATCATTGGTTCCTCCAACAAAATAGTTATGGAATTTTTTTAGCAGCGGTATCAGGCTGCCAGACGCAGCCTGAACCGAAAAACTGCATCATTATCGTACCACATTCGAAAGTTCGTGCCCCACAGGTTGTCTAAGAGCAAGATGTGAAAACCCTGCGTCAGGTCGGGTTGTGCGTTATTGAAGTTGAGCAGCGCGCGTTCGCCGGGTGCAATTAATGGGGCATCCGGGGTGTCCAGCTCCAGCGCAGCTTCGGGGCCGCGGTAGGCCGCGCCCACTCCCACCGCGTGCAGGCTGCGGTTGCCATCGTGGATCACGTCCAGCGGTGAGATCCATTCACCCAGCTTATCAAGCAGCCAGCGTTCTGGCTGCTGTACCTGCGGCGCAATGCTGAACCAGGCCGCTTCTGGCAGGCGGCAGGCCGGTTTTTGGAACCACTGCACTTTAAAATGGATTTCAGGCAGCTCAGCGGGTAGGCAGAGGCTGACAAACACTTCGCGCGGGCAGCCGTAACAGGTGTGCGCTTCATCAGGCAGCGCCAGGCTCAACAGAAAATATTGCCCGGCGGCATCGCGGCGCTGGTACAGCCCGGCGACCGTCGGCAGCCAATCACGGTGTTCCGCGTGGGTCAGCTCCAGCCCCGGCTTGGTAAAATCGGGCCTGGCCCAGGACTCGGTTTGGGGGCTGTGTTGGATGTACTGCCCGTAAAAACGGGCGTAATCGGCGGCGGAAAAAGTTTCGTAACGGAACAGGCCCAGCGGATGCGCACGCGAAGCCCATTCGGTGCCGCTGGATTTCTGGAGCAGGCGGGTGATGGCGCCGCGTTCGTCGAAGGCCAGGGTGAAGTGCGTGGTGTCAAACCCGGCAGTTGGATCGGGCACGAGTTCGAATCCGGCCATTTCCGGGCGGACGGGTTCAAGTGCTTGCAGGGCGGTTTTGGCCTCAGCCGCGAGCGGTGAGTCGCCCAGGGCCTGCAATGCTGACCGCAAGTAACCGCGCTGTTCATCCCAAGAGGCCTCCACTTTGCGGTAGCCCGGCTCGGCGCGGGCTGCCTGGAATTCCGGCGCGGCGTAGTGGGTGAAATCGCCGAGGTGGGTCTTTATGTCCAGGCCCCAGGTATGTTCGGGAATGAGCAGCAGCGCGCGGCTGAAGCGCGTGAAGGCCGGCTCACTCTCCGCCACGCGCCCGGTGGTCAGCCACTGCCGGCGCAGGCGCAGCAGTTGGCGATATTGGCTGACTTTGGCCGGGTCGCTGCCGGCACCGTGAATCCAGGTGTCGCCGATTTCCTGGGTGACCAGGGGGAGTTGATCTTCCACACGTCCCAGAGCCGCGGCATACGCATCCAGGGTGGACGCGACAATCTCTGCGCCGGGGAAGCGCAGGCGCGCCGCGGCAAACGCGGCCTGGATCTCTTCCGGTGACTGCGGCCCCAGGTTGTCGCCGGTGTGGGCAAACTCAATGGCTTCATCCAGACCGGGCACAGTCATGGCCTCGCCGTAGGAACCCTTGTGATACATCACCATCACCTGCGCGCCTGTGGGGTCGCGCCACACAAACACCGGTGGCACATCCGGAGGGGTGCTGGCTGGGTTAACGCCAATATGCAGGAAGCGCACCCCGCCTGCCGCCAGCAGCGGTACACTGCCGCGGGTATGCCCGGGCACATCCGTCATTTTGGCGGCGATGGTGGTCTTGCCAAAACGCCGGTCCAATTCTTGCGAAAGGCTCAGTCCAAAACGGAATAGGCCAGGGTCCAGCAGTTCGCTGTGGAAGGTGAAGGGCAGGGCGTGCCAGGCAATATCGCCGGCGGCGATGCCTGCTTCCATGCGGGCGCGCGCGGCGGGTGAGGCCTGTTCGAGGTATTCGTAGATCAGCCATGAGCCGGTGGTCCAGACGAAGCGCTCTGCTGCGCCTGTCTGGCGCAGTTGCTGCGCCAGGGCCAGGGCCGCCGGAATATGGCGCTCAAAATAACCGGCAACCACACTGCCGGCCAGATCGGTAAAACCAACATCCAGATGGGTTTTGAAAATGAGATGAACACGCCGGATGGTCATTGTGGGTTTCTCCAGAAATTTTTAAGAACAAGAGGCAAATTTGGCAACTTTTTACGGTTGGGGCACATTCCATATTCATTGATAGAGCTTACCAAATAGTGCGCGATTCCGCTAGATTTTTCGGTGAAACCAGGCCAAGGGATTGCTGTTTCTGTTTCAGCAGCTCATGGCAATCCAACGGTCAGTCGGGTAGACAAGATCGCTTGTTTCGGTGAAAATAGGATCTGGCACGTTTATGCGCAAGGTTGTAGGTTGGATTTTGCATCCGTTGCAGCACACGAGCCGCATGAGGAGAAGAATCGCATGATCAACAAACAAAAAACCATCTTTAATACCATCCATCAGAACGCGGTGGATTATACGTTGGCCGATTTCGAGGGCGATGTCCAAAAGGCTGCCCAAGCCGGGGCGACCCATATGATGGTGGGCCAGCTGGAGAAGAGCCGCTGGATCTGGGAGCGCGACCGTTCCGACCCGTATCCCAACTGGGGGATGCTGCTGCTGTCTCTGTTCAAGCTGATTGTCCCCGCCGAACTGAAAGGCTACCTGCCCGCAGACTACGCGGCCCGGAATCTGGCGGTGTTGAAAGCGCGCATGCTGATCTTGAAAAAGTACGGGCTCAAAGGTGCCCTGCATTTCGCCGAGCCATTTTATTTGCCCGAGCAGGTCTATCGCGACCACCCGGCCTGGCGCGGGCCGCGCTGCGACCATCCACGCCGCGCCCGCAATGCCTATTACAGCCCGTGTGTCGATCATCCCGAGGTATTGGCGGTATATCGCAGCAGTATGCGCGACCTGTTCAGCCAGGTGGACGTAGATTACGTGTTTATTCACACCAATGACTGCGGCAGTGGGCTGTGTTGGAGCAGCGGGCTTTATTGCGGCGCCAACGGGCCGGCGGCTTGCCAGCACCGCTCCCCGGCAGACCGTATCACCGGCTTTCTTGAGGTGCTGCGTCAGGGCGCCGCGGATGCCGGCAAAGCGGTGGATATCGAGATCAACAGCAATATTGGTTTTAAAGAGCCTGAACACGCCATGGATGCGATCTGGTCACAGCTTAAGGATCATACTGCGGTCAATTTCCGCACCAACCGCGGGGTTCCCCTGACCGCGATGGTGGATGTGGGCTACGAGTATTCGATTGCCCCGGTCCGGAATATTCCGCTGGTGATGTCTTTTCTGCACAGCCTGGAAGCAGCACACCAATCGGAAGCGAGTCTGGCCAGCTTCACCCTGGCAAGCTGCGATCACGATGAATATATGCGCATCTGCGCAGCGTTCAACAGGCGGCCAACGTACGGCCCGCGCGACCGCGCGGAACTGCTGCGCGGGCTGGCGCTTGAGATCGTCAGGGAAGCGGGCCCTCTACAGGGCGCCGAAGCGAGCCCTCTACAGGGCGCCGAAGCGGCGGCAGATGATTTGCTGACAGTGTGGGAAAAGATTAACACCGGGATGACCCACTACCAGGATACCAACATTGAAGGTTTGGTGTCGTGCTGCGTCAATCAGCGCTGGACCAACCGCCCATTTGTGCTCTTCCCTGCGGAGCTGACGGAGCAGGAAAAAGGTTATTACCGGCCTTATCAATTCCAGGCGAATGACGAAGCCCAGGCCAACGATTTGTTGAATCTGCAATGCACCACTTTCATTCGCGGGTATTATGCCATTTTCCTGGCATCCAGGGCGCTGGGACGGGCAATCGAATGCAACCGCCAGGCGATCACAATTCTCACCCGCCTCAGCCAGCAGGCCGGGGGTGAGGCATTCGCACTGCTGGCGGACCGCTTGCGGCTGTTAAACTGCTTTTACACCACCGCTGTGCACGCCATGAAATTTCAAGACATTGTTGACCATACCGACGCCAGTCAGGCCGCGGAGATCAGCCCGCGCTGGCCGATCGATGCCGAGCCGCGCCTGCTGGATTACGAGGCGATCACCCGCGCCGAAATCGACAACACACTGGAGATGATCTGCCTGATCGACGGGCGGGTGCGTGAAATGTTGGTGACTGCGCCCACGCCGGACTTGGAAGATATCTTCATGTTCAGTCCCAACCTGGTGGCGCAACTGCGCCAGAAAATCGATATCATGCTCAATCACCAGTTGGATGGGAAGCGCGTTTTTGTCACCCACAATAAATAATATTGTGACAATGTTGCCGCGAGAGGGCTCGAATAACACACCCCCTGTGGGTGCCTGCGAACCTAAAAAGAAAACAGCGGCCGTTGAAAGCCGCTGTTTTTGTGGGCGCGAGAGGGCTCGAACCTCCGAACCTCACGGATGTGAACCGTGCGCTCTAACCAACTGAGCTACGCGCCCGAAGTTTCATGATTATAGCAGAGGTATGTGGCTTTGGCAAGATTTTCACGTAAATTCAGGCGATTTTCTCGTCCAAAATAACCATGCCACCCCACCGGCATAAAATAGAATCGGCCACTCACCGGTTGCTTAACCACCAGTCCCCCAATGCCACCCATGCCACGATCACCCCCGCCGCGATCTGCCAGCTGGCCGCGGTTGGCGCCGCCCAATTAAAAACCGCAGCAGGGCCGCGCTGAGCATGGCGCAGGGTCATGGCTTGATTTTAATTCAATTCCCGGATGGCATCTAACGCGGCCTGGGCCGACTTGCGCTGTTCTGGGTGCCAGTCGTCCTCGCCCGCCATGCGCAGCAAATGGGCGGTCACGGCTGTGCGGGCTACATCATCCAGCAGCAAATAGACGCGTTGGATGCGCGGTGGCTGGCGCGAAAGCAGGGCATCCCATAAAATAGCCAGAGGTTCAGTGGGATCGGTGCTTGAGTCCATCTGTATCCTTTTGATCCGTAGGAATAAAAAAAGGGCGGTACGGTGCGGCACCCGCCGCACCGTACCGCCGAAAGGTTCAGGCGAATATCGCTGACGGGTGGTTTATTCTTTTTCGGTCTGGTGTTCTTTGACGCGCGCTGCCACAATTTCGGCGGTGTTATGCGCCGGAACCACTTCGTAGCGGTCAAAATCCATGGTGAAGTAGCCGTGTCCGCCGGTCATGGAGCGCAGTTGGGTGGTGTAGCGCTGCATTTCGGCCAGAGGCACACTGACGGTTACGATGGAATGACCTTTTTCGGTTTCCATCCCCTGCACATGCGCGCGGCGGGTGTTCATGTCGCCCAGTACATCGCCCATGTTGCCTTCTGGCACGAAGACTCTGACGGTCATAATCGGTTCGTAGAGCACCGGGTGGGCTTCCATGAAAGCCAGCTTGAAGGCTTCGCGGCCGGCAATTTCAAACGCCACCGGTTTCGAGTCGACGGGATGTTCCTTGCCGTCGAATACCGATACCTTAACGCCCGAGATCGGGAACCCGGCCAGAATGCCTTCCTTCATGACCGCCTGTACGCCCTTGGTGATGGAAGACTGGTAGCTTTGCGAAATTGATCCGCCGACTACATCCCAGCTCAGTTCAAAATCGGAACCGGGCGTGGCTTCGACCCGCAGATGCACTTCGCCAAACTGGCCGGAGCCGCCGGTTTGCTTCTTGTGGCGGTACATGGCCGAACCCTTTTTGGTGATGGTTTCCTTGTAGGGAACCTTGGGTTCGAAAGAGACCAGGCCTACCTGGAACTTGGTCTCGGCGCGGCGGATTGCCACATCGATGTGCTGATCGCCCATGCCCTGCAGAATGGTCTGGCTGGTGGAGGGTTCCATATGCCAGCTGAGGGTCATATCTTCTTCGCATAGTCGTGTGAGGGTGGGGCTGATCTTGGTTGAGTCGGCCATGGTTTTGGGAGAAATGGCCACCCTGTAAAGGGAATTGGGGTAGACCGGGATTGGCAGCGTGACCGGGTGATTTTTATCGCAGATGGTGTTGCTGGTCGAGGTCTCGGAGAACTTGGGCGCCATGCAGATATCGCCAGTGTGGGCAATTTTAATCGAAATATTTTCCTTGCCGCGCGGAATGCTCAACGTGCCCAGACGCTCCTCAATGCCCTTGGTCTGGTTCCACACGCGCGAGTCGGAGTTGAGGGTGCCGGAATAAATGCGGAACACCGTCTGCTTGCCTACAAACGGGTCGGCGGTGGTTTTCCAAACATAGGCGGCCAGCGGCCCGGAATCGAGCGGGCGGACTTCTACTTCGCCACTGTGATTCTGCGCTTTCACCGGGGCCACATCGGCCGGGGAGGGCATCAGCGAGATAATGGCACTGAGCAGCGGGCCAACGCCAATTTCGGAGCCGCACGCGGCCACAAAAACCGGAATGAAGGAGCGCGAGCGGGTGGCAGTGCGCAGCCCGGTCATCAATTCTTCTGCGGAGAGCGTGCCATTCTCAAAATACTTCTCCATCAGGGTTTCGTCGCTCTCGGCGGCAGCTTCCACCAGGCCGGTGTGCGCAATTTCCGCGGCTTCCTGGAAATCCTCGGGAATTTCGACCGCGGTCTTGCCATCGCCCTTGTAGGCCTTCATACTGATCAGATCAATCACGCCCTTAAAATCGGCTTTTTCGCCCCAGGGCAGTTGCGCCGGGATCAGGCGGATATCGGAATATTCTTCAACCGATGACAGCGCCTTCTGGAAGTTGGCGTTATCGCGTTCCATCTTATTGATCACCAGCATCGTCGGCAGGCTGAATTGGTTGGCATAGCGGAAGCCAATTTCAGTACCCACTTCCAACCCGGCAACCGAATCAACCAGGACCACAACGCCATCGGCAACGCGCATGGCAGAGATAACCTCCCCGACAAAATCGGTGTAGCCCGGCGTATCCAGTAGATTGACTTTTACATTGTTATATTCAACTGGAACGACCGCGGTGTACAGTGAAATTTTGCGGCGAAGTTCTTCTTCATCGAAATCCGATACTGTGGTGCCATCCTCAATTTTCCCCAGGCGGGTGGTGGCGCCGGTGTAATGCAAGAACGCTTCTGTGAGCATGGTCTTGCCTGCGCTAGAGTGAGAAACGAGCGCGATGTTGCGGATGAACGGAGTAGTATACTCTTTCATGAACAATCCCTTTTTTCTTACGGAAATGCGTTCAGAAAGGTTATTTTAAGGGAATAACCGTTTCTTGTCCAGTTATATTTTCAAAAGATTAACAAATCGTGTGGCGTTAAACAAAAGGCGGCAGTAATCCCGCCCTTGGGCCGGAATTCCAGCCCTCCGAACCATTTAAGGGAAGATTTCATCCAACATGGGTTCATAAAATGCACGGCATCCGTTGGGCTCAGAACAACCTTCAACGGGTAAGGTGGGAATATTTTCCTTGGGGTAGGTGCCTTCAACTGCCTGGCAGGCCGGGCAGGCATCCATCGGTATGGCCAGGCGTACGGTGCGTACCCGTGGGTTGAGCCGAATGCGCTTAAGCGCTACCGCGGTGGTAGATAATTCGCGCAGGTCAGACTGGCATTTTGGACATATCAGCAGGGCATCGGCGGATTGAGTGTAGCAACGAGAACAGGTTTGCACGGCACATTCTCCCAGGGGCGCTGTTGGACGAGGTTCCAAAGCAATTATTTAAGATAATTTTACGTATCTGCTCAGTCTGTTCAGCGTAACAGCCCCATCCCCCCTGCCCCCCTTCCAAGGAAGGGGGAAACTGGAGGTTTGGAGGTTGTTTACAGCACAAAGTGCTGCAAACAACCTCCAAACCTCCTTCTCCCCGCCCCTAGAGGGGCGGGGCCGGGGGTGGGGGTGAACAATTACAATTTTACTACAAAAATGCCGGGTTTGCTTGGACCTTGCTTGAAAAATCCCTGCAATGAGCAGGGATTGAGAACGGTTTGGCAAGTACGCGCGGGTTTATAGGGTGGCCATAGCGTGGTTGTAACCGGCGGAGAGCCGCGTGCGCCGTACCAGATTATGCAGGTGTGCCAACAATACACTGGAAGGAACCGGCTTGATCAGGTAATCATCCGCACCGGCATCCAGTGCGGCTGCCACCAACCCCGGGCTGTCGAGTGCAGAAAGGATCAAAATTGGCACCTGGCTAAACTCGCGCACTGCTTTGCAAACCTGCCAACCATTCATGTCCGGCATCATCAAGTCCAGAATAATCACGTCTGGTTTTTTGCTTTGGGCCAGAAAAATTCCATCCGGACCCGTATTGGCGGTGAGAACATCTGAGGAGGCTGGCTCAAGCAGCAGCTTGAGCAGTTCGGTCATGGCAGGGTCATCATCAATTACCAAAATTTTCATCTTTGTCTCCGCTCATTGGAGCTAATTCTAGCCTTATTATCCGGCATTCACCCGGCGCTCCACCTTTCAAATGGTTTACAAAAGAGTAAACCATTGAAAGGTGGAGCGCTGAGTTTTTTTATCGCTTGTCATTTTTTGGGCTTCAGGCTAGAATGTTCGTATGCGTTTTGACGTGTTTACCTTGTTCCCGGCTGCCCTTCAGCCTTATTTTGAAATCAGTATTCTGCAGCGAGCCATTCAACGCGGGCTGCTGGAAGTATTTTTACACGACATTCGCACCTGGACCACGACCCGCCACAACGTGACCGACGATTCACCCTACGGCGGCGGCGGTGGCATGGTGATGAAACCCGAACCGATTTTTTCGGCGGTGGAAGATGTGCTTGGGGCGCCGCCGCAGTGCCCTGTGGTGCTGCTTACCCCGCAGGGCCGCGTGTTCAATATGAAAATCGCGTATGAATTGGCGGCTTTTCCGCGGGTGGGGTTGCTGTGCGGGCGCTATGAGGGGGTGGATGAACGCGTGCGCCAGCACCTGGTGACGGATGAGATCTCAATTGGTGATTATGTGCTGACCGGCGGCGAACTACCGGCGCTGGTGGTGATGGATGCGGTGGCGCGGTTTATTCCCGATGTGTTGGGCGACCCGGATGGCGCAATGGATGATTCGCATGCCTCCGGTCTGCTGGAATATCCGCATTACACCCGCCCGCCAGAGTTTCGCGGATGGACCATTCCAGAGGAATTGATGTCGGGCAATCATGCCCTGATCAACCGTTGGCGGCGCGAGCAGTCGCTGCTGCGAACCTTAAAGCGCCGGCCCGACCTGCTGACCAGAGCCGAGTTAAGCGCTGCCGACCGCAAGTTTTTGCGGAAAATTGCCGAGGAGGCCGAAGAAGCGCGGCCCGAGGAACCGCCCGCCTGAAATCCGTTGGAATCTGAACAAATGCATGTCTGAGTTCGAAGCGCAGCCCAAATTGGCTGCTGTTGTTTGGTGTTGTTCTTTACCACGCCCTCAATCCACCGCAAGATATCACGATCTCATTCTTCTGGGAGAGAAACGATGACGGACCGCAAGTTCCCCTGGGGTAGAACGCTGCTGACGGGTTTTGGCTTTTTAGGCATCAGCATCATTTGGCCGGTGTTTAATCAGTTCATTCCGATTATCCTGCAATCTGGGCCTGGAGATAAGGTGCCCGGCTTTGGGCTGACGCCGGCGTTGGCCCTCTTCATTATGACTTGGGACAATCTCATTAATATTTTTATCCAGCCCTGGGCGGGGCAACGCAGTGACCGCACCTGGAACCGGTTTGGCCGGCGCAAAGGTTGGATTTTACTCGGCGCGCCGATTGCGGCCCTGGGTTTTGTGTTCATACCGGTCGCGCAGACTGTCATTGCCATGATGGCGGCGATTCTACTCACCGATTTGGGTATGGCCCTGTTTCGCTCGCCCACGGTCGCCTGGTTGGGCGACCTGTTCTCTCCGGCGGAACGCAGCAAAGCCAACGGGGTGATTAATTTTATGGGCGGTATCGGCGGGTTGCTGGCTTTCGGCGTGGGTGGGCTGCTTTTCGACCGGGTCGGCCAGGCTGCGCCCTTTGTGGCCGGCTCATTGGCTATGCTGGTGGCGCTGGGTACAGCGGTATATTTTGTGCGCGAACCGGATCGGATTGAGGTGGAAGAACCCACGCAAAAGACCAGTGTTCTGGACAATTTTAAGACAGTCTTCCAGGCAACTGATAAAAGTGGTTTCTATGTATTGTTGGGCATCCTTTTCTGGTTCACGGCTTTCAACGCACTGGAGACCGGGCTGTCTTCATTTGCCGTGTTTACCCTCAAAATATCGGCCGGGTCGGCCTCGCTGATGGCGGCATCGGTAACGATTTCTTTTATCCTATTTTCCATTCCGGCCGGGCTGATCGCACAGCGCATTGGCCGCCGCCGCACCATTCAAATCGGCCTGACGGGTCTGACGCTGCTCTTCCTGCTGGGCTTTTTCATCATCCAAAACGTTCCTACCTTCATCGGCGTGCTGGTGGTTGTGGGGTTTTTCTGGGCGATGGTTAACGTCAACTCCCTGCCGATGGTCTATGATTACGGTGATGAACGTAAAATTGGCGCGTATACCGGCATGTATTACTTTGCCTCCCAATTGGCATCGGTGATTGGCCCCACCCTGGGCGGGGTGGTGGTGGATGTGCTGGACGACCAATATCGCTGGATGTTCATTTTCAGCACCGTGTTTATGGCGCTGGCCTGGTTGGCGATGTCGCGCGTGAAAGAGCGCAATCTGTCTGAAAAAACAGGAAGGATATAACGCTTGCCACGATTGTAGAGTGGAAGTATACTAAAAAAGGGAAGGAAACCACCCGGCTTTCTGTCTGTTTCCATTTCAGCCCAATTCACTTTTTTTGGAGGGATTGTCTATGTCTAAGAAATTAGGTTTGCTTTTGGCCATTTTACTTGTGGCCACTATGGTCCTGACTGCATGTCAGGATGCGGGTTCGAGCGGCAAGTCAAAGGTCGGCCTCGTCACCGATACCGGCGGCGTCAACGATAAATCCTTCAACCAGTCGGCCTGGGCCGGTGTTCAGAAGGCTGCCAAGGAATTTGGCTGGGATGCGAAATTCATCGAATCCAAACAGCCCACCGATTACGAAAAGAACATTGATCAATTCGCAACCGAAAAGTATGACATCATCGTAACCGTCGGTTTCCTGATGGGCGATGCGACTGCGATCAAGGCCAAGCAGTATCCCAATATCAAGTTCGCGATCATCGACAATGCCTATTTCCCCACCAAGGATTCGAAGGCCTGCGATGACAAAGCCAAAGACTGCTACGCCGATGGCGGTTTGAAGAACGTGGCTTCGCTGATGTTCCAGGAAGATGAAGTGGGCTTTCTGGCGGGCGTACTGGCTGCGGGCATGTCGAAGACCGGTGTGGTTTGCTCGGTCGCCGGCATGGAAATTCCTCCCGTACAGCGCTTTGTGATTGGTTATCAGGCTGGTGCCAAGTGGATGAAAGCTGCTACCCAGACCCTGAATGTCTACATTCCCTCCTTCGTAGATCCGGCTAAGGGCAAGGAAACTGGCCAGAGCATGATCACCCAGAAGTGCGATGTGGTCTTCGGCGTGGGCGGTAACACCGGTAACGGTGGCTTGCTGGCCGCGAAGGAAAAGAGCCTGATGGCCATCGGTGTCGATGTTGACCAGTATGGCACCTATCCCGAAGTTAAGGATGCTCTGCTCAGCTCGGCCGCCAAGAACGTGGATGTGGCTGTGTACGAGAACCTGAAGTCTGCCAAGGGCGCCACCTGGAAAGCCGGCATGGTCACCGCCAACCTCAAGAATGGCGGCGTTGGCCTGGCCCCCTTCCACGATTGGGAAAGCAAGATTCCGGCCGATGTTAAGGCTAAAATCACCGAAGCGGCTGACGCCCTCAAATCTGGCAAGCTCGTCACCGGTTACAAGTAACTCTCGTTTCGATTGAGACCGGAAGGGTGCTGTGCCTGTGAGGGTGCAGCACCCTTTATCTGATTTTTTTTGGGGAACCCTCACCATGACGATTGCCTTACAAGCCACAGGGATTACCAAGCGATTTCCGGGCGTGCTGGCGAATGACCACGTGAATTTCACTCTAGAACAGGGGGAAATTCACGCTTTATTAGGTGAGAATGGTGCCGGCAAATCGACCCTGATGAATATTCTCTATGGGCTGTACCAGCCCGACGAAGGGGATATGCAAGTCGGCGGCCAGCCGGCGAATATTTTGAGCCCGCATGATGCCATTGCCAGGGGCATTGGCATGGTGCACCAGCATTTTATGCTGATACCACCGCTGACGGTGACCGAAAATATTATGCTTGGCGAAGAAACGGTCACCCCGGCTACCAGGGCGCTGGGCAAACTGGCGGTGTTGGACAGCCGAAAAGTTGCGGCCCGCATTCGCGAACTGAGCCAGGAATACAGTTTGCAAGTGGATCCGGATGCGGTGGTGCAGGACCTGACGGTGGGGGCGCAGCAGCGTGTTGAAATTATTAAGGCGCTCTACCGTGAGGCGCAGATTTTGATTTTGGATGAGCCGACCGCGGTGTTGACACCTCAGGAGGCCGATGAACTGTTTGTGATCATGCGCAATTTGACCCAGCAAGGCAAGTCGATCGTTTTTATTACCCACAAGCTGCGTGAAGTGCTGGCGGTAGCCGACAACATCAGTGTGATGCGCGCCGGCCAGATGGTGGGTTCGGTGCGCCCGGCGGGTGCCACCCAGGAAGTGCTGGCCGAGATGATGGTGGGGCGCAAAGTGATCCTGCAGATCGATAAGATCGATGCCCGGCCTGGCGCAGTGGTGCTGGCGGTTTCAGATCTGGCGGTGGCAGATGACCGCCGGCAAAATGTGGTGAACGGCGTGTCTTTTGAGTTGCGCGCCGGTGAGATTTTGGGAATTGCGGGCGTGCAGGGCAATGGGCAGACCGAGCTGGCCGAAGCCCTCACCGGACTGCGCAAATGCCTGGGCGGTAAAGTGCTGATTTTGGGGGAAGATACCACCCATAAGTCGCCGCGCCAAATTATTGAAACCGGTGTTGCGCATGTGCCGGAAGACCGCCATAAGCACGGCCTGGTGCTTACTTTTCCCATTCGCGACAATATGGTGCTGTGCACGTATTACCGCCCGCCGTTTGCCAATGGCATTGAACTCAATTATCCTGAGATCGAAAAAGCCAGCCTTGAACGCGCCAAAATCTTTGACGTGCGCGCGCCTGGAATTATGACCGCGGTGGGCACGCTCTCCGGCGGCAACCAGCAGAAGGTGATTATTGCGCGTGAACTTTCACGGCCCGTACAGTTGCTAATTGCCAGCCAGCCGACACGCGGCCTGGATGTGGGCAGTATTGAATTTATTCACCGCCGAATTGTGGAGGCGCGCGATTCGGGCACCGCGGTGCTGCTGATCAGCGCCGAACTGGATGAAATTATGAGCCTTTCGGACCGCATTGCTGTGATGTACAAAGGTCATATTCTGGATACGCTGGATGCAAAGACCACATCGCGGGAACAACTGGGCCTGCTGATGGCCGGGGTCAAGCGGGAGGCCGCCCATGTCTGACGCTCAGGTTCCGATCCAGGCTTCTCCTCCACCGCTGAGCATTCTTCGCCAGTTGTGGGATGCGCTAAAAATGCCTTTGTTGGCGATTCTGACGGCTTTTATTCTGGGCGCGGTGGTGATATTAATTACCAGCGGCAGTTTCTCGACCGTTCTTCAAGCATACGAAGGCTTAATCCGCGGGGCATTCCTCAAACAGCGCGGCTTATCGGAGTCATTGATTGCCACCACTCCCTATATTTTGCTCAGCCTGGCGGTGGCGGTTGGTTTCAAAAGCGGCCTGTTCAATATCGGCGCGGAAGGCCAGTTTTACATCGGTGCGATTGGCGCCTCTTGGGCGGGCGTATATTTTTCCGGGCTGCCTGCCATTATTTTGCTGCCGTTGGTGCTGCTGATTGGGGCGCTAGGCGGGGGCGTTTGGGCGGCAATCGCGGGCTTCCTCAAAGCCAAGACGGGTGCCCATGAAGTCATCAGCACGATGATGATGAACTACATCGCGTTCCGCCTGGCAGAATACCTGGTGAGCGGCCCGCTGCGCGACCCGGCGGCAGGTATTGTGCAGACTCGTTCAGTTGATAATGCGGCGGAACTGTGGTCGCTGGTTTCCATCCCCGCCCGTTTACAGGATCCGCTGAATAACCTGGCGGTGGCACTGGTGGTGGGGGGGCTGGTCGTGCTGCTGGCGCGCTGGTGGGTACATCGTTCTGCGAGCAGCCGCTTTGGCCAACCGGTACGCCGCCGCCTGTTTTACCTGGGTTGCGCGCTGGCCGCCGGGATTGTTTCCTTCTTGCTGCTGCCCACACTCACCCGGCTGTGGTGGCCTTTCACCGATGTCGCGGATCGCATGCATATTGGCCTGTTCCTGGCGGTAGCCATGGCAGTGCTGGTGTGGTGGATTATGCAGCACACCACCATCGGTTTTGAACTGCGCACCGGGGGGGCGAACCCTAATGCGGCAAAGTATGCGGGTATTAATCTCACCCGCAATATTGTCACCGCCATGGGTTTTTCTGGTGCGCTGGCCGGCCTGGCGGGCACCATTGAAGTGTTGGGCGTTTCTTCCTGCCGCTGTTTGCCCATGTTCTTCTCCAGCGGTTACGGTTGGGATAGTATCGGAATCTCTTTGCTGGCGCGCAACGATCCGATCGGGATCATTGCTTCTTCGTTCCTGTTTGGGGCCATGCGCAACGGCGCCGATCTGATGGAATTGAGTTCCGGTGTTTCGAAGTACATTATTTCGCTGCTGCAGGCCCTGGTGCTGTTGTTTGTGGCTGCCCCGGTGGTGGTGCGTTGGATCTATCGCCTGCGGGAAGAGAAGAAGGGGATCGATGTGCCCCTGACCCGTGGTTGGGGAGGTTAGTATGCCAGGTATGCGCAAAGATGAATTGAATTCGTCACGAAAGCGCTGGCAAGATTCGCGCTGGGTAAACGTGCTGCTGGGTATGTTTGGCCTGCTGGCAGCCTGGGTGCTGCTGAACCTGGTCATCAATGGCAAATGTGACGGCCAATGTGTCGTTTCGACGCTGGCGCAATCCTTGCGTACCATGACCCCGATCGCTTTTGCCGCGCTGTGCGGGGTGATGTGTGAGCGAGCCGGTGTAACCGATATTGGCATTGAAGGTAAGATGTTGATGTCGGCGATGGTGGCCTATGCTGTCAATTTGTTTGTGTTCCAGGGACTGAAGGATGTGATGCCGTTGGAATCGGCGGCGAGCACCGCGCGCGTGGTGGCTTTGGTGGTGGGCACGCTGGCAGCACTGCCCTTGGCGGCGCTGCACGCAGGGTTAGCCATCAACATCAAGGCCGATCAAATTATCAGCGGTACGGTGATCAACATTCTGGCAATTGGGATTACCGGTTATTTCTACCGTCAGTTTCTGGCCGAAAACTTACCCGCCGGCCCAGGCACCTTCTCCTTAATTAATATTCCTGGTCTGGAGAATATTCCCGTGTTGGGCGTCATTTACCAGATCTTTTTGCAGCAAAAGCCTCTCACCTATATCATGTTGATCACTGCTTTTGTGGTCAATTATGTGCTGTTCTTTACTCCCTGGGGACTGCGCACGCGCGCCGTGGGCGAGCACCCCCGCGCTGCGGATACCCTGGGCATTAATGTGTACCGCATGCGCTGGACCAATGTACTGATCGGCGGTTTGATTGCGGGGTTGGGCGGCGCCTGGTTCACGCTGGAAGCGGTGGACGTTTTTAACCCGCTGATGACCAACGGGGTGGGTTTTATTGGCCTGGCGGCGATGATCTTTGGCAAATGGAGCCCATTGGGTGCGCTGGTAGGTGCCTTCATCTTTGGTCTGGGCACCAGCGTGACCACCACCCTGGGGATTTTCCGCCCCGATATCCCCTCACAGATCCCGCAGATGCTGCCCTATATTCTGACGATCATTGTGCTCACGGGTGTGGTTGGGCGCGCTATTCCACCCGCGGCTGATGGTCAGCCTTACAATAAGTAACGAAAAAAAGCCGCCCGGTGATTTTTGGGCGGCTTTTTTATGGGTTTTTTAGCAGCGGCGCCAGATCGGCGTTTAAGAGCTCGGGTTTATACAGGCCAATGTGCACATTTTTCACAACGCCGTTGCGATCGAGAATTAACGAAGTGGGGTAATCGTAAATATTCATGCGTTTCACCACTTTGCTTTGCGGGTCGAGCAGAATTGGGAAGGTGAGACCGTACTCGTTGGCAAAGGAAAGCACCTCCGAACGCTGGTCGCCGGCATCGATGGCCAGAACCACAAACCCTTTTTCGCGGTTGGCAGCGTAATAGGCTTGCAGGTCGGGCATTTCTGCCTGGCAGGGTGGGCACCAGGTGGCCCACACGTTAACCAGCACCACCTTGCCCTGATAATCGCTCAGCTTAACCTGGTTTCCGTGCACATCAGTCAATGCGAAATTGCTCATGGGTTGGCCCACCCGCGCCGGGGTGATCCCGCTGGGGTTGGCGGGCAGCAGCACCACCAGCACAATGGCGGCAATGATCAAAGCCACCCCACTGAGCATCAGCAAAAAGGGGGCTTGAGCCCGGCCGGATGCAGCACTGGCACGCATCATAAAAAAGAACTGGGTCTTCATAACGCAAATGATACTCGAAAACAGCCGTTCATATAATACCCACGGGTTCAAATGGAGGTTTCCTGCTTAAGAGAAAAGGTGGTAATTGTAACCACGAAGGGTATAACTGGAATTGGACAATGCTGGTGTTTATTTAGTCTTTATGAAATTTTGACCTGTCTGCGGATGGCGATTTGATATAATCGAAATGCCTGTGATTGGGAATGGGCAGATGCAGGGGTAGGGTTGTGTTCGAAGGACAATGCCCTCAACGCATCAGCCTGAAGCGATTACGAAAGCACGATAATTCTTTGGAGGATGAATATGTCGAATATTGAGGTGGAGCACATTTCGAAGCGGTTTGGCACACAATTGGCCGTGGCAGATGTCTCCTTTACAGTTGAGGCGGGGGAAATATTTGGATTGTTGGGACCCAATGGTGCCGGGAAAACGACCTCGATTCGCATCATGTTGGATATATTTAAACCTGATTCCGGCCGGGTGGCGATTTTGGGCGGTGAGATGACCGAGGAAAAGAAAAACCATATCGGTTACCTGCCTGAGGAGCGCGGTCTGTATCAGGATATTCCGCTGGAGCGTTGCCTGCTCTACCTGGCTACCCTGAAGGGGTTGGCTGCACCCGAGGCGCGCAAACGCATTGGCACCTATCTGGAGCAGTTTGACCTGGCACAGCACCGTCAGAAAAAGATCAAAGAATTGAGTAAAGGCATGCAGCAAAAGGCGCAGTTGATTGCCACCCTGGTGCACCGCCCGGATTTAATCATCATCGACGAGCCGTTCAGCGGACTGGACCCGGTCAATACGCAGATGATCAAAGATTTACTCGTCGAAGAACGCGCGCGGGGCGTTACGATTGTGATGAGCACGCACCAGATGCAGCAGGTGGAAGAACTGTGCGACCGCCTGGTGCTGATTAACCAGGGTAATGTGGTTTTATATGGTTCATTGGATGAGATTCGCCACCGCTATGAGGCCCAGGCGGTGACCGTGCGCTGTGACGGGCCGCTGCCGGAAGCGATTGCCGGCACGCACAGCCGTCAGCGATTGAACGGTGTTACCCGCCTGGAATTGGCGGCGGGGGCCTCGCCGCAGGTGGTGCTGCGCTCACTGGTGGCGCAGAATGTAGTCGTTGAACAGTTTGAAATTGCCGTCCCGACTCTGGATGAAATATTTATCCGGGTGGTGCAGGGTGGGGGAGCCGCCGGATGAACAAGTTCTGGTTGATCTGTAAATACGAGTACCTGCGGCATGTGCGCCGCCGGCGCTTTCTCTTTGCGTTGATGAGCCTGCCTCTGATGATTCTCCTGATGATCGGTGCGGGATTTCTGGCGGTGTGGGCGGAGTATGACAACCGCCCGATTGGCTATGTGGATGAAACCGGCACGCTGGCGCAGGCGCGCCAGGTGACACCGGAACCGGGCGAATGGTTCCCCGACCCGCCCATGCGCGCCTTTGCGGATGAAACGACCGCCCGGGCGGCGTTGGACAATAAAGAGACCCAGGGCTATTACGTGCTGCAGGCCCAGTATCTTAACGATGGCAGCGCCAGGTTTGTGACCATCGGTCAGGCCAAATCGGCGACGGAATCGGCTTTTAAACGCTTCTTACGCTACAACCTGGTCAATGGGCAGCCGGCGGCGGTGGCTCAGCGCCTGGTGCAGGGGCCGGTGTTGGAGATCCGCTCGTTGGGCGGCACACGCACGATGGGCGAAAACGTTCTCTTCAGCCTGCTGTTCCCCATGGTGATCGGTATTCTGTTTCTGCTGGTGATCAACACCTCGGGCAGTTACCTGGTAGGGGCGCTGGTGGAAGAAAAAGAGAACCGCACGATCGAGATTATGGTCACCTCTGTTTCAGCCGATCAGATGATGGCCGGCAAAGTGGTGGGCAACTTGGCCGTGGGCCTGACCGAACTGCTGGTTTGGATAGCCTTTGGCCTGGTGACACTGGCTTTTCTGCGGGCCAACCCGGCCCAAATGGGCACTTTTAACCTGGATTCCGGCTACCTGTTCCTTGCGTTTTTTACCTTACTGCCGGCTTTTGTAATGGTGGCAGGGCTGATGGCCGCCGCGGGCGCCACAGCCTCTGATACGCGCGAGGCGCAGCAGATTGCCGGGATGTTCACCCTGCCGGTGGTGGTGCCTTTCTATCTGATCGTGCCCTTGATGGAATCGCCGAACAGCCCGCTTTCAGTGGGGCTCAGCATCTTCCCACTCACCGCGCCCATCTCGCTGACCATGCGCGCTGCCTTCACCGATGTTCCGGCCTGGCAAATTGGGATTAGCCTGGGGCTGCTGGTGGTGTGTGCCGTGGGCGCCATTTGGGTGGCGGGGCGGGTGTTCCGGTTGGGAATGCTGCGCTACGGCAAGCGTATTACGCTGCGTGAAATTTTTGGGAAAGCATAGCCGTTATGAATAAAATCTGGATTGTGCTTAAAAATGAAGTCATCACGGTGGTTGTCCGCCGTTCATTTATCCTCACCCTGATTCTGGTACCGCTGGTTGGGTTTGTGATTACGTGGATTGTGGGCGCATTACAACCCAGTGAGAGCGGGGCAGTGAGCCCACTGGTGGGGCTGATTTCAAACCCCAGCCAGCCTGGGCTGGAAGGCTATGTGGATGCCAGCGGGATTATTAAGGAACTGCCCAAAGACCTGGGGCCGCGCTTGAAGGCTTTTGCCTCGGAGGCCGATGCCCTGGACGCTTATAAGATTGGCATGATTACCGCTTATTACCTGGTGTCGCCCGATTATGTAAAAACCGGTAAGGTGATTTACGCCCGCGCCGATTATAACCCGATGAGCGGCATGACTCAATCCAACAGTATCCGGCGCGCGTTGGAATATAACCTGATCGGACAGGATGCCCCGCTGCTGGCGCGCCTGCAGAACCCCCTGAACCAGGAAACGGTCACTCTGGGTGATGCCCCGGCGCGCGATTCGGACAATATGCTTACCTTTTTCCTGCCCTACGCCGTCACTCTGCTGTTTTACATCATGATCTTTGGCACTGCCAGCCTGCTGCTTAATAGTATTACCGGTGAAAAGCAGAATCGTGTCCTCGAAATATTGATGACCTCGCTGACCCCGATTGAAATGCTGACCGGTAAAATTGTGGCCCTGGGGCTGACTGGGCTGCTGCAAACGCTGGTGTGGTCATCGGCGGGGCTGGTGATGCTGCGCGTCAGCGGGCAGCAGTTGGGGCTGCCAGACTCCTTCCAACTGCCGGTTTCTATTCTGGTGTGGGGGGTGGTCTTTTTCCTGCTGGGCTATGGGTTATATGGCAGCCTGATGGCGGGGCTGGGCGCCTTAGTGCCCAACCTGAAGGAAGCCACGCAGGCCACCACGGTGATGGTGATTCCCATGGTGATTCCCCTGATGTTTATCAGCGCTCTGATTAACGACTCGAACGGGTTGTTGGCCGTCAGCCTCAGCCTTTTCCCACTCACCTCGCCGGTGGCGATGATGACGCGCCTGTCGGCGGGGCCGGTGCCGGCTTGGGAACTGGCGCTGGCGGTGATTTTGTTGGCTGGTGCCATCGTGCTGGCGGTGCGCTCCGTGGCGGGCATGTTCCGCGCGCAGACCCTGCTTTCGGGGCAGGCCTTCAGCCTCAAGCTGTTTTTCATGGCGCTGACGGGTAAGGCATAGGCCGAGTCGCTATCCTGACTTATGCCTTGCGCTCTGGTGACAGGATTTAAGGATATCAAGGATGGTCGTAACTGCTCAGCCAAACTAAGAAAAAGGGCAAGGAAACCATAAAGAAGAAAATTAACAAGGATGAATCAGATGAACAGGATAAGAAGAGGGTAAGAGATACCCCTTAATTTGTTTTGAACCATCTTAAACATCCTTTTCATCCTGTAAAATATTCTCTGAAGCTCGAAAACCAGGTTGGCTGAGCAGTTCCACATCATGGGGATTGAGCCTAAATTGGGCGGGGAATCTGTGATCGTTATATAATGAAGGCAGAGAACTTCGTTGGCTCCGGGTATTTGCCGGTGAGCGGGATGTAGACTTGGAATTTGGAGGAAAGCATGCGCCGTTGGATCACCCTGACTTGTATGATTGGCTGTGTGGCGGCCCTGGTTGGCTGCAATTTGTCGGTTGCCAGCACACCCACCGTGGGCGGCGTGGATTTTATTCGCACTTCCGCGGCGCGCACCCTGGATGCGGTGAGTACCAAAATGGCTGAGTCGCCCAGGGCCACCCTGGTCCAAACCACCCTGCCCGCGCCGGTCAAAGCCACTGCCACCCTGCCGGCCGGCACGCCCGCGCCGCTGCTTACCCCCACCCCACAGCCAGGCGCAGCCACCGCTACCAGCGCCGTTCCCTGCGACCAGGTGAGTTTTGTGCGCGATATTTCCATACCCGATGGAACGCTGTTGCTGCCGGGAACCGCTTTTACCAAGACCTGGGAGTTGAAGAACTCGGGCAGTTGCGCCTGGAATTCGAATTACTCCCTCGTTTTTGCTAATGAAGGCGAAGTAATGGGCGGAACCCTGACCCGGCCGCTGGTGCTCAGTGGGGCGGTGCAGCCGGGTGAACTGGCGAAGATCTCGGTGGAGCTGAAGGCGCCGGCGGCAGCGGGTGAGTTTAAGGGCCACTGGCGTTTACGCAGCCCGGCCGGCGCCGATTTTGGGCCGGGGGGGAAAACATTCTGGGTGGCGATAAGCGTGAAACCGGCCAGTAAGAGCTTTATTTTTAATAACCTGTGCAGCGCGGTGTGGAAAAATGGCAGCGGCGATCTGGCGTGCCCCGGAAAACCGGGTGATGTGAAAGGCGCGGTCTCGCGCGTGGCTGATCCCAAGTTTTCGACCGGCTACCAGGATAACGAGCCCGCCTTTATGCTCGAGCCGCAGCAGATCAACGACGGCCTGATCGTGGGCGAATTTCCGCCATACCTGGTGAGCAGCAGTGCAACCCAGTTTCGCACCATCATCGCCTGCAAATTTGGCGCGAATAACTGCAACGCAAAGGTAACCATCACTGCCCAGGCCAGCAACGAACCTGAACAGCCCCTGGGCGAATGGAACGTGGCCTATAAAAATGATTGGATCATCGCGCGGGTGGACCTGGCCCCGAAGGGCCTGGTGGGCAAGGCGGTGGTGTTGCGCTACTACGTGCGCGCCAATGCGTCATCCAGCCAGAACCAGGTGCTGTTCCTCAGCCCAAATTTCGCGGCGCCTTGAGGCGGGAGGGGCAGCTTGGAGCCTGAAGAGATCCGGCAGGTCATTCTGCGGCTAAACCTGCAGCCGCTGCCCGCGGAAGGCGGGTTGTATGCAGTGAGTTACCATAGCGCAGATTGGCTGGCAGCCGGGGCGCTGCCGGCGCGTTACGCCGCACCGCGCCGGGCCGGCTCGGCCATCTATTACGCCCTGACCGACGCCCCCGATAGTTTTTCGGCCTTTCACTGCCTGCTGACGGATGAGGTGTACCATTTTTACCTGGGCGACGCGGTGGAGCTGGTGCTGCTGCTGCCAGATGGCGTGTGCCGCCGCGTGGTTTTGGGGCCGGATATTCTCAATGGACAGCGGGTGCAGTGTGTGGCTCCGGCGGGCGCCTGGCAGGCTCTGAGCCTGTTGCCGGGCGGGCGCTTTGTTCTGCTGGGCACCTGCATGGCCCCCGGCTTTGACCCGTCCGATTTCACCCTGGGCCGGCGGGCCGCGCTGCAAGCCGGCTGGCCCGCCGAAACCGCTACGATAGCGCGTTTGACCCGAAATTAAGGTATAATTGCATGCATTGGCCCCCGTAGCGCAATGGACAGAGCGCCTGACTTCGAATCAGGAAGTTCCCAGTTCGAATCTGGGCGGGGGCGCCACCGGTGCCGGTCAAATAGACCGGCACCCGCCATATATGGGGGTAAGCGGGGGGATTTTGAGAGACAGTCCAAAAATTTGACATCAGTTTGACATCAGTTAAATCTTAAAGAATAAATTCTTGTCGTTCGTTTTTTATGTTAAAGAATCGCATCGTTGTATAATCATCTTAGTCGAGTGTGAGTTCCTGCAAAGAACTACAGTGAGAAATCGAATTTTCAAATCTTGATTTTTATTGCGTATAGGCAATTACATGACTGGCTTCAAAATCGGGGAGGAAAGCATTGGAAAGCATCGATCTGGCGAAAGTAACGATACGCATCCTTGACGCCGATGGGGTGACAAAAGGGGCCGGGTTTTTGATTGCCCCCGGCCTGGCAGTGACCTGCGCGCATGTGATCGACGCGGCGCTCAGCAGACGGGGATACAAAATATTCATCGCGGCCCTCTCCGGTGGTGTTAAGATGCCAGCCTTGGTGCTGGAACAGGGCTGGTCCTCGCAGGAGGTCGATGATTTGGCCTTTTTGCGCCTGGAGACTCAGGTGGATGGGCTGGAGCCAGTTGTGCTCTCTTCGGCTGGCGGCCGCATGGGCCATACGTTTGCGGCGCTGGGTTTCCCCAGGGGAGAAGCCGTTACTGAAAAATGGGCGCAGGGCATGCTGGCGGATGTGGTTGGGGGTACGGCGCTGGGCCGGGCACCAGTGCTTCAATTTCAAGGTCAAGAGATACAACATGGATTCAGCGGAGCAGCTTTGTTGGATGCCAAGGCCAACCAGGTGATTGGGATGGTGTGTGAGTATACCGATTCCGATAACAACCGCCAGGCATTTGGTGTCACCGCTGAAACGATCCAGGCGCACGTCAAACTGATTCCGGATTCGATTATCCCAGGGATAGTGTTGGCCTCTCCCATATTGAGCGATCTGCCCAATGAACTTCTCTCTCGTTTAATAGAAGGTCAGCGTGATCCCGGTGCAGTGATCCAGGTGGGAGGAAATCTGAGTGGTGGTATCACCTTTTTGGTGGCCGGCTCGCATCATGTGATTTGCCTGTCGCCCGAAGATCTTGATCGGTTCAATGCGTTAAAGGTTGGCGCGGAAAGCCGGCGCCTGGAAGAAATTTACCTGGCGCGTTTTATACTCAATCTTACTTATGCCCGGTGGGATCGCGAGTATGTGCCTCTGGCGGGTTCTTTAACGGCAGCCACCGCCCCGGTGATGCGTCTACACCACTCCACCGATCCCGTTATCGGCCAGGCAGGATTGGCGCTGCAGGATATTCGCGAAGCCATCATGCAGCATGCCAAATCTCGCCTGGTGATTTTGGGAGACCCCGGCGCGGGTAAAAGCACCACACTCGACCGCCTGGCGCTCGATCTGGCCCGCCGCCGGCTCAACGATCCGGTTCATGAAAAAATCCCGGTTCGGGTGGATCTTTTTGAATTTAATGATCCCAATGCGGACCCGGACGCCTTTTTAAAGAACAAATGGGAAACCTACTGTGATATTGGGATCAATTATGCTCAGGCCATAGGGAGTGGACGGATTTGTTTTCTGCTTGATGGGCTCAACCAAATGCCTTTTGAAGATCGCCGTGATCGTTTTTATCATTGGGCCAACTGGATTCTTAACCTGCCGCCGGGGAACTGGGCTGTCTTTACCTGCCGTAGTGACGATTTTTTACCCGTATTGAACCTTCCAGAAGTGCATGTACAGAGCCTGGACCGCGGCCGGATTCACCAATACCTGGAAATTTATTTTGGCCCGGAATTGGCCAAGGAAAAATGGGTGGAATTCGAAGCCTGTTTGCAGACGGCGGATGATCGTTTTGACAAAATGGTGAGCAACCCACTGATGCTCTCGCTGCTGGTGCAGCGGTCCGCCTCGGGCAAATCGCTGACCGATAACCGCGCCGAGTTGATGCGCGACCTGGCGGAGAGACGCTTGCTGCACGAGCTTGATTTTGGCCGCCAGCCTGACAGGTTGCGGGTTGACGATAAAGTGACTGTTGGCAAAACTACCCGCACGCTTGAGCGACTGGCTTATGCCATGCAAAAGTCTCGCGGAGAAGGCACCAGTTTTAAGGTCGAAGATGCCCGGGAAGCGCTGGAAGATGTGGAACCGGACTGGCCCGATTTATTAAAATTGTCCGGGGATGCCGGCCTGATCCAGCCGCGTTTTCTCCTCGATGAAGTCAACCTGAATTATGCTTTTGCTCATCACCTGTTCCAGGAGTATTTCGCCGCAGGTGAGTTAATCTGCCGTCACAAGGCCGGTGATGATTTACGCGAATGCTGGCAGGTGCCCTGGCAGTTTCCTTTTCAACTGCGCTCACCCCGCAAGCGGCTCGATCCTCCGGCGGTGACGGGATGGGAAGAAACCACGCTGATGGCGGCCGCTCGCAAAGAAAGCAGCCCTATCCGGTCCTTGGTTAAAAGCGTGGCGCGGGTAAACCTGCCCCTGGCCGGGCGTGTTCTGGCGGCAGCCCGGCGGCCGGATTTTGAGTTTGAAAGTTCTGAGCTGCGCCAGATGACCGAGGAGCTGCGCCAAAAATTGCTGGCAGGCCAGCGCAGCCCGTGGGTGCACCTGCGCGGGCGCATCGCCGCCGGGCTGGCATTAGGTGAGTTGGGACATCCGGACCTGCTGCCAAAACCTTTTGAATTTGAAGGCAAAACGGTCTGGTTGATACCGCCAAAGCTTGAACCAGTACCTTCGGGACCGTTTTTATTGGGCAGCAGCCCAAATGACCGGCAAGCATATAGCGATGAAAAAATCGGTGAACGAAAAACGCTCCTACCGTCGTTTGCGATCGGTCGATATCCGGTAACCAATGCGGAATACCGCTTCTTTATTGCCTCAGGCGGTTACAACCAACGGCACTGGTGGAGCGAAGCCGGTTGGGCCTGGCGCCAGGGCGGCCCCGATGCGCACCGGGATGCGATGCATGATTGGTTGGAAGAAATTAAAAGATTACAGAATCGAGATCTGGTCAAATTATCAGAAGAGCAGAAATGGAATGCTTCCACCCTTAACTTTTGGCAGGGCATGGTGAAGGCGGACGAGGCAGCTGTACGCATCCAGGCTGCCAAGGTTTTTGACCGCGCGTTCGATCGCCCCGCTTATTGGGATGACCCGGCGCTGAGCGCGCCTGCCAGGCCTGTGGTGGGCGTGAACTGGCATGAAGCCGCGGCCTACTGCGCCTGGTTGTCTGCGGTTACGACACAGGTTTACCGGCTGCCGCGGGAGACGGAATGGGAAAAGGCCGTGCGCGGGATGGACGGTGCTGATTATCCTTGGGGATGGCGATTTGACCCCAGGCGCTGCAATACGGTCGAAAGCTGGATCGGCCAGACCACACCGGTCGGGTTATATGCCAACGGAAGGTCTACCTACAATTTGTGGGATACGAGTGGCAACGTCTGGGAATGGACATCGAGCTGGTACCAGGCTTATCCGGGTATGGATGTTAAGTCCAACGCGGATTTTGGAGAGCGGTTTCGCGTTTTGCGCGGGGGCTCGTGGGACTCCAGTCTACGAAACGCCCGCTGCGCTTGCCGCCTCAGGCGCACGCCCGGTAACTTCGACTACAATATCGTTTTTCGGGTATTCTGCCCTGGCGCATCCTGAGTTCGGGGTTCTGTGCCCTGCTGGAGGGGTCCGGGGGGGCTTCCCCCCCGGGAAAATAAATATGAAAACGTACAAACATTTATTTGAGCAGCTTACCTCATTCGAAAACCTCTACCAGGCCTGGCGCGGCGCCGCTCGCGGCAAGCGCGCCAAGGCTGAGGTGGCGGATTTTGAGTTTAACCTGGAGGAGAATCTTTTCACCCTGCAGAACGAACTCTCAGAACAAACCTACCGCCCCGGCGCCTACCGTAATTTTCACATTCAAGACCCCAAGCCGCGCCTGATCTCGGCGGCGCCCTTCCGCGACCGGGTAGTGCACCATGCCCTGTGCCAGGTGATTGAACCTATTTATGAGGCCAGATTCTGTTTTGATTCGTATGCCTGCCGCACCGGCAAGGGCACCCATGCCGCCATCCGGCGCGCGCAAGAATTTGCCCGGCGCTACCCGTATGTGCTGCAGTGCGATCTGACCGCGTTTTTTCCCAGCGTGGATCATGCCATCCTGCGCGCCTGCCTGGCCCGTAGGCTGCGGGATGACGCGGTGCTGGGGCTGATCGACCGCATGCTGGAGAGTGGGGCTGGCGTGCACACCGAAGAACACACGCCGTTCTACTTCCCCGGCGACGACCTGTTCGCTGCCCTGCGCCCGCGCGGACTGCCCATCGGTAACCTCACCAGCCAGTTTTGGGCCAATGTGTATCTCGACCCGCTGGATCAGTTTGTCAAGCGTGAGCTCAAATGCGCCGGTTATGTGCGCTACGTCGATGATTTCTTGCTGTTTGCCCCGGACAAGCCCAGCCTGCATCGCTGGCGCGCGGCAGTGATCGACTTTGCGGCCGGGCTGCGCCAACGCCTGCACGAGGAACAGGCGGCCGTTTACCCCACGGCCACGGGCATCCCCTTCCTCGGTTGGCGCGTTTATCCCGACCACCTGCGCCTCAAACGCCGCAATGGGGTGGCCTTCCAGCGGCGTTATGCCCGCCTGCGGCGTGAGTTTGCTGCCGGGCAGATTCCAATGGCTCAATTGAACGCCTCGGTGCAGGGTTGGATCGCGCACGTGCAACACGGGCAGACCTGGGGGCTGCGCCGCGCCCTGCTGAACAGCCCCTTGATTGAAAGGAACCTATGAAAGAGTCCCCCATTTTCAGCAAAACCTATGACTTTGTAGCCTGGCTGATCCCGCTGACGGTCAAGTTTCCCCGCCAGCAGCGCTTTGTGTTGGCGGCTGCCCTCCAACAGGAGACGCTGCGTTTTCAGAGCCTGCTGATTGAGGCCGGGCACCGCTATGGCACGCCCGAACGCCTGCTGGAGGCCGACGCGGAGTTGGATAAGCTGCGCACCCACCTGCGGCTTTCACGCGACCTGGCCTTTATCTCGCCGGGCCAGTACGAACATGCTGCCCGCCTGCTGGTAGAGATCGGCAAGCTGTTGGGCGGCTGGCAGAAAACGATTGTGCCAGGGTGAACTCCCTGTTGCAATGGGGCCGGGTGGCGGTGCGCGGGGGCTCGTGGAACAACAATCAACGAAACGCCCGCTGCGCTTACCGCAACAGGAACACACCCGATAACTTCAACAACAATATCGGTTTTCGGGTATTCTCCCATGACTTTCGGACCGCATGCCAGAAAATCCTGCTGCTATCCAGCAGCGGGACGCGGCTAAAATGAAGAAAGCCAGCGCTGCCCGTCCCAGGCCGAACCCGGCCGAATATGCATCCACCTCTGTGTCTCCTGGTAAGGTTAATCCCTCAACGCCGGCGCGGAGGATTTCATCACAAGGAGAAAACCAATGACTGTTCGCTTCATTAAATACGAACTCGATGACAATACCACCCTGCTGGTGCAGGCGCCCGAGGGCTTTACACCCAAAGGTCCGGTCAAAGCCGCGGCCGGCGATGAAGAAGGGGTGACCCGCTCGACCAAGACCTTCCAACAGGCGATGGAGCCCTTCCACCAGGGCGCGCTGTGGATGCTGGAGAAGCTGAAGGATCTGCAGGCCGACGAGGTGGAACTTAAGTTTGGGCTGATCACCACCGGCGAGTTGGGCAACTTTGCCATCGGCAAGGTGGGCGTGGAGGCTAATTACGAGGTTACGCTGAAATGGAAGAAGAAGGCAGAGGAATCCGCGCCGGCCCCCGCGGCTAGAAGAAGGGTTGGCAGCAAAAAAAATTAACAAGCTGAGATGCTCTCCGGATCAGCGGAACCTGTTCACAAAAGCCACGTGGTTGAGCGATTCGCCGTTCACCATCACGTCCAGCTCGGTGAAAATCGAAAAAAAGAACTGGGCCGCGAACCCTGGAATGGTGCCTTCGCGATTGATGCTCTGTTCAACCAATGCCGCCAGGTTCATCAGCACTCCGCGGTATTCTGGATTTTGCTGTATCCAGATCTCCAGGGCCGGAATGTAAAGCATCGGATCCATTTCGATGAGCATGCCTTCGAAGTACAGGTTGTTTTGTATCACATCGAAGGTTTGGTATAACTGAGCCGCAAGTCCCGTCAATTTGGAGTGGTTATTCGGTTTATCCCAGCGGGTCGAGTAAGGATTATTCCGTTTTGTCATCTTCGCCTCCCAACGAATAAGAACAAAAATTCTATAATCCATTATAAGGCAAACCTAGAGAATTGGTATAACAAAAAAAGAACCCTTTTGCGTGGGTTCTTTTTTCGATAATGAGCGTGGGTGTATTTCAATTTATCGGGATATTAATCGGTAATTGACCCCATTCGTTTGGCATCATTTTTGAATTGCGATGTGCGGCGAACGGTTTTCATCCGATCCTTAAGTCTTTAAAAAGATCTTCCGCGGAATTGAAGGATTCCACGTTGCGCCGAAGTCTTGCATCTTCCAGTGCTTTCACGGTGGTCTCGGTCGGAATTTTGACACTGAACGGCAATCCATGCTGCAGTTCCACCTGCTTGTAAAAAAGTGTTATCGCTTGCGCGGTGGTCAAACCCAAATCTCTAAAAACCTGTTCTACCCTACCCTTAAGTTCGGGGTCAATTCTTGCAGAAATCGTAGAAGTTTTGGTCATAACAGCCTCCTGATGTAATTCATTGTATTGCAAATGTACTTACATTATAACACTCGTTGTCAAATTAGTTCTGCCCCACAAGGTTCAAACTCCCAGCCGCAGGCTAAATTTGTCACATGGGGCATTGCTCAAGTCCTGCTGCACCCCCAGGTAGATTTCGGTGGTCTTGATACCCGCGTCTGGAATGAGCAGCCAGGATT